>ERZ501047.3-NODE-3-length-131679-cov-7.937990_pt1 | contig 131679 bp, 121 predicted proteins | sample MGYA00510868_ERZ501047 | MGnify/ENA primary metagenome ERZ501047 (study PRJEB25958, sample SAMN03398593) | human skin metagenome | study: EMG produced TPA metagenomics assembly of the Human Skin Microbiome Metagenome (human skin metagenome) data set. | reverse complement strand
AACGTATTCACCGCAGCGTTGCTGATCTGCGATTACTAGCGACTCCGACTTCATGGGGTCGAGTTGCAGACCCCAATCCGAACTGAGACCGGCTTTTTGGGATTCGCTCCACCTTGCGGTTTCGCAGCCCTCTGTACCGGCCATTGTAGCATGCGTGAAGCCCAAGACATAAGGGGCATGATGATTTGACGTCATCCCCACCTTCCTCCGAGTTGACCCCGGCAGTCTCCTATGAGTCCCCGCCATCACGCGCTGGCAACATAGAACGAGGGTTGCGCTCGTTGCGGGACTTAACCCAACATCTCACGACACGAGCTGACGACAGCCATGCACCACCTGTATACCGACCACAAGGGGGCGCCTATCTCTAGACGTTTCCGGCATATGTCAAACCCAGGTAAGGTTCTTCGCGTTGCATCGAATTAATCCGCATGCTCCGCCGCTTGTGCGGGGCCCCGTCAATTCCTTTGAGTTTTAGCCTTGCGGCCGTACTCCCCAGGCGGGGTACTTAATGCGTTAGCTACGGCACGGAGAACGTGGAATGCTCCCCACACCTAGTACCCACCGTTTACGGCGTGGACTACCAGGGTATCTAAGCCTGTTTGCTACCCACGCTTTCGCTTCTCAGCGTCAGGAAAGGTCCAGAGAACCGCCTTCGCCACCGGTGTTCCTCCTGATATCTGCGCATTCCACCGCTCCACCAGGAATTCCGTTCTCCCCTACCTTCCTCCAGTCTGCCCGTATCGAGAGCAGGCTCAGGGTTGAGCCCTGAGTTTTCACTTTCGACGCGACAGACCGCCTACAAGCTCTTTACGCCCAATAATTCCGGACAACGCTCGCACCCTACGTATCACCGCGGCTGCTGGCACGTAGTTGGCCGGTGCTTCTTCTCCTGCTACCGTCACTTCCGCTTCGTCACAGGTGAAAGCGGTTTACAACCCGAAGGCCGTCATCCCGCACGCGGCGTTGCTGCATCAGGCTTTCGCCCATTGTGCAATATTCCCCACTGCTGCCTCCCGTAGGAGTCTGGGCCGTATCTCAGTCCCAGTGTGGCCGGTCGCCCTCTCAGGCCGGCTACCCGTCGAAGCCTTGGTGAGCCATTACCTCACCAACAAGCTGATAGGCCGCGAGCTCATCCCTGACCGCCAGAACTTTCAACCCCCACAGATGCCCGAAGAGGTATTATCCGGTATTAGCAGCTGTTTCCAACTGTTATCCCAGAGTCAAGGGCAGATTGCTCACGTGTTACTCACCCGTTCGCCACTCGTGTACTCCGAAGAGCCTTACCGTTCGACTTGCATGTGTTAAGCACGCCGCCAGCGTTCGTCCTGAGCCAGGATCAAACTCTCCGTTGAAAACCACAGGCATGGGCCCATAAGCCCCTCAACCATCTCAACAAATCATTCGACAACCTGACAAATGACCACAAACTGGTCGTTCATCAATCATCAAAGGAACCGCTGACCAAACCCACAAAAGAGCCGGCCAGACGGGGCACAAAAAATGTGCATTATTTGGCATTGACTTTAAGCACGCTGTTGAGTTCTCAAGTTTCGGGTGCGACCCGCGCTTTGGCCTCTCAGCCGCCGCTTGGGGCAACTCGGACTACATTAGTCACGGCCGCTGACGGTGTCAAATCCGCTTCCGGGGCCGCTCCGCTGCCAGTGGCAGCGCCGCGAGCCTCCCAGGATCCGCCGGTGGTGCCGGCGGGCTGCAGGGGTCGGCCGCGAGGGACTAGTCTACCGGCTCGCACGCCGCCTGCCCAGACCAGCTGCGCCGGTGGGGCGCCGCCCCTGCTGGCGCACTGGTCCGCGCCTGCTGGCTCGAGTGACGCGGCAGACCACATGGCCTTGCGGGGCGGCGTCAGCTGTCGAGGATCAGCGTGTACGGCCCTCTGTTCACCAGGGCGACCTCCATCATCGCGCCGAAGCGGCCGGTCTCCACGTACGCACCGCGCGACCGCAGGGACGAGACGAACGCCTCGACCAAGGGCTCCGCGACAGGTCCAGGGGCGGCGGCGTTCCACGACGGGCGGCGCCCCTTGCGGGTGTCTGCGTACAGGGTGAACTGGCTGATGACGAGCATGGGGGCGCCCAGGTCAGCGGCCGACCGCTCACCGTCGAGGATGCGCAGCTGCCACACCTTGTCGGCCAACCGGTCGGCGTCGGCGGCGGTATCGGTCCCGGTCACGCCGACGAGCACCACCAGGCCGGGCGAGGGCAGCCGCCCGACCACCGACCCGTCGACCGTCACCGAGCCCGATGTCGCTCGCTGCACCACCACCCGCATGCCACGACGCTATCGCCCGCACCGGGGCGCACCGGCCACCACCGCGTGCGCCCGTCGGTCAGCCCCCCGCGAACGGCGGCAGCGCCTCGATCTCCACGTCGCCTGTCAGCGGTTCATGGCGTTGCTCGTCCGACACGCGGACGCCGTTGCGGAGCAGCGAGCACAGGCCGAGCACCCGCGCGAACTCCGGGCCGGGGTGCAGCCTGCGCGCCGCATCGAGCGCCTCCGCCACGGTGCCCGCTGCCACCTCGTCACGCTCCACGCCGGCGGCCGCTCTCACCGATGCCCAGTACCGGATGCCTACCTGTGCCATGCCGTTATTCTGAGCCCTCCCCGAGGAGAGGAGCAGGTGTGCACCTTCTGCTCGTCACCCCCGAGGCGGGTCCGGCACCGCTCCCGGAGCTGTCGTTGCTCCCTCACACCGTCGTGGTCCGGTGCTTCGCCGACCAGGTGCTCACCGACTCTGCCGCCTGCGATGCCGTGATCGTCGACGCGCGTACGGATCTCGTGGCTGCGCGCGCGTGCTGCCAGCTCTTCGCGTCGGCAGACGTCGTCGTGCCCCGTCTGGCCGTGCTGCCCGCAGCCGCGCTCTCGGTCTTCACCATCGAGTGGGGATGTGCCGACTTCGTGCTTGCCGGTGCCGGCCCGGCCGAGTACGAGGCCAGGCTCCGGCTCCTCACGCCCCCGGCAGAGCGCGGCCCGGAGGTCATCAGCGGCGGCGGCGTGGTGATCGACGAGGCCGCGTACTCCGTCACCCTCGACGACGAGGTGCTCGACCTCACCTACACGGAGTTCGAGCTGCTGAAGTACCTCGTGCAGCACCCTGGACGGGTGTTCTCGCGCGAGCACCTGCTCGCCGAGGTCTGGGGCTACGACTACTACGGCGGCACGCGCACGGTCGACGTGCACGTCCGCCGCCTGCGCTCCAAGCTCGGCCCCGAGCACGAGAGCCTCATCTCCACGGTGCGCAACGTGGGCTACCGGTTCTCCGTCAGGCGCTGAAACGGCTATTGACAACCGTCGTTGTCATGGAATGTGATTCCACGTGCACGCCGTTCTTCTCCAACGACCGAAGGAGCCCTCGTGCGCCGTTCCCACAAGCTTCTCGCCATGGCCGGAGCCCTCGCCCTCACCCTCCCCGCCGCCACGTCGGCGCCGGCCCGCGCTGTCCCTGTCGACGGGGAGCCGGGCACCGGCACGAGCGTCGGGCTGGGCAACATGTACTACCCCTTCAGCCCCGCTCCCGGGGTGAACGCCGCCTTCCCGCACATGGCCCTGATCGACGCGGCCAACGCCGCTGGGCAGCGGGTGCCGCAGGTGTGGCTCGGCTTCTCCCAGGGCCCCGACTCGGTGACCAACCCCGTGCCCCCGGGCCTGCTGGTCTCCCGCGACGGCGGGAACAGCTTCACCGAGCGCCGTGACGACGCGGTGCTGAACGCCGAGCCGCTGGCCATGATCCGCCGGAGCAACGGCGAGATCGTCGTCCCCCGCTTCATGCCGGACTGGAACGGCACCGGGCCGGTCATCGTCACCCGCGTCTCGGCAGACCGCGGCCAGACCTGGACCACCCGGAGCGCCGCGGTCACGCCGCCGCCTGGCAAGACGTTCACCACCAACGGGTTCGACAAGGGCATGCGCGTCCACAAGGGCGCCATGGAGCTGCCCGACGGCCGCCTCATCGTCGGTGCCTACGGCAAGTTCGCCGAGGACGCGAAGTGGAGCTCCTTCCTGCTGACCAGCACCGACGGCGGCGCCTCCTGGTCGGTCTGGGGCGTCATCAACGCCGACAACTCGGTCGGCTCCTCCGAGGTCGCGTTCAGCCGCACCAAGGACGGGCGACTGATCGCGGTGCTGCGCGGCGCCCCGGAGTCGATCGGCCTGCTGCAGAGCTACTCCTCCGACGACGGCCGCACCTGGACCACGCCGACCAAGCTGGTCGCGCCGACACCGACGGTCACCGGAGCGGTCGAGCCGTCGCTCGTGCTGCAGCCGAACGGTGTGCTGGTCCTCGCCTATGGCCGCCCGGGCAACCACCTGCTGGTGAGCGCCTCCGGCAACGGTGACGACTGGGGCGGCTACCGCCTGCTCCAGAACAACGTGCCCGCGAAGAACAGCGAGCCCACCTGGGGCAGCAGCGCGAACATGACCATGGTGAGCCTCGACTCCAGCCGCAGCCTGGTCGCCGGCGACACCTGCGCCCCCTGGGGCTGCCAGCCCTACAACGAGACGTACGCTATCTGGGCCCGTCACGTCGACGCCGTGGGCCCGGGCACCGGCAAGATCGACCTGCGGACCCTGGTCGCCCAGGGCAAGGCCAAGATCACCGCCGAGACCGTCGCCGACCCCGGCTTCGAGCAGACCAATCTCACGGGGATGGTCGACGGGTCCGCCGACGTCCACGCAGCGACCCGCGTGAAGGCCGGCTCCAGCATCGTGGTGGAGCTCGACAAGCCCTACCTCATCGACACGGTGGGGCTGCTGCTCCGGCCCGGGGTCAAGCAGAGCGCCAACGTGCAGCTGTCGGAGAACGGCAAGGCCTGGGGCAAGCCCGAGGTCAAGGCGCACGACCGCCTCGGCTACGCACTCGGCTACGACAAGATCCAGCCCACCCTCGCCCGGTTCATCAAGATCAGCCCCGACGGCGCCGGGTTCGACCAGGTGACCGAGCTGGAGCTCTTCAGCGCCGACACCTACACGTTCGAGAACGACCCGGTGAACCAGGCGCCCCGCGGCTGGGTGCAGAACTCGCTGGCCGAGGTCGTCGACGTTGTGCCGAGCAACGGTGAGGTGCGCACCCCTGGGTACCAGTCCCGGCGCGCCCTGCGGCTGTTGGACTTCGCCACCGACGACATGGCGCGCGCCACCCTGGTCTTCGGCCAGCGCCAGGCGGTCACCGTCAGCTACCAGATGATGGGTGTCAACCGGCAGACCGGCACGCTGGTGACGGTGAACGGTGTCGACGCCGCCGGCAAGACGGTGAACACCTGGCACTTCAACATCGACCTCATCAGCGGCAACGTCCGACAGTACGACGGCAAGGCCTGGCAGCCGATCGGGACGGCCACGCCGATGGCTCCGGGTGCGTGGAGGCCGGTGACGATCACGGCCGACACCACGAAGGCCACCATCGCCATCGGGGGTCAGAGCTTCGTCGCCAAGGCACCGAACGGGGCAGCGACCTCGCTCTCCAGCCTGACCTTCGCCTCCAGCGGCACCGCACCCAAGGGCAGCTCGATCTACTTCGACGACGTGCAGGTGAGGTGACCTGCCGCCGCCCGACCGACATCTGATCACCAGCCGCCGCCCAGGTCGCCCACGCGACCTGGGCGGCGGTGCCGTTAGGCTCGGTGCCATGGCCCTCACGACCACCACGCCTGCGCGTCTCGACCCGGTGGTCGAGCATCAGGTGAGGCGCCTGGCGGCCCGGGTCGAGGAGGCCGACGGCGTGGCGCCCCTCAACGAGGAGGCGCTGCTGCACCTCGCCCAGACCGACGTCGACCACGTGCTCGCCGTCGACGACACCGTGGTGGGCTACGGCCAGCACGACCCCCGTACTCGGACCGCTCAGATCTGCGCCGACCCGGCACGTCACGACGAGACCGTACGCGCCGTGCTCGCCGCACTGCTCCCCGCCCACCCCGGCACCGCCGTGTGGTTGTTCGGCGACCGGGCCGACACGCGCCGCGTGCTCACCGGCCAGGGCTTCTCCCCCGCCCGCACGCTGCACCGCATGGACCGTGCCCTCGACGACTCCCCCGCCCCCGAGCCGCCTGCGGGGGTCAGGGTCACCACGTTCCGGCCCGGCGACGAGGGCGCGCTGCTGGCGGTCAACGCCGCAGCCTTCGCGAGCCACCCGGAGCAGGGGGCGCTGACGCTGGCCGACCTGCGGCTCCGGATGGCCCAGGACTGGTTCGACCCCGGCGGTCTGTTCATCGCCTGGAAGGGTGACGACGCCCTCGGGTTCATCTGGACGAAGCGGCACTCCGAGACCCTCGGCGAGGTGTACGTGATCGGCATCTCCCCGGCCGCCGCTGGCCAGGGCCTGGGGCGGACGCTGCTGGCGACGGGCCTCTCCCACCTCGCCGCCATCGGGTGCCGGCAGGGGATGCTCTTCGTCGAGGGCGACAGCGCCACCGCCCACGGCATGTACGAGCGGAGCGGCTTCGCCGTGACCCGTACCGACGTCCTCTACCACCAGGAGGGTGACCCCTCATGACCGAGCAGGCCACCGGCGCGCCCGCGCCCGCCGACGAGACGCCACTGCCCGAGGACCGCTACAGCGACCGGGAGCTGAGCTGGCTGGCGTTCAACGAGCGGGTGCTGGACCTGGCGCGCGACGAGGCACGGATCCCGCTGCTGGAGCGTGCGAGGTTCCTCGCCATCTTCAGCTCCAACCTGGACGAGTTCTTCATGGTCCGGGTGGCCGGCCTGAAGCGGCGCCTGGCGGCGCGCGTGGCCAAGCCGTCGGCCTCCGGCATCCTGCCCCGTGACCTGCACGAGCTGATCCTTAGCCGCACCCGCGAGCTGGTCACCGAGCAGTCGCGCATCTTCTCCGAGGTGGTCCGCCCCGAGCTGGCTCGCAACAACATCCACATCGTCCCCTGGCCCGACCTCACGCCCGACCAGCAGACGCGTCTCACGAAGCTCTTCAACGACCGCATCCTGCCCGTGCTGACGCCCCTGGCGGTCGACCCGTCACACCCGTTCCCGTACATCTCCGGCCTGTCGCTGAACCTGGCCGTGCAGTTGCGCAACCCGGCCACGGGGACCCGGCAGTTCGCACGCATCAAGGTGCCCAACGTGCTGCCGCGCTTCCTGCTCGTCGACGAGGGCAGGTTCGTGCCGCTGGAGGACGTCATCCACGCCCACCTCGACCGGCTCTTCAACGGCATGCAGGTGCTGCGCGTCACGACCTTCCGGGTGACGCGCAACGAAGACGTGGAGGTCGAGGAGGACGACGCTGAGAATCTCCTGTACGCCCTGGAGAAGGAGCTGCTGCGCAGCAAGGTCGGCCGCCCGCCCGTACGTCTCGAGGTCACCGACGACGTCGACGAGGCCATGCTCGACCTGCTGGTGCGAGAGCTCGACATCTCCCCCGCCGAGGTGTTCACGCTGCCCGCGCCGCTCGACCTGCGAGGGCTGTTCTCCCTGGCCGACGCCGATCGCGAGGACCTCTCCTACCCGAGCTTCCTGCCCAAGACCAACCCCCACCTGGCGGAGGTGGAGACGGCGCAGGCCGCCGACCTGTTCACGGCGCTGAAGCGGCGCGACGTGCTGCTGCACCACCCGTACGACTCGTTCGCGACCTCCGTGCAGCGGTTCATCGAGCAGGCAGCGGCCGACCCGCACGTGCTGGCCATCAAGCAGACGCTCTACCGCACCTCGGGCGACTCCCCCATCGTCGACGCCCTCATCGAGGCCGCGCAGACGGGCAAGCAGGTGCTCGCCGTGGTGGAGATCAAGGCCCGGTTCGACGAGCAGGCCAACATCGCGTGGGCGCGCAAGCTGGAGAAGGCCGGCGTGCACGTCGTGTACGGCATGGTGGGGCTGAAGACGCACTGCAAGCTGGCGCTGGTGGTGCGCGACGAGGGCGAGTCCTTGCGCCGCTACGCCCACATCGGCACCGGCAACTACAACCCCAAGACCGCCCGCATGTACGAGGACATGGGCCTGCTGACCTCGAACCCGGTGATCACCGAGGACGTGGCGCGCCTGTTCAACCACCTCTCGGGCATGACGCAGGAGACCAACTACCGTCGCCTCCTGGTCGCCCCCCACGGCGTGCGCAAGGGCCTGCTCGCGATGATCGAGACCGAGATCTCCAACCATCGCGCCGGCCTGCCGTCGGGCGTGAAGATCAAGGTGAACTCCATCGTCGACGAGCAGCTGATCGACGCGATCTACCGCGCCTCGCAGGCTGGAGTGCCGGTCGATGTGTGGGTGCGTGGCATCTGCGGGCTGAAGGCAGGAGTGCCCGGCCTGAGCGAGAACGTGCGGGTGCGCAGCATCCTGGGCCGGTTCCTGGAGCACAGCCGCCTGTTCTGGTTCGCGACCGGCGGCCGCGCGACCGTGGGCATCGGCTCGGCCGATCTGATGCATCGCAACCTCGACCGGCGCGTGGAGGTCGTGGTGAAGCTCGCGAACGAGGCGCACATCGCCCAGGTCGAGGAGCTGTTCGCCCTCGCCTTCGACGAGGGCACGGCCGCCTGGCACCTCGGGCCCGAGGGCTGGACCGAGCGCACCAAGGAGGCGGAAGGACGACCGTTGCTCGACCTGCAGGAGCACCTGATCCAGGTCATGGGCGCTCGGAGAGGACCGGCATGAGCCCCAGGTCGAAGAGCTCCGACGGGGTGATCCGGGCCGCCGGTGCGGTCCTCCTCACCGGGCACGGTCTGCGCCGGTCGGTGGCGGTGGTGCACCGGCCGGCGTACAACGACTGGTCGCTGCCGAAGGGCAAGTGCGGCAAGAAGGAGCCGCCGTACGCCGCCGCGGTGCGCGAGGTGGAGGAGGAGACCGGCGTGCGCGTGCGCCTGGGGGCTCCCCTCGCCGACGTCTCCTACCAGGTGCCGAAGGGCCCCAAGGTGGTCAGCTTCTGGGTCGGCCACATCCTGAAGATGTCGCACCGCATGCCCGACGACGAGGTCGACAGCGTCGAGTGGCTGCCGATCGACGAGGCCCGAGAGCGTCTCACCTACCTCGACGAGCGGGCGGTCCTCGACGAGGCCGTCGCGCTGCCCGAGACCGTGCCGTTCATCATCACGCGCCACACCAAGTCCTTGCCGCGCAAGGAGTGGAGCGGGGAGGACCGCAAGCGCCCCATCGACTCCCTCGGCAAGAAGCAGGCCAAGAACCTGGTCGGGCTCTACACCGCGTACGGCATCAGGCAGCTGCGCAGCTCGTCGTCGACGCGCTGCCTGCAGACCCTGGAGCCGTACGCGAACGTGGCGGGCCTCAAGGTGAAGGGTGCCTCGCTGCTGTCGGAGGAGGTCGGCGAGAGCCACCTGGCCGGCGTGGAGCGATTCGTGCGGAAGCTGAGCGTGAAGGCCGGCCGCGAGCAGGTGCCCACGGTGGTGTGCGGCCATCGGCCGGTGCTGCCGGCCATGCTGGCAGGCGTCGACATCCCGAACGAGCCGATGGTTCCTGGCGCCTCCTTGGTCGTGCACGTGGACGACGACGGTCTCGTCGCCGCCCACGAGTGGCACCTCCCGGTGCCGCAGGGATGAGGCTCAGCGGTCGCGAGAGCTGAGCACGCAGAATTCGTTGCCCTCCGGGTCGGCCAGCACCGTCCAGGTCGCCTCGTCGGTCTGGCCGACCTCGACGCGGGTCGCACCGCGCTCCAGCAGACGTGCGATCTCGGCGTCCCGGTCCTGACTGGTGTGGGGGGCGAGGTCGATGTGCAGCCGGTTCTTCACGGTCTTGCCCTCCGCGACAGGGACGAAGACCAGACCGGTGCCGGCTCGGAGCCAGGTGTCGAGGTCGGCCACCGGCTCCTCGGTGACCCACTCCGGGACGACAGACACCTCCTCGTCGTTCTCGAAGACGATGTGCCACCCCAGCGTCTCGGCCCACCAGCGGGCCTGGGCAGCGATGTCACGGCAGTCGACCACGGTCGTGTAGTAGCGCAGAGCCATGGCGAGACCCTATGTCCCCTCCCGTCCGCGGGGGGTACGGGCGCATCACCCCTAGGTGGGTCGGTGTCCGGGGCGTCCCCGCGTAGCGGCCACCCTTACGGGGCGCCGCTGCGACAGGAGTGTGGTGACGGGAGGATGGGCCGCTCTACCCTCCCCCTGGGAGACGGGGCCCGGCCCGCCCTCTCCCGCTGGCCCAGCTGGCATCGGGAGACACACGTCCCGACGGGTCGAACGACCGAGGAGGCGATGAATGACCTTGCCGAGCGCGCTCACGTCCAGCGACGGCCCCCTGCTGTGCTTCTCCCACCTGCGGTGGGACTTCGTGAGGCAGCGGCCGCAGCACCTGATGACGCGCGCGGCTCGGCAGCAGCGGGTCTTCTTCTGGGAGGAGCCCATCCCCACCTCCCACGACCTGCCCTACCTCGAGCACCACGACTTCCCCGCCGACGGCGTGGTCGCCCTCCGCCCCCGCACCCCCGACACCTGGACCGAGACCGAGCAGCTGCAGGGGCTGCGTGGGCTGCTGGAGGCATTCGCCCGCACGGCCCTGCCCGAGCCCGCGGTGCACTGGTACTACTCGCCGCTGATGCGTGAGATCGGCGAGGCCATCCCCGCCCGGGCGGTGGTCTTCGACTGCATGGACGAGCTCAGCGCGTTCGCCGGTGCCGACCCGCGCCTCGTCACCGCCGAGTCACGTCTGATGTCGTCGGCCGACGTGGTCTTCACCGGTGGCCGCAGCCTGTACGAGGCGCGCAAGGACCGGCACCCGAACGTGCACCTGCTGCCGTCGTCGGTGGACGCCGCGCACTTCGCCCAGGCCCGTACGCAAGGCGTGGCGGAGCCTGCCGACCAGCGGAAGCTGCCCCGACCGCGGGTCGGCTACGTCGGCGTCATCGACGAGCGCGTCGACCTCGACCTGGTCGCGGCCACGGCCGCCGCGCTCCCGGACTGGGCCGTGGTCATGGTGGGCCCGGTCGTGAAGATCGACCCGAAGACGCTCCCGCAGGCTCCGAACCTGCACTGGCTGGGCGGCAAGAAGTACGACGAGCTGCCCGCGTACCTGGCCGGCTGGGACGTCGCCATGATGCCGTTCGCCATGAACGAGGCCACCCGGTTCATCTCCCCCACCAAGACGCCGGAGTACCTGGCCGCCGGGCGGCCCGTGGTCTCGACGCCGGTCGCCGACGTCGTCAGCACCTACGGCGACCTGGACGCGGTCGCCATCGCGGCCGACGCCGACGCCTTCGCCGGCGCGATCCGCCGCCAGCGCGACCTCGGCGCCACCGACGGCTGGCTCGACCCGGTGGACGAGCGCCTGCGCCAGATGTCGTGGGACGCGACGTTCGCCACCATGCGCGCCGAGCTCGACGCCGCCCTGGCCGCCCCCGCCCGTACGCCCCGTCGCCTCTCCCGCCCCGGCCCCGACGTGCTGGTGGTCGGTGCCGGCTACGCCGGCGCGGTGATGGCGGAGCGGTTCGCCCGCAGCGGCCGCACCGTACGCGTCGTGGACCGCCGGCCCCACATCGGCGGCAACGCGTACGACGCGCTCGACGAGGCGGGCGTGCTCGTGCACCCGTACGGTCCGCACATCTTCCACACGAAGGACTCCCACGTCGTCGAGTACCTGTCGCGGTTCACCGGCTGGCGTCCGTACGAGCACCGCGTGCTGGCGTCGGTCGGCGACAAGAAGCTGCCGATCCCGATCAACCGCACCACCCTCAACGAGCTCTACGACCTCGACCTGCGCACCGAGGAGGAGGCCGCGGAGTTCCTGGCGCGGCGGGCCGCGCCGCGCGACGTCATCCGCACCTCCGAGGACGTGGTGGTGAGCCAGGTCGGGCAGGACCTCTACGAGAAGTTCTTCCAGGGCTACACGCGCAAGCAGTGGGGTCTCGACCCGTCGCAGCTCGACAGCAGCGTCACCTCGCGCGTGCCGACGCGCACGAGCACCGACGACCGGTACTTCACCGACCGCTTCCAGGCGATGCCCGACCAGGGCTACACGGCGATGTTCGAGAACATCCTCGACCACCCCAACATCACGGTGGAGACCGGTTGCGAGTACGCCGACGTGGCCGACATGCCCGTGCACCACACCGTCTTCACCGGGCCTGTGGACGAGTACTTCGGCTACCGCCTGGGCCGTCTGCCGTACCGCAGCCTGCAGTTCACGCACGAGACGCACGACGTCGAGTGGTGGCAGCCGGTCGCGGTGGTCAACTACCCCGACCCGGCCGTCCCGTACACGCGGGTCACCGAGTACAAGCACCTCACCGGCCAGCGCCACGAGCGCACGAGCATCTCCTACGAGTTCCCCTCGGCCGAGGGCGACCCGTACTACCCGATCCCGCGCGAGGAGAACAAGCAGCTGTACGCGCAGTACGCCGCACTCGCCGAGGCGGAGAAGGACGTCACGTTCGTGGGCCGTCTCGCCACGTACCGCTACCTCAACATGGACCAGGTCGTGGCGCAGGCGCTGGACACGTTCGCGGAGCTCGAGGGCACCGCGACGCGTACGGCGTAGTGGTCGCTGACGCTCCACGGGACCCCGCCGGCACGGCCTGGCCGAGACGGGTGCTGGTCGTCTGCTGGTGGCTCGGGCCGGAGGTGGAGACCGATGTCCGGCAGCTCGCGGCGCACCTCGACCCGGCCCGTCACGCCCTCGACGTGGTGGTGTGCATGCGGCGAGAGGGCGCCCCGGCGGCCTGGCCGCTCACGGGTGTGCGGGTGGACACCATCCCGTACACGCTGTCGTTCGAGGACACCATCGCCTACCTGTGCTCGGTGATCCCCGCGTACGACGTCGTGGTGCCGTGCCAGGACCCGCCTGACCTGTACGCGGCGCTAGAGCTGCTCGCGCACCGCCCACCCCTGGTCGCCCCCTCATCGGCCGAGAGCGGCTCGAGGTGGGCGGCCGTGGTCGCGGCACTGGCTGTCGAGCAGCCACGGGCACCGGCGCCCGGAGTGTTCGCGTCGTTCGTCCAGGGTGGCTTCGAGTGCTCCAGCCATCGCCGCCACGTGGACCGGCAACGGGTCGACGTGATCGCCGCGACCCAGCACGACGCGCGAGCCGCCGAGGACTACCGGCTGCTGGCGCGGCACGGGATCCTGACCGTCCGCGACGGGGCTCGCTGGCACCTCATCGAGGGGTCAGGGAACGGTCGCCGAGACTTCGGCAGCCTGGACCGCCAGCTCGATGCGGCGGCTCAGACGGGCACGCAGGTGATCTGGGACCTCGTCCACTACGGGTGGCCCGACGACGTCGACGTCTGGGGGCCCGGGTTCGTGCCACGGCTCGTCGAGTACGCGGTCGCGACAGCCTCCCGCATCGCGAACCGGACGCCGGGCCCCCACTGGTTCGCCCCCGTCAACGAGATCAGCTTCTTCTCGTGGGGCGGTGGCGAGGTGGCGTACCTGAACCCGTTCGTCCGGCGCCGCGGCACGGAGCTCAAGGTCCAGCTGGTGCGGGCGGCGATCGGAGCGGCCCGCGCGGTGCGCGAGGTCGTGCCCGACGCCAGGTTCGTGCAGCCAGAGCCGCTGGTCCACGTCGCTGCGACGTCGCGCGACGACGCCGAAGCCGCGTTCTGGCAACGGCAGGCCCAGTTCGAGGCGTGGGACATGCTCAGCGGCCGGGCGTGGCCCCAGCTCGGTGGCAGCTCCGACCTGCTCGACGTGGTGGGCGTGAACTACTACCACGACAACCAGTGGCTCCACGGGGGGCCGCACCTGCAGCCGGGCGACCCACGGCGCCGGCCGTTCGCCGACCTGCTCGCGGAGGTGTACGGGCGGTACGGACGCCCTGTGCTGGTGTCGGAGACCGGCATCGAGGGAGATGTCCGGGCGGCCTGGTTCACCGATATCTGGGAGCAGGTCGCCCTCGCCCGGTCGCGCGGGGTGCCGGTGGAGGGGATCTGCCTCTACCCGGTGCTCGGTCACCCCGGCTGGGATGACGAACGATACTGCCCCAACGGGCTCCTGGAGCTTCTCCCGACCGGCGACCGCCAGGTGCACGAGCCGCTCGCCGACGCTGTCGGGAGGCTGACCTCGGCGAGCAGCCGCGGCCGCTGACGGCCCCCCACGGTCTCGGAACAGAACCGCCGCGATCGTCGGGTCCAGCCCGGGAACCCCCCGGGCTGGACCCGGCCGAGCCTCAGACCGCGACCGAGCTGCTGGCCCCAGCCAAGGAGCGGTGCGGCGAGAGTGGGGCCTGGTCGAGGAGACCCCGCTTGTGCGCCCAGAGCAGCGCCTGGCTGCGGGTGGTGACGTTCATCTTGCGGTAGGCCGAGCGGATGTACGACTTCACCGAGTTGATGCTGAGGCAGCTGATGTCGGCGATCTCCCGGTTCGAGAGGCCCTGGGCGATCAAGCAGACCACCTCCGACTCGCGCACCGTCAGCCCGTCAGGGCGTCCGCTCCAACCGATCTGCTCGGCCGGCCGGCTGGCGACCCGGTCGCCACGCCTGATCCGCACGAGGGCGTCGATCAGGTCACGGCCACCCATCTCCTTGGACAGGTAGCCCTGCACGCCGTACTGGTTGGCCCGCTGCATCAACGCGGGGCTGAGGTCCCAGGTGTAGATGCAGACGCGGCGGGCCCGCGGGTCCTCCAGGAGCTCACCCACACGCTCCCAGCGGTTGCGCCCGCCCAGCTGCGGGTCGAACAGCATGACATCGAGCTCGGTCGCCCGCTTCTCGGGGATCATCGACACCCAGGTCGAGTAGCCGGCGAGCATCTCCGCCAGGCCGCGCGTGGTGACCTCGCAGTCGTCGTGGAGCGCCAGCGTGATCGGTGCGCCGGGGCGGTGGGGGACCGACGCGAGCTGCGCGGCAGAAACGCCTGGATACCGGTTCATGGAAACTTCTTTCGTCGAAGCGTCCAGAAACGGGGTCCGGGCTTCTGGGGGCTGCACCTGATCCTCGCACGAATCTGAGGCGGAGCGCACCACTCTGCGTGCCGCAGCTCGCTCTCTCGCCCTTTCGGGGGGGCCGCACCAAGGGGAAAACGCGCTCGACATCGCTATTTCCGAGGAGCTGATCAATTCATCATCACTGATCGTCTCATCACCATGACTGACTGATGAAATCCTCACCTTTCGGCCCGAAAAGGGGTCTGTCGGCAATGCGCCCTTCGCCATCAGCGGTCGACGCGCGCCGAGCCACCCCCGGCGAGCTTGAGGACCTCCTTGACCGTGGCCATCGACGTGTCACCGGGGGTCGTCATCGCCAGGGCACCGTGCGCGGCCCCGTACTCGACGCAGGTCTGCAGCGGCTCACCGCTCAGCAGCCCGTAGACCAGGCCCGACGCGAACGAGTCGCCGCCGCCGACGCGGTCCATGATCTCCAGCGCGTCACGCTGCGTGGACTGCACCAGGCCCTCGTCCTTCGACCACGCCAGCGCACCCCAGTCGTTCACCGTGGCGGAGCGCACCGAGCGCATGGTGGTGGCGATCACCTGGAAGTTGTCGTACGCCTTCGACACCCGCTCGATCATCGCCCCGAACTGGTCGACCGGCAGCTCTGTCAGTCCCTCGTCGACGCCCTCGATCTCGAAGCCGAGCGAGGCGGTGAAGTCCTCCTCGTTGCCGATCATCACGTCGACGTACGGCGCGATGGCCTGGTTCACCTCCTGCGCCTTCGCGGTGCCGCCGATCGACTTCCAGAGGCTGGGGCGGAAGTTGAGGTCGTAGGAGACGACGGTGCCGTGCCTGCGGGCCGCCTGCACCGCCTCGATGGCGACCTCGGCGGTCGACTCCGACAACGCCGCGAAGATGCCGCCCGTGTGCAGCCAGCGGGCGCCCAGCTCGCCGAACAGGTGGTCCCAGTCCACGTCGCCTTGCCGCAGCTGCGAGACCGCGGTGTTGCCACGGTCGGACACGCCCACCGCGCCGCGGACGCCGAACCCACGCTCGGTGAAGTTGAGACCGTTGCGCACCGTGCGGCCCACCCCGTCGGAGTCGACCCAGCGGATGTGGGAGGTGTCCAGGCCGCCGGTGAGGATGAAGTCCTCGACCAGGCGACCCACCTCGTTGTCGACGAGCGCGGTGACCACAGCACCTCGCAGCCCGAAGACGCGGCGCAGGCCGCGAACCACGTTGTACTCACCGCCGCCCTCCCAGGCGGAGAAGCGCCTGGCGGTGCGGATGCGACCCTCCCCCGGGTCGAGGCGGAGCATCACCTCCCCCAGCGCGACGGCGTCGTAGCGGCACTCCTCGGCGGGGCGGAGGGTCAGGCTCATGGTCGGTCTCCTCGGGTTGCGGGTCAGAGGGCGGCGACGGCGTCGACGGCCTCGCGGCACAGACGGGTCACCTCGTCGAAGCGGCCGGCCCTGATCTCCTTGACAGGGACCATCCACGACCCGCCCACGGCGGGCACGCACGGCAGGGACAGGTAGTCGGCCAGGTTGGCGGTGGTCACACCCCCGGTGGGCACGAAGCGCATCGCCCCGAAGGGCGCCGCCAGGGCCTTGATCGCGGCGGAGCCCCCGTACACGTTGGCCGGGAAGAACTTGACCGTGTCGAGGCCCAGCGCGATGGCCTCCATGATCTCGCTGGGCGTCACGGCGCCCGGCACCACGGGGACCCCGGCGGCCTGTGCGGGGCGGACCACGTCGGCGCGCAGCCCTGGGGAGACGATGAACCGGGCGCCGGCACCCAGGGCCTGGTGCACCTGGTCGGGGGTCACCACCGTGCCCGCCCCGACGAGAATCCCTTCGACCTGGCTCATCTCGGCGATGGCCTCGGCCGCGGCTGCCGTACGGAACGTCACCTCCGCGACCGGGAGGCCTCCTGCGACCATGGCCTCCGCGAGCGGGCGGGCCTGGGCGGCGTCCTCCACGACGACGACGGGCACGATGCGGTGGGCGAAGACGTCTCCGGCGGTGGTCACGACGGGGCTCCTCTGCGGGTCACGGGCTCGCATGTCAGCCTAGTGCCAGTCACCGCGCACGGGTAGCGCTTTCCGGCGGCCGGGGGGACCCGTGGGGGCAGACCCGTGGGGAGGAGGAACCCTTCCCGCTACTGTGACCGCATGGTCACGCTGAGCGATGTCGCCCGGGCGGCGGGGGTCTCGCTGTCCACGGCCTCCCGTGCGATCAACGGCAGCCGCGACCGCACCGTCAACCCGGCGCTGCGGGAGAAGGTGCTCGCCGCCGCAGCCGAGCTGCGCTACTCCCCCAACGCTGCCGCGCAGGCGATCGCCCGGGGGCGCACCCAGAGCCTGTCGCTGGTGGTCCACGACATCACCGACCCCTATTTCTCCTCGATCGCCGCAGGCGTCACCGCCACCGCCCGCGCGGCCGGGTCGAGCGTGCTGCTGGGCGTCACGAACCACGATCCGGACGAGCTGATCCGGCAGGTCGACCAAGCACGCAGCCAACGTTCGCAGGCCCTGGTGCTGGTCGGCTCCCTGTACGACGACGCGGATCTCCAGGCCCGCCTGCTCAGCGCTGTCGGCGAGTTCCGCGGCGCCGCCGACGGGGGCACGGCACTGGTCGGGCAGCCGCTCGACGGCGTCCGCACCATCCAGCCGGCGAACCGGGCCGGCGCCGCAGACCTCGCGCGAGCCCTGCTCGGGCAGGGCCATCGCCGGTTCGCGCTCCTGACCGGCCCGGAGACGCACCTGACCAGCCGAGACCGGGCCGAGGGGTTCATCGTGGGGCTGCGAGACGCGGGCACGGTAACCTCCCGGGTGGCGACGACGTTCGACCGGGACGGTGGCTTCGCCGCGATGACCCGGCTGATCGATGCCGGCGACCTGCCCGACGTGGTCTTCGCGGCGACCGACGTGATGGCCGTCGGAGCGCTGGCGGCCTGCCGGGAGGCCGGGCTCGAGGTGCCGCGCGACGTCGGTGTCGCCGGGTTCGACGACATCCCCACGCTGCGTGACTACGTGCCCTCGCTGAGCACCGTGCGCGTGGACCTGCACCGACTGGGCAGGCTCGCGGGAGAGATCGCCCTGACCGACACCGGCCCCGACGCGCAGGAGGTCGGCACCGAGGTGCAGCTGCGGGAGTCGACGCGCCGGAGCTGAGGTGGTGGCGGTCTTGACGAGCCTCGCTGCCGGTCCCTACGCTGGAAAGCGCATTCCACCCCCGATCCGCCGACGCACCCGAACAACGAGGAGACGCCCGTGACCACCACCCTGCGCATCGCCATGAACGGCGTCACCGGACGCATGGGGTACCGGCAGCACCTGGTGCGCTCGATCCTGCCTATCCGCGAGCAGGGCGGCGTACGGCTGGAGGACGGCTCGACCGTGCAGGTGGAGCCGGTGATCGTGGGGCGCAACGAGGACAGGCTGCGCCAGATCGCCGACGATCACGGCATCGAGTCGGTCTCCACCGACACCGACGGCTGCATGGAGGCCGACGACGTCGACATCTACTTCGACGCCCAGTCGACCAGCCGCCGCTACGACGCGCTCACCCGAGCCATCAACGCCGGCAAGCACATCTTCACGGAGAAGCCGACGGCCGAGACCCTGGAGCAGGCCGTCACGCTGGCCCGCCTCGCCAAGGACAAGGGCATCACCGACGGCGTGGTGCACGACAAGCTGTACCTGCCGGGTCTGGTGAAGCTGCGTCACCTCGTGGAGCAGGGCTTCTTCGGCCGGATGCTCTCGATGCGAGGCGAGTTCGGCTACTGGGTCTGGGAGGGCACCGACAAGCCCGCGCAGCGCCCGAGCTGGAACTACCGCACCGAGGACGGTGGCGGCATCACGACCGACATGTTCCCGCACTGGAACTACGTGATCGAGGGGATCGTCGGGCGCATCACGGACGTGTACGCCACCACGGTCACCCACATCCCGGAGCGTGTGGACGAGAACGGGCAGACCTACAAGGCCACGGCCGACGACGCGGCGTACGCGATCTTCTCGGTGGAGACCCCCGCCGGCGATCGGGTGGTGGTGCAGCTGAACTCCTCATGGGACGTGCGGGTGCACCGGGACGAGCTGGTCGAGTTCCAGGTCGACGGCACCGGCGGCTCGGCCGTCGCGGGGTTGCGTGGCTGTGTCACCCAGGCGCGCGGCGAGACGCCGACCCCGACCTGGAACCCCGACCTGCCGGACCTGAACGCGTACCTGACGCAGTGGACGCCGGTCACCGAGGCCGAGCTCGAGAACGGTTTCAAGCTGCAGTGGGAGGAGTTCATCCGCGACGTCGTGGCCGGTCGCAAGCACCGGTACGACCTGCTGTCGGGTGCTCGCGGCGTGCAGCTGGCCGAGCTCGGCCTGCGCTCCAGCGCCGAGGGCCGTCGGCTCGACGTGCCCGAGATCACGCTGTGACCGACCTCTCCCGGCTCTCGCTCAACACCGCGACCGCCAAGAACAACACGCTGGCCGAGTGCGTCGAGGCGGCGTCACGGGCCGGTCTGGGAGCCGTGGGCCCGTGGCGGGACCGGGTGCAGGAGGTGGGCGTCGAGGCCGCGGCGCGGATCATCCGGGACGCGGGGCTGCGGGTGTCCACGCTGTGCCGGGGCGGGTTCATCACCGCGAGCGACTCGGTTGCCGTCGAGCGGGCCATGGCCGACAACCGGGTGGCGATCGACGAGGCAGCGGCGCTCGGGGCGCCCGAGCTGGTGATGGTGGTCGGGGGGCTGCCGGCGGCGTACGGGCTGATGGGGCTCCCGAGCACGGGTGTGGATGCGGGTGACAAGGACCTGGTCGCGGCCCGGCAGCGGGTCGCGGACCGGGTCGGGGAGCTGGTCGGCTACGCGCAGGCACGGGATGTACGGATCGCGCTGGAGCCGATGAACCCGCTGTTCACGGCCGACCGCGGCGTCTGCACCACGATCGGCCAGTCGTTGGACTGGGCCGCCGACCACCCCGCCGAGGCCGTCGGCGTCGTCATCGACACCTACCACGTGTGGTGGGACCCGGACCTGCAGGCCGCCATCGCCAGGGCCGGGCGCGAGGGCCGCATCAGCAGCTATCAGGTGTGCGACTGGACGCTGCCCCTGGCGCCGAACACCCTGAACTCCCGCGGCTGGATGGGAGACGGCTTCATCGACTTCCCGACCATCACCGGCTGGGTCGCCGAGGCCGGCTACACCGGCGACATCGAGGTGGAGATCTTCAACGAGCAGATCTGGGCGCAGGGCGCACCAGCGATCGTGTCCACCATGGTCGAGCGGTACGCCGACCTGGTGCTCCCGCACCTGGGCTGACGGCCTCCATCATGGGGTCGTGAGCAACGCACCGGAGTGGCAGGGCTACCAGGAGGCGCCCGAGGTACCTCTCGACAACCGCCTGGTGTACCCGCAACGAGGCCGCGCGACACCCGACCGCCGCATGCCACCGAGGGCGACAAGGTCGAGACCGCGCGTCTGTCCTGGGAGGAGGGCGGCGTGCGGCACGACCTGCCGTTGGGCCCGGTCTCGGTGGGCAGGCTGCGCTCCCAGCTGGAGGCGTACGGGCCCGTCGTGGCGCTGGCACCGTTGTCGACGGTCACGCGCGCCGGGCAGACCCTCGTGCTGCGCCGCAACGAGGACCGGGCGGTGGGCACGGCCCGCTCTGGGTCCGTCCGGGCCCGGGGGACGGCCGTGGCCTGGGCCCAGACCGTGGGGGCCCTCGTCTTCGGCGTCGCGCTCATGCTCCCTCCGCTGGCGGGCGCAGGGTGGTTGTGGTGGCTGGCGGCAGGGGCTGTCGTGGCGGCAGGGATCGTGAGCCTGATCGAGCGGATCGCTGGAGTCGTGGCGCGCACCGACCCCGAGTGCCTGGAGCTCACGGATGCCAGCCCTGTGAAGCAGTACCGCAGCGACTCGGCCCGCACCACACGGCTGCGCTGGTCTGAGCTGGCGACGTTGCGGATCGGGAACACCCGGGGCGACTCGCCCTCCGCCACCACCTGCCGCCTGGAGTGGCGCACTCGCAGCGACGGTCGCGGGGCGCGGGACCTGGGAGCCGTGCGCGCTGAGTCTCTGATCGACTTCCTCCGCGAGCACCACCCCGACGGCTTCGACGTCGAGCTCCCGTAGCCCTGCTAGCCGCGCCCCGCCTTCCGCCAGGCGTCGACGAGGGTCTCGGTGACCCGTACGGTCTCGCGGCAGCCGTCGGTGTCCACGGCCGGGTCACCGCCGGTGAGGAAGGCCAGGATCTCGGCCGCGGCACCGTCGAAGTATCCGGGGCCGGTGACGACCTCCGGCTCGTGACGAGTCCCGTCGGTCCCCGTCCACCAGAGCGCGAACGGGGCGTCGGGCTGGTCGACCCACTCGAGGCGGCACCCGATGCCCGCCCTGCTGCTCTGGCCGAGCAGCCGGTCGCCGTACGCCTCCACGCGCACCTCGTCGGCCCAGAACCCGGCCAGCAGCTCCACCGTGTGCACGCCGTAGAACCAGGCACCCGCGTACGGACTGGCGGGCTCAGCCTTGCCCGAGGCACCCACCTCGGCGAGCCGCCCGGCGGCCCGCGCCAGCTCCACCTCGGCCCGCCACTGCGCGACCACCGGCAGGAACCGCAGCGCCGAGAACGAGGTCACCGCCCCTCCCCCGGCCGCCGCAGCCTGCAGGATCGCCTCGGCGTCGGCCGTCCCCGCGGCCAGCGGCTTGTCGACGAAGACCCGCAGCCCTGCCCCGAGCACGGGCAGCGCGAGCTCGGCGTGCCGCCTGGCGTCGCGAGTGAAGATGGCCACGGCGTCCACCCGGTCCACGAGCGCGGCGATGTCTCCCACCGCCTCCACGCCGGCCACCGGGTCGCCCTCCCCCGGCAGCGTGGCCGCCAGCGTCACGTCAGGCCTCCCGGCGACGTACCCGATGAGCTCCGCCGCGTGCGTGCTCTCCGTGCCGACGATGCCCAACCGCGTGCTCATGACGCTCCTCTCCGACCTGCACCTCCGGCCCGGATAAAGATTGGGCCGCGCCTCTAGACCTGGTGGCATCCGGTCGCTACTGTCTCACACGATCTGTAGAAAAGGTTTTCGGCGTTCCGGTCGTACGGCCGTCGCCGCCGTCCCACGGAGGTTCCATGAAGCTGCACCTCGCCGCCACCAGCACGGTCCTGACCCTCGCCCTCGCTGCCGCCGGGTGCAGCTCGTCCTCGACCGGCACCGGCGCCTCGACGGACGCGAAGTCCACCGTCACGATCTGGATGTACCCCGTCATCGCCGACGCGGCCAAGAGCCAGACCTTCTGGCAGGACACCGAGAAGGACTTCGAGGCGAAGAACCCCAACGTCGACCTCGCCATCGAGCTGCAGCCGTGGGACGGCCGAGACGAGAAGATCGCCACCGCGATCGCCTCGGGCAAGGGCCCCGACTTCGTGGTGATCGGCCCCGACCAGCTCCCGCAGTACCAGTCAACCGGCGGTCTGAAGTCCGTCAAGGGCGGCATCGAGGACCAGAGCAAGTTCCTCGCGTCCGGCATCAAGGCCGCCACCGTCGGCGGCGACATCTACGGCGTGCCGATCTACCACACCATCACCACCACGGTCTACAACAAGAAGGCCCTCACCGACGCCGGCGTGACCACCCCACCCGCGACGTGGGACGAGATCAAGGCCGCCGCTCCGAAGCTGGCCGCCAAGGGCGTCGCGGTCATGGACTACTCCGGCTCGCCGCAGACCACCCTCAACCTGACCTACTACCCGCTGCTGTGGCAGGCGGGCGGCACGGTGTTCTCCGCCGACGGCAAGACGGTGGCGTTCAACAGCGCCGAGGGCAAGAAGGCCCTCCAGTTCCTCGTCGACCTGAAGGCCGTCAACGGCCTGCCCGCCGACGCGGCCACCAAGACCAACAAGGTCGAGGGCTCGGGGCTCACCACCGGCAAGGTGGCGATGACGTACAGCGCCGTCAAGACCGAGGCCGTCACCATGCAGAAGGCGCTGGGCGCCGAGAACGTCGGCGTGGGGGCCCCGCTCCAGGGCAGCAAGCAGGCCACCTTCGGCCTGCCCGGCCTGCTGACCCGTACCTCGATCAGCAAGAACGACAGCGCCGCCAACACCGTGGCGAAGTACTTCGGCGCCGCCGACTTCCAGGCCAAGCTGTCGAACGCCTCCGGCTTCTTCCCGGCCCGCTCCGACGCCACGCTCGACTCCACCGACCCGCTCAACGCCCCCTTCCAGAAGGCCCTGGAGCAGGCCAACAGCGGCGAGGTCAACCCCAAGTCGCGTCAGGTGATGGCCGCGCTCGCACCGCACATCCAGGCCGCTCTGCAGGGCACCAAGTCCGTCGACCAGGCCCTGGCCGACGCCGAGAAGGAGTGCAACTCCCTGCTGAAGTCCTGACCCTCGACGCCTGGAGGCCCGCCTCATGCAGCTCACCGCCACCGCGCGCCGCAACGCCTGGGCCGGTGTCCTCTTCATCGCCCCGATGCTCGTCCTGTTCGTGGTGTTCCGCCTCGTGCCCAGCCTGGGCGCGGTCGGGCTGAGCTTCACGAACTACAAGATCAGCGGTGAGTACGAGGTCGTCGGGCTCAAGAACTACAGCGACTTCTTCGCCAGCGAGGTCGCCATGAACGCATTCAGGACGACGTTGCTGTACGCGGTCATCTACGTCCCGATGATGCTTCTCGTCGCCCTGACGACGGCACTGGTGCTCAACAGGATCGTCTGGGGGTCGGGCCTGTTCCGCAGCGCCCTGTTCCTCCCGTACGTCACCTCGTTCGTGCTGGCCGGCATCATCTGGACGTGGCTGCTGGGCACCGCAGGCCCCATCAACGAGCTCATCGTCCGCACGGGGCTCAGCCCGCTGGGATTCCTCACCGGCAGCCAGCCGATGGTGCTCACCAGCCTGGCAGTGGTGTCGGTGTGGCGGGGCTTCGGCTACTCCATGCTGATCCTCTTGGCGGGCCTGAAGACGATCCCCGAGGAGCTGTACGAGGCCTCCAGCCTCGACGGCGCCGGCTGGTGGGCGCAGCTGTGGCGGATCACGCTGCCGCTGCTGCGCCCCTCGCTGTTCTTCGTGCTGGTCATCGAGACCATCGCGGCGTTCCAGGTCTTCGACACGGTCTACGTGATGACCGGCGGTGGCCCGGCCCGCGCCAGCTACAGCCTCGTCTACCACCTCTACGAGAGCGGCTTCCGGTTCTTCAAGTTCGGGTACGCCTCAGCGGTCGGTGTCGTGCTGTTCGCCATCGTGCTGCTGATCTCGCTCGTCCAGCGGTGGCTCCTCGACCGGGAGGGTTCCTGATGCGCCGCCTCACCTGGGCCCACCTCCTGGCCCCGATCTTCGCCGTGGCCACCGTGCTGCCCTTCCTGGCCGTGGTGATCCTCGCCCTGAGCCCGCCCAGCGCGCCCACGATCCCGCAGACCTGGCCGGCCAGCCTCACGCTGGAGAACCTCACGGCCACGGTGTCGGCCGGCAGCTTCGTGCGCTGGACGGTCAACTCCTTCATCTATGCCGGCGTCTCGGTGGTCGTGATCCTGCTGACCGCCGCGATGGCCGGGTACGCGTTCGCGAAGAAGCGCTTCCCGGGGCGCACCGTGATCTTCTGGTCGTTCCTGGCCACGCTCATGGTGCCCACCCAGGCCACGCTGATCCCGATGTTCCTGCTCGTCGCGAAGCTCGACGGCGTGGACACGTTCTGGGGGCTGATCGTGCCGACGCTGGCCAACAGCCAGGCGGTCTTCCTGATGCGCCAGTTCATCCGTGACCTGCCCGACGAGCTCTTCGACGCCGCGCACGTCGACGGGGCCGGCGAGTGGCGCATCTTCTGGCAGATCGTGCTGCCGCTCACCCGACCGATCCTCGCCACGCTCGGCATCTTCGTGTTCCTGTGGCACTGGAACGACTTCCTGTGGCCGTTGGTGATGGCGCAGTCCAACGAGATGCGGGTGCTCACCGTCGGCCTGTCGACCCTGAACACCGAGACGGTCCCGACGGCCCAGGTGATGGCCGGTGCGCTGATCACGGTGATCCCCTGCCTGGTGATCTTCTTCGCCCTGCAGCGCCACCTGGTGTCCTCCATCGCAGCCACGGGCATCAAGGGCTGACGATGCACGCCGACCTCGTCGTCCACGACCTGAACCGGGTGCTCGGCACCCTCCCGTTCGAGCCGTCACCGACCCCCACCGCGGCACTGCTGCGTGCCGACCTGAGCGAGCTCGGCGTGGCGGGGTGCTCGGCCGTGCTGTCTGGCCAGCTGTACGGAGACCCGGCAGGGGGCGGCGGGGACGCGACCTGGCCGGCGCTGGTGGCCGGTCTGGGCCCCCAGGAGACGAAGCCGCGCGTGGTACCCGTGCCCGTCGTCGTCCCCGCCGCGGGCGGCTGGCCGGGCGACCCCGCGGAACTGATGAGCGGCGGCGTACGGCTGGTGCGTGCCTGCCCCACCCGCCACCGCTGGGACGTGGACTCCCCCGCCGCCGGGCGCTGGTGGGAGACGCTCGCCGAGGCGGGCTGTGCGGTCTGCGTCGAGGTCGAGGAGGTCGGCTTCGGCGGGCTGCGAGCCTGGGCACGGTCGTTCCCCAGCCTGAGGCTGGTCGCGCTGAACCCCGGGTACCGCGAGCTGCGACGCTGCGCCGAGCTGCTGGAGGTCACCGAGAACGTGGTCGTCGAGACCGGCAGCCTCAACGTCGCCGGAGGGGTCGAGTGGCTGGCCGCCGAGGCCGGGGCCGGCCGGCTGGCGTACGGCAGCGGCGGCCCGGTGCGCGACGACGCCGGCTCGGTCTGGCTGCTGCGTCATCTCGAGCTACCCCGGGAGCAGGTCGACCGCATCGCGCACGGCACCGCGTACGAGATCGTGGGGGCTGACGCGTGAGGATCCTGGACGCGCATGCCCATCTCGGCACCTGGGGTGACTTCTTCCTGCCGCAGCCCGGCGCGGACTGGTTCGTCGCCGCCCTGGAGAGCGCGGAGGTGGAGGCCGCTGGGGTCTCCCACCTGCTGGGCGTGGGTCACGACGCGCTGACCGGCAACCAGCTGGCCCTGGACGCCGCGCGCCGGCACCCCGGCCGACTGTACGTCTGGCTCGTCTTCTCCCCGCACGACCCCGACGCGCTCCCCCGCCTGCGGGACCAGCTCGACGAGCCCGGCGTCTGGGGGATCAAGATCCACCCCGACACCCACCAGGTGCGGCTGGATGATCCAGCGTACGAACCGGTGCTCACGCTCTCATCCGGCGCGGGTGTGCCCGTGCTCACCCATACCCAGGGCCTGTCCCCGTGGAGCGACCCCTCCCTGGCTGCTGTGGTCGCCGACCGCCACCCGGCGCCCCTGCTGATGGGGCACGGCGGGCTCTGGCCAGACCATCTGCTCCCGACCGCGCGGCTCGCCGCGGCCCGCGACAACCTGTACGTGGAGACCGCCAGCTCGCGCCTCACCCGTCACTGGCTGACCCGGGTGGTCGCCGAGGCGGGCGCTGACAAGGTCCTCTACGGCAGCGACGCGGTGTTCCTGGACCCGCGCACCGCCATCGGACGCCTCCGCACCGCCCACCTCACCGACCAGGAACGGGCGCAGGTCGCCGGCGGCAACCTGGCCCGCATCCTCGGCCACCGTCTCCCCCTGGAAGGAACCCGACAGTGACGCTCGCGATCGACGGCGGCACCCCCGCCCACGACGGCTCCTGGCCCGCCTGGCCCCCCGCCGCCTCCGACGAGCAGCGCCGGCTGGTCGCCGAGGTGGTGGACACCGGCCGCTGGAGCTCCACCACAGGCGACCTCTGCCAGCAGCTGGCTGACCGGTTCGCCCGCCGCCACGGCTGCGAGACCGGTGTGTGCACGGTCAACGGCACCGTCGGCCTCACAGCGGCGCTGGCCACCCTGGGCGTGGGAGCGGGCGACGAGGTGGTGGTGCCGGGATACACGTTCGTGGCCTCCGCCACCGCCGTGGCGATGCTGGGCGCGGTGCCGGTGGTCGCCGACGTCGACCCCGCCCACGGGCACCTCACGGCCGCGACGCTGGAGCCGGCGCTCTCGGCGCGCACCAGGGCCGTCATGGCCGTGCACCTGGCCGGGTCGCCCTGCGACATGGCCGAGATCACCGCGGTCGCCAGCTCCCGGGGTGTCCCGGTGCTCGAGGATGCTGCCCAGGCGCACGGCGCCGCCTGGCGCGACCAGCCCGTCGGCTCGCTCGGCGACGCAGGCTCGTTCTCCTTCCAGATGACCAAGGCGATGACGGCGGGCGAGGGTGGCATGCTCACCGCCGCCGATCCCGAGCTCGGCGAGCGGCTGTGGTCGGTCTGCAACGTCGGGCGCAGCCGCACCGGCGCCTGGTACGGCCACGAGCGCATCGGCTGGAACCTGCGGATGACCGAGCTGCAGGCCGCGCTGATGCTGCCGTGGCTCGAGCGGCTGGACGACGAGATCGACACCCGCAACGCGTTCGTCGACGCGTTCTCGGCCGGCCTGTCCGCGAGGGACTGCGCGGCACGCGTCTGCCCGGCCCCGTCCGGGACCACCCGCGACAGCCGCCACCTCGCGATGGTCGACGTCGGTGCCGGGATCGACAAGGACTGGATCCTGGCCGCGCTCGCCGCCGAGGGGGTCCCGGCCGACGCCGGCTACCCCGGCCTCAGCCGCATCCCGGCCATCGCCGAGGTGTCGCGCTGCCTGCCCGCAGAGGGCACCGACCGCTTCAGCGCCTCGGTGGTCTGGCTGCGGCAGGCGACCCTGATGGCCGACCCCGAGCACGCCGACCGGGCCGCCGAGGCGTTCACCCGAGTCCTGTCCGACCCCCGATCGAGGAGCCGACGATGACCGACCTGCTGACAGGCATGCCGCGCACCGAGGACGAGCTGGACGACCAGCTCTCCCGCCCCGGCCCCGGGGTGGCGGAGGCGCTCGCGACGACCGACGGTGACATCGTCGTGCTGGGCGCCGGTGGCAAGGTCGGCCCGACGCTGGCGCGGATGGTGCGCCGGGCGCTTGACGAGGCCGGCTCCTCGCGGCGCGTCCTCGCCGTCTCGCGCTGGTCCGACGCCCAGACCCGCGAGCGGATCGCCTCCTGGGGAGTCGAGCCTGTGACCGCCGACCTGGCCGACCCCGGTGCGTACGCCGATCTCCCTGACGCGGGCGCTGTCTACTACCTCGCCGGCCAGAAGTTCGGCACCTCGGGCCGTGAGCACCTCACGTGGTGGATGAACGGGGTCGTGCCCGGCCTCGCCGCCGCCCGTTACCGAGGTGTGCCGACGGTCGTCTACAGCTCCGGCAACATCTACCCGTTCGTGCCCGCCCACTCCGGCGGTTGCACCGAGAAGGATCGGCCCGGGCCCGTGGGTGCGTACGCCCAGAGCTGCCTGGCGCGTGAGCAGGCGTTCACGTACGCCGCTGAGGCCTGGGGCACGCCGGTCTCGATCTACCGGCTCAACTACGCCGTCGAGCTGCGCTACGGGGTGCTGGCCGACCTGGCCACCACGATCAGCGAGGGACGCCCCGTCGACGTCACGATGGGCGCCGTGAACGCGGTCTGGCAGCGGGACTCCACCGAGTGGAGCGTGCGCAGCCTGGAGCACGCCGCCACGACTCCGTACCTTCTCAACGGCACCGGCCCAGAGACCGCCTCCACGCGGGCGCTGGCCCTGGAGCTCGGCGAGCGCATGGGCCGCGAGGTGGAACTGATCGGCGAGGAGGCACCCGGGGCCCTGCTGAACGATGCCGCACGGTGCTTCGCCACCTACGGCTACCCGCAGGTGCCGCTGCGCCAGGCGCTCGCCTGGGTGGCCGACTGGGTCGGCCAGGGCGGGCGTCAGCTCGGCAAGGCCACCAAGTTCCAGACCCGCGACGGGAGGTTCTAATGACCGCCATCTCCGAGCGCCTACAGGGCGCGATCCCCGCGATGCCGCTGCTGCTCGACACCGAGGGGCGCGTCGACTGGCGTGCCCAGCGTGCCGTGGTCCGCTACCACCTGGCCGCCGGGGCCGACGGCCTCGCCGTGGGGGTGCACACCACGCAGTTCGAGCTGCACGACGACCCGGTGATGCTGGCCGACCTGTGGCAGCTGGTGGTCGAGGAGGTGAGGGCGAGCGACCGGGACCCGGTGCTGGTCGCCGGTGTCTGCGGGGATGCTGCAGACGCCGTCCGGGAGGCCGGCGTCGCCCGCGACCTGGGCTTCGACGCCGCGCTGACCTGCGGCCGCGGCATGGCCGAGGCGGCTCCGGCGCCGCTGCTGGAGCGGGCGCGGGCCGTCGGTGAGGTGCTGCCCACCGTGGGGTTCTACCTGCAGGAGTCGGTGGGTGGCACGTACCTGCCGGAGACGTTCTGGCGTGACCTGCTCGAGATCGAGACGGTGGCCGGCATGAAGGCGGCCCCGTTCGACCGCTACCGCACCCGAGACGTGGCCCAGGCGATCCTGTCGGCCGACCGCTGGCGAGACGTGGCGCTGCTCACTGGCAACGACGACGCGATCGTCGCCGACCTGGTGACCCCGCACGTACGGGTCGTGGCCGGTGAGACCCGCGAGCTGCGGACGCGGGGCGGGCTGCTTGGTCAGTACGCGGTCGGCACCCGCGCCGCCGTCGAGCTGACCCAGCGCGCCCTGGCGTGCACCGATGCCGTCCCCGCCGACCTGCTCGCGCTCGGCGGCGACCTCACCGAGGTGAACGCCGCCGTGTTCGACGTGCGCAACGGCTTCCGCGGCTGCGTGGCAGGGGTGAACGAGGTGCTGCGTCAGCAGGGTCTCGGCACGTCGGCACGCTGCTTCTCGACGACCGAGCGGCTGTCGCCAGGGCAGAGCGAGCTCATCGCGGAGGCACGCGAGCGGTACCCAGAGCTGCTCGACGAGGCGTTCGTCGCCGAGAACAAGGACGCCTGGTTGGCCTGATGAGCGGTGGCCGGCGAGAACGGGCCAGACTGCTGGTGTGAACCCGCTCGACCGCTCAGCCCCCGGCAGCGTCAGCTGCTCCAGGAGTGGCTCCCCGACCACGAGGTGGTGCGTGACACAGCTGGGGTCTCGTCGAGACCCACGTCGTGGAGCTGGACGCGCCGAGCGGCCGGCTCATCCTCAAGGCCGGCGGCCAGCAGGGTCACCACATCGCGAGGGAGATCACGGCGCACCAGCAGTGGACGGCGCCGCTGGTGGGGCGCGGGCTGGCCGCCCGCCTGGTGCACGCCGACTGCGAGCCGAAGCTGCTGCTCACCGCCTACCTTCCAGGCGAGCTGCTGCTGGGGAGCCCGTGGGAGGCAGACCCGAGCATGGTCGCGCAGGCCGGTCTTGCCCTGCGGATGCCCGCCTGGACCGCGCCTTCGTCGCAGGCTACGGCAGCGACCCATGCCTGGCCGATGCCGCCGCCTGGCAGCGCGCCCGCGCCCGGGATGCGATCGGCACCACCGTCTGGGCGTTCCAGGTCGGCAACACCGCGTTCGAGCAGGAGCGTCACGCGGCGATCTCACCGCTCGCGTCACCGGCGTCCGTTCTCTGAGCGGCGCCGTCCTCGGGGCCTGCGGGCCGCTCGCTGGGCGCACCTGGTTGGCCAAGCGGGGCCCTGCCACCACGGCCGGGCTCACCGCCTTGTACATCGGCTCCTTCGGCCTGTCCCACCCGCTGGCCAAGACCATCGGCGCCTGGCCCTCGGTCGCCGTCGCCAGCGCGGCTGCGGCGGGCACCGCCTACGTGGTCGCCGACCGCGACTGACCAGAGACGTTCCCGCGGGACCGTACGGGGCTAGTAGACGTTCTTGTCGTCGCGGTAGTGCCGCCAGACGTTCTCGAAGAACTCGTCGTCGCTCGGGATCGGGCGTACGGGGCGCCAGTCAAAGCTCGGGTCCCCCTGGCCGTCCCACGCGACCTCCTGGATCACGTCGGTCAGGCCGTCCTCCAGCTCGAAGCGGAAGATCTCCGGCAGGTCGAGCTCCACGCCACCGGGCCCGTCGAGCGGCAGCGTGCCCGCCTCGTCGGTGTAGAGCACCGAGCCGCGCGAGCGGCCGCCGTGGTCGAGGTAGTCGGCCATCGCCTGCAGGTAGACCCGCTGCGAGGTGAGGATGTCGCGGATCAGGAACAGCCGGTTGACCGAGCGGCGGCTGGTGGGGTCGGCGACAGCCTCGGTTGCGTACGCATCGAGCCAGTGCCTGACCTGTTCCAGCGCGTCACCGATCGAGGCCCGGGAGCGCACCACGCCGGCGTGCGAGCTCATCAGCTCGGTGCACTCCCGGAGCAGCGCGTCGGTGGTGTCCTCGGCCGAGGCCGCGCGCCCGGTGGCCGCGTCCAGCAGGGCGAGAGCCGCCTCGACCACGGGGGTGGCCGCACCTTCGTACACGCCGTCCTCCGCAGGCGCCGATGTGCGTCGGGCGGCGATGTACGTCGCGGCTCGCGTCGCCCCCACCTGGCCCGAGTTCAGCGCGGCACCGCCCGGCCGGTAGATGCCGTGCGCCCCGGCCGCCTCGCCGACCGGGAAGAAGCCCTCCAGGTTCGAGTGCCACCACTGGTCGACCGCGAGCCCGCCGTTGTTGTGCTGCGCGCACACGGCGACCTCGAGCATGTCGGTCTCCAGGTCGATCCGCGGGTTGCGCTCCAGGTAGAAGTCGTACGACGGCCGGTTCATGTGCTGCAGCCGCTGGATCGGCGTCGAGTCACCCAGCGCGACCACGCCGGCACGGTCGAGGTAGTCGTACGCCTCCGGGCTGAGCAGCGACGCGTCGAACGACCCACCGCCCGGGTTCGTACGGAAGTCGAGGAAGACCCGCCGCCCGCGCAGCACGCGCTCCTGGTAGACCAGCAGGTCGACCAGCGAGGAGCCGTCCCGCGCCTTGCGGATGTCGAACGGCCACTGGTAGCCCTTGAGGAACACCAGGCTCATCAGCCGGCCCGGGTCACTGATGGCCTCGGTGAGGAACTCCCGCTCGTCGCCGCCGTCGGCGTCGGTGGAGACAAACCGCGGCACGACCTGCATGTACGTGCCGGAGACGTTCCACCGCGGCTTGATCGACGCCAGCCCGAACTGCCACTCGGTGAGGTTCTTGCCGCGGACCCCGGCCCGCAGCGCCGCCCCGTTGGCCCCCCACTGGCCGTGCGGGTAGACCGCGTCGGCGTACATGCCGGCCGGGCCACCCGTGGCGTACACGAGGTTGGTGCAGCGCAGCAGCAGGAACCGGCTCTCGTCGCCCTCGGGCACGTCGGTCTTGAGGCACAGCAGCCCGACCACCGCCCCGTCGCGCACGACCAGGTCGACCACGCGGCAGGCGTCGATCACCCGGGTGCCGCGCCCGGTCACGCGAGCCTCAAGGCGCTCGACCATGGTCTTCGACGTGTACGGGCCGACCGACGTCGCGCGCTGCCGGGGGTCGTGGTCGGTCTTGTAGCCGACGAACTCCCCCGACCGCGCGTGCGGGAACGGCACGCCCGACTCGACGAGGTGGAAGAAGCAGCGCGCGCTCCAGGCGGCCTCGGCGAGCGCGATGTCACCGTCCATGGAGCCGCCGGCGAACAGGGTCTCGGCCATGGAGCGCACCGAGTCGGGCTCGGCACCCGAGAGCGTCAGCTTGTAGTAGGTCTGCTTGTCTGACCCCGCGTTCCGGGACGCTCCGGCGCGGATCTTGTCGGTGACGACGACCACGTCGTCGGTGCCGAACATCGCGAGCCGGTCGGCGGCGCAGTAGCCCGCAGCCCCGGTGCCGACCACCACGGTGTTCGCGGTGACGACCGGGATCTCCCGCCCGGCCACGGTCAGCGACTGCATCAGAGCCTCGGGATCTGCATGCCGCCGCCGACAGTGATGACGTCTCCGGTGGAGTACGGCATCTGGCCGCTGACCAGCAGCGACACCGCCCCGGCGACGTCGGCAGTGGTGCCCCAGCGCGGCATCGGGGCGAGCCCGTTCGCGAACAGCGCGTCGTACTTCTCCTGAACCCCTGCGGTCATGTCGGTGGCGATCACGCCCGGCCGCACCTCGTACACGACGATCCCCTCGGGCGCGAGCCTGGCGGCCCAGAGCTGGGTCGCCATGGCGACCCCGGCCTTGGAGATGCAGTACTCACCGCGGTTCGTCGACACCGTCGTGGCCGAGATGCTGGAGACGTTGACGACCGTGCCGCACGGCCGGTCGGTCGGCACCTCGGCGCCGCGCTGGGCGACCATCTGGTTGGCGACCAGCTGGGTGAGGAAGTACGGGCCGCGCAGGTTGATCCCCAGCACCCGGTCGAACTCCTCGGTGGTGGCCTCCAGGATGTCGTCGCGCACGCTCGGGGCGACGCCGGCGTTGTTCACCAGCGCGTCCACCCGGCCGAACGCGTCCAGGGTCTGCTGGAGATAGCGGCGGTGGTCGTCGGGCTCGGCGATGCTGCCCGCCGTGTACGACACCTCGCCCAGCGCGCCCAGCGCGTCGAGCACGTCGGCCGGCGCGGGCCGCGTGGCGAGGATCGACACCTGCCAGCCGTCGCCCAGCAACCGCTCCGTGATGCCGCGGCCGATCCCCCGGCTACCTCCTGTCACCATCGCCACGGGCACGGGCAGGCTCCTTCGTTCACCTGTCGGCCACCTTCGACCGATCTTCGTGCCCATCATGCTGCACTCTCCCGGTGGGGGCAACCGCTTTCCCGACCACCTCTCCAGGGGTGACCGCCCCCGTTCACCTCCCGTTCACCCCAGCCGGGAGATCCGGTCACATGCCCTCTCTAGCGTCAGCGACGTGGAGCGCTCAGCTCCCCCGGCCAAAGGTGCCGGATCTCGACCCGAAGGAACTGTTGTGACCACTCGTGCAGCGAAGATCGCGGCGATCGCCGCTCTCGGCACTCTTTCGTTCACCGCGTGCAGCTCGTCCACGACTCCCGGCGGGACCCCCGCGCCCGACGCCAACAGCTCCGGACAGGCCGCGGCGCTCGTCTGCCCCTCCGGCAAGCTGACCGGCGAGGGCTCCTCGGCGCAGAAGAACGCCATCGACGAAGTCGTCGCGGCCTACAACAAGCAGTGCAAGGACAAGGCCAAGATCGAGTACAACCCCTCGGGCTCCGGCGCCGGCATCAAGAACTTCAACGCCGGCCTGGTCGACTTCGGCGGCTCCGACTCTGCGCTGAAGGCCGAGGAGGCCACCGCTGCCGCCTCGCGCTGCAAGTCTGCTCCGGCCTGGAACCTGCCCATGGTCGTCGGCCCGGTCGCGTTCTCGTACAACCTGAACGGCGTCACCAAGCTGGTCATGACCCCCGACGTGCTGGCCCAGATCTTCACGGGCAAGATCACCACCTGGAACGACCCGGCCATCGCCAAGATCAACCCCGACGCCAAGCTCCCCGGCGACAAGATCACGGTCTTCTTCCGCTCCGACGAGTCGGGCACCACCGAGAACGTGACCAAGTTCCTCAAGGCCGCTGCCCCGTCGTCCTGGACGACCGACGCGTCGAAGGCCTGGAAGGGCGTGGGCGAGGGCAAGAACAAGTCCTCCGGTGTCGCCGAGGCCGTCAAGGCCACTCCGGGCTCGATCGGCTACCTCGAGTGGAGCTACGCCAAGGACAACAAGCTCGGCATCTCGCAGCTCGACATGGGCTCCGGCGCGGTGGAGCTGACCTCCGCCAACGTCGGCAAGGCGCTCGACGCGGCCAAGGTGAGTGGCACCGGCAACGACCTGAAGCTCGACATCGACTACGCCACGAAGGCCCAGGGCGCCTACCCGGCCATCCTGGTGACCTACGAGATCGTCTGCTCCTCCGGCCTCGACGCCGACAAGACCGCCCTGCTGAAGGACTTCCTGGGCTTCTTCGCGTCGAAGGACGGCCAGGCCGACCTGGAGGCCCTCGGCTACGCCCCGCTGCCCTCCTCCATGCAGCAGAAGGTGCAGGCTGCGGTCAAGGAGATCAAGTAGTCCCCGAGGTCGCTGACCGATCCACGACGGAGCGGCCCTCGGCGTCCACAGGCGCCGGGGGTCGCTCCAGTCCCACCCGGAGGAGCATGACCACCGAGCATGAAGGTCCTGATGTGAACAGAACCCCCAGCGACACCGCGGGTGCCGAGCCGGTCGTCGAGGCTGCCGCACCCGAGCACAGCTCGACCCCCGAGCCGGCAGCCCCGGCGGCCGCCGCCACCAGCGTCGGCACCGGCCTGCGCGCGACCGATGACGCCCCTGCCGTGGCTGCCATGCCGGTCGTGGAGGCGGAGCCCACCGCGGCCGAGCAGCAGCAGGCCATCGCCCAGGCGCAGGCCCAGGGCGTCGATCTCGCGCCCATCGGTCACGGCCCCGACCGCGCTTTCCGCGGGGCCGCGTACGCCGCGGCCTTCTTCATCGTGGGTCTCGTCGTCTTCGTCGGTGCCTTCCTCGCCTGGGTGGCCGTCCCGAGCCTCGCGGCGAACAAGGAGAACTTCTTCACCTCCACCAGCTGGCAGGTGAGCGGCGGCGAGCTGGCCTTCGGCATCGCCGGGCTGCTGTGGACCACCGTGCTGTCGTCGGTCGTCGCGATGATCCTCGCGGTGCCGGTCGCGGTCGGCACGGCCCTGCTGGTCACGCAGTACCTGAAGCCACGTGTCGGCAACGTCATCGGCTTCCTCATCGACCTGCTCGCCGCGGTGCCCTCGATCGTCTTCGGCCTGTGGGGTTTGAAGCTCCTGGGGCCGGCGCTCGCGCCGTTCTACGCCTGGCTGGAGCGCACCCTGGGGTGGATCCCGATCTTCGGCCCGGGCGTCTCCTCCACGGGCAACGTCATGACGGCCTCCATCGTGCTGGCCATCATGATCCTGCCCATCGTCTCGGCGATGTCACGTGACGTGTTCGTGCAGACCCCGCGTGACCACGTCGAGGCAGCCCTCGCGCTGGGCGCCACGAAGTGGGAGATGATCCGCACCGCGGTGATCCCGTACGGCCGCTCCGGCGTCGTCGCCGCCTCCATGCTCGGCCTCGGCCGCGCGCTCGGCGAGACCGTCGCGGTCATGATCATCCTCTCCACCACGAACGACCCCGGCATCAACGTCAGCCTCTTCGCCGGCGGTGAGACGTTCGCCTCGAAGATCGCCAACAACGCCGCGGAGTTCGACACCCCGTCGAAGACCGGCGCCTACATCGCCGCCGGCCTCGTGCTGTTCGTCGTGACCTTCGCGGTCAACGCGATCGCGCGGGTGATCGCCGACAGGAAGAAGACGAAGTGAGCGCCGCGACCCAGACCGCGATGGACCTGCGCGGTGCCGGTGGCACCCGCAAGACCGTCGACACCCTCGTTCGAGTTCTCGTCTACGCCTCGGCCGTGATCTCGCTCATCCCGCTGGTGTGGATCCTCGTCAGCATCGTCTCCAAGGGCCTGCCGGTGATCCTCAGCGCCGAGTGGTGGACGAGCGACCTGGCCGGCACCACGGACCGCCGGGCCGGCGGCGGCGCGCTGCACGCCATCGTGGGCACGATCGAGATCGGCCTCATCACGGCCGTGATCGCGGTGCCCATCGGCATCCTGGGTGCGATCTTCCTCATCGAGTACGCCCGGGGCACGAAGGCGGCGCGGGTCGTCTCCTTCATGGTCGACATCCTCTCCGGCATCCCCTCGATCGTCGCGGCCCTGTTCGTCTTCGCCCTCCTCATCACCGTCCTCGGTCTCGGCCGCAGCGTGATCGCGGCCGCCATCTCGCTGGTGCTGCTGATGCTGCCCACCGTGCTCAGGTCCACCGAGGAGATGCTCAAGCTGGTGCCCGACTCGCTGCGCGAGGCGTCGTACGCACTGGGCGTGCCGAAGTGGAAGACCATCCTGAAGGTGGTCGTGCCGACCGCGTTCTCCGGCATCGCGACCGGCGTGGTGCTCGGCCTGGCGCGGGTCATGGGCGAGACGGCGCCGCTGCTCATCCTCGTCGCCTACGCCCGCAACCTCTACTGGTCTCCCACCAGCCCGACGATCGGCACGCTGCCGACGATGATCAACACCGGCCGCGACGTGGCCGAGACGCTCCCCGGCTACGACCGGGTCTGGGGCGCCGCTCTCACGCTCATCCTGCTCGTGATGGGCCTCAACCTCCTGGCGCGCGCGATCGCCCGCGCCAGCAAGCTGAAGGACAAGTGACATGGCCAAGCGCATCGACGTCGAGAACCTCGACATCTTCTACGGGTCGTTCAAGGCCGTCCAGGACGTCTCGCTGACGGTCGAGCCCCGGACGGTCACGGCCTTCATCGGCCCCTCCGGCTGCGGCAAGTCGACGGTGCTGCGCACGCTGAACCGCATGCACGAGGTGATCCCCGGCGCGTACGCGAAGGGCAAGGTCGCCCTCGACGGCGTCGACCTGTACGGCCCGGGCGTCGACCCGGTCGCCGTGCGCCGTCACGTCGGCATGGTGTTCCAGCGGCCCAACCCGTTCCCGTCGATGTCGATCTACGACAACGTGGTGGCGGGGCTGCGCCTCAACGGCGTCAGCAACAAGTCGACGCTGGACGAGGCCGTCGAGACCTCTCTCAAGGGCGCCAACCTCTGGAACGAGGTGAAGGACCGCCTGAACCGGGCCGGCACCTCCCTCTCCGGCGGCCAGCAGCAGCGTCTCTGCATCGCCCGCGCCATCGCGGTGCGGCCCGAGGTGCTGCTGATGGACGAGCCCTGCTCGGCCCTGGACCCCATCTCCACGCTCGCCATCGAGGACCTCATCGGTGAGCTCAAGGAGGACTACACGGTGGTGATCGTGACGCACAACATGCAGCAGGCGTCGCGCGTCAGCGACCGGACGGCGTTCTTCAACCTGGCCGCCCAGGGAGAGCCCGGCAAGCTGGTGGAGATCAACGCCACGGAGAAGATCTTCTCCAACCCTGACGAGAAGGCGACCGAGGACTACATCACCGGCCGCTTCGGCTGATCCCTGAGGGGTTCACTCCCCCGCGCCGCCCTTGCCGAGCATGACCTGCCACCAGGAGGTCTTCGCGGGGGCGGCGCTGGCGTTCTCGGGCAGGTCGACCAGCGGCGGCGCCGGGTCAGGGGCCGGGGCCGGCACCTCGGTGATCAGCGGGGGTGGCGGCCCCTGGTCTGGGGCGGGTGCCATCGGGTACGGGTTCGCGGCCACCACCTCGACCGGCTCCGTCGTGGCGACCGGGGCGGTGTACGGCACGTCGGTGACCGTCGGCCGGGCGGGCCCGGTCGGGACGGCCGTCGTTGCGGCAGCGGGGACCTCGTCGAGCCGGATGGGCGTCACCGGGGGCCCGACCTGGCCGTCGTGGCTCTGCGCAGAGGCCGGGGAGCCGGGCACCTCCTGCACCGGGCCCCGTGGGGGCCGCAGCTCCGACTCCGCAGCGATGCGGGCCCAGGGGTCGTGGGGCGATGTCACGCTGGTCTCCTGTCGGCCGCGGGAACTGCCAGCACCCTAGCCGCCGCGGGCGCACCCCGTGCTCCTACACTGACCCCCGTGAGCAACCCAGCAGCAGGATGGTACCCAGATCCCGGCGGCCAGCGCGGCATGTTCCGCTACTGGAACGGGTCGACATGGTCGGCGCAGCTGTCCCCCACGCCCCAGGCGGCCCCGCCGTACGGCACCCTCGGCCAGCCGGTCGGCCAGACCGCGTACTCGCCGAACCAGCCCCTGGGCGGGCGGTCTCCGTACGCCCCGCAGCAGCAGACCAAGCGTGGCCCCGGCATCTGGATCGCACTGGCGGTCGGCGCCCTGGTCTTCCTGCTCATCGGGTACCTGGTGGTCCGCGCGCTGAGCGGCGGAGACACCGCCGGCCCCGGCCAGCCCGGCGGCAACGGGACGACCAACCCGTGCCCCAAGCAGAAGGTGCTGCCGACACCGGTCGCCCACCCCAACGACGGCCGCGTCCACGGCGGCATGCTGTCCTACCCCAAGCTGCCGGACCCCTGGAGCGCGCCGCAGGCCGACACCCGGGTGCCCTTCGGGCAGGACGTCGCCGAGCAGACCGTGACGGTCGAGAAGGACTACGCGGGCAAGGGGCAGGACTGGGTCGCCTCCGTGCTGGTCGGTGAGCTGGTCGCCGGCGATGGGTTCTACTCCCCCCGGGAAGGTTCCGACATCGTGGTGAAGTGCCTCGTCGGCGCGTTCTACGGCGACGCGAAGGTGGGGCGCGAGGACCTGGTCTCGAAGGCCGTGACCGTCGACGGCAAGGAGGCGTGGCTGACCGAGTCGCACCTCACGTTCGACATCAAGGGCCTGAAGACCAAGGGCGAGCTGGCGATCGTGCTCATCGTCGCCACGTCGGCTGAGTCGTCGAGCCTGTTCTACGCATCGATCCCGGACACCTCGCCGGAGTACGTCCAGCCGGCTCGTGATGCCATGGCCGCTCTCAAGGTCGGCGCCTGACCCTCAGGAGCAGGTGGCGAGACCGACCCCGGCCTTGAGACGCAGCACGCGTGCCGCGCTCTGGGTGACCCGAGCGGCGAAGGCAGGGTCAGCAGCGGCCCGCTGCTCCACGCTGGCCGTCATGGCCGCCTGCTTGGCCGGGTCCGCGTTGATGAGCAGGTCTCCCCCGGCGGCGAAGAAGCGCAGCGCCCGGTCCGCCGGCGCGACGCTCGCCACCGAGGCGGCGACGCCGAGGTCGTCGGAGATCACCACTCCAGTGAAGCCGAGGTCCCCGCGGAGCATCTCGGTCACTACGACGCGGGAGAAGACCGCGGGCACACCGGGGTCGATCCGCGTGTAGACGGCCGAGGACACCATGACGCTCTGGGCACCCGCGACGATGCCGGGCACGAATGCGCGCACGGCGGGTGAGGTGCGGGTGGTCACCGTGTCGGTGGCCGGCGTGTAGTCGGTGTTGCCGGTGACCTCGCCCAGCGTCGGGAAGTGTTTCAGCGACGTGGCCACACCGGCGGCGCGCATGCCGCTGACGAACGCGGCGGCCTTCGCCCCCACCGCGGCCGGGTCGCTGCCGTAGCCGCGGTTCAGCTGGCCGATCGGGGCGTTGGAGCCGACCTTGCCCGCCGGGACGACGTCGGCCACCGGAGCGAGGTCGTAGCGGACCCCCGCGGCCGCGAGCTGGCCTCCCCAACGGCTGGCCGCCGCACGCAGGTCGGCATCGCTGAGACTCGCCTGGCGGGCCGCGGACGGGATCGTCTCGAAGCCCTCGCCCTGGAGGCGCTGCACGGTGCCGCCCTCCTGGTCGGTGGCGACGAGCACACCCGGCACGGCGGCCCGGATACCGGAGGTGAGGGCCGCCACGGAGGCGATCCCGGCCCTGCTGGTGCCGAGCAGGACGACGCTGCCGACCCCTGCGGCGCGGGCAGCCCGTGCTCCTTCCGCGGGCGAGGCGGTGGCCTCCACGGCCACCATGAACAGCTCGCCGACCCGCTGACGCCTGGCCATCGCGGCGGCCACGGTCTCACAGCTGGGCATCGCTGACGACGTGGGGACGGGCCGGGTTGCCGAGGCGGGGCCAGAGGACGCGGGCACGGGGCGGGTCGCCGATGCCGACCCAGCCGGCGCGGTCACCGCGGTGGAGACGCCGGCCGAGGCAGGCTGGAGGTCCACCGAGCGCGACGTTGTGGCGCCGGGGACAGCCGCGGGGCCGCCGCAGGCCGCCAGAAGGGCTGCCACGGTCGCTGAGACAGCGCGAGATCGCACAGCACTCCTCCGGTCGGGGATGCTGACTGTAGGCGGTCTCGCTACGGACCTGGCGACGACACCGCCGATCTGGTACGGCTACCGCGGGTCTGGGGCTGCGTCCAGGAGAGCGTTCTCGACGAGCTCGGTCAGCGCGGGATGGATCCAGTACATCCCCCGGGCGAGCTCGCGGGCCGGCGTACCGAACGCCATGGCCTGCACCAGCGGCTGGATCAGGGTCGACGCCTGCGGGCCCATGATGTGACCGCCCAGGATGTGCCCGGACCGTGGGTCGACCAGCACCTTCATGAAGTGGTCGGTGTCTTCCAACGCCCAGCCGAACCCGATGCCGCTGTAGCGCGCGACGCCCTTGTCGTAGGCGGTCCCGGCAGCGAGCAGCGCCTGCTCGGTCGAGCCCACGGAGGCGACCTGCGGGTTGCTGAAGATGGCCTGCGGCATCGGTTCGTGGTGGCTCTCCACCATGTCGTCGGGGTGGAGCAGGTTGTGGCCGACGACACGAGCGTCCTGGTTGGCCGCGTGCTTCAGCTGCTGTGGGTTGGAGACGTCGCCGAGGGCGAACACCCCCTCGGCGGTGGTCCGCTGGAAGCGGTCGACCGCGATGTAGCCCGCGTCGGTGAGCTGCACGCCGGCCAGGTCGAGGCCGAGGTCGAGGCTGGGTGTGCGGCCGGTCGCCAGCAGCACCAGCTCGGCCTGGTAGGTGTGCTCGGCACCGCTGGACGAGCGAGTACGGACCTCGAGCGCGTTGTCACCCGCGGCGCGGATGCTGGTGGGCGTCTCGGCGAGCCGGACATCGATGGTGCGACCGAGCAGGTTCGTGAACGCCTCGGCGATCTCGGTGTCCTCGTTGCGGAGCAGCCAGTCGCTGCGGTTGACCAGCGTCACCCGCGTGCCCAGGGCGGAGAAGATGTGAGCGAACTCCGCCGCGACCACGCCGCCGCCCAGGATCACCAGGGACCGGGGCAGCTCGTCGACGCGCATGATGGTGTCGCTGGTGTGCAGCCGGGGCGCCACGGCGGGGTCGTCGACGCCGTCGATGTCCGGCACCGCGGGGTGGGATCCGGTGGCGATCACGACCGCGTCGGCCGTGAGGTCGACGCTGGCGCCGTCGGAGCACTCGACGCGGAGCGCGCGCTCGCCGGTGAAGCGAGCCCGCCCGCGCAGCAGCATCACGTTCTCCTGGTCGGCGCGGTGCTGCTCACCGGCGGCGGCGATCCCGTCCGTGCGCCCGAAGATGCGGTCACGCACGGCCTGCCAGCTCACCCGCGGTTCGCCGGCGCTGAGACCGAGCCGCGGGGCATCGCGGATGTCGGCTGCCAGGTCGGCCACGTGGACGTACATCTTGGTGGGCAGGCAGCCCTTGTTGAGGCAGGTGCCACCGAAGGGGTCACCGTCGTCGATCAGGGCGACCTGCTTGCCGGCGAACCGCTCGTCGATGATGGAGTTGCCGCTGCCAGAGCCGATGAGGACCAGGTTCACATGAGTCACCGGCCCATTGTGGCCTGTCAGTCGCACAGTACGACTCTGGCTGGGGATCGGCAGCGGTCCCGTCACGTACGGGCTGGGCTGCGGCCCCCGGTCAGTGGAAGCCGAGCACCGGAACCAGGGTCATCAGCCTCACCGTGTCCGACGGACCGTCGGCGCACCTCAGCTCATTGGCCTGGCTGATGACGCACATCCGGTCACCGAGAGACATCTGTCGCGCCGGCTGGATGATCCCTTGCGGAAGAGCGGACGCCCACTCGCCGTACGCGCACCACACCGTGCCGTCGGTGGTCCGGCCGCAGGTGTCCTGCACGTCGTTGTCGATCTCGACCATCCCGCCGGGCATGTTGACCTGCGTCCACTGGTTGGTGGGCAGCAAGCGGCAGTACACGCCGGAGCTGTTGGCCGCGCACCTGCCCCCGGCGGCCTTCACCCCGGCCACCGGCACGGGCGTCAGCGCGAGGGTGCTGTCGTCCTGGATCATCATGCAGGTCGCGGTCCCCGCGGCCGTGATGGCGCACATGCCGTCGAGCGTCGTCGCGTTCGAGATCAGGGGGCGAGGGGTGACGGGGACGCTCCCGAAGTCCCAGCACCACACCTGCCCATCGGTGGCCAGGGCGCACGCGTTGTAGGTGTCGAGGCTGAGGTGGGTGATCTTCGGCAACCCTGCGAGCCTCACGGGCGTGAGCATGTCCTGCCCCGACGAGCTCAGGTCGTTGGTGAACGCCCCCGAGCAGTAGACGTCGCCGCCGGTCGCGGGCCCGGCCAGCACGCAGACGCGCCGGTGGGAGACCCTCACCTGCGTCACGTCTGGCGGCAGGTTGCGCAGGCGGGTCGGGATCGGGGTGCTGCGCCGGTTGCCGTTGCCGAACTGCCCGTGGATGTTGTCGCCCCAGCACCAGACCTGCCGGCTGGTGTCCAGCACGCACGTCGTCCCGGCGGCCGTGCTGACAGAGCTGGCCGTGAACAACGGCCAGGTCTGCGTGGATGCCCGGAAGTAGCCAGAGACGTCACTGACGGCGCGGGCGTTGCCGCTGGCCCCGTTCATGAGCGAGTTGGCCCCGTCGGCCCCCAGCTTGACGACGGCCAGGTTGGCCCGGGTCTCCCGCTCCACGAAGTTGAGGTTCGACACGGTCCCTTCCTGGCTGCCGCTGGGCATGGCCCGGAACCAGCCGGGAAGCTGGGCGGCGTCGACGGTCAGCGTCGTCACGACAGCCCCCGCGTCGGCGGGGATGTCTGGTGTGCCTCCCACGCCCACCGTCACCCGCTGGCCACCTCCCAGGACCTGGTCGAGATGACGGCGCGGGGACAGGGAGACGAAGGTGCCGGGCTCGGTGGGGGTGCCCCCCACGTAGTAGCCGGAGAGATCCGCCACCAGGTCGAGGCGCCCGGTGGAGGCCGCGAACAGGTCGACGGCCCCTCCGGCGCCCAGCTTCACGACCGTGGCCCCGGCCCGGGTCAGGCCGTTGCCTGGGAAGTTGAGGGCAGAGGCCGTGGGGCGGGGCTCCCCCGCCGGGCTGGCGGTGACGTAGCCGGGAATGGTGGTCTCGACGGCGGTCACGTTCAGCAGCACGGCCGATGCGTTCGTCGGGACCCCGTACCGGCCGCCCAGCGCCAGGGTCACCGCCTCGTTCGTGAGGCGACGCTGCGGTGCACCGGTGCCGTCGCGGGTGTCGAGGACGCGCACGGGGGTCATGGGGCGCAGGGACCCGGCAGCCGTGCCGTCGCCGCTGAGGTAGTAGCCCTGGATGTCGGCGTAGATGGCGGCCGCGCCGGAGCTGTGGTTGTAGAAGGCCACCTCCCCGTCTGCACCCACCTTGACCGTGACCAGGTTGGCGACGGGCCGGCCGGCGTCGTAGTTGATGCTGGAGGCCAGAGGGCGGGACCCGCCCGACGGGTAGACGGTGAGGTAACCGCTGCTGAGCGGGTACGCGGTCACGTTCAGGACGACGGCGCCGATGGCGCCCTCTGGGACCTCGGCTAGGCCGGAGAGGTGCGCTGTCAGGGTGCCACCGGGGCCCACGTCCTGGTGCTCCCACAGCCGCAGGGGGTCGATCGGCACGAACGTGCCCGCGGACTGGGACGCGGCCTTCGGCGTGGGCGCCGACGGCGCCGGGGCCGGCGGGACGCCGACGGCCCAGGATCCCGGCGCGTACAGGATGGACCAGAGCATCACTGCGGCGGTGAGAGCCGTCGCGGCCCAGCGTGTGCGCGTCATCGTGCATCCCCTCATCTGGCTAGCGCCATCCTGCACCGCGGGCAGGTGATCGACTACCCGATCCAGACCTGCCGCTCGCCAGCTGGGACGGCGGCCGCCGCACCGCGCCGTAGGCTGTGGCCATGGGTGAGTGGGCTGTCATCACTGGTGCCTCGGGTGGGCTCGGGCGCGGGTTCGCGGAGCGGTTGGCCTCTGACGGGCTCGACCTGATCCTGGTCGCGCGCAGCGTCGGCGTGCTGGAGGAGCTGGCGACCGAGCTCCGGTCGCGCCATCACGTGCAGGTCGACGTGCTCCCGTGCGACCTGAGCGACGCCGAGGCGCGCGCGGCCCTCGTCGCCGACCTCGCCGAGCGTGACATCGAGGTGCTGGTGAACAACGCCGGGTTCGGCACCGTCGGAGACTTCGTCGGGGCTGACCCTGCGCGCGTGACCGAGGAGGTCACCCTCAACGTGCTGGCGCTGACCGAGCTGACGCGGGCGGTCACGCCGGGCATGGTCGCGCGTGGGCGAGGGGCCGTCGTGAACGTCGCCTCCACCGCGGCGTTCCAGGCGCTGCCAGGGATGGGCGTGTACGCGGCGACGAAGACGTACGTGCTGTCGTTCTCTCAGGCGCTGTGGGCCGAGCTCCGGCCGGCCGGCGTCACGGTGCTGGCGCTGTGCCCGGGGCCGACGGAGACCAGGTTCTTCAGCTACGCCGGTGACGACGGGATGCTGAGCCGGCGCCGCACGGTCGACGACGTCATCGACACCTGCTTCGACGCTCTCGCTGCCGGGAAGCCGTACGTCATCGACGGGCTCTACAACAACCTGCTGGCCCTGGTCTCCTACGTGGCGCCCACCAGGATCCGGATCCCGGTCGCCGCGAGGATGCTGGGCCGCTCAAAAGCCTGAGCAGCCCTGGAACGCCTGCCCTCGCAAGCTCAGGCAGGACGGGTTTCGACGCACATCCGGCACCGAGCGACAAGCCGCCGCGAGCTTGACGAGGGAAGACGGGGGTTATAGCCCCGACGCCGCGGAGCCCGGAGGGCGACAGATAGCAGAGTCAGATCCCCGCGTACGAGTGCAGGCCTGAGACCAGCAGGTTGACGCCGATGAAGTTGAACCAGAACAGGGCGAGGCCGAGCACCGACAGCCAAGCGGCGCGGTGACCGCGCCAGCCGGCGGTGGCGCGGGCGTGGAGGTAGCCGGCGTAGAGGACCCAGGTGACCAGTGACCAGGTCTCCTTGGGGTCCCAGCCCCAGTAGCGGCCCCAGGCGTACTCGGCCCAGATGGCTCCGGCGGCGATGGTGAAGGTCCAGACCGGGAAGGCGAAGGCGTTGAAGCGGTACGATGTCCGGTCCATGGCGTCCACCGAGGGCAGCTTGGCGAGGTAGCCGCTGACCGCCCCGCGCCGCTCGGCGCGTGACTTGACGAGGTAGAGGATGGCGGCGAGCCCGCCGACGTTGAAGGCGGCGCCGCCGGTGATCGCGGCGAGGATGTGGATGATGAACCACACCGAGTGCAGCGCCGGCACCAGGGGGCCGACGGCGACATAGAACACCGTCGCGGCCAGGCCGTTCAGCACGGCGGCCACGAGCGTCACCGGGAGGCCGAGCCACCGCAGGCTGCTCCGGGAGACACCGGTCAGGTAGAGGGCGACGACGGCGAGCGACGCGGCGGTGACGAACTCGTACATGTTTCCCCAGGGCATCCGCCCGGCGGCGATGCCGCGGGCGACGACGCCGGCGAGGTGGGACCCGAACGCGACGAGGGTGAGGGCGACGCCCGTGCGGGAGTACATCTCGGTGCGATCGCTGGCCGCCGGGGCCTCGGGGTCGTGGTCCAGCACGGCCACGCCCCCGGCGCCGCCGACCTGGGCGGGCTCGGCCTGCCGCACGGTGCCGCGCGCGAACGCCCACTCGGCGGCGTGGCACAGCATGGCGACCAGGTAGAGCACAGCGGACGTCACGATCGCCAGGGCCGAGAAGTTGGCCACCGTCATGTGTCGCTCCTGTCGTCACTCGAGCTCGGGGGCTCGCCGTCCTCGTGGGGTGCCGGTCCACGCCCATCCTGCACGCCGCTCGCCGTCAAGGGTTCATCCTGCTCCCCCGCACGGGGTTCGCGCCCCTCGGCTGCTGCGGGGTCGTCCCGTACGCCCAAGGGCTGACCGCCCACGGCCGCGGCCAGGGCGGCGGCGTCCTCGGCGACCCCCGAGCGTCCGTCCACCCGGTCGACCCCGGCGACGTGGAGCACCGTCTGACCGTAGTCATCGGCGGCGCGGAGCCAGATCCGCCGGGGGCGTACGGACAGGCTGAGCGCCATCCCGGCCACGGCGAGGCCCACGAAGAACAGGATCACCGGCATGCCGGGCTGGCGGGAGACCTGCAGCTTGACCCACCGCTGGTAGCCCTCGAAGGTGACGGTGCCGGCGCGGTCGGGCAGCACGTACGTGTCGCCGGGACGCAGCCGTAGGCGTGCCAGGTCGTTGCCGACGCGCATCTGGGTGAGGCCGGTCTTGTCCAGCGTGTACACCGAGGTGGCGACTCCCGTCTCAGCCACCGGCGGCCCCGACCAGGCGTTGAGGAACAGCTCCGGGTAGATGGCGTCGGGGAACAACGAGCGCGGCCCCTGCTGGTCGACGACCGCGGTGGGGAGGAAGTAGCCCTCGAACGCGAGCCGCTGCGGGCGGGCATCGCGGGCGTTGATGACTCCGGCCGAGCGCATGTTGCCGTCGAGGGGCTGGAAGATCGTCGGCCCCGAGTACGCGACGTTGCCGGCCGCGTCCCGCACCGTGACCACCGTCGCGTACCCGTGGCCCACCAGATGCACCGACGTGTCGCCGATGCGCAGCGGCTGGTTGACCCGGATCGTCGCCGGCCGGGTGCCGGAGGCGTCGGTGACCTGTACGTCGGCAGCGAACTCCCGCGCCGCCCCCCGCTGCACCTCACCGGTCTCGTACCGCACCGTGAACGTGTCGAGCTGCAGCGTGAACGGCGTCAGCTTCGCCGGCGTGAACCCGCCCCCGGGCGCGAGGTCGTCGTACTGGGTCAGCGTGTTCGCGAACCCCTGCCCCTCGACCACGGCCACCGTGCCCTTGTAGCCGAACCAGCTCGACCCGAAGATCGACAGCAGCACGCCCAGCAGGGCGACGTGGAACAGCAGGTTGCCGAGCTCGCGCGTGTAGCCGCGCTCGCCGGAGACCGTGTCGCCGTCCACCTTCACGCGATAGCGCCGCGCGGCCAGGTGGTCGCGGGCGGCCGCCAGCACGGCGTCGGGCTGGGCCGGGGCCGCGTACGCCCTGGCGGAGCCGAGCCTGTCGACAGGGCGCGGCGGCGATGCGGCGGGTGCGCGCAGCGCCCGGGCGTACACGGCGCAGCGCGGCACGATGCAGCCGACCAGGGAGATGAACAGCAGCAGGTAGATCGCCGCGAACCAGGGCGAGGCGAAGACGTCGAACATGCCGATCTTGTCGAGCAGCGGGCCGGCGGTGGGGTGCTCGGCGATCCAGATGGTCACGGCGAACGGGTTGCTGGGGCGCTGCGGCAGCAGCCCGCCGGGCATGGACGCGACGGCGAGGGCGAGCAGCAGGAAGATGGCCGTCCGCATGCTGGTGAGGATCGCCCAGGCGTACCTCACGGTCCCCCAGAAGCCCCCGGGCGGTGCCGTCTCGGCCGCGGGCCGCCGGACGCGGGCGCCCGCGATGTCGCGCGAGGTCTCGGCCTCGAGGTCAGCGCTCATCAGATCGGCGCCTGGAACTGTGCGGCCCACTGCCGGATGTCGGCCATCCAGACGTCCCACCAGCCCGTCACCAGGGCCACGCCCACGGCCACCATCACCGCGCCGCCGACGCGCATCACGGCGCGCTGGTGGCGCTTCACCCAGGAGACAGCGCCGGCGAGGCGTACGAAGGCGACCCCGATCACCAGGAAGGGCAGACCGATGCCGAGCGCGTAGAACAGCGCCAGGACCGCGCCCCGCAGCGAGGAGGCCTCGTTGACGGCCAGAGTGAGGACGACCGACAGTGCGGGGCCGATGCAGGGAGTCCAGCCGACGGCGAAGGCCATCCCGAGCAGCGGTGCCGCCCAGACGCCCATGCGGGGCGCCCAGCCGGGCTTCAGGTTGCGCTGCAGCATCGGCAGCACGCCGGCGAAGGCCAGGCCCATCACGATCGAGACCACTCCCGCCACGATGCTGACCGCCCGCTGGTGCGCGATCAGCGCGGCGCCGAGCCCGCCGAACAGGGCACCCGTGGAGACGAAGACCACGGCGATGCCGGCGACGAACAGGCTGGTGCCGAGCAGCATCCGTCGCCGCGACGCGCGCCCGTCGACGATGTCGGTGGCGGCGATGCCGCTGGCGTAGGAGAGGTAGCCCGGCACCAGCGGCACCACGCACGGGGAGAAGAACGACGCCAGGCCGGCGAGCACGGCTACCGGCACGGCCAGCAGCATCGTGCCGCCCAGGGCGGACTGCACCCAGGTCTCCAGCGGCATCTCAGCGCTCCTTGGCGATGTCGTCGACCAGGCCCACCAGCGTGGAGGTGGTGACCGTGCCGATGATGCGCGCGGCCACTCTCCCCCGCGCGTCGACGACGAGGGTCGACGGGATGGCCGTCGGCGGCAGGTCGGCTGAGAGTCCCAGGAGCAGCTGCCCCTTGGGGTCGTACAGGCTGGGGTAGGTGATGCCGAACGCCCGCTGGAACGCCTGCGCCGGGGCGGGGTCGAGGTCGCGGGTGTTGATGCCGAGCAGCTGCGCCTTGCCGGCCAGCTGGGTGGCGGCGGCCTGCAGGTCGGGCGCCTCCTTGCGGCACGGCGCGCACCAGGAGCCCCAGACGTTGAGCACGAGCACGGTGCCGGCGTACGCGCTGGTGCTGAGCTGCGCCCCGTCGACGGTGACCCCGTCCAGCACCGGGATCGAGCGGCGCTGCGCCTGCTCGACCTTGGTGTACGACGGCTCGGCCTCGACGAAACCGGAGTCGGAGCTGCGTGCGCTGCAGCCCGCCGCCGCGAGAGCGACGACGCCTGCGAACGCACGGCGGGACAGCGTCATGTGCCGGCCACGAACTTTCTGGTGCGGGCGACCGGTAGCAGGTCCTTGGACGGCTCGGCGTACGTGACGCGCGTGATGCGCCCCTCGACCAGGTGCAGCGAGGTGATGCTGGCCAGGGTGCACTCCCGGCGCCGGGGGTCGTGGAACAGGCGGCGGCCCTCCGCGTACGAGCGCATGGTCCAGATCGGCAGCTGATGGCTCACGATCAGGGCCTGACCGCCGGGGCCGGCGGCCTCGGCCGCGTCGGCGACGGCTGCCGACATGCGCGCCACGATCTGGGGGTACGGCTCGCCCCAGCTGGGAGTGAGCGGGTTGCGCATGTGCCACCACATACGAGGGTTGAGCAGCGAGCGGTAGCTGCCTCCGAAGACCTTGCCCTCGAACCGGTTCTCCGCCTCCAGCACGCGCTCGTCGAGCACCACCTCCAGATCGGGGCGCTGGGCGGCGATCGGTGCCATCGTCTCCTGCGCCCGCTCCAGCGGCGAGCAGCGCAGGTGGGTGAGCGGGGTGTCGGCGAGGTACGCGGCAGCGCGCTCGGCCATCTGCACGCCGAGCGTGGACAGATGGAAGTGGGGCAGCCTGCCGTAGAGCAGCTTGTCGGGGTTCTCCACCTGGCCGTGCCTCAGCAGGTGGACGATGGTCGTGGTCACAGGCTCCTCCGGCGTGGGTCCTGGTCAGGATATCCGCTCGACTCAAGGCCCCTTGACCGCAGGCCTCACGGCTCGGTCATGAAGAGCGGCGGCTCGGCCAGCAGCCCGCGCAGCCGGGCCGGGTCGACCGAGGTCAGCCACTGCTCGAAGGCGTCGAGAAGGTCGAGCCTCTCCTGCTTGTGGATGCGCCCTCCCCGGAAGGCCGCCAGCGTGGGCGGGATCTGGGCCCGGCATGAAAGCCATCGGCGTCGCTGATAAGAACCCGGACCACCTCCAGGCACGGCGGCAGGGCAGCTGGCCGCCACCACGCGCTGCGGATGGCGCGTTGGTAACCCCGGTGGCGCAGCTGCTCGTCCGCGTACGCCTCGACCTCGTCAGCGGCCTGCTGGAAGGACGGGGTGTCAGCACCATGCCGGGACCCTGGCGTCAGCCGGCCAGCGCGTCACGCAGACGGTCGGCATCGAGGAACCAGTACGACAGCAGGGCACCGTCGACGTACGTGACGGGCACATGGTCGGTGAACCGGGCGCGCAGCTCCGGATCGGCATCGACGTCGACGGCCCGCCAGGGCGTCGGCGGGTCAGCGGTCACGGCCTGGACCGTGGCCACGGCCTCGTCGCAGAGATGGCAGCCCTCACGGGTGAGGACGACCACGCGCGCGAGCGCCGCCACCGCAGGGGGCTGCTCGGCGCTCACGGCCGGTGGCTACTTGCCCGCGCGGCGACGCTGGACGCGCGTCTTCTTCAGCAGCTTGCGGTGCTTCTTCTTCGCCATGCGCTTGCGACGCTTCTTGATGACCGAACCCACGGAGTGCCTTTCGTCGTGGTCGGCACGTGCCGGCCACAGATCTTCAGTGCTTGGAGAGTGACACCAGACGCAACGGCGCCCGGGTCAACCTGGGCAGCCTACCCGGTCAGGCCGGAGCGCTGCCAGTCAGGCCTAGCCGGCCTGGAAGTATGACTGCTTCAAGAAGGCGTCGACGGCCTCCTTGGGCACCCGGAAGGTGTGGCCGAAGCGCACCGCCTCCAGCTGCCCGGAGTGGATGAGGCGGTACACGCTCATCTTGGAGACCCGCATGATCTGGGCCACCTCGGCCACCGTCATCAGGGTCACGCCGTCGCTCATGGGAGTCGGCTGCGTCATACGGGTCACGTCCTTCTCGATCGCGTCCCGCTCGGCTTCCCCTCCGGCGGTGCGTGTGCTCGTGATGCTAGTGGTTGCTGTGACGCTGCGCGACTTGTACGAGCACCAGTTCCGCCACCCTCGGCGTGTCTTGCCCGGGATCCAGAGCGTCGCCGCTCATACTCACCCGCGCGGTCTCCCCGCGAGCGGTGCTAGATCGTCCGTGCCGCCTCGGCCAGGGCGCGGCTGCGGTCCCGGGCGGCCTCGACGGCGGCCATGAACGCCGCCCGCACCCCGTGGTCCTCCAGCGCCCGCAGCCCGGCGGCGGTGGTGCCGGCCGGGGAGGTGACGTTCTCCCGCAGCACCGCGGGGTGCTCACCGGTCTCACTGAGCAGCTTCGCGGAGCCGTACATCGTCTGCACCACCAGCTGGGCGGCCACGTCGCGGGACAGGCCCACCTGCACCCCTGCCTCGATCATGGCCTCGGCGACGAGCATCACGTACGCAGGGCCGGACCCGGAGATCGCCGTGACCGCGTCCTGGTAGCGCTCCTCGACCACGACGACGCGCCCGATCGGCGTGAGCAGGTCCTCGACGCGGGAGAGGTGGGCCTCGGTGGCCGACGACCCGGGGCTCACGGCGGCCATCCCCTCCCCCACCGCGGCGGCGGTGTTGGGCATCACCCGCACCACCGGCACGCCCTCAGGCAGGTGCGCCTCCAGGGTCGCGGTCTCCACACCGGCCGCGATCGAGACCACCAGTGCACCGTCGGTCAGCGAGGGGCCGATCTCGTCCAGCACGCCGGTGACGTCCTGCGGCTTGACGACCAGCACCACCACGTCGGCAGCGGCGACCGCGTCAATGTTCGACACCACGCGGACGCCGTACCGCTCCTCGATCTCGGCCCTGCGGCCCGCACGCCGCTCGGTGACCAGGACGTCGTCGGGGCTCATGCCCGCGCGGAGGATCCCCGCGAGCACGATCTCACCCATGACGCCCGCACCGAGCAGCGCCAGGGTCATCGCGCGGCCAGCCCCTCGGCCACCAGCTCGGCGATCTGGATCGCGTTCAGCGCGGCGCCCTTGCGCAGGTTGTCGCAGCTGACGAACAGCACCAGGCCCTTGCCGTCCGGCACCGACTGGTCGGTGCGGATGCGACCCACGTACGACGGGTCCTGGCCGGCCGCCTCCCGCGGGTTGGGGATGTCTGCCAGCTCGACGCCCGGGGCGCTGCCCAGCAGCTCGGTGGCCCGCTCGGGGGTGATCGGCCGCTCGAACTCGGCGTGCACCGACAGCGAGTGGCCCGAGTAGACGGGCACGCGCACGCAGGTGCCGGCGACCGGCAGCTCGGGCAGGTGCAGGATCTTGCGCGACTCGTTGCGCAGCTTGCGCTCCTCGTCGGTCTCGCCGGAGCCGTCGTCGAGCAGCTTGCCGGCGAGGGCCACCACGTTGTACGCGATCGGCTTCTGGTACGGCGCCGGGTCGCCCGCGGCCACGGCGGAGCCGTCGATCGCCAGGCCCCGGGCGTCACCAGCGGCGGCCGACTGGTCGGCCAGCGCGGCCACCCCGGCGACACCGGAGCCCGACACGGCCTGGTAGGTCGCGACCACCAGACGGGCCAGCCCGGCCTCGTCGTGCAGCGGCTTGAGCACCGGCATCGCGGCCATGGTGGTGCAGTTCGGGTTGGCGATGATGCCCTTGGGCGGGTTGGTCGCGTCCTCCGGGTTCACCTCGGAGACCACCAGCGGCACCTCGGGGTCGTTGCGCCACGCCGAGGAGTTGTCGATGACGATCGCGCCCGCGGCAGCGACCTTCGGGGCGTACTCGAGGCTCATGGCCCCGCCCGCGGAGAAGATCGCGATGTCGATGCCGGCGAAGTCGGCGGTGGCCGTGTCCTCCACCACGTACTGCGTGCCCTTGAACTCGATCTGCTTGCCCGCCGACCGCTCCGAGGAGAACAGTCGCAGCTCGTCGACCGGGAAGTCGCGCTGCGCGAGCAGCGTGAGCATGACCTGACCGACCTGACCGGTGGCACCGAAGACTCCAACGCGCATGGTGCCCGATCCTACCGGGAGCGCTTGCGGCGGCCGCGACGTTCTCACCTGCATCTTCTGGCTCCCACCGGCACCACGTGCCATATCTGGCGCATGGCGCTCGTAGCGACCAGAGGATGCAGGTGAGCGCCGCGTCAGAGCCAGGGCAGGTACGGCTTCGCCAGCGCGTAGCCGACGAAGGCGGCGATGTCGATGGCCGTGTGCGCGACGACCAGGGGCATCACCCGGCGCAGCCGGAGGTACACCAGACCGAAGACGACGCCCATGATGATGTTGCCGGCGAAGCCGCCGAAGCCCTGGTAGAGGTGGTACGAGCCGCGGATGAGCGCGGAGACGCCGACCACCAGCCATGTGCTCCAGCCCAGGTCGCGGAACCTGACGTACAGGTAGCCGAGCATCACGACCTCCTCGATGATCCCGTTCATGGCGGCGAGGCCGACCAGCGTCGGGACCGTCCACCAGTGCTCGGCGAGGTTGGCCGGGGCGACGCTCGTGTTCACGCCCAGCTCGCGGGCGGCGAGGTAGAAGCCCAGCCCGGGGATGCCGATGCCGGCGGCGACCCCCAGCCCCAGCAAGAGGTCCGGCACCGGCCGGCGCGCGTCGAAACCGATCAGGGCGCGGGCGCGCCCGTGCGACAGGTGCAGCAGGTAGAGCACCAGGAGCGCCTGGAACAGCGGGAGCACGATCCCGGCGACCTGGTAGGAGAGGTCGAGCCAGGGCCGGTCGGGCACCACGGAGGAGTTCATCGTGGTGGTCTGCTGGTTGAGCGGCTGCTGGGGCCGGGTGAGCTTCTCGAGCAGCGACAGCAGCGAGTACACCGCCGAGCGCCCGAACCCGAGGCCCAGCACGATCAGCACCTCGAGCCCGTACCGCGGCCTGCCCGTCACGCCGTGCTACCCGGCGCTGGGGCTGCTCTGCAGCTGACCCAGGTGCAGCCGCGCGAACCCCAGGGACTCGGCGAGGGCTCGCTCGCGGGCGCCGCGGGAGCCGATGCCGCGGGTGTTGACCTCCAGCACGACGTGCCCGTCGAAGCCGGCGCCGACGAGGTAGCGCAGCACCTCGTCGGCGTGCTGGTCGCCGTGCCCGGGCTGCAGGTGCTCGTCCATCACGCCGCCGACACCGTCGGTGAGGTGCAGGTGCCGCAGCCTCGGACCCCAGGCCTTGGCCAGGTCGAGCGCCTGCACGCGTGCTGTCGAGGCGTGCGACAGGTCGAGCGTCAGCCACTCGTAGTCGAGCTCGCTCGGGTCCCAGCTCGGGAGATAGGCCTTGAAGTTCCGTACGGGCGTGCGCCAGGGGTACATGTTCTCGACGCAGAACCGGATGCCGGTGTCGGCGTTGAGCCGACGGATGCCCGCCTCGAAACCACTCGCGTACGTGCCCTGCCACCGGAACGGCGGGTGCACGACCACCGTGTCGGCGCCCAGGCGCTTCGCCATCTCCGCCGAGCGCGCGAGCTTCTCCCAGTCGTCGCCCCAGGTGCCCTGGGTGACGAGCAGGGTCGGGGCATGGATGGCGAGGACCGGCACGCCGTGGTAGTCGCGCAGCTTCTCGATCGCGTCGCCGTCGGAGGCGACGGGGTCGATGCCCACCATGAGCTCCACCCCGTCGTAGCCGAGCGCCGCGGCCAGCTCGAAACCGCTGGCCGTGGTCTCCGGGTAGACCGACGAGGTGCTGAGCAGCACCTTGGCCGGGCTCACCGTCGGGGGCGCCTGAGGGGTGGCGCCCTCGGGCTGCGTACCGTCCGTCACGCAGGTCAGGGTATCGGCCCCACCAGCGCCGAGCAGGGCGTCCCGGTCAGCGGCGATCGTGCCTCACCGCACGCTGCCGTCAGGACCAGCGTTCACCGCCCGGGCGCATCCTGGCTTGCCAGAGGCATGTCGAGCGCTTTCCGCAGCAGCGGCGACGAGCCGATTTTCACCAGAGCGGCGGGGGGGTCAAGAATAGGGCCATGCATGTGGATCACGTCGTGTACGCAGTGGGCCCCCACGGTCTGGCGGCCGAGGCGGAGCGGTTCGAGGACGCGCTCGGCGTCCGATCCCGCGACGGCGGGATCCACCCCACCTTCGGCACCCGGATGCGGCTCATCGCCCTCACCGACAGCCGCTACCTCGAGATCGTGGAGGTGCTCGACCACCCGGCGGCTGACAAGGCGCCGTACGGGCAGGCCGTGCGGGCACGCTCCGAGCTCGGCGGCGGCTGGCTCGGCTGGGTGGTGTCGGTCGACGACATCGGCGAGTACGAGCAGCGGCTCGACCGTTCGGCCGTGAAGGGCCTGCGCCGGTTCCCCGACGGCCGCGCCCTGGAGTGGCGCCAGATCGGCGTGCGCGGGTTGATCGCCGACCCGCAGCTGCCGTACTTCATCTCGTGGGTGAGCGAGGCCGATGTTCGCCCGAGCGCTCTCGAGGCGACGGTGGGCCTCAAGAAGATCGAGATCGCCGGCAACAAGCAGCGCGTGGAGGACTGGATCGGCAGCCCGATCGACGCGCAGTTCGACGGTGTCGCGTTCGAGTTCGACTCGCCCAGCGGCTACCCCGGCCTGGACGCGGTCACCTTCGTGACGGAGAAGGGCGACGTACGGATCTGACGACCAGCGCCACCACGCCGGCGCCGGCCGCCACCAGCAGCACCCACGGGCCGATCCACTCACCCCGGTAGACCTCCACGTCGTAGGTCTCCTGGAAGGGTTCATCGGCCTTCTGAGCGAAGACCACGTCCTCGGTGATGGCTCCGGGCTCCAGCAGACCTGAGTACGCGGTGAGGTAGACCTTCTGGTTCTCGGTGCGGCCGATGATGCGCCAGCTTCTCGAACGACCCGCTGTCGCCCAGGGCGAAAGTGGCCCCCGCGGGCGTCGGCATGATCCAGGCAGCGGTGTCGGCCGACCCGGAGACCCGCCACCATGTCGATGCGCTCGGTCTTGCCGTCCCACTGCACCAGGGCGGTCTCGCCGTTCACGGTGGCGCTGCCGCCCCCTGGGATGGCCGCCCCGCAGGCGCAAGCCCGGCGGGCCGAGGCTAGGCCACCACGAAGAGGCCCGCCAGCAGGACCGCGCACAGGATGCGCCACAGTCGACTCAGGGCCGAACTGCAGGCGCCAGGCCGGGTCAGCCGACGTACAAGCAGAACGGATGACCTGCTGGGTCAGCGAGCACGAAGAGCGGCTCTTCGGGGTCGTCGCTCCGGTCGAGCCGCAGGGTGGCGCCCAGGGCGAGGGCACGGTCGCGATGCCGCACCAGCTCAGCCTCGTCAGCCACCGTGAGGTCGAGGTGCAGCTGCTGCGGCACGTCAGGGTCGGGCCACGTGCTCGGCCGCACCTCGTCAGCCGCCTGGAAGGCCAGGAGGGGCCGGCCGTCGGGCGTACGGAGGCAGAGCCAGTCGCGCCCGAGCTGGTCGTCCTGCCCGGGGGCCGGGGGTTCGTCGCCGGGGCGATAGACCAGGCCGAGCAGCTCGCGGTAGAACTCGGCGAGCCCGCGGGGATCGGTGGTGTCGAGCACGGTCTGCACGAGGGTCGGGTACGTCTCGGTCATGCCGTCACCGTAACCCGGCGTGCCCTGGCTGACGACGAGAGCGGACGGAGACGCCGTCGGGCAAACGGACAGTTTCTGGCCTCTATCTGGTTAGCCTTGGGGGTATGTCCACGAGCGAACGGATGCTGCGGCTGCTGTCGTTGCTGCAGACCCACCGGTACTGGCCCGGCCCCGAGCTGGCGGCCCGGCTTGAGGTCAGCGAGCGCACCCTGCGCCGCGACGTGGAGCGGCTGCGCGGCCTCGGATACGACGTCGACGCGATCCGCGGCGTCTCCGGCGGGTACCAGCTGCGGGCCGGGAAGGCGCTGCCTCCGCTGCTGCTCGACAACGACGAGGCGGTGGCGATCGCAGCCGGTCTGCGCTCGTCGGCCGCAATGGTCGTCGACGGGGGCGGCGACGCCGCGATCAGCGCACTCACCAAGGTGATCGCGATGCTCCCACCGGCCCTGCGACGGCGGATGGACGCACTGCAGACGGCGACGACACCAGGGCTCGCCCGAGGCGTACCCGTCATCGATGCCGAGGCGCTGACCACCCTGGCCGGGGCGTGCCGCGACCGGGAGGGCGCGCGGTTCACATACCGGCCCCTCGACGGCGAGGCCTCGGAGCGGCGGGTCGAGCCGCACGCCCTGGTGAGCTTCGAGCAGCGGTGGTACGTGGTCGCGTACGACCTCGGGCGCGACGACTGGCGGACGTTCCGGGTCGACCGGATGGCGGAGGTCAGGGCGGGGGGTGCCCGGTTCGTGCCGCGCGAGATCCCGGGCGGCTCGGCACTGGCGCACGTGCAGGAGGGGCGTCAGAGCCAGGCGCGCCGGTATGCGGTCGAGGTGCGGTTCCACACGTCGTTGGAGGTGGTGCGGGGAGCGACCAATGGCTGGGGGGACGTCACGGCCGACGGCACGGTCGCGGTCTGGCGGATCGCCGCAGACAGCCTGGACTGGCCCCTGATGCTGCTGGCGCAGATCGATGCCGACTTCGAGGTGGTGTCGCCTCCCGAGCTGGCCGAGCTGGCCGCAGCCACGGGAGTGCGGCTCTCGCGGTGCACGGCACGTACGGAAACTGTCAGAGCCCAGTGAGAGGCTGCTCGGCATGGTGAAGCAGGCGAAGGCGAGCTACCGGTGCACCGAGTGCGGGTGGACGTCGCTGCGCTGGGTCGGGCGGTGCGGCGAGTGCCAGACCTGGGGAAGCGTCGTGGAGGCCGGGGCGCCCAAGCTGCGGGAGGTGAGCGCCGCGGCCCCGGTCAGCAAGGCCGTGCGCATCAGCGAGGTGAGCGACACCGCCTCCACGCGCGAGCTGACCGGCGTCGGTGAGCTGGACCGGGTGCTCGGCGGCGGGCTGGTGCCCGGAGCGGTGGCGCTGCTGGCCGGGGAGCCCGGTGTCGGCAAGTCGACGCTGCTGCTGGAGGTGGCCGCGCGCTGGGCCCGGGCAGGTCGTCGGGTGCTGTACGTCACGGGCGAGGAGTCGGCGGCACAGGTACGGCTCCGTGCGGACCGGACGGGCAACCTGGCCGACGACCTGTTCCTGGCCTCGGAGACCGACCTCGGCACGGTACTGGGCCACATCGAGGAGGTCGAGCCCACGCTGCTCGTGGCCGACTCGGTGCAGACGATCGGCACCGCGGAGGCCGAGGGGTCACCCGGCGGCGTCACCCAGGTGCGCGAGGTGACCGGGGCGCTGGTGCGGGTCGCCAAGAGGCGCGGCATGGCAACGGTGATCGTGGGGCACGTGACCAAGGACGGAGCGATCGCTGGGCCACGGCTGCTGGAGCACCTGGTCGACGTGGTGCTGCAGTTCGAGGGCGACCGGCACTCAGGGTTCCGGATGGTGCGGGCGACGAAGAACAGGTACGGCCCGGCGGACGAGGTCGGCTGCTTCGAGATGGCGGAGTCTGGGATCGTCGAGGTGCCCGACCCGAGCGGCCTGTTCACCACCCGCCACGAAGAGCCGGTGCCCGGCACCTGCGTCACGGTGACGATGGAGGGGCGCCGGCCGCTGCTCGCAGAGGTGCAGGCGCTGGTCGCGGAGACGCAGGCACAGAACGTACGGCGGGCGACGAACGGCATGGACCCGGGGCGCATCCCCATGGTGCTGGCCGTGCTCCAGCGCAAGCTGGGGCTGCGGCTGCACGACCGCGACGTGTACGTGTCGACGGTCGGAGGCGCCCGGGTGTGGGACCCGGCCTCAGACCTGGCCGTCGCCGTGGCGGTGGCGTCGGCCTCCACCGACCGCAACTTCCCGGCCCGCGTGGTCGCGCTGGGCGAGGTCGGTCTGGCCGGTGACCTGCGCCGGGTGGCCGGCCTGGAGCGGCGCATCGCCGAGGCAGCCCGGCTGGGCTTCACCACGGCGATCTGCCCCACCCCTGCCCCCGGGGAGCGGATCGCGGTGCCGAAGGGGATGCGCGTGGTGCAGGCGGCCACGCTCGCCGAGGCGCTGGCCACGCTGGGGCTGCGACGCGACGCCCGGCCCCGAGACCGTACGGCCGAGGGGTGACGGCGGTGTTCTGGCAGGTGACCGTGGATGCCTCCGACCCGGAGCGGCTGACGCGGTTCTGGGCAGCGGCGATGGGGTGGACAGGCACACCGCCCGAGGGTGAGGAGCCCTGGCAGCGCTACTTCCGGCAGCGGCTGGGCGATCAGGCGGCCTACACCGACCGGCTCTTCGACCCGTCCGGTGCACCGCCCACGCTCTGGTTCCAGCAGGTGCCGGAGCCGAAGGCGGGCAAGAACCGACTGCATCTTGACCTCTACCCGACCGGCCGCGACGCCGGCCTGACCCGCGAGCAACGGACGGCGCTGGTCGATGCGGAAGTGGCGCGACTGGTGGGGCTGGGTGCCTCCGTGCTGCACGTCGTGGCCGACGGCGATCTTCGCGACGTCGACTACTTCACGGTGATGCGCGACCCCGAGGGCAACGAGTTCTGCGTCAGCTGAGGGGTCAGTCGCCCGAGACCAGCGCGTCTCGCACCGTGGTGCCGAGATCGCCCCAGCAGCGGACGATGCGCCCGTCGGCGAGCTCGTACATGACGAGCTCCTGGGTCCGGACCGTCCGGCCTGTCGGCGCCACGCCTCGGAACTCGCCCCGGTGCGTGCCAGCGCCGGTCAGCCGGGCGGCGAGCGACGTGCCCTCCACGACCACGTGCTGGAGGTCCACCGGTAGTCGGGAAAGCCAGAGACGACGGCCTTGAGCCCCTCCGCGTACCCCTGCAGACCCTCCGACGGCCCGTTGACGTCGTCGGCGACGAACTCCCCGAGCTCCGCGAACCGGTGCTCGTTGCACCTCTGCAGATAGCGCTCGTAGAAGGCCACCACAGCCTCACGGTCCTCGCTCACACCGCCACCCAACCAGTTCGCGGCGACGTCAACGGCCCCCCGTCAGCACCGCGCGTAGGATCGACGGCGACCTGTCCCCGACCCGTGAGGCGCGCGTGACCCCCACCGACCGACTGCGGCGCTACCAGGCGCTGATGGCGCCCGGGACGCCTCTGCGCGAGGGCCTCAACCGCATCGTCAACGGACGCACCGGTGCACTGATCGCGCTCAGCGACTCCCCCTCCGTCCGCGCCGTCTCCACCGGGGGGTTCGCGCTAGATACCCCCTTCGCCCCGACCTCGTTGCGCGAGCTGTCGAAGATGGACGGTGGCCTGGTCGTCACCGAGGACCTCACCCGCATCGTGCGGGCCGGCGTCCACTTCGCCCCCGACCCGTCCATCGAGACTGCCGAGACCGGGACCCGTCACGCCAGCGCCGACCGGCTCGCCAAGCAGACCGGCGCTCCTGTGGTGACGGTGTCGGCGTCGATGGCGACGATCGCGCTCTACCTCGACCATGCGCGTCACGTCGTCGAGCGGCCCGAGGCTCTGGTCGCCCGCAGCAACCAGGCGCTGAACGCGCTCGCCCGCTACAACGAGCGGCTGCGCGAGGTCACCGACGCCCTGTCGGCGCTGGAGGTCTCGGACCAGGTGACCGTGCGCGACGTGGCCGTGGTGGCTCAGCGCCTGGAGCTGGTGCGCCGGCTGGCCGCCGAGGTCTCGGGATACGTGGTGCTGCTCGGCGCCGAGGGCCGCCTGCTCGACCTGCAGCTGCAGGAGGCGACCGTCGGGTCGGCCCACCTCGCGACCCACCTGCAGCTCGACTACCACCCTGACGACATGCCCGACGCGACCGACCTGTCATCGCTCACCGACCTGCCCGAGGAGCAGCTGCTCGACCTGTCATCGGTGGCGTCGACGCTGGGGCTTGGCGCGCTCGACTGCCGCCTCAGCCCCCGGGGGTTGCGGCAGCTGCTCCAGATCAACCGCCTGCCGGCCACTCTGGCCCCGCGCCTGCTCGACCACTTCGGCGGGCTGCAGGGTGTGCTCGCCGCCTCCCGCGCCGATCTTGTCGGCGTCGAGGGGGTCGGCGACGCCCGCGCCAGGGCCATCCGTGACGGCCTGATGCGCCTCACCGAGGCGGCCTACCGGATCAGCTGACGCCCGGGACCGCGAACGTGCGGCCACGGCTACTGAACGAGCGGGACAGAGAGGTCCTGGCCCTGGCCGTCCCGGCCTTCGCGACCCTCCTCGCCGAGCCGGTCTTCCTGCTGGCCGACTCCGCGATCGTCGGTCACGTGGGCACGCTGCCGCTGGCGGGCCTCGGGTTGGCGCCGGCGGTGCTCTCGACCGTCGTGGCTGGCGATCTTCCTGGCGTACGGCACGACGGCCGCCACCGCACGTCGTCTGGGCGCCGGTGACCGGGCGGGAGCGCTCGCGATCGGCGTCGACGGCATGTGGCTGGCGCTGCTGCTCGGAATCGCCTCGGCCGTCGCCCTGGCGGCGGCGGCAGAACCGGTCGTGCGTTGGCTGGGCGGTTCGGCCGAGGTGGCGCCGTACGCGGTCGCCTACCTGCGCGCCTCCCTCCCGGGCCTGCCGGGGGTGCTGGTCGTGCTGGCCGCCACCGGGGTGCCGACCACGAGCGGCGTCCGCGTGTCCTGCAGCCCGCGCTGCTCGGCCTGCTGTGCTCCCATCACGTCGCCGAGGAGCTCGGGCTGCGGGGTGCGGGACCTGCCGCGCGAGAAGAAACCGATGGGGTCACTATGCGCGACCGCTGGGCCCCTACGGGAGGGAGCCGGTCACCAGACCAGGAGCATCACGTGCCGGCCCGGCGTCGACCCGGTGAGGGTGGCCGTGGCCACGTACGTGCCGGCGAGCAGGTCGTCGGGGACCACGCGACAGCCTGTACGCGACCGGTGCCGGTCCCAGGTGGTGCGCCACTCCACGTTCCCGCCAGGAGCGACGGTGAACTGGCCCTCGGGCCCCCAGCCGGGGCAGTCGCGGGTGGACCAGATCTCGTCCGACCCGGAGGTGATGACGAGGCGGAACGTCTGCGCGGACAGCGTCAGCACGCACGGGGCGGCGCTGGCGTTGGTCGTCGTCACCACGAGCTCAGCGGTGGTGCCGACCTTCACCTGCTTCGGGCCGCTGACCTCGACGCGGGTCTTGACCTCCGTGCACGCCGGTGTGAGCGGTGGTGCCGAGGTGGTGGGGGGCGGCTGTGGGGCCGCCGTGGTGGCAGGAGACGCGCTGGTCGGAGCCGGAGCCGACGAGCCACTCCCCGGTGCGCTGGGCACCGGCGCGCTGCTGGGCGCGGTGACGCTGGCACTGCTGGTGGGTCCGACGGGAGGCGTGGCCGTGCCTGCCGACGACAGGCTCGACTCGGGGGCCGTGGGGTTGGCTGGCATGCTCGCCTCGGTCGTGGCAGGGGACAACGGGGCCGCGCTGGGCTGCCCCGTGGTCGCTGCGTCATCGCCTCGGAACGCCCCGGCCACCCAGGCAACGACGGCGATCAGCAGCAGCGCCAGCAGGAGCACCAGCCCGCGGCGCATCCAGTAGACATTCGTCGGCACCTTGGCCATGGCCGCATCGTAGGGACGGCCGGAAGCCTCAGCCCTCAGCCACGCCGGGCTCCACCGCAGGGCCCGTCAGCGGCCCTGCGGCACCAGCACCCCGCCGCAGTGCGCCTGTACGTGGACCGACTCCCAGTCCAGCGACACGCCCTGGCCCGGGGTCTGCCAGGCGACCCGGTACGGCAGGTGCCCGATCGGGATCGTCGCGTCGCGCCCCCCGAAGTTAGCCACCACGATCACGTCACCCCGACGGACCACCAGCCACCGGTCCTGCTCGTCCACCTCGGTCTGCACCAGCCCCAGCTGCGGTGAGGTCAGCTCGGGCACCTCCTGGCGCAGCCGGGCCAGGCCGCGGTACACCTCCATCAGCACCGCACCCCGGCCCTGGTCCACCTCCGACCAGTCCAGCTTCGAGCGCTCGTACGTGCCGGGGTCCTGCGGGTCGGGCACCTGCTCGAGATCCCAGTCCATGCGCGCGAACTCCCGCAGCCGGCCCTCCGTGACCGCCTTCGCCAGGTCCACCTCCGGATGCGAGGTGAAGAACTGGAACGGGGTGCTCGCCGCGAACTCCTCCCCCATGAACAGCATCGGGGTGAACGGACCCGTCAGCGTCATCATCGCTGCGAGTGCCAGCTGGTCGTCGTCGAGGCTCTCGGTGAACCGGTCACCGCGGGCACGGTTGCCGATCTGGTCGTGGTTCTGGTTGCACACCACCAGCCGCCAGCCGGGGAACCGGTCGGTGTCGATGGGGTGCCCGTGGTCACGGCCGCGGAACGACGACCAGGTGCCGTTGTGGAAGAAGCCGCTGGTAAACACCTTCGCCAGCGCCCCCAGGGGTGCGAAGTCGGCGTAGTAGCCGGTGGTCTCCCCCGTCAGGGCCACGTGCAAACCGTGGTGGAAGTCGTCGCTCCACTGCGCGTCGATGCCGAGCCCGCCGGCCTCGCGAGGCAGCACCAGCCGTACATCGTTCTGGTCGCTCTCCGCGATCAGGATGTGCGGCCGCTTCTGCGCCGCCGCGTGGTCGCCGACCTCGATGGCCAGCTGCTCCAGCAGGTGGATCTCCGACTCGTCGAGCAGCGCGTGCACCGCGTCGAGCCGCAGCCCGTCGACGTGGAACTCCTCGAACCACATCAGCGCGTTGTCGATGATGTAGCGGCGCACCTCGGCGCTGTGGTGCCCATCGAGGTTGATGAGGTTGCCCCACGGGTTCTCCCCCGCCGCCAGGTACGGGCCGAAGCGCGGCAGATAGTTGCCGGAGGCGCCGAAGTGGTTGTACACGACGTCCTGGATCACCCCGATGCCCGCGGCGTGGCAGGCGTCGACGAGGCGCTGGTACGCTTCCGGGCCGCCGTACGGCTCGTGCACGGCGAACCACAGCACCCCGTCGTAGCCCCAGTTGTGCTCCCCGTTCACGGCGTTCACGGGCATCAGCTCGATGAAGTCGACGCCGATGGAGCGCAGGTGGTCGATCTTGCCGATGGCCGCGTCTAGCGTGCCCTCGGGCGTGAAGGTGCCCACGTGCAGCTCGTACACCACCGAGCCCGCGAGCGGCCGCCCCACCCAGCCCTCGTCGGTCCACGGGAAGGCCGCCGCGTCGTACGTGCGCGAGATGCCGTGCACCCCGTACGGCTGCCGCCGCGAGCGTGGGTCCGGCAGCAGCGTCGGGTCGTTGTCGATGGAGTAGCCGTAGTCGTTCTCGCCCTCGACAGGCTCCTCGCTCGGCGCCCACCAGCCCCCGGGCCGGCGCCGCATCGGGATCGGCTGCGGCTCCAGCTCGGGCGAGCCCGCCGGCCGCACGTGCAGCGTCATCGACTCCCGGTCCGGCGCCCAGACGTCGTACGGGGTCCGCGACCGCATGAACTCCGGCAGCGCCACCAGCAGCGCGACGGGCACCCGCCCGAGCAGGTCTCCCACCCGGACATCCGCGCCGCTGGCCTCGATCACCTGACCGGTGAGCACGTTGCGGTAGCGGCCGAGCGGCAGCGGGATGGTGGTGTCGCCCCAGCCGCCGCCGTCGGCCAGCCCGACGGGCAGCCGGGTCGCCACGGTCACGGCGCCGCCCCGGTCGAACGCGATCACGTGCTCGGCGGCGGGACCGGAGGCGTGCACGGGCTCGTACGTCTCGAAGGCCTTCGGCTGGTCGCGCCGGGTGGTGAGCACCTCGTGCACCAGGCGCAGCTTCACCGCGCCGGAGTCGTCGAGACCGCCCTGGAGCCGCGCGTGCGAGCACTCACCGAGCATCTGCTCGCGCAGCCCGAAGTCGACCGTCCGCCGGTTGTCGGGGTCCACGAGGCTCTGCTCCCACAGCTCGCTGCCCTGGTAGACGTCGGGCACGCCCGGGATGGTGAGCGTCAGCAGCTTCGAGGCCAGCGCGTTGCTCCAGCCCGGGTCGACGACCTGCGCCAGCACCCCGTTCAGCACCTCGGCCACGGCCTCGTCGTCGTACGCCGCGTCCACCGCCTGGTGCACCGCGGTCTCGTAGGCCTCGTCGACGGCCGTCCACTCGGTGCGGTCGCCGGCCTCACGCATCGCCTTCTCCGCGTACGCGTGCAGCCGCTCGCGCGAGATCGGCCATGCCCCCACCGCGGCCTGCCACAGCAGGTTGGCGAACCCGGCGTCGGGCATCGGGGCGAGCTCTTGGAGGCGGCGTACGGCACCGGCCCACATCTCGGGCAGCTCGGCCAGCACGGCGATCCGGGCCCGCACGTCCTCGCCGCGCTTGGTGTCGTGCGTGGAGCCGGCCGACATCGCCAGCGGCCACTCGAGCTGCCGCTTCGCCATCGCGGCGTGGAAGTCGGCGACGGGCACCGAGAACACGCTCGGGTCGCCGCCGACCTCGTTGAGCGAGGTGAGGCGCGACCAGCGGTAGAAGGCGCAGTCCTCCACGCCCTTGGCCATCACCATGCCCGAGGTCTGCTGGAACCGCGCCGCCGCCGAGGTCGAGCCGTCGGTGAGCACGGGCGTCAGCACGTCGAGCGCGTGGCCGAGGTCTGGGCGGTGCGTACGGGCCGTGTCGAGCGCCTCCAGCAGGTGGTCGCGGCCCTCGGGGAGGTAGGAGCGGTAGACCGGGAAGCACGCGAGCACCTCGGCCACCGCGTCGACCAGCACCTCGTCGGTGACCTCGTCGAGCACCGCGAGCCGTACGTCGCGGGCGATACGGGCGGTCTCCGAGCCGAGGATGCCGTCGGCGACGGCGCGCTTGGTGTCATGGATCATCTGCGCCCAGTCGACGGGGGCGCCGCGCAGCTCGTCGTCGAGCTCGGTGAGCGGGCGCTCCCCGGCGGGGTCGGTTAGCACCCGGTCGACGAGCGCCATGGTGTCGTACCCCGTGGTGCCCGCCGTCGCCCACCGCGTCGGCAGCTCCTCGCCGGGCTCGAGGATCTTCTCCACCAGCACGTACGCCCCTGCGGTCAGCTCCTCCAGCCGCGCCAGGTAGGCCGCCGGGTCGCGGAGGCCGTCCGGGTGGTCGATGCGTAGGCCGTCGACCAGGCCCTCGTCGAACCAGCGGCGGATCTCCTCGTGGGAGGCGTCGAACCACTCCGGCTCCTCGACCCGGATCGCGACGAGGGTGTTCACCGCGAAGAAGCGGCGGTAGTTGAGGGTGCGGTCGGCCTCGCGCCAGCTCACCAGGGCGTAGTGCTGGCGAGAGAGGACGCCGTTCGGGTCTTCGACCGTCACGCCCTCGGCGGTGTGCGGGGCGAGCGGGAACCGCTGGTCGTGGTAGTGCAGCTCGCCACCGAGCACGCGGAGGTTCTCGATGGTGCCGTCCTCGTTGAGGTCGTCATCGCCGACGACCGGGATGCGCACCTTGTCGTTGCCGTAGTCCCAGTCGATGTCGAACGCCGAGGCGAACTGCGACTCGCGCCCGTGCGTGAGCACGTGCCACCACCACTCGTTCTCCCACGGCCGGGCGACGCCGACGTGGTTGGGCACGATGTCCACGAGCACACCCATGCCCAGCCGCTTGGCCTCGGTCGAGAGGGCGGCCAGACCGGCGCCGCGGCCGCGGGAGGGGTCCACGCTGGCATGGCTGGTGACGTCGTAGCCGTGCTCCGACCCGGTGCCCGCTCCGAGCACCGGGGAGAGGTAGACCCAGTCCACGCCGAGCGCGTTCAGGTAGCGCAGCTGCTTGGCGGCCTCGAGCAGGTCGAGCTGCTCGGTGATCTGCAGGCGGTAGGTGCTGGCCGGCGTACGCACGGGCGCGGTCTCCTCGGTGGGGTTCTGGGTCTCCCCTCACTCTGTCATCCCGCGCTGCGCCGATCCACTGCTTCCCACCGTGCGGGTGCCGCTCTGGGCATGGGGCCGGTGCTGCCGCGCCCGCGTCGGCCGCCTCTGCCTGCGACGCGCTCGACGACGCCGTCTACCAGCGCTCCAACCCGACGAGCCGCGCCACGCTCCTCACCGCGTGGAAGAACGAGGCCGACACCGCGACCAACCGGTACGGGTTCACCGTGGTCAACGGCGTCCCGTTCACGGCCAGCACCACGCCGGCCACCGGGCTGGTCGAGATCCACCGCCTCTACAAGTCCTCGTCGAACGACCTCGTCTGGCTCCGGCCAGGTCACGAGCTCGACCGGGCCGTGGCCACGTACGGCTACGTCGACCAGGGCGTCAACTTCCACGCGCTGCCGACCGCGACCGGCTGCGGCGTCGCCGTGGTGCCCTTCATCAAGGGCGCGAAGCACCAGTACGCCGTCAGCCAGGCCGCGCAGGACGCCCTGACCGCGGACGGCTGGTCGAGGGAGGCCGTGATCTTCTGGGCCCCCCCGGGCCAGGCCCCGACCACCCCACCCACGAACCCCACCGACACCGTCTTCAGCCTGGCCGTCATGCTTGACACCCAGATGGAGACCACCACGCCGGGAGACAACCGCTTCCGGCGGCGTACGGAGTGGCTGGCCGCCAACGAGGACGCGCTCAACCTGCGCTACGTGCTGCACTCCGGCGGCGTCACCAACTGGGGATGGGTCGCCCCGAGCCAGTACGAGGTCGCCGATGCCTCCTTCGACGTGCTCGATGCCGCGGGGCTGCCGTACCAGGCGGCCACCGGCAACCACGACACCCGGGCCGTCGGCTACAACGGCGACCCCGCGAACCCGGCGCCGGGCGGGTCCGCGTACCAGGACAGCCCCGGCTGCCCTCGTGTGCTCGGCGCCGACCAGTGCCGCTCGACCCTGCTGGTGCGCCAGACCGACGAGTGGAACGGCACCTTCCCGGTGAGCCGCTTCAAGAACGTCACCACGACGTTCGAGCCGGGCAAGAGCGACAACATGGCGCAGACCTTCAGCGCCGGCGGCGTGGACTGGATGGTCGTCACCCTCGAGCTCTACCCGCGGCGCGAGGCGGTGAGCTGGGCCAAGGATCTCGTCGCGGCGAACCCGCACCGCAACGTGATCGTGGTCACCCACTCCTACCTCACCGCTGGCCTGACGATCGGGCAGGGTGCGGAGTACGGAGCAACGAGCCCGCAGTACCTCTACGACAACCTCATCAAGATCTACCCCAACATCAAGATGGTGTTCTCCGGCCACGTCGGCCAGTGGGGCACGCGGCTGGACACCGGCGTGAACGGCAACACGATCGTCTCCTACCTGACGTGCCTGCACTCAGCCGACAACCCCGTGCGGACGCTGGAGATCGACACCGTGAGCGGCCAGGTCACGACCAAGCTTGTGACGCCGAACCGGGGCACCACCGAGACCGATGCCACGCCGGTGACGCTGTCGTTCGTGAGGTAGCGTTGGGCGACGGTCGCTCGCAACGTCCTTCCCCCCGTTGTATAAACTGTATAAACAGTATAAACGGTGAAAAGGAGAGCGGGCATGGCCAATCCCTTCAAGCCCACCGCGGGCGCCACGCCTCCCCTGCTCGTCGGGCGGCAAGCCGTGCTTGCGGAGTTCTCGGAGAGCCTCGACGACGGTCCGGGCGCGCCCGGCCTTCTCACCTTGATGACGGGGGCACGCGGGGTCGGGAAGACCGTGATGCTGACGGAGCTGGGGGACGTGGCGCGCACGGCTGGCTGGGTCGTCGTCGACGACACAGCCCGCCCAGGCCTGATGGAAAGGCTCCAGCATCAGGTGCGCACTTGGGCAGACGAGGCTGATCCGCCCCGAGGGCGCCTCACTTCCGCCAGTGTGACAACAGCTCTGGTCGGCGGCTCCATGTCACGTGATCTTCCGCCACGCGACGACGAGGCGTGGCGCACCACGGTTGGGCGTCTGCTGGATGCCCTACCTTCGGGGCAGGGGCTGCTGCTGACGGTGGACGAGGTGCATGCCGTCGCCCACGAGGACCTGACCGCCCTGGCAGCGGAGGTCCAGCATCTGATTCGCGAGGACAGGCCGATCGCTCTCGCCATGGCTGGCCTGCCTACCGCCGTCGACGACCTGCTCAACAAGGATGTCGCGACCTTCCTTCGTCGAGCCGAGCGGGTGATGCTGGGTGAAGTGTCGCTGCCCGAGGTTGCCGACGCGCTCCGCACCACGATGCTCGAGAACGGTCGGACGATCGATGACTCAGCTCTGGCGAGCTGCGCCGATGCGACCGGCGGCTACCCCTTCATGATCCAGCTCGTCGGCTATCACGTGTGGCGGCGAGCGAGCGGTGACGTGATCTCGGAGGCTGACGTTGCCGACGGCGTGGCAGCTGCCCGAGTGCGACTCGGGAACCTCGTTCATGGCCCAGCGCTGAACGACCTCTCAGACGTAGATCGAACGTTCCTGGTGCACATGGCACAGGATGATGGCCCGTCCCGTATCAGCGACATCGCTCAGCGCATGAGCCGGGGCCCACAGTATGTCGGGGTCTACCGAGACCGGCTGCTTGCCGCAGGCATGATCAGATCCGTCCGGCGAGGCGTCGTCGACCTCGACCCGCCGTATCTCAGGGAGTACCTCCGGGAGCACGCCACCCATCTCCTCCACGGCTGAAGACGAGAGGGCGAGCGGTCGGTGTCAGTGGTGACCTCTACCATGCTCCGGTGGACAGGCTGAGGTACGCACGGGTCGAGCGGGAACGTCGCTACCTCCTCGACGGGCTGCCAGAGGTCGCGGCGGCGGTCGAGGCCACGACGATCCGCGACCGGTACGTCGACGACTCCCGGCTGCGGCTGCGGGAGGCCACGGCGGCTGACGGCACCACGACGCGTACGCTCGCGCAGAAGGTGCGCCTCGGGCCGGGGCCGGAGGCGATCGCCCACACCTCGCTCTACCTCGACGCCGGCGACTGGGCCCGGCTGCACCGGCTGCCCGGCGACGACCTGACCAAGACCCGGAGGGTGGTCGACCTCGACGGCACGGAGGTCGCCGTCGACGTGCACGACCGGCCCGACCCGCGCGCCCGCACCACGCGGGGCGACGAGTCCGGGGCGCTGGTGATCGCTGAGATCGACCTCGGCCCGGACACCGACTGGGTCAGCGGCGGGCTCACGGCCGAGCAGGCGACGCTGCTGGGTGTGGTGCGCGAGGTGACCGACGACGAGGCGTACACGGGGTCTCGCCTCGCCACCCGCACCGTCACCGACCGCCTCGACCCGGCCGACCTGGAGACCGCGCTGCGGGCGATGGAGAAGGTGGTCGAGCTGCCGTACGACTCCCCCGACGCGACCGCCCTGCGCTGGGCCGCGGGGCGGATGTCGAAGGTGATCCGCAAGGCCAAGCGCCGCGCGGCGCGGCTGCCCGACCAGCAGCGCGACCGGGAGGTGCTGGAGTCGACGGCGACCGGCTCGCCCCTGCGGATCGACGACGAGACCAAGGGCGTGCTGCTCACCGAGACCGAGCCGGGTGAGGTCGCCGGGCACCTGGTGACACCGCGGGACTGCTACATCTGCAAGGAGGACTACACGCAGGTCGACGCGTTCTACCACTGGCTGTGCCCGACCTGCGCGGCGAAGAGTCATGCGAAGCGGCGGCAGCGTACGGACCTCACCGGCAAGCGCGCCCTGCTCACGGGCGGGCGGGCGAAGATCGGGATGTACATCGCGCTGATGCTGCTGCGCGACGGCGCCCACCTCACCATCACCACGCGATTCCCCAAGGACGCGATGCGCCGGTTCGCGATGCAGGAGGACGCCGCCGACTGGATCGACCGCCTGCGCATCGTGGGCATCGACCTGCGTGACCCCACCCAGGTGATCGCGCTGGCTGACGAGGTCGCCGCCGCCGGGTCGCTGGACATCCTCATCAACAACGCGGCACAGACCGTACGGCGCTCGCCCGGCTCGTACGCACCGTTGGTGAACGCCGAGAGCGAGCCGCTGCCAGCGGGGCTGGCGATGCCGGAGATGCTGACCTTCGACCGGATCTCGGAGGCGCACCCGGCGGCGCTGGCGGGGACCTTGCGTGATGCCACTGCGGCTCATCACGACGGCGAGACCAGCGACGAGCACGCCGCCGACCTCGTACGCACCGCAGACGCCCGCGCCCAGACCGCCGCCGAGATGACCGCGCTGGCGCTGACCGGCGGCAACGCGTCGGCGCTCGCGCACCGGTGGGGTACGGCGGTCGACGCGGGCGGGCTGCTGCCAGACGTGCAGCGCAGCAACTCGTGGACGCAGCACGTCGACGAGGTCGACCCGCTGGAGCTGCTCGAGGTGCAGCTGTGCAACTCGACCGCGCCGTTCCTGCTGGTGTCGCGGCTGCGCGGGGCGATGCGGGCGGCGGTGCAGCGGGGAGCCAGGCGTGCGTACGTGGTGAACGTGTCGGCCATGGAGGGCCAGTTCTCCCGGCGCTACAAGGGCCCCGGCCACCCGCACACCAACATGGCGAAGGCGGCGCTGAACATGCTGACGCGCACGTCGGCGGGCGAGATGTACGAGACCGACCGCATCCTGATGACCGCCGTCGACACCGGCTGGATCACCGACGAGCGCCCCCACCACGAGAAGCTCCGCATCGCCGACGAGGGCTGGCACGCGCCCTTGGACCTGGTCGACGGCGCGGCGAGGGTGTACGACCCGATCGTCCGCGGCGAGGCCGGGGAGGACTTGTACGGCTGCTTCATCAAGGACTTCGAGCCCAGCCCGTGGTGAGGTTTGAGACGTTCCCGCGGGAACGTCTTGCGACGGTGATCTCCCCCCTGTCGCCCTACGTGATTGCGTCTCTCGACTACTCCGGCGGCTCATCAGGGGCAACGATCGGCTGATTAAGCTTCGCGGCATTGCCGCTCCCCTCCATCCACGCCAGGACGTCGAACACGCGCAGCACCGACACCCGATGGTCCAGCTTCGCCGCCCCCCGCAGATGCACCAGCCGTTTCCACAGGGCTCCGTCGTCGGCCTGGACAGCTTCGAGCAGAGGCTGCCACTGTCGCGGGGAGTCCTGGAAGACGTGCTTGCGCACCACAGTGTCGACGATGGGCACCAGCCGGGGCCGCTTGCGCGCCAGCAGTTTCGTGGCACGGGTCTCCCCGATGCCGGGCAGATCATCAAGCGCTTTACAAAGTCTGTGCACTGGATCGAATTCCGAACCCTTCTCAGCGCACTTCAGCTCGACGAACTCACGGTCCTCCCTGATGGCCTCGAGCATCTTGCTGAACTTCCGCTCCGGGTCCTCGAGCAGTTCGACCGCTGCGCGGCCAGGGATCGGCGCTGAGAGCAGGGTGCACGCGACGATGTCGTCCGCGGTGAACCTGTTGGCCGAGGCGGCACGCGTCTCGCTCGGATCGAAGGTGTCCCAGCACCCACCGGTGAAGCCCTGGTTCCTGCCCTCAAGTGGTTTGAAGTAGTGCTTGAGCACTCGTACCGCCTGGCCTTCAGCATCAGGGTTCAGGATCTTGGGCAGTTGGAAAGGCATGTCTCTCTCCAGAGTCGAACGGGGTCGCCGACCAGCCGGCGGCGCTGCTGCGGGTAAGCATGCCGCCTCCGTCACCCGGCGCTGCCCTTCCCCAGACACGTGCCGCAGCGGAGTCCGTGAGGAACTAGGCTCCGCTCGTCGGCGACGAAGGGATGGCATGGCACCGCAGGGGTTTCAGGACAAGGTGGCGTTCGTCTGGCGGATCGCCGACAAGCTGCGGGGCACGTTCAAGCAGCACGAGTACGGGTCGGTCATGCTGCCGTTCCTCGTACTGCGGCGCATGGATGCTGCCCTGGCGCCGACGAAGGCCGAGGTCATCAAGTTCGCCACCGGGCTCGCCGAGATCGGGCCGGGCCAGGACAAGATGTTGAAGAAGATCTCCGGCCACCGGTTCTACAACACCTCGCCGCTCACGTTCCCGACGCTGCTGAACGACGACAAGAACCTCGCCGACAACCTGACGAAGTACATTGCCTCGCTCTCCCCCGACGCGGCGGCGGTCATGGATGCTTACAACGTCGACGACAAGATCATCCGCATGGATCGGGCCGGCATCCTGTACGGCGTCGTCGCCGACTTCGCCGACCTCGACCTGCGCCCGGCCATCGTCAGCAACGAGGCGATGGGCTACATCTTCGAAGAGCTGCTGCGAAAGTTCTCCGAGATGAGCAACGAGACCGCCGGAGAGCACTACACGCCGCGCGAGGTGATCCGGCTCATGGCCGACCTGCTCGTCAAGGGCCGCACGGCGCAAGACCTCGCCCAGAACGAGATCCCGGTGCGCTCCCTGTACGACCCCGCCGCCGGCACCGGCGGCATGCTCATGGTGACGATGGAGCGCATCAAGAGCCTCAACCCCAAGGCGTTCGTGCAGGTCGCGGGGCAGGAGCTCAACGACGAGACCTGGGCGATCGCGCAGTCCGACCTGATGATGCAAGACATCGACCCGGCCCGGATGCGCAACGGCAACACCCTCACCGGCGACGCGTTCGCCACGGAAAAGTTCGACTACATCCTCGCCAATCCGCCCTACGGCGTGGACTGGAAGGGCTACGCCCAGCCCATCAAGGACGAGCACGAGAAGCTCGGCATGGCCGGACGTTTCGGCGCCGGGCTCCCCCGCGTCTCCGACGGGTCGCTCCTCTTCCTGCAGCACATGCTCAGCCACATGAAGCCGGTGACCGAGTCCAGCCCCCTGGGGTCACGTGTCGGCATCGTCCTGTCGGGGTCACCCCTGTTCAGCGGGCAGGCCGGGTCAGGTGAGAGCGAGATCCGGCGCTGGATCCTCGAGAACGACTGGCTCGAAGGTATCGTCGCCCTCCCGGACCAGATGTTCTACAACACCGGCATCTCCACGTACGTCTGGATCCTCACCAACGCCAAGGCCGACGACGAGCGCGGCCTCGTCAAGCTCATCGACGCCCGGGAGATGGGCACCAAGATGCGCAAGAGCCTCGGCGACAAGCGCAAGGAGCTCACCGACGACGCCATCGACGAGATCGTCGCGCTCTTTGGAGGGGCGATGGGCGAGTTCGCCGACGACCCCCGCGTGAAGGTGCTTCCCCGGGAGACGTTCGGCTTCCAGCGCGTGACTGTGGAGCGTCCATTGCACCGCCGCTGGGAGGTCACCGAGGCAGCAGTGAGCAACCCGCCGTTCGACCAGTTCGCCGGGCTGCTCGGTAAGAAGTACGAGTCGGAGAAGACGCTGCTCGCTGACGCACCTGGCCTCTCCACGCCGCAGAAGAAGGCGTACGCCGCCGCCTGCGCCATCACCGACCCCGACGCGCCAGTGGTACTCAAGGGAGGCCGTCCGGAGCCGGACGCCGATCTCCGCGACCAGGAGAACATCTCACTGCCCGCCGAGTGGTTCGACCTCGACACCGCGACTCGGGAACAGGCACTGCTCGATGCCGCCGAGAGGCACCTGACCGACGAGATCCACCCCTACGTTCCCGATGCCTGGATCGACCACACCAAGACCAAGCTCGGCTTCGAGATCCCGTTCACGAGACAGTTCTATGTGTACGAGCCTCCGCGCCCTGTCGAGGAGATCGCCGCAGAGATCAAGGAGCTGGAGTCGCAGATACAAGGGTGGATGTCAGGACTGGGGCTGTGAACACCATTCCCCTGCGGCATGCGGCGACCGTGTGGGTCAGCAGCGTTGACAAGTTGTCCAGCGAGGAGGAGACGCCCGTCCAGCTGTGCAACTACGTCGATGTCTACAAGAACGACCTCGTCCAGCCGTCCCCCACGTCGATGCGGGCCACGGCTACGGCCGACGAGATTGCACGGTTCCACCTGGAGGTCGGCGACACCGTCCTGACCAAGGACTCCGAAGATCCATCAGATATCGGCATATCCGCCTACGTGACCTCCACCGATCCGGACTTCGTCTGTGGTTACCACCTGGCCATCGCCCGACCGCTCCCCCAAACCCATCCGCGATACCTGACCTGGGCAACGCGATCCAGGCCAGTGAGGGATCACTTCGCAAATAACTCAAGCGGAATCTCGCGATATGGTCTGTCGAGTAGCGGACTTTTATCGACTCCCATTCCGCTCTGGTCATATGAGGAGCAGCGGCGGATCGCGGACTTCCTCGACGACCGCGTCGCCCGGATCGACGAGATCATCGCCGCTCGAGAGCGGCAGATTACGCTGCTCGCGGACGAAGCAGGCGCTGCGCTTGCCGATCGGATGCTGGACGGCAACGATCGAGTGCCCCTTCGTCGGCTGGTCGGGGATGAACGGATGGGCCTCTGGGGGGACGAGGCCGGCACCGCAGACGTGGACTTTGCAGTCGTCCGCGTGGCGGACTTTTGCCGCGACGAGTTCCGCATCTCTCCCCCTACGACACTCAGGAGCGCGCCAGGAAGCCACGTGTTCTCAAGGACCTTGAGGGCAGGAGATGTGCTTCTGGAGCGGTCCGGCGGCACTCAGAGAAATCCTGTGGGATGCCCGGCGTTTGTATCGGAAGTATCAGATCCCACTCTGTGCAGTAACTTCGTTTCTCGGCTACGACCTGCTGCCGACAGCGATGGACGCTATCTCTCACTGGTGTTGGGAGCCCTGTATGCCACACGCCAGCAGGAGCCGCACTCCACGCAGACGACGGGTATCCAGAACTTGAACATTGCGTCGTATTTGAAAGTGACGGTTCCCAACCTCTCTCTGACCCAGCAAGTGGAGACCGCTCAGCGCGCCGAAATGTCGCTAAGCAGCACGCGTTCCCAGCAACGCCTTCTCCGCACAGGGATCACGCTCCTCCAGGAGTACAAGCAGTCCCTCATCACCGCCGCAGTCACGGGCGAGCTGGACGTCACCACCGCATCGACGAAGATCCCGGAGTGAGGAATGACGGTCACCACTGAGCAGACGTTCGAGGCCAACATCGAGGCCCACCTCCTCGCGACCGGTTGGGCATCGGTCGCGCCGAAGGCGTACGACAGGAGCCTAGGTCTCTTCCCGGCCGAGCTGATCGCCTTCGTCCAGGAGACGCAGCAGAAGGCGTGGGCGAACCTGGTCCGGCGCCACGGCGGGGAGGAGGCCGCGCAGGTCAAGTTCCTCAAGCGCGTGGCCGCTGAGATCGACCACCGCGGCACCGTCAGCGTGCTGCGCGGCACGGTGAAAGACCTGGGTGTCGAGGTGCGGCTGTGCTACTTCAAGCCGGCGTCGGGGCACAACGAGGAGCAGTCGGCGCGCTACGACGCGAACCGGTTGGCGATCGTGCGGCAGCTGCACCACTCGGAGTCACGCCCGATGGACTCCCTCGACATCACGCTCGCCGTCAACGGCATCCCGGTCGCCACCGCCGAGGTGAAGAATCCCCTCACCGGGCAGGGGGTGGAGCAGGCGCGGGAGCAGTACCGCACCGACCGCAACCCCGCCGACCTGATCTTCGCCAAGCGCACGCTCGTGCACTTCGCCGTCGACCCCCACCACGTCTCGATGACCACCCGTCTCGCCGGGGTCGAGACGCGCTTCCTCCCCTTCGACCAGGGCAGCGCCGGCGCTGGCAACCCCGGCACGGCGGGCAACCCGACGAGCGGCAGCGGCTACCAGACGTCGTACCTCTGGGAGCAGGTCTGGCAGCGCGACGCCTGGCTCGACATCCTGGGCAACTTCGTGCACGCCAGCGGCGGCGCCATCCTGTTCCCTCGGTTCCACCAGTGGCACGCCGTGCGCGCTCTCCTCGCCGCCACGAAGCAGGACGGTGCCGGCACCGATCGCCTCGTGCAGCACTCCGCCGGTTCCGGCAAGAGCAACACCATCGCCTGGGCCGCCCACCAGCTGAGCCGCCTCCACGACGCGCAGGACGCGCCCATCTTCGACAAGGTCGTCGTCATCACCGACCGCAAGGTGCTCGACAAGCAGCTGCAAGACACGGTCGCCGGGTTCGACCACACCCCCGGCACCATCGTGCGTGTCGACAAGGACTCCCGCCAGCTCAAGGAGGCGCTGGAGGGCAATGCCGCCCGCGTCATCATCACCACGCTGCAGAAGTTCCCCGTCGTCGTGAACGCGGCCGCCGAGGAGGCCGCTCGCGGCGAGGCCAAGGAGGTCGCCGGCCGGCAGTTCGCCGTGATCGTCGACGAGGCCCACTCCTCCACCAGCGGCGAGGCCGTCAAGGAGCTCAAGAAGGTGCTCGGCGGGCCGGAAGCGCTGCTCGCCGCCGCCGAGCAGGCCGAGAGCGCCGCCGAGAAGGCAGCCGACGCGTCCGACGTGATCGTGCAGAGCGCCGCCCACCGCGGCAAGCAGAAGAACCTCTCGTTCTTCGCGTTCACGGCCACCCCGAAGCCCAAGACCCTGGAGCTGTTCGGCCAGGTCGGCGACGACGGGGCGAAGCACCCGTTCCACGTCTACTCCATGCGGCAGGCCATCGCCGAGGGGTTCATCCTCGACGTGCTGCGCAACTACACGACGTACGGCGTCTACTACCGCCTCGCCAACGCCGAGGGGGCGCTCGACCCCGACCTCGACACCCGCAAGGGCAAGACCGCCCTGGCGAGGTTCGCGTCGCTCCATCCGTACGAGCTCGACGCCAAGGCCGAGGTGATCGTTGAGCACTTCCGGCAGAAGACCGCCCACAAGATCAACGGTCAGGCGAAGGCGATGGTGGTCACTCGCTCGCGGCTGCACGCGGTGCGTACGAAGGAGGCGATCGACCGCTACATCGCCCTCAAGGGATACGACAAGGGCGCGCACCCGCTCAAGGCGCTGGTCGCGTTCAGCGGCCAGGTCACCGACCCCGACCTGCCCGAGAAGCAGTGGACCGAGGCGGAGCTGAACGGCTTCCCCGAAGGGCAGCTGCCGCAGCGGTTCCGCTCTGATGAGTACCAGGTGCTCGTCGTCGCCGAGAAGTACCAGACCGGGTTCGACGAGCCGCTGCTGCACACCATGTACGTCGACAAGAAGCTCGCCGGCGTCAAGGCCGTGCAGACCCTCAGCCGGCTGAACCGCACCACGCCGGGCAAGGACGACACCTTCGTGCTCGACTTCGCCAACACGGCTGAGGAGATCCAGCAGGCGTTCCAGCCGTTCTACGAGGAGTCGCTCGCCACCCCGACCGACCCGAACGTGCTCTACAACCTCAGCCACGACCTGTGGTCGGCGCAGGTGCTCTCCGAGCCCGAGGTCGAGGCCGCCGTGCTCGCGCTGCTCAGCGACGACCCGAGCCGGCAGAGCGAGGTATACGGGAACCTCCTCCCCGCCTCCGGCCGCTGGCTGACCCTCGACGAGGACGCCCAGGAGTCGTTCCGCGGCACGCTGAGCCAGTTCTGCAGGGCGTACGCATTCCTGGCCCAGGTGATGCCGTTCGTCGACCCGGCGCTGGAGAAGCTCTACCTCTACGGCCGCTTGTTGCTCACCGAGCTGCCCGGCGCCGATGACGAGGCGTTCCCCCAGATCAGCCAGCAGCTGCAGATGACGCACCTGCGGCTGTCGGTGACCGGCGACACCACCATCGAGCTGACCGGCGACGACACCCCCGGCGAGGCGCTGCCCGGCGGTGGGTTGGGCCCGCAGACCGAGCCGGAGATGGACAAGCTGTCGGCCCTGATCGCGGTCATCAACGAGAAGTACGGCGCCGACCTCACCGAGGCCGACAAACTGCTGTTCGAGCAGGCGCGGATCGACATCATGCATCACGAGGACCTCCGCAAGGTGGCCCAGAACAACGACCGCACCCAGTACCGCATCGTGCTGGAAGACAACGCCGACGACGTCATGCTCGACCGCAGCAACCGCAACTCCGACATCCGCGACCGCTACTTCGCCCACCCTGAGTTCCGGCGACTCTTCCTCGATTTTCTGATGATCACGTACGACGACTTCCGGGCAGAGTCGCGCTAGCCGTCGCGGGGTGACGCGCCCGGATCAGGCAGATGCGCCTGGGTCGGGTGAACGCTCCCACGATGGCGGGCGCACCTGTCGAGAACGGGCGCAGCTGCATGCCTCAGACGTTCCCGCGGGAACGTCGAGCGACGTCCCGGCTGGACCTGAGACGTTCCCGCGGGAACGTCTCTGCGGGCGGCGGGAGGTACGTTCTCCCCCGTGACGACAGCCCCAGCCGAGGTCGTGTCCGGGGTCCTCGACTGGTACGCCGCCCACGCGCGCGACCTCCCCTGGCGACGACCGGAGGCGACGCCCTGGGGCGTACTGGTCAGCGAGCTGATGCTGCAGCAGACGCCGGTCGCGCGCGTCCTGGAGCCCTGGGCCGCCTGGATGGAGCGCTGGCCGACCCCGGCCGCGCTGGCCGCCGAGCCGTCGGGCGCGGCGGTCGCGGCCTGGGGCCGGCTGGGCTATCCACGTCGGGCGCTGCGCCTGCACCAGGCCGCCACCGTGATCACCGAGCGCCACGACGGAGAGGTGCCCGATTCGTACGAGGATCTGCTCGCCCTCCCCGGTATCGGCGACTACACGGCGGCGGCGGTGGCGAGCTTCGCGTACAAGAAGCGGCACGTGGTGCTCGACACGAACGTGCGCCGCGTGCTGGCCCGCATCGACGCCGGCGTCGCCTTCCCCGCCGCCACGCCGACCGCCGCCGAGCGGTCCGCTGCCGCCCGCTACCTCCCCGACGACCCGGCCACGGCAGCCCGCTGGGCCGTCGCCTCCATGGAGCTCGGCGCACTGGTCTGCACCGCCCGTACACCCCGCTGCGACCAGTGCCCCGTGGCCGACCTCTGCCGCTGGCGCGAGGCCGGCTACCCCGCGTACGACGGGCCGCCTCGCCGCGGCCAGGCCTGGCACGGCACCGACCGACAGTGCCGGGGCGTGCTTCTCGGTGCCGTACGCGACTTCGGCCCGCTGCCCCGCGAGGACCTGCTCGCCCGCTGGCCAGACCGCCGCCAGGCCGAGACCTGCCTCGACTCGCTGATTGCCGATGGCCTGCTCCACGGAGATGACATGACAAGCCTGTGACAAGGGGAGACACCCCTGTCAGACACCAACAGCGAGCGGCGAATCGGCAACGCCTGGCCAAACTTTGTCCCATCAAAAGTCACGGTGCGGTGACGGTCGCGGGCTGGGCGCGCCCACCACCCCCTGGGGCGTGGTTTGATCGTCCCGCCCGACAAGGAACAGGGGGTCACATGACGGTCGCACCGCACAGCGCGCCGCCGGTTCGTACGCGCCGGTCCAGCGCCCGGGCCCGCAAGGAAGCCCTCTGGTTCCTTGCGCTCGCACTGCCGAACCTCATCCTCATCGGCGCGTTCACCTACCGCCCGCTGATCATGAACATGTACTTCTCCACGCTCAACTGGACGCTCGGCTCCGCCTCGGCGACGCCGGTGGGGCTGGACAACTACACCCGCTTCTTCACCAGCGAAGACGCGGGCATCGTGCTCAAGGCCACCGCGATCTTCGCGCTGTGCACCGTGGGCGGGTCGATGCTGCTGGGCCTGCTGATCGCCCTGGTGCTCAACCAGAAGCTCAAGGGCCGCACCTTCGCGAGGGCGGCCGTGTTCGCCCCGTACGTGCTGTCGGGCGTCGGTGTCGGCCTGGTCTGGCTGTTCATCTTCGACCCCGTGTACGGCGTCCTGGCCTACGTGCTCCGCAGCCTCGGCAGCGAGAGCCCCCGGTGGTTCAACGACCCCAACCTGTCGCTGGCGATGGTGATCATCGTCTACGTCTGGAAGAACCTGGGCTACTGCGCGGTCGTCTACCTCGCCGGCCTGCAGGGGCTGAGCACCGACGTGCAGGAGGCCGCCTCCCTCGACGGAGCCAGCGGGTTCCGCCGGTTCTGGCACATCTCGATGCCGCTGCTCGGGCCGACGACGTTCTTCCTCACCATCACCACGATCCTCTCGTCGCTGCAGGCCTTCGACCTGATCCGCATCATGACGCCCGCCTCGAACGGCACCCGCACCCTGATCTACGAGATGTACCTGCAGGGCTTCGGCGCCTACCAGCGTGCCGGCTACTCCGCCGCGATCTCGGTGGTGCTGTTCCTGATCCTGATCACGTTCACGATCATTCAGATCGTGTGGGCCGACAAGAAGGTGCACTACGCATGAGCGCGCAGCGATCCAAACCCGTCGCCCGGGTGCTCGGCGGCTACCTGCCGATGGTGCTGGTCACCCTGGTCGTGTTCCTGCCCCTGCTCTGGATGGTGCTGTCGAGCTTCAAGAGCGCCAGCGAGATCGTCACGCTCGACCTGAAGGTGCTGCCTGAGGACTGGAGCTGGACGAACTACGCCGAGGCCTTCAAGACCGCCCCCTTCGGCCGGTTCTTCCTGAACTCGGTGATCGTCACCGCGATCGGCGCCGCCCTCAAGGTGCTGCTGGCCATCCTCACCGCGTACGCGCTGGTGTTCGTGCGGTTCCCCTTCAAGAACGTGATCTTCGTGCTGATCCTGGTGGCGCTCATGGTGCCCTCGCAGGTGGCGATCCTCCCGAACTACGTGCTGATCGCCGGGCTCAACGGCCTCAACACGTACTGGGGCATCATCGTGCCCAGCCTCGGCACGGCCTTCGGCACCTTCCTGCTGCGCCAGCAGTTCATGACCATCCCGCGCTCCATGCTGGAGGCCGCCGAGGTCGAGGGAGCCGGCCACTGGCAGCGTCTGTGGCGGATGGTGGTGCCGGTCTCGGTGCCGAGCATCGCCACGGTCGCGCTGGTCACCATCGTGGCGGAGTGGAACGAGTACATCTGGCCGCTCATCATCACCACCGACCCCAACAAGATGACGCTCCCCGTGGGCCTCACGCTGCTGCAGTCCAACGAGTCCGGGCCCCAGGGCTACGGGATCATGATGGCGGGCTCGGTCATCGTGATCCTCCCGGTGCTCGTCATCTTCGCCTTCCTCCAGCGCTACATCGTCGCGGGGCTCACCCAGGGCTCCGTCGCCAACTAAGTCACGACCGACCGAAAGGAACCACACCCATGACCGCTCCTCTGGATCGGCGCAACTTCCTCGCCCTCGGCGGCGCCGGGCTCGGGGCCCTGGCCCTGGGCGCCTGCAGCGGCCCGGCGGTCACCACGCCGGGCGGTGGTGGCAGCGCGTCGGCCGCCGCCGACACCGACTGGTCGAACGTCAAGCCGGCCGCCGAGATCTCGTTCTGGTCGAACCACCCCGGCAAGTCCAAGGACGTCGAGACCGCCCTCATCGAGAAGTTCCACAAGGCGCAGTCCGACACCAAGGTGACGCTGGTCACCGCCGGCGCCAACTACGAGGAGGTGGCGCAGAAGTTCCAGACCGCTCAGCAGGGCGGCCAGCTCCCCCACCTCGTCGTGTTCTCCGACGTCTGGTGGTTCCGCTACTTCATCAACGACTCGATCATCCCGCTGGACGGCCTGATCAAGAAGCTCGACTGGAAGACCAGCGACTACGTCGACGGGCTGTACAAGGACTACAGCTACAACGGCAAGCAGTGGGCGATGCCGTACGCGCGCTCGACGCCGCTGTTCTACTACAACAAGGACATGTTCAAGGCGGCGGGCCTCGAGGACCGCGCCCCGAAGACGTGGGCCGAGTTCGCCGAGTGGGCCCCGAAGATCAAGGCCGCGAACCCGAGCATCCAGTTCGCGCACATGTACCCCGCCGCCTCCGACTACGACTCCTGGTCGCTGCAGAACAAGATCTGGGGCGAGGGCGGCCAGCTGAGCAAGGACTGGGACATCACCTGCGACTCCGCCGAGGTCGTCAAGGTGCTGCAGTTCACGCAGGACTCCGTGTACAAGGACAAGTGGGCCGGCGTCAGCGCCAAGGACGCCGCGGCTGACTTCTCCTCCGGCGCCGTCGCCTCGTTCGTCGGCTCCACGGGCTCGCTGGTCGGCGTGCTGTCGGCCGCGAAGTTCAACGTGGGCGTGGGCTTCCTGCCGGGCGGCTCGAAGGCCACCGACATGGTGTGCCCGACCGGTGGGGCCGGCCTCGGCATCCCGAAGAACATCACCAAGGAGCAGCAGCTGGCGGCCGCGAACTTCCTGAAGTTCCTCGGTGAGCCGGAGAACACCGTCGCCTTCTCCGACGCCACGGGCTACATGCCGGTGCGCAAGTCGGCCGACATGAGCGCGATCATCGCTAAGCGCCCGCAGGCGAAGGTGGCCGTCGACCAGCTCGCCCACACCCGCGCCCAGGACTACGCCCGCGTCTTCCTGCCCGGCGGCGACCGCGAGATCGGCATGGCCTCGGCCGACATCCTGACGCAGAAGGCGGACCCGAAGGAGAGGCTGGCCAAGCTCAAGACGACCCTCACGGGCATCTACACCAACGACGTGAAGCCGAAGCTCAAGTAGCTCTTCGTCACTCCCTGGGCCCCTGCCGCGATCAGCGGTGGGGGCCCTTGGGCGTACGGGGTCGTGCGGCTCAGACCCGGGCCTGGAGGCCCATCGCGTCGCGGGGGGCGTGGCAGTGGCCGTCGTTGTCGAAGTAGACGAACACGTCGCGCCCTTCGTCACGGTGCGTATGGCACAGGGCGGCCCACTCGTCGAGGAGGTCGGGGGTGTACGGGCTGTCGTACAGCCCGCCCGGCCCGTGCAGGCGGAGGTACACGAAGTCGCTGGAGACGCCGTCCAGCCGGGCGAACCGGCCGCCGGTGTCGGCCGTGACCACGGCGATGTCGTGCTCGCGCAGCACCGCGAGCGCCTCGTCCGACTCGAAGGAGCGGTGCCGCGGCTCCAGGGCGTGCCGCAGCGGCAGGTCCACCGGGGGCTCCAGCAGCAACCGGTCGCCGGTCAGCTTGTCGTCGTGCTCGGCGGCCAGCGCGGCCGCCTCGGCGGTGGTGCGGGGCAGCTCGGCGAAGAAGGCGGCCAGCTGGTCGGCGTCGAAGGCGTGGCGCTCGGGCAGCTGCCACAGGAACGGGCCGGTGTGGGCCCCCAGCGCCAGCACCCCGGAGGCGTAGAAGTTGGCCAGCGCGGTGCGTACGTGGCGCAGCTTCAGCATGTGCGTCACGTACCGGCTGCCCTTCACCGCGAACACGAAGTCGTCGCGCTCCGCCGACGCCTCGGCGGCCCAGCGGGCGTACGAGGTGGGGCGCTGCAGCGAGTAGAACGAGCCGTTCAGCTCGACGGTGTCGAAGTGCTGGGCGTTGTAGGCGAGCTCGGCCCGGTGCGGCAGGCCCTGCGGGTAGAAGTCGCCGCGCCAGTAGGGGTAGGTCCAGCCCGATGTACCGACTCGGATCCGCGCCATGGGGAAACCCTAGGGCCCGGGCGTCTGCACGAACGGTGCGCCTAGGTGCGCTCCCCCTTCCAGGGGAGACCTGCGCACGTATGCGCACCGGTTGTGCAGATGCCTTTCCTGTGGACAGACCCGGTCCAGCCAGAAGGTCTGTGGACAGTCGGCGAATCCGGAGCCGGGTGCCCATGGTCGCCAGCATGAAGATGCCTGGAGTCCATCACTATGACGAGCTGCTGGCGGCGGGGATCAGCCGGCACAGAATGACTGCCCTGGTCGATGCAGGACTGCTCGTCCGTTGTGCCCGCGGCTGGTATGCGGAGCCGTCCGCCGGCCAAGACGTCATCCGTGCACTGAGAGCCGGCACTCGCATCGGCTGCCTCAGCGCGTGCCGCCTGCACGGCGTCTGGACACCCGCCCACGTGGGGCTCCATGTGGCGATCACCACCCGCGCCGCGCTCCCGGTCGGCGACCTGCTGGCCGTCCACCGGCTGCCGACAGCCGGCTGGCCCGGGCGTGACCCTGTGCTTGACCTGCCACACTGCATCCCCCAGGTGCTGCGCCACCACGGCGCCGAGGCCGGACTGATGGTGCTGGAGTCAGCGGTCAACAAGGGGCTGCTGAGCTACGGGCAGGCGCTCGAGATCATGGCGTCGTTCACCGGGCGTCGCTACGCCCTCCTGCGTCACTTCGACCCGCGGGCCGAGTCCGGCACCGAGACCAGGATCCGCGTGGACCTGCAGAAGAAGGGCATCTGTGTGCGTACGCAGGTGCAGATCACGGGGATCGGGCGGGTGGACATGCTCGTCGACGACGCCTGGATCATCGAGGCCGACAGCAGGGCGCACCACACCGGCGTGCTGAGCTATGAAGCCGACCGGGGCCGGGACCTGCCTGCCGGTGCCGGTGGCTTCTTCACCAGCCGCCTCACCCATCACCAGACCTTCGGTGACTGGCGCCACACCCGACAGTGCCTCTCGGCCATCTATGCGACAGGGGTGTCCAAGCGGCGGATCAGCCCCGAGATCGAGGTCTGGCAGCCGGAGCTGGGCGTGGTCCGCCTGCACAAACGGTGCGCCTAGTGGCGTAGGTGCCCCCAGGAGCGAGGACTGCTCGGATCCGCACCGGTTGTGCAGGACCCCCGCGCCGACAAGGCAGAATCGGCGGCATGTGGGATCCGCAGCAGTACGCGAAGTTCGCCGACCATCGGTCGCGCCCGTTCGGGGAGCTCGTCTCCCGGGTCGCCGCCGAGTCGCCGCGCCTCGTGTACGACCTGGGCTGCGGCTCCGGCCAGCTCACGGCGACGCTCTCGGAGCGCTGGCCGATGGCCCGGATCGTCGGCGTCGACAACGACCCCGCCATGCTCGCCCGTACATCCAGGCACGCCACGAAGCAGCTGTCCTTCGTCGAGGGAGACCTCAACACCTTCGTGCCCCCCGCGGGCGCCGACATCGTGATCTCGAACGCTGCCTATCAGTGGGTGGACGACAACCCGGCCCGCCTCCGCGCCATCGCCGCCCAGCTGCCGGCCGACGGCTGGCTGGCCGTGCAGGTGCCCGGCAACTTCGCCGCTCCCTCTCACACCCTGCTGCGCGAGCTCCTCGCCGAGCCCCGCTGGGCCGAGGCCACGAACCACCTGCAGCTGCGCGAGAGCCCGGTGCTCGACGCCGCCGGCTACGGGGAGCTCTTCGCCTCCGAGGGCCTGGTCGTCGACACCTGGGAGACCGTCTACAACCAGGTGCTCACCGGCGAGGACCCGGTGCTGGAGTGGGTCAAGGGGTCCGCGCTCCGCCCGGTGCTCGACGTGCTCTCGCAGGCCGACGCCGAGGGCTTCATCGCCGACCTGCGCCCGCGCCTGCGGGAGGCGTACCCCGCCACCACCGCGGGCACCGTGTACGGGTTCCGCCGCGTGTTCGCCGTGGGTCACCGCCCCGCCTGACGTCGCACCGTCCAGAGGCTGTACGACTTCCACGTCCACAGCGGAGCGACGACCTCACGGTCGAGACCACCGCCCACAGGGTCTCCGACACGGTCGTCGACCTGCTCCGACTGGGGGTGTCCACGGCTGGGCGGTGACCTCGTCCGAGCTGAGCAGCCAGCTCGACCCCGGCATCCGGTTGGAGGCAGACTGGGATGAGCATCCCCTCACCTGACTGCTCGTTGTCAGCGACGGTGGTACCTTCCGCGCGACCCCCGGGAGGAAACCGTGCCACGTCTCCGCGCCGCCGCGCTCACCCTGCTGTCCCTGGCCCTGCTGACCACCAGTCTGCCCGCACACGCGGCACCGGAGGAGCCCACGGCCCCGTACATCGTGAAGCTCCGCCCCGGCCCCGACACCGAGGCGCAGACGGTCAGCGCCCGCTCGCTGGGCAAGCGGATGGTGTACGAGTACCGCGCCGCGTTCCCGGGCTTCGCCGCCCAGCTCACCGCCGCCGAGGTCGCCGCCTGGCAGGCCAAGCCCGAGGTCGAGTGGGTGCAGCCCGACACCAAGGTCACCGCCGATGGCGTGCAGAGCGGCGCCACCTGGGGCATCGACCGGGTCGACCAGCGCACCGGCACCGACGGCAGCTACGCGTACGGCCCGACGGGTGCCGGCGTGACCGCGTACGTCATCGACTCCGGCATCGCCCGCCAGCACTCGGAGTTCACCGGGCGCGTCGACACCGGATTCACCTCGATCAGCGACGGCAACGGCACCACCGACTGCTACGGCCACGGCACGCACGTGTCGGGCACGCTCGCGGGCACCAGGTACGGCATCGCGAAGGGCGCGACCATCACCCCGGTGCGGGTGCTCAACTGCGCGGGCGAGGGCTCCGACAGCGAGGTGATCGCCGGCATCGAGTGGGTGATCCGCAACCACGAGGCCGGCGCCCCTGCCGTGGCGAACATCTCGCTCGGCACGGGATCGGCAGTCAACGACGCCGTACGCGCGCTCGTCGCCGACGGCGTCACCACGGTGATCGCCGCGGGCAACCGATCGGTCGACGCCTGCACCCGCTACCCCGCCTCGACCCGCGAGGCGATCACGGTGGCGGCGATCGACAGCACCGACACCGAGGCGTCCTTCTCCAACTACGGGCCGTGCGTCGACCTGTACGCCCCAGGGGTCGGCATCACGTCGGCCGACTGGCGCACCACCGACGGCACCCTGGTCTACAAGGGCACCTCGATGGCGACCCCGCACGTCGCCGGCGCCGCGGCGCTGGTCTTGCAGGCCCGGGGCGCGATCACCCCGGCCGAGGTGGCCGCCGAGCTCGTCGGCAAGGCCACGGTGGGCGCCGTCAAGGGCGCCCGCTCGGCCAACCGGCTGCTGTTCACCGGCGGCGGCTCCACGAAGGCTCCCCTCACGGCGGGTACGCCGACCGTGACCGGGGTGGCCAAGGTCGGTCAGGCGCTCACGGCGCAGCCGACCCGTACGCCCGCTGACGCCACCCACGCCTACCAGTGGGCGCGCAACGGCTCGCCGATCGCCGGGGCGACCGCCGCCACGTACGCGCCGGTGCACGCGGACCTCGGCGCCACCCTCACGGTGACCGTGACCTCGTCGCACCCCGACTTCCTGACCGCGGCGCCGCAGACCTCGGCGCCCGTGGGCCCGATCGAGCAGCCCCCCGCGCCCGGCACGTTCCAGGCGCTCGCCCCGACCCGCATCCTCGACACCCGGAGCGCCCTCGGCCTGCCCGGAGCGATCGGCCCGCAGCAGGACGGGCTGCTTCAGGTGACCGGGCGCGGCGGCGTACCCGCCGGGGCCACCGCCGTCGCCCTCAACGTGACCGTGCTCAACACGGCGAACCCGGGCTGGCTCGCGGTCTACCCGACCGACAGCACGCTCCCGGGGGTCTCCTCGGTCAGCGCGGTGCCGGGGCGCGCGGTGCCGAACCTGGTCATCGCGCGGCTGGCCGCCGACGGTCGGCTCGCGATCCGCAACGGCAACATCAGCAACGCCGACGTGGTCGCCGACGTCGCCGGCTACTGGACCGGCGGAGACACCACCGAGGCCGGCACCCTGGTGCCGCTCACCCCGCGTCGAGTGCTCGACACCCGCACCACGGCGGTCATCCCCGCGTACGGCACCGTGACGCTCGACCTCGCCGCCTCCGGCGCCGTACCCGCCGACGCCGGTGCCGCCGTGCTCAACGTGACCACGACCGAGGGCGCGGCCCCCGGCTACGTGACCGTGTACCCGGCCGGGCAGGGGCGGCCCGCGACCAGCACAGTGAACTTCGGCGTGGGCGACGTGGTCTCCAACCTCACCGTCGCCACGCTCGGCTCGGGAGGCAAGGTGACCATCAGCAACGGCGCCCCCGGCCCCGTGCACGTGGTGGTCGATTTCGCCGGCTACCTCCGGGGCGGCACCGCGACACTGCCTGGCACGTATGTGCCGTTGTCACCCGTGCGCGTCCTCGACACCCGCCCCGGGTCCGTGGGGGCCGGCGCCTCGGCGACCGTCCCGCTGCTCACCGGCGTCACAGCCCAGGCCGCGTTCGCGAACCTCACGGTCACCGACGCCCGGCAGGCCGGCTTCGCCACCGCGTACCCCGGTGGCACCGCCCCGCTCGCCTCGACCGTGAACTTCGTCGCGGGTCAGACGGTCGCCAACGCGACCCTGGTGAAGACCAGCGGGTCGGCGTTTGCGGTGCGCAACGGGTCGTCGGGCACCGCAGCGGTCGTGGTTGACGTCTCCGGCTACTTCCGCTGAAACCGGACGCAGATCGCCGGGAACCGGGCCTAGCCTCACTCCATGGCTGTCGTCGACCTGACCCCGGAGACCTGGGGCGAGTTCGCTGAGCTCGTGGAGCGCAACAACGGTGTGTACGGCGGCTGCTGGTGCATCGCATTCCACCCGCGCGAGCTGCACGGGCCCGACCACCGGCTCTCCAAGGAGCGCCTGGTGCGGGCGGGCGAGGCCCATGCCGCGCTGGTGCTGGACGAGGAGGGCAACGCGCAAGGCTGGTGCCAGTACGGACCGGCGGCGAGCCTCGACATCAAGCACCGCCGCGAGTACGAGAAGGAGCCGCCGCCCGCTCCCGACTGGCGGCTGACCTGCGTCTTCACCGACCGGCGCCACCGGAGGCGTGGAGTGGCGCGGCAGGCCGTCGAGGGCGCCCTGGCGGCGATCACGGCACGCGGTGGCGGGCTGGTCGAGGTGATCTCCGAGACCACCGCGGGCCGGGTGGCCCACGACCGGTTCCTGTTCAGCGGCACCGCCGAGCTGTTCGACGACCTGGGGTTCGACCGGGTGCGCCAGGTCGGCAAGCACGCCTGGATCATGCAGCGTCAGATCGCGCCCGCCTAAGGGCGCGTACGGCAATCAGCCTGGGCGACCCGCGTACACCAGCGCCACCGCTCGCAGCCCCAGCACGAACCCGGCGAAGGCGAGCAGCGCTCCCACCAGCGCGTACGCCCCGAGGCCGGGCGCGAGCTGCGGCCCGCCGAGAGCGACCGCGAGCAGGATGCCTCCGACCACGCCCGCCGCGGCGAGCACGGCGACCACGAGCTGCTGCACCAGCCCGAGCAGGAAGGCGCGGTCGTCGGGGTGGCCCACGATGCGTACATGGGCGCTGCACCTTGACCACCACCTCAGGGCCGTCGACGAGGCGCCCGGTGTGCACCTGGGCCAGCGACGCCGACGCCAGGGGGTCCGGGTCGACCGATGCCAGCACCTCGCCGACGGGGCGGCCCAGCTCGGCCTCGACCACGGCACGTACGGACTCCCACGGCTGCGCTGGCACGCGGTTGGTGAGCGAGGTGAGCTCCCGCACGTACGCCGCCGGCAGCAGGTCGGCCCGCGTGGAGACATCTGGCCGAGCTTCACGAAGGTGACCCCGGCGTCCTGCAGGGCGTCGCGCAGGCTGCGCGCCAGGCGGTCGCTGTCCCCCTCGGCAGGGCGGAAACCACGCAGCGGCGCCGACAGCCCATGGAGAGCCGCGATCGCCATGATCTGCGTGTAGCGGCGGCCGCGGCGCCACCGCCTCCCCCACCCCGTGACGAGGGCACGCGCCCCCGGCAGCGACCCGGTCGGCACCTCGATCCCCAGCACTACCAGCACGGTCGCCGAGAGCGCGAACGTCCACAGCATCAGCACGAACAGGTACGCCGCCCCGCCCGCCCCGCCGGCCCCCTCGACCGGGACCCACCCGGAGACCAGCATGGGCGGGCCGTCTGGAGCAGGGCGAGGATCGCGATGGCGCAGACGACGACCGTGCGCGGCCACCCGGCCCGTACGCCGAGCACCCTCCGGGCCGGACTCCCCACCATCACGGACAGAACGGCGAGCATCACCGCCCATATCAGCGCGTCCACGAGGCCTCCGAGGGCGTCCAGCCAGTCCATGCCGCGAGCGTCACCGGAGGACCTCGCCGCGCTGTGAGCTGGCTGACGCCTATGGTTCCCTGCGAGGAGGAGACCCCATGAATGACATGACGTTCGACGTCGGAGCGATCCAGCAGATGGTCAGCCGCACAGCGGCGTCGCTCAAGCAGGGAGTCACGTCCGCCGCGGCCCACGTAGGCGGCTCCCAGGTGCAGCTGCCTCGAGAGATGGCGCAGGCGGAAGCCAAGCTCAACGACGTCTTGGCCATGCTCCCTGACGTGCTCGGTGAGCTGCAACGGACCACGTCCGCCTTCGAGGCGCGCGGTCAGGGAACCACGCAGTCCTACGCCGCGACCGAGAGCAGCAACGCCAGCCTGGCCGAGAGGATGACCCCATGAGCATGGTGATGCAGGACGCCATCGACTGGAACGGTGTCGCCACCATGGACTGGGTGTGCGGGGTGCTCAAGATCACGCCGCCGCCGGTCCGGGAATGGGTGGAGAGGCTTGATTTCGACCCGGATGCCGTCCTGGCACAGGTCGACCGCATCCACGCCGCCCACGACCAGATCAAGTCGACCGAGTCGGCGTTCCAGGGCACGAAGACCGATGTGACCGTGTGGTCTGGTCTGGCCGCTGAGGCCATGAACGCGAACGTCGCATGTCAGATGGGCTTCTGGGACACTCTCGCAGACTTTCTCCTGTGGCTGGCGGAGAACGTGCTGCAGCTGATCGACTACATCGTCGACCTGCTGCGCATCGTCGTGGCCTGGATCACCTTCTTGGTCACCGCCTTCACGGTGATTGCGGCGGTCGTCATCATGGCCATTGCTGTTCTTGCGGGGGGTGGCCTCGGAGCCATCTTCGGGGCGCTTGTCGACAGCGGTGTTCTCGCCGTTGCCGGGGCGATCGCGGTGCTCGGCATCATCGTCAGCCTCCTCCTGGCTGGCCTGAACTGGTGCATCGAGTGGCTGCAGGCTGTCATCCGCAACCAGCGCAAGAGCATCTGCGGCGACCCGGTGCCGGCGCTGCCAGACTGGGACCCGAAGGGCTGGGAGCCACCGGCGTGGCCCATCTGATGACCCCCGTTCTCCACAGGAAGGACGCTCCATGAAGCCCGATGTCACGAAGCTCACAGAATCTCTGCAGGCGGCCGCTCGCCAACGAGGGGAAGCGGCTGGGGACCGCACGGCCGCGAGCAGCGACCGGTACGTCACCATCACGGTCCCAGTCGGCGGCGCGCCCACGGTGGAGATCGACAGAGCCCTGATCCCCGACCCGCAGCAGCGTGAGCTTGCCGTACAAGCCGTGAGCGAGGCGGTGGCAGCGCTCCTGGCGCCCGATCAGCTGCCCGAGGTCGACGACGCCTTCTTGCAGGACGCCCAGACATTTCTCGCCGAGGGCCAGACCTATCTGGAGACTCAGCTCGCCAAGCAGGAGCAGCAGTTCACCAACCTGCGACGACAGATTCAGGAGCGCTACCGCATGCGGGGCCCTCAGGCATGACACCCGTCACCTCGAGAACGACCGACAAGATCGCTCGTGGCTTCGCTGCTCTGTTCGCCTTCGGGGTCGCCATCTCGGCGATCATCAGCATCGGCAGCATCAGCGAGGGACGATGGGTGAACGCGGTGGTGTACGGGTTGCTGCTGCTGGTCTTCGCGGCCCAGCTGTACGGCTGGGCACGCGCCTCGTCGGCCCGCCTGGTCGTCGATGACAACGGTGCCCGGCGCGAGGGGCCTCAGGGCTGGTCGGTCGACCGGGAGACACTGGCGCGCGGCACCGTACGCACCGTCCGCGGCACCGACTACCTTGTCGTGCCCGGCGGTCGTCGTCACCTGTCGTCGACGTTCCTGGGTCTGCCGCAGGGGTCGTACGCCTGCCCACTCGAGCCCGGCGTGGCGGAACGGCTGCCAGTCGCACGCTGAGCAGGCCGTATGCTGATCGGCGTACACGGGAGTCCGGGGACCACCGGGCTGAGAGGAAGGCGTGCCGCCTTCGACCGTCTAACCTGATCTGGGTCATGCCAGCGCAGGGAGGCATCTCGAGGCACCGAGGGTCGGTGCCGCACCCGTGACGAGCCATGAGAGGGCACGTCACATGACCACCACGCACGACTCGCACGACTCCACCGCGGCGCGTACGCGACCCGCACCCGCCGCCCGCCGGGGCTGGCGCGTCATCGACATCGTCGTCGCCGCCGTGCTCGGCGTCGCGACCGGCCTGGTCTTCGTGGGCTGGAACTTCGTCGGCGGCGCCGGCTATGAGGTCTTCAACGCCGTCACCCCCGGCTTCGGCGGTCTCGCCGTCGGTATCTGGCTGATCGGCGGGGTGCTGGGCGGGCTCATCATCCGCAAGCCCGGCGCCGCGGTCGCCGTGGAGCTGATCGCCGCGGCCGTGAGCGCCGCCATCGGCAACCAGTGGGGCATCAGCACCCTCTACTCCGGCCTGGCGCAGGGCCTGGGTGCGGAGCTGGTCTTCCTGATCTTCGCGTACCGCCGCTGGGGCCTGGTGCCTGCCATGCTGGCCGGCGCGGGGGCCGGGGCGGGCGCGTGGGTGCTGGAGTTCTTCCTCGGCAACATCGCCAAGGGCGCCGCGTACAACGCCGTCTACCTCGTCAGCCTCCTCGTGTCCGGGGCCATCCTTGCCGGGCTGGTCGGGTGGCTGATCGTGCGCGCGCTCGCCGCGACCGGCGCCCTCTCCCGCTTCGAGTCCGGCCGCGAGGCCCGGGTGGACGTCTGAGTGTCAGACGCTCTGGTCCGGCTCGACGGCTGGGGCTGGCGGCACGCCGGGCGCAAGGCGTGGGCCGCGCGTGAGGTCAGCCTTACCGTCGAGCGGGGCGAGCGCGTCCTCCTGCTGGGGGCGTCTGGCGCCGGCAAGTCCACCTTGGTGCACGCCCTGGCTGGGGTGCTCGGTGGCGCCGACGAGGGCGAGGAGGCCGGGACGCTCCTGCTCGACGGGGAGCGCCCAGCCGCGCAGCGAGGGCGTACGGGCCTCGTCATGCAGGACCCCGACTCCCAGGTGGTGCTCGCCCGCGTCGGCGACGACGTGGCGTTCGGGCTGGAGAACCTGTGCGTGCCGCGCGAGGAGATCTGGCCGCGCGTGCGGGAGGCGCTGGCCGCGGTCTCCCTCGAGGTCCCCCTCGACCGCAGCACCGAGCACCTGTCCGGCGGTCAGAAGCAGCGGCTGGTGCTGGCGGGAGCGCTCGCGATGCGGCCCGAGCTGCTCCTGCTCGACGAGCCGACGGCGAACCTCGACCCCGACGGCGTCCGCGAGGTCGTCGCGGCCGTGGGCCGTGCCGTCGCCGACCGCCGCACCACACTGGTCGTCGTCGAGCACCGCATCGAGACCTGGCTGCCGCTGGTCGACCGGGTCGTGGTGCTGGCGGCCGGGGGCGGGGTGGTCGTCGACGGGCCGCCCGAGACCGTGTTCCGGGACCACGGCGACGAGCTCGCCGCGATGGGTGCCTGGGTGCCGGGGCGTCCGACGGGGACTGAGCGGCGGGCCGACGTCGCCGCCAACGGCTGGGCGCTGGCCGGGCGAGGGCTGACGATCGGGTACGACGCGCGCCGGCCGGTGCGTACGGGTGTCGACGTCGAGCTGCCCGCCGGGCTCTCCACGGTGCTGACGGGCGAGAACGGTGCGGGCAAGACCACCCTGGCGCTCACCCTGGCTGGACTGCTCCCCGCGCTGGGTGGCCGGGTCGAGGCGGCGGCGGGGTTGGCGCCCGCGGGGCGTACGGACCCGGCACGCTGGCGCTCGAAGGAGCTGCTGACCCGCATCGGGACGGTCTTCCAGGAGCCCGAGCACCAGTTCGTCACCTCGACCGTCTCCGACGAGATCGCCATCGGCCTGCGCGCGCTCGGCCGGCCCGCGAGCGAGGTCGACACCCGGGTGGCCGAGCTGCTGGAGCTGCTCCACCTGACGCGGCTGGCGCGCGCGAACCCGTACACGCTCTCTGGCGGTGAGAAGCGCCGCCTCTCCGTGGGCACGGTGCTGGCGACCGAGCCGCACGTGGTGGTGCTCGACGAGCCCACCTTCGGCCAGGACCGGACCACCTGGCTCGACCTGGTCCGCCTCGTGCAGACCCTCCTCACACGCGGCACCACCGTGCTCTCGGTGACCCACGACGCCGACTACATCGAGGTGCTCGGCGAGAACCGCGTCCACCTGGTGCGGGAGGCGCCGTGAGCGGCCAGGAGGCGGTCAGCCAGCGCGGGAACGAGACGCCGCGTACGGTGCTGGACCGCGTCAACCCCGTCACCCGGATCGCCGGCGCGGTGATCCTCTCGCTGCCGCTGCTGGTCACGCTGGACTGGGTGAGCGGCGCGGTCGCGGTGGGTCTGGTGCTGCTGATCGCGCTGGGTCTCGGGTTCCGGCCGGGGTTCATCGCGCGCCGGGTCTGGCCGGTGCTGGCGATGGCGCCGCTGAGCGCGGTGAGCATGGCCTTGTACGGGAAGCCGGGGGGAGCCGTCCATCTCGACTGGTTCCTGATCCATGTCACCGACAACTCCCTGCGGCTCGCGGTCGCGGTGATGCTGCGGGTGCTGGCGCTGGGCGTGCCGTCGATCCTGCTGTTCAGCGGCATCGACCCCACCGACATGGCCGACGGCCTCGCCCAGGTGTGGCGGCTGCCAGCGCGCTTCGTGCTCGGGGCGCTCGCGGGGTTCCGGCTGCTCGGGCAGTTCACCGACGACTGGCGCTCGCTGGCCCTGGCCCGACGCGCGCGCGGGCTCGGCGACACGGGTGCGCTGCGGCGGTTCGCGACGATGGCGTTCGCCATGCTCGTGATCGCGCTGCGCCGAGGGTCGAAGCTGGCCACGGCGATGGAGGCGCGGGGGTTCGGCGGCGAGACCCGTACCTGGGCCCGCCCCTCCACCGTCGGCCGCCCCGACGCGGTGCTGATTCTCGGTTGCGTGCTCGTGGTCTCGGCAGCGCTCACGGCGTCGGTGCTGGCGGGCACGTTCTGGGCGGTCTGGCGATGACCGGCCGTCCCGCGCCCGTGCCGTACGAGCTCGCGGCGGCCGAGATCGTCGCGCGCATGTCGGCGCTGGGGGGCGTCCCTGGGGGAGGCGCCGACGCGCCCCCGGCCGGGCCCGGCGACCAGCCTGCCGCGACGCGTCCGGTGGTGCTGATCGACGGTGGCTCGGGCGCGGGCAAGACATCACTCGCAGCAGAGGTCGCACGCCTCTGGTCGCGTCGCACGACCACCGGTGCCGGGGCGGGTGCACATGCCGTCGCCGGCACTGAGGGGCTGCAGGTGGTCTCGCTCGACTCCGTCTACCCGGGCTGGCACGGGCTCGCTGCCGCCTCGGCCCAGGTGCCGCGCATCGTGGGCACAGCAGACCCCGGCTACCACGGCTGGGACTGGGATGGCGACCACCCCACCGCCTGGGTCCCGCTCGACCCGACCCGGCCGATCGTCGTGGAGGGCTGCGGGGCGATCACGCCGGGCTCGGTGCCCCTGGCCACCTTCACGATGTGGATCGAGCTCGACGCCGAGACCCGCAAGGCACGCGCCCTGGCGCGCGACCACGGCGGCTTCGACCCGTACTGGGATCTCTGGGCCGCGCAGGAGCAGGCCCACTGGGCCGCCAACCGGCCCTGGGAGCTGGCCGACCTGCTGGTCGACGGCCCGGCTACGGTGACCTGATGCCCATCCACTTCGAGCCGCGCCGCCTCGACCACGCCGATCCCCAGGCGATGATCGCCCGCGTCCAGGCCTACTACGCCGAGCTCTACGGCTCCGGTGACGACGGGCCTCTTCCCGTCGAGGACCTCGCGCCGCCGGCGGGCGAGCTGCTGGTCGCGTACGACGGCTCGGAGCCGGTCGCGATGATCGGCTGGCGCCGTCGTGAGGTGGCCGGGCTGGAGGGGCCGACGGTCGAGCTAAAGCGCATGTTCGTGGTCGACGGGCGGCGGGGCCAGGGCCTGGGCCGCCTCGCGCTGGCCCACGTCGAGGACCGGCTGCGCGCCGAAGGCATCGCCACCGTCGTGCTGCTGACGGGATCGCTGCAGGTGGCGGCCACCGGCCTGTACGCATCGCAGGGCTACCTGCCCCTGCCCGACGGGGTCGACCGGAGCTGGGACCCGTACGTCAACGACCCTCTCTCCGTGCAGCTCTACAAGCGCCTCTGAGAGCGACCTCGCAAAATGTCAGACCCGACTGCTTGGGTCTGGTCATGGAGAGGATCTCTCAGGCCGAGGCGCAGGACCTCGGTCGCAGGATGCAGGCGGTCGCGGTGACGCAGGCGGCTCTCGACCCGACTCCTGCTCGCTCGTCGACCGCTCGCCCGGTGATCACGAGGGTGCGCTCCCGGCGGTCACGCGCGTTGAGCTCGGGCCGGGCCAGCCCCACTCCTCCAGTGCCTACGCGGTCTTGGTGGCCGCCTGCTTCGACACGCCGAGGCGTGCCCCCAGCTCGACGCTGGTGCAGCCGTCACCGATCGCCTGCGGGGGCGAACCGCGTCGCGGCTAACGCACGAGGAAGTCCCGGATCGCCGTCACCAGCGTCGCGTCATCCACGCCGTGCCACTGCCCCGGCAGCTCCACCGCCCGAGCGTGGGGCATCGTCTCGACGAGCTCCCCGGCCCAGACCGCCATCTCCGGCGCCGTGTGGTCGGAGCGCATCAGGAGCGTGGGCGTCTCCAGCCCACGGAAGGTCTCGGCGGACGTCCCGGGCAGGAACTCCATCTCGTGCAGGATCGACGGGGCGTTGGCCAGACCGCGGTCAGTCACGGGCATCTGGTCGAGGATCTCCTCCGGCACACCCACGATCTGAGTGTCGAAGTACCGTCTCGCCGCGGCTCGGTCGGTCGCCATCAGCTCCTGTAGGCGCGCCTTCTCCTCGTCCCGAGACTCCGGCATCAGCGGCGGCTCCAGCAGCGCCAGCCGGCGGATCGGCGCTCCGCCCTTCGCGGCCAGCAGCGAGAGGACGGCGCCGGACGAGAACCCGTACACGTCGACCTCGCCCCCCAGCACCCCTGCGACCGCGGCGAGGTCCTCGATCTCGCGCTCGACCGCGTACGGCGCCTCGGACGGGCTCTCACCCTTGCCACGGCGGTCGTACGTGACGACGGTGAAGTGCTCCGCCAGCGCCTCGGGCAGCGTCGGCTGCGGGGTGGAGGCGCGGTCCACGCCGACGCAGTGGACCATCACCAGCGGAGGGCCGGAGCCCAGCTGGGTGTAGGCGATGCGGGTGCCGTCAGCGGAGGTGACGGTGGAGACGTTCGGGCTCTGAGTCATGACGCTATGTTATTCATAGTGATCACTATGGCGTCAAGAGTGACATCCGGCTAGCATGGCGTCATGCCCAGCAAGCGCTCCTACGCCGACCACGGAGACGCGTGCGCCGCCGCGCACGGCATCGAGGTGATGGGCGAGGTGTGGACGTACCCGATCCTCCGCGAGATGTTCCTGGGCCCCAAGCGCTTCGGCGAGCTCGCCGACCTGGTGCGCGGCATCACGCCGGCCGTGCTCACCACCCGGCTCAAGGAGCTGCAGGCGCGCGGCCTGGTCCGCCACGTCACCCTGCCGCCGCCGGCGCGCGGGAACGCGTACGAGCTCACCGACTGGGGTCACGCGCTCCAGCCGATCACGGACCAGGTGGCACGTTGGGCGCACGCCTCGCCCACGTGGCGTCCCGACGGAGGCCTCACCCCCGACGCCGCCGTGCAGGCCATGCGCACCATGGCCGGGGCACCTCCCGAGACCGCCCTCGCGCTGCAGCTCGAGCTGTACGACGAGCGGCTTCCGAAGCCCGACACCTATACGTACGCCGTCGACTGGACCGAGTCCGGGCTGACGGTGAGCCGGGCCACCCACCCCGCCCCCGACGCCGTGGTCCGGGCGGGCTCCACCACCTGGACCCGGGCCCTGTTCGAGGCTCAGCCGCTCGACGCACACTCGGTCGTGGCCGGGGACCCGGCCGTGGTGACCGCCTTCCTGACGAGGTTCGCGACGCCCGGGGAGTGACCGATACCGCCCCGTCACCGGCAGTTCACCCGGGGGTCTTCCCTCCGCCGCCGTCGTTGCCTAGGTTTCGGTACGTCACCCGTGACGTATGGGCCCGTCCGGTCTCCGCCGACCGACGGGCGACCCCCCAGACGCCGTGCCGGGTCGCGCAGTCGCCATCCCCCCGGCCCGCGCGGCCCGGCCCGGCCTAGGGCTGGTCGGGTCGCATCCTGAAGTCGTACGCCTCCGGCAGCTCCTCGCCGGGATTGACCGCCCGCCACAGGTCGCTCAGCGCGAGCGTCCCCTCGCGGAGGTCGTTCACCTCGACCCCGGACCCCAGGATCTCGCGGGCCTCGTCGAGCCGCCCCAGGCCCACCAGTGCCGCGGCGCGCTGCATCAGCAGCCGGCCGTGGCGAGGACCGTCGGGGACGGTCTACGTGCGGTCGGCCACGTCCTGGTGCCGGCCGGCGGCGAGGGCAGCCTCGAGATGCTCGATGGCGGGGGTGCCACCCGCCTCAGCGCCGCATCGGCCGCGTCGACGTCGACCCCCCGCGGCGGCGGCACCGCGCCAGGCAGGGTCTGCAACCCGTGACCGGCGGCGTCCACGGCGGCGATCCACGGCTGCGGCATCAGCGGCAGGTCACCCAAGTAGTCGGCTGCGCTGGGCGAGACGTCGGGCCGCATCATGTCCTCGACCAGGTCGACCTTCTCGATGCGGTCGTAGTTCGAGCGCCACGCCGACGTCGCGGGCATCAGCACCCGGCCGCCCTCGAGGATCGGCCATCCGGAAGACGGGCCGGGGCCGGCCATGGGCAGACGGAGGCCCTAGAACGTCACGGCGCCGGGCAGGCTCATACGCGGCACGCTAGCGCCAGCCCCGACGCGTACCGCACTAGGCTCGGCCGTCATGAGCACGTTGCCGTTCGCCCTGCCCGACATCGGTGAGGAGGAGATCGCCGCGGTCGTGGCGACCCTGCGCTCCGGCTGGCTGACGACCGGCCCCGGGGCGAGGGCGTTCGAGGAGGAGTTCGCCGCGTACGTGGGGGCCCAGCACGCCGTCGCGGTGAGCTCGGCGACGGCGGGGCTGCACCTCGCGTACGAGGCCGTGGGGATCGCCACCGGCGACCAGGTCGTGATGCCCACCTGGACCTTCACCGCCACCGCCGAGGCCGCGCGCTACCTGGGCGCCGACCCGGTCTTCGTCGACATCGACCCCAGCTACGAGATGGATCTCGCCGCGGCCGACGCAGCGGTGACGGAGCGTACGAAGGCCGTCGCCCCCGTGCACTTCGCGGGGCTGCCGGTCTCCCAGCGCGGCCTTGCGGACCTGTCGCGCCGTCACGGCCTGACCGTGGTCGAGGACGCCGCCCACTCCTTCCCCACGCTCAACGAGGGCACGCTCGTCGGCGCCACCGGCAACGGGCACGCCGCGACGGTGTTCAGCTTCTACGCCACCAAGACCATCACCACCGGCGAGGGCGGCATGGTGGTCACCGCCGACGCCGAGCTGGCGCAGCGGATGCGCACCATGCGACTCCACGGCATCTCGCGCGACATCTTCAACCGCTACAGCGATGTCTCGCAGCGCAGCTGGTTCTACGAGGTGGTGGCGCCGGGCTACAAGTACAACCTCACCGACATCGCCGCCGCCATCGGCCGCGTGCAGCTGACGCGGGCGCAGGCGCTGCGCGACCGGCGGGCGGAGATCGCGGCCCGGTACGACGAGGGACTGGCCGGGCTGCCGCTGACCCTGCCTGCGCACGCGCCGGAGGGGTCGAGCCACGCCTGGCACCTGTACGTGGTGAGCGTCCACCCCGACGCCCCCCGCGACCGCGACGCGGTCGTCGAGGCACTCACCGCGGAGGGCATCGGCACCTCGCTGCACTTCATCCCGCTGCACCTGCAGCCCTACTGGCGAGACACGTACGGTCTGGTGCCCGAGCAGTTCCCCGTGGCCACCGACCTGTACGAGCGCACGTTCAGCCTCCCCATCTACACCCGCATGACCGACGCCGACACCGACCGGGTCATCGACGCCGTACGCCGGGCGCTGTCGTGAGCATCGACGCCAAGCGCGCCACCGACGTGCTCGTCTCTGCGGTGGGCCTGGTCGCCACCTCGCCCGTCCTCGCCGCCTGCGCCGTGGCCGTCAAGGCCGGCGACAGGGGGCCGGTGCTGTTCCGGCAGACGCGCGTCGGCCTGCACGGCAAGCCCTTCCAGATCCTCAAGCTGCGCTCCATGCGCGTCGCCGGCGCCGGCGCGGAGGTCACCTCCGCCGGGGACGACCGGATCACCCCCGTGGGCCGGGTCCTGCGTCGGACGAAGCTCGACGAGCTGCCCCAGCTGCTCAACGTGCTGCGCGGCGACATGTCCCTGGTCGGCCCCCGCCCCGAAGTGCCCCGCTATGTGGCCGAGTGGCCGGCCGAGGCCCGCGAGTTGATCCTCTCCGTACGCCCCGGCATCACCGACCCCGCCTCCCTCGCCTTCGTCGATGAGGAGGCCCAGCTGGCCGAAGCCGACGACCCGGAGCAGCACTACCTGGACGTGGTGCTGCCGGCCAAGGTCGCGCTGTACGTCGACTACGTGCGCCACCGCACCCTGGCCGGCGACGCCCGCATCGTGTGGCAGACCGTCGCCACCGTGCTCGGCCGGGCGCGCGCCTGAGCCTCAGCGCAGCCCGAAGTCGGTCCGTACGCGCCGCAGCCACTCGTCGCTGTGACGTGCCACGTACGCCCAGTCGATCCGCTGCTCGGTGAAGCGGCGACCGGCCTGCACCACGCCCTGGTCGCCGACCGTCTGGGCCGCGGGCAGCGCCGGCAGCAGCCCGAACGTCCGCGAGACCTCCCCCTGCACCGCCGGGGATCCGTACCAGTCGACGAACGCCGCCGCCCGCTCCGCGTGCGGGGCGGCCGCAAGCAGCGAGATGTGCTGGTCGAGCATGGGCACTCCGACCGCCGGTGTGGCGGCGTCCGTCTGGGTGGCGACGCCGGCCGAGGTCGCTCGCCACCACCACAGGTCGGTCACTCCCGCGTACACCTCGCCCGCGTCCATGCGCTGGTAGAGCCACCGGTTGCTGGGCCGCAGGCCGTACCGGTAGTAGGTCGCCAGGGCGTCCCAGCCGGCCTTCGAGACGCCGGCCTGCCCCGCGTCGTCGCGATACCGGTGCAACAACCCGTAGAGGGCGACCCGCACGTACGGCTCCAGCACCGTCTCGACCTGGTAGTGCCCAGCGAGGTCGGGGCGGGTCCAGAGGTCAGGCCAGTCCGCGGGGGCGTTGCGGCCGCCCGGGAACGCAGCCGAGGAGTAGATCAGCAGCACCGGGTCGCGGGTGAGCGGCCAGTACGGGCCTGGCAGGCCCGCCGCCCAGGCCGGCGTGCGAGTCGCCAGCAGGTTCCGTTGCCGCAGCAGCTCATGCGCCACCGTGTCGTACCCGAGCAGCACGTCGCAGCGGGGCTCAGCGGCCTCCTCGGCGAAGCGGGCACCGAGCTCGGGGCCCTCGATCTGGAGCAGCTCGATGGTGTGACCGGCCCGCTCCGCCTTCTCGATGATCCAATCGCCGCGGTGGTCGCCGAACCGCCCCGGCACCTGGTCGGTGTAGACCACCACCGGGTCCGTACGCCGCCGTGAGCACGCCGACAGCCCGAGGCCGCTCGTGGCGGCGCCGGCCAGCAGACCGCGTCGTGTGAGCACTGTGCCTCCTCGGCGGGCACCCTACCGGCGCGCTGACTAGGCTGCCCGCATGCTCGTGTGCGAAGACCTCCTGCTGCTGCTCACCAACGACGAGACGGGCAAGAAGCTCGCGTACGGCGACGAGCTCGACCTCGCCCTCGGAGGTGCGTTGCTCACCGACCTCACCCTCGCGGGCCACGTGCGGCGCACGGAGCCCGGTGAAGAGGTACGGAAAAACCGCGTGGTGCTCGACCCCGAGGTGCCGGCGCCCGATCACCCGCTGCTGCGGGAGGCGTACGACCGCCTGGGCCGACGCCGGTCGTGGAGCCGCCAGTCGGCGGTGCGCACCCTGGCGCGCGGCGCCATGAAGCGGATCTACCAGCAGCTGGTGCGCGAGGAGCAGGTGCAGCGCGTCGCGGGGCGGGCGATGGGCATCTTCCCGGTCACCCGCTATGTGCCCATCGAGACGGAGCACGAGAAGCAGCTGCTCGCCGAGATCGACGCAGCCCTGCTCGAGGGCGGTCAGTCGACCGTTGCCACCGCCGCCCTGGTCGCGCTCTTGCACGCCTTGGGCAAGCTCGTCGCCGTGGTCGACCGTGGGCGCGGGGTGGACAAGCGGGCCGTAAAGGCACAGGCGAAGACCCTCATGCAGCAGTACTGGCAGGCGAAGGCTGCGTACGACGCGATCCAGGCCGACCGGGCAGGCGGGGCCACGTCCTGACCTGATGCGAGTGCTTGGGTGGTCCGCATGCTCGTGTGCGAAGACCTCCTGCTGCTGACCGACGACGAGACCGGCAAGCGGCTGACGATGGGCTTCGACACGGACTTCCCGCTCGCCAGCGGGGTGCCGGCTGATCTAGCCCTCGCCGGGCACGTCCGGCGCACAAAGACCGGCGAGGACGTGCGGGAGAACCGCCTCGTATTCGACCCCGACGTGCCGCCACCCGACCACCGTGCTGCGCCCGGCGTACGACCTGTTGCATGGGAGGGCGTCGTGGCGCCCGGCGTGGGCCGTGGAGCGCCTGGGCCGAGGGGTCACCAAGCGGGTGGCGCAGCACCTGGTGACGACAGAGCAGGTGGAGCGGGTCAAGGGGAGGGCGCTGGGGTGTGATCCCGGTCACCCGCTGCGTCAGCATCGACCCCCGGCACGACCAGGAGCTGCTCGCCCAGATCGATGCCGTGCTCCGTGAAGGTGCCCCCGCCAGCCCGAAGACGGCGGCACTGATCGCCTTGCTGCACGCGGCCCGTCGGCTGGTGGCGGTGGTCGACCGGGGTCGCGGCATCGACAAGAACGCGGTCAAGAAGCAGGCGAACGCGCTGGTGGCGCAGCGCTGGCAGGCGCAGGCGGCGTACGAAGCGATCCAGCGGACCCGGGCGGCGGGGGCCTGAGGCGCGTACGGGTCGTCGCGGGACCGCTCAGCGCAGACCGCTCCATTGCTTGTGGCGGCGCACGGTGGAGACGATGAAGCTCACAGCGCGCTGGGAGCAGTTGCCGATCGCGTAGTCGGCGGGCACCTCCTTGGGGCCACCGCCCATCTCGATGCGCACGGCCTCCAGCACGTTCGCCCGGTCGAGGCCGGTCATCAGGATCGCGCCGGTGTCGAGGGCCTCGGGGCGCTCGATGGAGTCGCGCAGGGTCACAGCCGGGAAGCCGAGCAGGCTGGACTCCTCAGCGATGGTGCCCGAGTCGCTGAGCACGCACGCGGCGTGCAGCTGCAGGTGGTTGTAGTCGAGGAACCCGAGCGGCTCGTGGAAGGTGACGCCGTCGAGCGTGCGGCCGAGGGCGTCGAGCCGCTTGCGCGTGCGCGGGTGGGTGGAGACCAGCACCGGCAGGCCGAACTCGTCGACGACGGCGGCGAGGCAGTCGAGCAGGGCGTCGAGCCGGTCGGGCGAGTCGACGTTCTCCTCGCGGTGCGCGCTGACGAGGAAGTACGCACCGGAGCTGAGGTCCAGCCGGGTGAGCACGTCGGAGGCGTCGATCTCGGCGCGGTGGGCGTCGAGCACCTCCTTCATGGGCGAGCCGGTCTTGAGGATGCGGCGCGGCTGCAGGCCCTCGGCGAGGAGGTTGCGGCGGGCGTGCTCGGTGTAGACGAGGTTGTAGTCGGCGACGTGGTCGACGAGGCGGCGGTTGGTCTCCTCCGGCACGTTCTCGTCGAAGCACCGGTTGCCGGCCTCCATGTGATAGACGGGCACGCGCATCCGCTTGGCCATCACCGCGGCGATGCAGGAGTTGGTGTCGCCGAGCACGAGCAGCGCGTCCGGCTGCTCGTCGCGGATCGCCTGCTCCGTACCCGTCAGGACGTCACCGAGCACCTGGCCGAGCGAGTCCGTGCGGACACCCAGCACCCGGTCGGGCGCCCGCAGCCCGAGGTCGCGGAAGAACACCTCGTTCAGCAGCGGGTCGTAGTTCTGCCCCGTGTGCACCAGCACGTGGTCGACCTCGCGGTCGAGCCGCTTGATCACCTCCGACAGCCGGATGATCTCCGGGCGCGTGCCGACCACCGTCATCACCTTCGTCACGAGCGGTCCTCCGCCGGGAGCCGGACCTGGACCTGGGTGCGCGGCGTGGTCCGCGTGTCGCACAGGCGAGCCCAGCGCGGCCGGACCGCCACCAGCGCGATGCCGGGCTGGTCTGCGCGGGAGCGGGGCTGCTCAGCGAGGAAGGTGGCCGCCAGCCGCTCGCGCTCCTCCCCCTCCGTGACGTGTGCCTCACCTTCGACCTGCACGCTCGCCCCCTCGTCACCGCCGACGACCACGGCGATCTCAGGCTGGGCCCTCAGGTTCTCCATCTTCCGCGCGTCCTCGCTGCTGGTGAACAGCAGCACCCCGTCGTCAGTCGCGACGAGACCCACGTACGCGGCCTCGGGCAGCCCTCCGGGCGAGACGGTGGCCACCACCCCGTGGCCGTGCTGGCGGACCATGTCGATCAGGAGCTGCTGCACATCAGGCTCGGTCATGCCCGCACGCTAACAGTCAGCTCTGACAGTCTCGGCGCGATGTCAGACCGCTCCAGCTGTACGCGGCTGGGGCGCAGCCGCACCGGGGTGTGATGATGGGGGACCCGACGAGAGGAACCGACGTGACCGCGTCCCACGACGAGCTGCGCAACGAGCTGAAGGATCTCAACGAGAAGATCCGCCTGCTGGGCGGCGAGAACGACACCGCCTTCGACCAGATCGGCCAGGACGAGACCGGCCCGATGGACGCCGAGGACGTCGGCGTCGCGCTCACCAACGCCGAGGAGAACGCGGCGCTGCTGGCGCCCCTCTACGCACGTCGCACCGAGCTGCACGAGCAGCTGAAGGGCTGATCAGCCGGGGATCAGTCCCGGGCCGGCGGCCAGCCGGATCGGCCCGCTGACCTCGGTGATCTCGACGCGCTCACCACGCTGCTGCACCGCGACCACACCCTGCGCGGCGAGCTCGCCGGCGACCTCGCGCACCATCGGCATCTGGCCGCGCCAGCCCTCCCCGCCGATCACGCGGGCGGCGTCGCTGGGGCAGATGGTGCTGGGGTGACGCTGGCGCAGGAGCGTACGGATCGTCGCGGCCGCCCTCGCGCGGAGACCGGCCTCCGTCGGCTCCCACCAGGGGGCACCGCGCTCGCCGAGGGCCACCTTCGCGTCCTGCACCCGGGGCCGGGCCGTCTCGGGGTCGGACTTCACCAGCCGCCGGGCCCGCATCAGCTCCGCGACGAGCTCCGCCCGCAGCTTCTCCGGGATCGCGGGGTCGCTCGCCCGCCAGCGGCGCCCGTCGACGACGATCCAGCGACCGTCCTCCGTACGCTCCGGCCCCGCGCTGTCGGTCACGGCTGAGCCCGCACCGGCTCCGCGTACGTGTCGGGTCGCTCGGGGTCGAACAGCTCGTGGGTCCAGAACATCGTCGTGGCGACGCCGTCGCCTGCGGTGATGTTGTGGGCCCACATGGTGGGCATGTCGATGGCGACCGGCTCGTCGCCGGAGACCTCGAAGGACACGGTCTCGTCGGTGAGCACCCGCCGCAAGGAGATCGTGGCCCGGCCGTCGAGCACCACGAACCGCTCGATCTTGCGCAGGTGGAAGTGCTCGCCGCGCGTGAACCCAGGGTTGGTCGTGGAGACGAACGCCTGCCCGCCGGCACCGTGCGTGCGGATGGTCTCGACCAGCCGGCCGCGCTGGTCGGCGCGCGGGGTGAGGGCGATCGGGTAGCCCGCCGGGAACAGCGCGGCCCGGTAGGTGTTGAACAGGTCCAGCCGGAATTCGTCGGTGACGTCGGGCACGTCGCCGGTGGCGTACGTCTCGCGCATCTTCGCGATGGTCTCCCAGACCTCCGCGACGCTGGTGGGGTGCGCCGCAGGCTCTACGATCCCCGCGCTCTGCTCGAGCCCGTCCAGCAGAGTCTGAGCCGCCGTCTGTACATGCAGCAGCCCGATGGGCCGGTCGGTCAGGCTCTCAGGCGTACGCCCCTCGGCGGCGTCGGCCGCGAAGGTGGCGACGAACGAGTTGTACCGCGGCCGCCCGTGCTCCCCGAACAGGTTCGGCAGCCGTACATCCACCAGCGCGTCGGTGCCCCCGGCCAGGATCTGCGCGGCACCCTCCTTGCCGATCCCGTACGGCGTCCCGTTGCCCGCCTGCACCGAGCCCCCGTACACGACCCTTGGCACCCCGGCCGCGGCCACGTCACGGGCCAGGGCGAGGTTGCCCTCGCGTACGTCGTCGTCGGCCCCCCGGTTCACCCCGGCCAGGTGGATGACAGCGTCGACGCCCTCCAGCAACCGGCCTAGGTCACCCCACGTCTCCCGCGCAACCGGCACCATCTCCAGGTCCGGCCGCAGCGCCCTCGCCCGTACACGGAGGTGCCAGCCCAGGAACCCGCCCGCGCCGGTGACGGCGACCTTCACCGGACCGGTCCACCCTCCACGGCGGCGCGCATCTCCGGCACGGTCATGAGGAGCGCCTTGGTCTGCTCCAGGTCGAGCTGGGTGGTGCTGGCCGAGGTGTAGTCGCGGTCCTTGGGGATGCGGCGCTCGCCCTCGTCGAAGTACACCTCGTACTGCAGCCCCCGCGCGTCGAGCGGCACCCGGTAGTAGTCGCCCTGGTCCTCGGCCTGCACCATCTCCTCGACGCTGAGCAACGACTCGTGCATCTTCTCGCCGTGCCGGGCGCCGATCACCTCCAGCCTCGGGTCGTCCTCGCCCAGCAGGCTCGCGACCGCGCGCGCCAGGGTCTCCACGGTGGTGGCGGGCGCCTTCTTGACGAACAGGTCACCGGGCAGCGCGTTCGAGAACGCGTGCAGCACCAGGTCGACCGAGTCGTCGAGGCTCATCAGGAACCGGGTCATGGTCGGCTCGGTGACCGTGAGCGGGGCGCCGTCGCGCAGCTGCTGCACGAAGTGCGGGATGACCGAGCCCCGGCTGTACATCACGTTGCCGTACCGCGTGATGCTCACCGTCATCGTGGAGGCGGGGTGGTTGCGCGCGTACGCCTGGGCCGTCTTCTCCATCAGCGCCTTGCTCATGCCCATGGCGTTGACGGGGTAGACGGCCTTGTCGGTCGACAGCATCACCACCGACGCGACGCCGGCGCGGGCGGCCGCCTCGATGACGTTGTGACTGCCGGTGACGTTGGTGAGCACGGCCTGCTGCGGGAAGAACTCGCAGCTCGGCACCTGCTTGAGGGCGGCCGCGTGGAAGACGTACGCGGCCCCCTCCATCGGGGCGTCCAGCGACTGCGCGTCGCGCACGTCGCCCAGGAAGTAGCGCATCCGGTCGTCGTTGAGCTGGCGCCGCATGGCGTCCTGCTTGGCCTCGTCACGGCTCAGCACGTTGACCTGCGCCACGCCGTTGGCGAGCAGGTGCCGGGCCATCGTGGAGCCGAACGAGCCGGTGCCGCCGGTGATGGTGACGACCTTGCCGGTGAGCTCGACCGTACGCTCCGGGGCCGCGACCGGATCGGAGTCGTCTGGCACCTCGGGGGTCTCGTCGACGGTCTCGGCGAGGTCACGCTCGGACGGGTCGGCCATGGTGTCGGCGCCGTACAGGCCGCCCTTGGTCTCGGTGGTCACCCACGCGAGCATATCGGCGGCCGCTGACAGCGACGGGGCGGGGCGCCGCGATCAGCCCTTGTCGCGAGCCCGGCGCAGGATCTCGGTGAGACGTGCCCCGCCGATGGCGGCCGCCATCTCCGACTCGTACAAGGCCTTGCCCCGCTCCCCCATCGCCCGCAGCGCAGCGGCGCCGGCGTCCTTCGCCTCACGCAGCGCGGTGGCGACGGCTCCGGGGTCGTCGGGGGACGCCGCGAACCCCGCCCCCGCGCCGGTGACCACGTCGGCCGGGTCACCGGCGGCGACGACCAGCACCGGGTGCCCGGCCGCGAGCAGCGAGGGCACCTTGCTGGGCATGTTGACTCGGAACAGCGGGGTGTCGGTGAGACAGACCAGCTGCAGGTCGGCGGCGGCGAGGAGCCCCGGCATGGCAGCCATAGGCCGACGGCCGAGGAAGTGCAGGCGATCGGTCACGCCGAGCTCCTCCGCGAGGCCACGGAGCCGCTCGGAGTCGATCCCGTCGCCGAGCGTCACCATGTGGATGCGCTCGTCGGCGCCGATCTGCGCCATCGCCTCGACCAGCACCCCCAGCCCCTGCGCGGTGCCGTGCGCACCTGCGTACAGGGCGATGAAGTCGCTCTCGCCGAGGCCGAGGTCGCCGCGCAGGCTGGGGTCGGGCTCGACGGGGGCGCCGAACAGCGACTCGTCGACCCAGTTGTAGACGAGCGAGATCTTCTCCGGCGGCACGCCCCGGTCGACGAGCACCTGCTTCATCGACGGCGAGAGCACGGTGACGTGGGAGCTGAGCCGGTACGACAGCTTGGCGAACGCCCCCATCACGGCGTTGGCGATCCGGTAGAGCGGCCCCGAGGTAAGGAACCCCGACGCGAACACGGAGTCGGGCCAGAGGTCCTGGATCATCGTGACGTACGGGGTGCGGAACAGCAGCCTGGCCACCATCGGAGCCAGGTTCGCGGTGACGGGCGAGCTGTAGACGACCGCCAGCCCGGCGCGGCGGATGTCGCCGATGCCGTACAGGGTGCTGGAGAGCGCCCACGAGCTGATGTTGAGCATGCGCCCCAGGGCGCGGCCGTCGTGGCTCGGGTAGAGGGGTGTCCGGCGGACCTCGATCGGGCCGATCATCTCCCGGCTGGCGCGGTCAGCGCGGTAGCCCTCGGGCACCACGCCGGTGGGGTAGTTCGGCACGCCGGTGAGCACCGTGACGTCCCAGCCCATGCGCTCCAGCTGCTCGGGCACCCAGCACGCCACCCCGACGTTCTCGGGGTGGTACCACTGGCTCACGTAACAGACCGTCTCGCTCATGGGTCCTAGTTCTACCGTGTACGGGTCGGAGATCCGGGCCCGGACGCTCGGGGCGTCTGTCAGCCATGTCTGTGTCGCGCAGCAACTGTCGGCCGTCCCCTGTAAGCTCTGCATGTGCCGTTGACCCAGCCTCCCGCGCGCGCTCCCTTCGTCTTTGCAGACATCTGCGCGGGCGTGGGCGGGTTTCACGCGGCACTGAGCCACGCTGGTGGGGAGTGCGTCTACGTCTCCGAGATCGACGATGCGGCGTTCGGGACCTATTCACGCAACTGGTTCCCGGCGGGCGCGGAGCCGCCCAAGGTCAACCGAGACATCTTCGAGGCTGTCACTGCGAACAGCATCGACGTCCCCGCTCATGACGTCCTGACCGCTGGTTTTCCCTGCCAACCGTTCTCCAAGTCTGGTCGTCAGCAGGGGATGGACGAGATCCGAGGGACAGTCTTCTGGGCGATTGCCCGCGTCATCCAGGCTCGCCGGCCCAGCGTTGTCCTTCTTGAGAACGTCCGAAACCTCGCGGGCCCCCGTCATCGACACGAGTGGTCGAGGATCGTCGAGACCCTGCGCTCACTCGGGTACCGCGTGTCCTCGACCCCGCAGGTGTTCAGCCCTCACTACCTCCCACCAGAGCGTGGAGGCACGCCCCAGATCCGGGAACGAGTCTTCATCTCTGCCACCTACGTGGGCGAAGAGGACGCGCGCGAGGACATCGCACCTGCCGTCGCTCCGCGGCCCGTGGACGGCTGGGACCCCAAGATGTGGCGGGCCGAGTGGGCTCTGGATCCCGAGGTCGAACGAGGCACGCTGAGCAAGGACGAAGCCCACTGGATCGATGTCTGGGACGACTTCGTTCAGCGAATGTGGAAGCGCATGGGTCGCCGCCTCCCGGGCTTCCCCCTCTGGTCTGACGACTGGCGTGGGCACTCTGAGGCGGAACTGGCTTTGCTGCCAGCCTGGAAGCAGGACTTCATTCGGAAGAATGAGTTGTTCTACCTCGCCCACCGTGCGGAGATCGAGCGCTGGAAGGCCGACCATCCAGACCTCCCCTCCTTCCCCGCGTCGAGACGCAAGTTCGAGTGGCAGCTCGACGTGGCGAACCCTTCCGTCTGGCGGACGGCCATCCAACTGCGGCCATCTGGGATCCGATGCAAGGCACCGACCTACCTGCCCGCCCTCGTAGCCATCACCCAAACCTCTATCTATGGGCCCTGGAAACGGCGGCTCACGCCACACGAGGTGGCGCGGCTGCAGGGACTGCCTGACGGGTTCGTGTTCCACAACACCAGAGATTCAGCGTCTTACAAGCAGGCGGGAAACGGCGTCCCTGTCGGGGCCGTCTGGCATGTCCTGAGGTCGCACGTCGAGCAAGATGTGGCGAGCGGGGATCCCCGCATCCCCGATCACATCCGTCGCGCCGTGCTTACGGCGGATCCAAACCCTTCCCCCGGGATCCTGCACCCTGCCGCCTACGCATGGATGCCCTACCCCTTGGCGGGCTGATCGCCACGGGCGGCGCTCTTAACGAGCGCGCTGGCTGTCTGAGGCGGAACGCGCTCCCAGATGCGTAGCACACGCCACCCGTGGGCCACGAGCACCTCCGTCGTGTCCGCATCCCGGGCCCGATTTACGGCCAGCTTCGTGCGCCAGCACTCCTTGTGGGCGGCCGGATCTGTTCCATGCTCTGGGCATCCGTGCCAGAAGCATCCGTCGACGAAGATCGCCACCTTCACGCGAGGAAGCGCGATGTCGATCGTTCATCGCGGCCTCGACGGCACAGGATACGTGACTCGGTACCTCAGTCCGCTCCTGTGGAGCAACTGCCTCAGCAAGACCTCCGGTCGTGTGTCCCGCCGAGCCGCCTTGGATATCCGGGCCGAGATGGCCGTCGACGACGAGCCAGGATGAGCGGGTACGTGGAAAGCCTTGTCTCCCATGAGATCATCATCCCGCTCTGCCGCGGCAGAGCCGAGCCGAAGGAGTTGTTGTTGTGACATCCCTGTACGTCAGCGCAGACGACGAAGAGACGCGCCTCGGCCTGGAAGCCGCCATCGGGGAACAGATGGCTGACTTGTCCACCGCACTTGAGACTCCGGAGGGCGTGAAAGCATGCGACGCCTTCCAGTCCCAGGACGTGACCTTTGCGTCGGCGGGGTGGATGTCTCGTCTCGCAGAGGTCCAGGGGTGGCTCTATCTTGGCGAAGACCTCTCCGAGGACAGCCCCGGGGCGTTCCTAGCGAGCCTTGCGCGGGGCCTCGAGACCACGCCGGAGAAGATTGCGCACCAGGGCCGCCTCACCCTGAACGGGCTGGAGATCCTGCAGCAGCGCCTCGACACGGCCAAGTCCAACCAGCAACTCTTCATGGAGCGACTCGAGTCGGAAGCAAACGTACGTTCTGCGACGCAGGGATGGGTCGAGGCCTGGGAGGATGCTGCGCCAGACATCGACTCAGACTCCGGCATCATCAATGCGAAAGCCGGGACCTGGAACATCCGTGAGTTCGTCGATCGTGCGAAACAGGCGAAGCTGAACCTCAGCCCGTCCTACCAGCGGGACGACGTCTGGCCGACTTCCGATGCTCGTCTCCTCATCGAGTCAATCCTGCGAGGAATACCTCTGCCCTCGGTCATCCTCCTCAAGCCATCAGGCAAGAACAGTCACTTCGAGGTGGTCGACGGCAAGCAGCGCCTGACGGCGATCCTCCGGTTCGTAGGGGCGCATCCTGTGGCGATCGCTGAGATAACCGATCGCGCGCCCCAGCTTCTCTCGTTGTTCCGAGAGGACTACCCCAAATTCCGCACCGCCTGGAAGAACGCGACGGGGGACCAGCTCACCGAGACGCTGGAACGCAAGTACTACTTCCCCTTCAAGTTGCGCTCTGGCGAAGACGCGCTCAAGGGAGATCTTGCCCCCCTCCGTGGACGTTACTACTCAGAGGTCAGAGATCACACCCTGCCCGGCGGCATCCAGGTCAGCGACCTCTTTGAGATGTCGACCGACTACAAAGTCCCCATCATCGAGTACGACCAGGCAACCCCACGCCAGGTGCACGAGGTCTTCAGCCTCTACAACAAGCAGGGAAAACATCTGAACGCTGAAGAGATCCGGAATGCCCTATATCATCGACTCCACATCATGCGGGGCCTCCTCGTCGCGGCTGGAGACAGCCCGGATATCGAGGGAGTCGCCCCGTTCCTCAAGGCGGGCTGGTCGCACCTGTCTGTCATTCCAGCGATTCTGCGCAGCTACCAGTTCGGTGAGACGCGCTACCGGCGCACGAAGGTCTTGAGCTGGGTCTCCTCGGTGATCTTCTTCGACTCCCGAGACCCCGACGACAAGGCGTCCCTTCGTTCGACCGCCAGCCATATGAACGAATGGCTCTCCTCGCTGGAGAAGCCCGGACACACGATCACCTCCGAATCGGGGGCCGCGCAGGCGATCGAGCTCCTCTACCAGGGACTTGTCGCCCACTCCGGGTCCCCCGAGGCATGGGCGCCCAGGTTCATGACGACCTCCAGCTCCAGCACTCGTTGGCAGGAGCTTCCGCTGGTTGGCTCCTTGATCGGCGTCACGCTCGCCGCGGCCGTGCTGGGCGATGAAACCGCCGACGTCGTCCTCGACCATGCCGAGGCCCTTGAAGAACTCACCGGCGAGCTCAAGCGCATGACCAAGACCCAAACTCGCGACCAGTGGAAGTACATTGCACGCATCGCGGAGGTGGTGATCCACGAGCTGGGGGTGACGCTGGACGAAGCTGATGACGCTCTCCTGACCCAGTTCGGCACCTCGGGGGTTCCCGTCCTCAAGCACGCACTCACGGTGTGATGACTGAGATCATCGTCCCCTCCCCGCCGGAAGCACCCCGCACATGGTGGGCCAGGTACGAGAGTTCCCTCAGCGGATTCAGCGACCGATCCCGTGAAGTCATCGAAGCGGACTGCCGATATATCGTCGAGCACGCCATCAGACCTCAGGGGGATCCCGGAACGGTCCGACGAGGCGTTGTGATGGGATCCATCCAGTCCGGCAAGACCGCCTCGATGCTCGGGGTAACGGCCCTTGCCGTAGACTCAGGCGTAGACCTCGTGGTCATCCTGTGCGGCACAAAGCTCTCGTTGTGGCGCCAGACGTACGATAGGTACCTGTCGCAGCTGGATCCGCCAGGGTCAAGGCAGGAACGTGCTCGCGAGCGCCTTCTGGTGCCCAGCGTGCAGGCCATGGCGAACCAGGACGCCCGACCGTCTGAGCTGTACAGAGCCAGTCCGGTGCAGATGCGCAAGCATCTGGAGGCCAGAACGCCGCTGGTGGCTATGGTCATGAAGCATGCAGATCATCTGCGCGCGATAAGACATTTCCTTCACGAAACTGTGTTCCCCCTTGCGATGGAGCGTGGGCTCGATTTCAGGATGGTCGTCCTGGACGATGAGGCTGACGATGGCTCTATCCTGGATGCTGAAGCGGAGCGAGGCGTAGACAGCACCACCGAGAACCTGAAGATCACACCGCGTCTGATCGCGGATCTGTGGAGCCGCCGATCCGCACCGCTCGAGCCGCGCTGGCCCGGGATGGCGGCAACCTATCTCGCCTACACGGCAACTCCCCAGGCCAATTTCCTGCAAGCCGACCTCAACCCCTTGGCGCCGCAAGACTTCGTCGTTGCACTCCGGACACCGTCCGACCAGGGTCAGCTCGTTCCCAGGCAGCCCACATACATGGAACCTGGTGGGCTCAAGGGCTTCTACACCGGTGGCGACGTGTTCTACCGAAGACTTTCGTCGAGCCTTGTCAGCGTCCCGTCCGAGACGCACTCTGAAGCCATCGGAGACGCTGTCCGGGCATTCCTCGTCGCTGGCGCGGTCCGCCAGTGGCGTCGCGGCACTGGTCTCGGGCCTCATGGCGCCAGGAGAAAGACGTGGCCCTCCAGCGAAGAGCTGCTCGCGGCCGTCCCGCCTCCGCACACTGCCCTGATCCATCCCTCGGCGCGACTGAGGGAGCACCGCGCGGCTGCAGTCGATCTGCTGGCATGGTCCTGGGGAGTGGAGCAGGACGCAGCAGGAGAGCTGTACGACTTGGGCGAGCGACGGCTGTCTCTGCCGCACCTTCGCCAGCAGATCGAGGATGACCCGGGCGCATGGACGCGATGGTTGAGCGACTACCAGGCGTCGGCTGATGCGGTCGTCACTGAGTACTGTTGCCCCGCGCGTCCAGTTCCCCACCTCGAGGACTGGGAGGAGATCCGACGCCTTATTCTCGAAGAAATAATCCCCGCAACCAAGATCTCCGTGGTCAACAGCGATGGCTCCATCGAGGACCGCCCCGACTTCGTCGGGCGGGAGATCGACGGAGAGTGGAGCGCACCGCGCGATCTCTGCACCATCTTCGTATCTGGCAACGTGATGTCGCGAGGGCTCACGCTGGAAGGCCTGACGACTACCCTCTTCTACCGCACATCCGACAACCCAGTCGCCGACACCCAGATGCAGATGCAGCGTTGGTTCGGGTACCGCGGCAAGGACCTCGAGCTCTGCAGGGTCTTCTTGCCTGATCAGCAGCAGCGACTCTTCACTGCATACAACGATGCTGACGAGGCACTGCGCACACAGGTGATGCGGCTGATGGAGGAGCTCGGAGAACCGCCCACTCTCACGGTTCTGGGCGGGCTCGAGTTCGCCGCTACGGGAAAGATCGCAAACCTGTCGACGGTGCCGTTGTCACCCCCAGCACGCTCCATCGTGTCCCTCATGTCTTCCGGCCGAGAGCCGGACCCCAACGGGGGCATCATCGCCAACCTCTTCACCAAGTACTCCTCGAGAGACCTGATCGTGTCTGGCCGGACGCGCGGACGCATCCTCGAACAGTCCCTCAGTCTGAACCAGGCTGCCTCCGTCTTTGACAAGCTCCGTTACGACACCTACACGCCCGAAACAGCCGGTTGGATGTCTAACCGGTGGTCAAACCTCGAACGAATCCTCGGTCTCTCCGAGACCGACGACGCGTCCCCGCTCTACCGCCCCGTGATCGGCTCGTCAGAGCCCAGCTTCCGATCAGACTGCCCGTACTCGATCGGCGCCTACCTGCGCCTGTGGGCGGCCCTGTTGGACCGCCGCGCTCCCGGCCTGTCGAGCACGGATGATCCCAGCACGCCGTGGGCGATGTCGGATCTCGGCGCCAAGTCCGCCCAGCAACCTCGTTTCCATGTCGGGATCCGGTACGGGAACGGCCCCGAGGTCCGGGAGGGCCCGTTGGCCCACATTGGCTTCGCGGTGAGAACCATGGAACGAACGCTAGGCCCTGACGCGAAGATCCACTGGGGAAGCCAGAACCCCGAGGCTCTGGGACGCGACTACCTTGGAGACCACCTCTTCGACTACCACCTCCACCAACGAGAGCCCGACCGTTCTAGCCCCTGGCGACCCGTGGGGCATCCCGGTCTCATCCTGTTCCATGTCATTGAGCGCCCGGACCTTTTCCCCACAGTCGCAGTAGGGCTGTCCCTGCCCCTCGGAGGACCTGAGCAACTGGCCGCCAAGATCAGCAAGTAGGAGACGGCATGGATGAGCCAACGTACGAGTCGATCCTGATCGAAATCGGGGGGATAAGGCCGCCGGCCAATCCCGATGCCCGGGCGGTTCGCTGGATCCCCGAGGGGTCACCTGTCGGAGTCGGGCGGCGGTGGGACGGATCCCTGGAGATCTTCCTGCTCGGCTCCACCCTCATCGCTCAGATCCCCGCGGTGGCGCAGGCGATGTCCGCTGGCGAGTGGTACCGCGAGGACGGCACTGCCTTTGAGGCAAACCGAATCGCGCTGCCACGGTTCGCTCACTTCGATCAGGTGGCGGCCTTCATCACAACTGAGCTCCTCCGTCAGGGCGGAGAGACCGATCCGGCGCGCGCACTGGCCACGAGCGAACCGATCATCGCATTGGCGCTCGACCCGTTACGCCAGCGGCACCAGCAACTGATGGGACTCGCCGGTGAGCTCATGGTTATCAGAGCCCTTGTCTTGTCGACGCAGGCCCCAGGGGCGGTCCTTGAGGCGTGGGCCGGGTCCGGACGCTCAGCTCGAGACATCCAGCTGGGGACTCTCGGTCTGGAGGTGAAAGCAACTGAGGGAGATATCTCGTCGCACGAGATCTCGGGCACATGGCAGACCGAGATCGGCCACCCCGTGGGCAGCACCCCCGAGACCGCGCTGTGGCTGGTCAGCCTCGGTCTTCGCACGGGGATCATGGGCGACGAGACGTGGTCGATCCGAGGACTGCTTGACGAGATCACGGATCGGGCGATGACAGTCGGGGCGCCCGACTCGGCTGTGTCTGGCTTCCGTGACCAGGTGGGCAGATACGGTGGCGCCCAGTTCAGCGATCACGACCTGGACTTCCGGTTCAGCCTGTCCTTCGCTCGTGCCTACGACATGACCGACGCCGCCCTCCAGGTGTTGCGAACCGCAGACGTGAGAGCGCGGCCGAATGTTGAGACGGACTCCGTCCGGTTCCGCGTGAACCTGCCTGAAAGGGTCACGGGGGACGTGAATCCCATCGTCGGGCTGCCTCGCATAGCGAAGGAAGCGTGCCGCATCGGGGGGCTCGCCTAGGTCCTCGTCGTACCCGCTCCCCAGCGAATCTGCTTGCGCTTGCGCGTTGGCTACTCTGGCCCGGTGCCGAGGATCGCTGCTGCCGTCGTCTCGTACGAGCCGACCACCGCCCTCGCCCAGCTTGTCGGCGAGCTGCGAAGCGCCGACGTGCCTGTGCACGTGGTCGACAACGGCAGCTCCGGCGGCGAGGAGATCCTGCGGCACTGCGAGCATCACGGCGCGACCGTCACCCGGCTCGGCCGCAACACCGGTGTCGCCGGCGCCCTGCAGACCGCCCTGGAGGCCACCGACGCCGAGTGGCTGCTGACCTTCGACCAGGACAGCCGGATCACCGCGGCTGTCGTCGACCGGCTCACGTCGACGGCGGCGATGGACGCCTCGCGCGTGGCGGTGATCGCGCCGGTGATCCGCGACGAGCGCAGCGGCGCCGTTCTGCAGGGGGACCCGGGCCGGCACTCCTGGTACGTCACCGAGCGCGCCCTCACCTCAGGGGCCCTGTGCCGCGTACAGGCGTTGCGCGAGATCGGCGGCTTCCGCGCCGACCTGGTCATCGACCTCGTGGACTGGGACCTCTGCCTGCGCCTGCGCGCGGCCGACTGGGAGATCGTCATCGAGCCCGCCGCCGAGGTGCTCCACTCCATCGGAGCAGCCACCTCGCACCGGCTCCCGCTGCTGGGAGAGGTCACCACCACCAACCACTCCCCCGACCGGCAGTACTACAAGTACCGCAACTTCCTCCTGCTCAGTCGTGAGGGAACTCTGGCGCAGCAGCCCGCGTGGGCGGCTCGTACGGCACTGGGCCTGGCGTTCGGGGTCGGCAAGATCGTGGCCTTCGAGGACGACCGGGGCGCGAAGCTGCGCGCCGTCGGGCAGGGGCTGCTCGACGGGCTCCATGGCACGTCCGGGCCCCGCGGTGGTTCGTACGACCAGCCGAGCGACCAGGCGCGGCCTCCCGTGTCGGTGTGCATGGCGACGTACAACGGGTCGGCCTACCTGCGCACCCAGCTCGACAGCATCCTCGCTCAGCTCAGGCCGGGCGACGAGGTGCTGGTGCAGGACGATGCCAGCACCGACGACACGCTGGCGATCCTCGACTCGTACGCCGACGGCCGCATCCAGGTGCTGCGAAACCCCGTGAACCAGGGCCACATCGCGACGTTCGAGCGCTGCCTGGCGCGCGCCCAGAACCCCATCGTCTTCCTCGCCGACCAGGACGACGAGTGGCTGCCCGGCAAGGTCGACGCGGTGCTCGCCGCCATGAGCCGCCCTGGGGTGACCGGTGTCGTGACGAACGCGATCATCACCGACGGCAACCTCGCCCCCAGCGGCGACCTGTACTTCGATCACGCCCGCAGCGGCCCCGGCGTGCTCCACAACTTCGTCAAGAACAGCTACCTGGGTTGCTGCCTGGCCGTACGCCGGGAGGTGCTCGCTGTGGCCCTGCCGGTCCCCCGCTCCGTACGCACCCACGACGGCTGGATCGGCATCACCGCCGACATGATGGGCCGCGTGGTGTTCCTCGACACCCCGTACCTCCGCTACCGCCGCCACGGCGGCAACGCCAGCCAGATGACCCGCTTCGGCCTGGGCGACATCGTCAAGCGCCGGATCGCGCTGGCCGCGAACCTCGTACGGATCGCGCCGACCGCTCTTCGCTCGCACGACTGAGGCTCCGCCTGCACTAGCTTCTGGGAGCTGAAGCTGCGAAGCTCCCTCCGTGCCCGTTCCTGTCACCTCGTTCGTCCGCAGCGACTCTGCGACCGACCCAGACGTGGCGGCTGTGGCTCGGATCGTCACCGATCTTCGGGCAGAGCTCGAGTCGCTGGAGACCCAGATCAACGAGGCGCACGTGTTCAACGCGCAGAGCAAGAAAGTCCAGGACATCGTTGCGCACGCTCTGGAGCGCGTGGGTTTCTCGGAAGAGGTCGTCCTTACTCCGCAGGAAGGTTTCGTCACCCGCGCCCGGCCAGACTTCTACCTATCCTTGGGTGTCGGCCGGGGCGTCATCGCGGAGGTAGAACGCGGTGGGACGGTCACCAACAACCACGACCTCAAGGACTTCTGGAAGGCGCACATCGGTGCCGACATCCAGCACCTCGTCCTTGTTGTGCCTAACGCGAACGTCAATCAGGCGAACGTGCCGCGGGAACGACCGTACGCGCGGGTGGTCCATCGTCTTCGCGCATTCTTCGGCGACCCCCGGCGGGAGGTGGACGTGCGATCGTGCCACGTCGTGGGATACGGAATGGACGGATTTGCCCCCGCGACGGCGAGGGTGGACCTGAGCCATCCCGCGACAACGGTCGCGGATGTCGACGCGTCATCGATGGACAACCAGGTTTCATCTACCCCTCGAGTGTGAGAGTCATGTCATGTCCTGACTCGCGGTCAAGGACTCGGCTTACCATGCCGGCGTGGCCCCCCACGGAGAGACCCCATGACGGCGGGCGCGTCTGCGGCGGCTGAGGCGCGTCGTCTGGAGGCGACGGCCGAGGCTCACGTTCGCGCGGCCGAGATCGCTCGAGAGACCGCGGTCCGGTATCGCCTCGCGGCCACCACGGAGAAACGTACGGCTGCCTTGCTGGCCCCACTCTCCGCCGCCGGATACCACCTGCTCGCCGATCGTTGCTGGCCCGGCAGCCGCCGATCTCAGGTCGACCTGGTGGTCGTGGGCCCTGGCGGGGTCTTCGTCGTCGACACCAAGGCCTGGGCGAGGTTCTCCGTCGTCGAGGGTCGCGCCTACCGCGACCAGGAGGACGTGACCGAGGAGCTGGAGACGCTCACGTCGCTGGTGGAGGTGACGCAGAGTCACCTCGCCACCACGCTGGGGCTGGCTCCAGGGGAGGTGCACGCCGTGGCGGTCATGGCCGGTCAGAGCAACCTCGCCGCTCAGGTGGGCGGGGTCGCGGTCGTGGGCGAGCACGACGTGCTGCGACACCTTGCCTCGTACGGCACCCGGCTCACCCCCACCGAGGTCGACGGGCTGCTCAACGAGTGCCTCTCCTTCTTCCCAGTCACCCGTGAGCCGGCCCCGGTGGTGGCGGCGGTGGTGCCGCCGGTCGTCGCGTACGAGACCGAGCAGGACGAGCTCATCTCCGCCGAGGCGGTGCTGGCAGCACTGGAGCAGGCGGTGCTCGCCGCCCCCATCGAGGACTGGATGACGTTCCTGCACCCGACGCAGGCGCGCACGGTGTGCCGCTCGTTCAACGGCCCGTCCCGCCTGCGCGGCCCGGCCGGGTGCGGCAAGACGGTCGTTGGCCTCCACCGCGCCGCGTGGCTGGCCCGGTCACGCCCCGGCACGGTGCTGGTGACGTCGTTCGTGAGAACCTTGCCCGACGTGCTCGGCGGGCTGCTCGAGCGACTGGCTCCCGACGTGGTCGACCGAGTCGAGTTCACCGGGATCCACGCCTGGGCGAAGGGATTGCTCAAGGACCGAGGGATTCCGCACCGACTCCGGCCCGACGACGCCGACGCGGCCTTTGACGCCGCCTTCAGGGTGGCCGGCGCGCCGCTACGCGCCCTGAACCCAGACGTCCGGTACTGGCGGGACGAGATCCAGAGCGTCATCAAGGGACGCGGCATCACCAGCTTCGAGGTGTACGTTGACCTCAACCGTACGGGCCGCCGTCGTCGCCTCGGTCTCCCCGAGCGCCGGCTCGTGTGGGACCTCCACCTCGCGTACGCGGCGGAGCTGCGCCGACGCGACATCAACGACTTCGGCGACCTCATCCTGCTGGCGGAGCAGGAGCTGGAGCGTGAACCGCTCCCTGGCTACGCCGCGGTGATCGTGGACGAGGCGCAGGACATGTCGTGCGCCATGGTCCGGCTGCTGCACCGCCTCGTCGGCGACGGCGAGGACGCGCTCACCCTCATCGGCGACGGTCAGCAGACGATCTACCCAGGGGGCTGGTCGCTCTCCGAGGCCGGTGTGTCGATCGCCGGGCGTGGCGTCGTGTTCGACGTGAACTACCGCAACACTCAGGAGATCCACGAGTTCGCCTCGCGGCTGGTGGCCGACGACGAGTACGCGGATCTGGAAGGGGCTGTGGCTCGTGGCGAGGTGCCGTCGAGCGTGCCGCGGCGAGGTGCTCAACCCCTGTTCCTCACGGCCACGAATGACGCCGAGCAGCGCAGGATGCTGGTGACCGCTGCCCAGCACGCCACCCGGGCCCCGGGCACTGGTGCCGGTGACGTCGGGGTTCTCTGCCTGACCACGGGAGCGGTGAAGTGGGCCATCCGTGTCCTCGAGGGGGCCGGCCTGCCCACAACCCCGTTGGAGACGTACGACGGGCGCCATGCCTCCGGGATCCTCGTCGGCACCGTCAAGCGCGCGAAGGGTCTGGAGTTCAAGCAGGTGGTGATGCCCGACCTGCCCTCTCGCGCCTTGGGCACCCCACCTGAGGAGGACGCCGCCAGGGAGCGCTGGGACCTGCTGCGCCGCGAGGCGTACGTCGGCATGACCCGCGCCCGCGACGGTCTGCGGATCTGCTTCCGCGCCTGACCTCGCTCTGCCCGCCTGACGGGAGGGTGAGCACAGCAGGGGCCGCCGTCCGGTTCGGACGGCGGGCCCTGGTACTAGCTAGGTGTCTCAGGGCGCCTCGGCCGCGACCACCTCGCCGGACTGTGCGCCGGACACGTTGTCGACGTAGTCCAGACCACGGGTCTCGTGCGTCAGGAACAGGGCGATGGCAGTGATCACGGCCGCGCCTGTGAGGTACAGACCGACGTAGATCACCGAGCCGTGCGCCTGCTGCCACAGCCACACCGCGATGATCGGCGCCAGCGCGGCGCCCAGCACCGAGGCGAGGTTGTACGAGACCGCCGACCCCGTGTAGCGGACGTTGCTCGGGAACAGCTCGGGCAGGTACGCGGCCATCGGCCCGAACGTCAGGCCCATCAGGGTGAAACCGATGATGAGCAGGGCCTGGGCGCCTGCGAAGCCGGCCGAGAACAGCGGCACCCACAGCGTGCCGAAGACCGCGATACCCGCCGTCACGACCAGCAGCATCTTCCGGCGCCCGAACCGCTCGGCCAGCAGGCCGGCGACGAAGGTGAAGATGCCGAAGAAGACGACACCGGCGATGAGCATCCACAGGAACGTGATGCGGGGGTAGCCGAGGCCGGCGGCGAAGGTGTCCGGGTTGAACGGCTTGCCGGCCTTGGCGGCCGCGGCACGGGCCGCGTCCGCGGTGGCGGGGCTGGTGCCGTACGTCAGGGTGAAGGCCGTCATCAGGTAGAACAGCACGTAGGTCGCCAGCATGATGAACGTGCCCTGCAGCAGCGGGCGCCAGGAGCGCTTGAAGACGGCGCCCACTGGCATCTTCAGCACCTCGTTCTGCTCGACCACCTTGGAGAAGGCCGGGGTCTCCAGCAAGGAGAGGCGCACCCACAGGCCGATCACCACGAGCAGCGCGGAGGCGAGGAACGGAATCCGCCAGCCCCAGGAGGCGAAGGCCTCCGCCGAGAGCACGTAGCTCATGAGGATGAACGTCACGTTGGCGAGGATGAAGCCGATCGGCGCGCCCAGCTGCGGGAAGGTGCCCCAGATGGCTCGCTTGCCCTCCGGCGCGTTCTCCGTCGCCAGCAGCGCCGCACCCGACCACTCGCCGCCGAGGCCCAGCCCCTGGCAGAAACGCAGCAGGGTCAGCAGGGCGGGGGCGGCGACCGCCCAGCCTGGCGTGTGAGCCGTCGGCAGGCACCCGATGAGCACGGTGGCGATGCCCATGGTGAGCAGCGACGCGACCAGGGTGGCCTTGCGGCCGATGCGATCACCGAAGTGACCGAAGAGGATCGAGCCGAGCGGCCTGGCGAGGAACGCCACGCCGAACACCGCGAACGACTGCAGCAGCGCGATGCTGGGGTCGGACCCGGTGAAGAACAGGGACGGGAAGACCAGTACGGCCGCCGTGGCGTACGCATAGAAGTCGAAGAACTCGATCGAGGTGCCGATGAGGCTGGCGACGATCACGCGCCCCTGCGAGTTACCGGTGCTGCTGTCGAGGTCAGTCGACGCTGTGGACGCGCCCATGGTGCCTTCCGGTGCGCATCGTCATGCACGGTCTCTGTGCGACGGCCCGCCGTCGCGACCCACGGCCGCTCCAACAGCGGCGGCGTCATCATAAGGACACTGCCCGCCGTCGGCGACCACGATGCGGTCGTGCCGTCCACCATGCAAGACGGGCGCCCACCCGGAGGTGAGCGCCCGTCTGGGGTGCGTCAGGCCTGGTCGGTCGGCTCGCTCGGCCCCGTGAGCTCGGCGAACGCCTCGTCAGGCACATGCTTCTCGGTGCCGGTGAACGTGAACGCGTTCTCGCTGCCCTCGTCGGCCGTGTCGACCAGCACCAGCTGGCCGGGGCGCAGCTCGCCGAAGAGGATCTTCTCCGCGAGCACGTCCTCCACGTCGCGCTGAAGGGCGCGACGCAGCGGGCGGGCGCCGAGGACGGGGTCGAAGCCCCGCTTGGCGATCAGCTCCTTGGCCGCCGGCGTGAGCTCGATGCCCATGTCGCGATCCTTCAGGCGGAGCTCGATCTGGGCCACCATCAGGTCGACGATGCGCTCGATCTCCGGCTGGGTGAGCTGGTGGAAGACCACGATCTCGTCGACACGGTTGAGGAACTCGGGGCGGAAGTGCTGCTTCAGCTCGTCCGACACCTTCGCCTTCATCTTCTCGTACGACGACTCCGTGTCACCGCCCATCTGGAAGCCGAGGTTGACCGACTTCGAGATGTCACGCGTGCCGAGGTTGGTGGTCATGACGATCACGGTGTTCTTGAAATCGACGACCCGGCCCTGCGCATCGGTGAGACGACCCTCGTCGAGGATCTGCAGGAGCGAGTTGAAGATGTCGGGATGCGCCTTCTCGATCTCGTCGAACAGCACCACCGAGAACGGCTTGCGGCGCACCTTCTCGGTGAGCTGGCCACCCTCTTCGTACCCGACATAACCGGGAGGCGAGCCGAACATCCGCGACGCGGTGTGCTTCTCGGAGTACTCGCTCATGTCGAGGGTGATCAGCGCATCCTCGTCACCGAACAGGAACTCCGTGAGCGCCTTCGTGAGCTCGGTCTTTCCGACACCCGAGGGGCCGGCGAAGATGAACGAGCCCGAGGGACGCTTCGGGTCCTTGAGCCCGGCGCGGGTGCGACGGATCGAGCGCGACAGCGCCTTGACGGCATCGGTCTGACCGATGATGCGGCGGCCCAGCTCGTCCTCCATGTGGAGCAGCCGGGACGACTCCTCCTCGGTGAGCTTGAAGACCGGGATGCCGGTCGCCGAGCTCAGCACCTCGGCGATCTGCTCCTCGTCGACCTCCGCGGCCACGTCCTGGTCGCCGACCTTCCAGGCCTGCTCCTTCTCGGCACGCTGGGCCAGGAGCTTCTTCTCCTGGTCGCGCAGCCCGGCGGCACGCTCGAAGTCCTGAGCGTCGATCGCCGCCTCCTTCTCCAGGCGCACGGACGCGATCTTCTCGTCGAACTCGCGCAGGTCCGGCGGAGCGGTCATCCGCTTGATGCGCAGCCGGGCGCCCGCCTCGTCGATCAGGTCGATGGCCTTGTCGGGCAGGAACCGGTCGGAGATGTAGCGGTCGGCCAGCTGCGCGGCAGCCGCCAGGGCCTCGTCGGTGATGGTGATGCGGTGGTGCGCCTCGTACCGGTCGCGCAGGCCCTTGAGGATGTCGATCGTCAGCGCGATGGACGGCTCGGCGACCTGGATGGGCTGGAACCGGCGCTCGAGCGCCGCGTCCTTCTCGATGTGCTTGCGGTACTCGTCGAGCGTCGTGGCACCGATCGTCTGCAGCTCGCCCCGGGCCAGCATGGGCTTCAGGATCGAGGCGGCGTCGATCGCGCCCTCCGCGGCACCCGCCCCGACCAGGGTGTGGATCTCGTCGATGAACAGCATCACGTCGCCACGGGTCTTGATCTCGCCGAGCACCTTCTTGAGGCGCTCCTCGAAGTCACCGCGGTAGCGGGAGCCGGCCACCAGAGCACCCAGGTCGAGGGTGTAGATCTGCTTGTCACGCAGCGTCTCGGGCACGTCGCCGCGCACGATCGCCTGGGACAGACCCTCGACGACGGCGGTCTTGCCGACGCCGGGCTCGCCGATCAGCACGGGGTTGTTCTTGGTGCGCCGCGAGAGAACGGTCATGACCCGCTCGATCTCCTTCTCGCGCCCGATCACCGGGTCGAGCTTGCTCTCGCGGGCCGCCTGGGTGAGGTTGCGGCCGAACTGCTCGAGCACCTTCGAGGCCGACGAGCTCGGCCCGGCCTCGGGGGCGCCCGCGGTCGCCGACTCCTTGCCGGACTGGAAGCCGGACAGCAGCTGCAGCACCTGGGTGCGCACCCGGTTGAGGTCGGCGCCCAGCTTGATGAGCACCTGGGCGGCGACGCCCTCCCCCTCGCGGATCAGGCCCAGCAGGATGTGCTCGGTGCCGATGTAGGTGTGGTTGATCTGCAGCGCCTCGCGCAGCGAGAGCTCGAGCACCTTCTTGGCGCGCGGGGTGAACGGGATGTGACCGGTCGGGGCCTGCTGGCCGTGGCCGATGATCTCCTCGACCTGCTCCCGCACGGCCTCCAGCGAGATGCCGAGGGACTCCAGCGCCTTCGCGGCGACGCCCTCACCTTCGTGGATCAGGCCCAGCAGCAGGTGCTCCGTCCCGATGTAGTTGTGGTTGAGCATGCGCGCCTCGTCCTGCGCCAGCACGACGACCCGGCGAGCACGATCAGTGAACCGCTCGAACATCGACACTCTCTTCTCCTCCTCGGGGCCGACGCCCCAGCCGGCAGCGGGGTGCGCCGCGGTACGTGTCAGTGTACGTAACGGGCTTGTGGCGAACCTGTGTTCCGCCGTTCGCTCACAGCGCACGCAGACAGCACGAGAGCCGGGCCCCCGTGCGAGGGCCCGGCTCCTGACGGTCGTGCTCAGTGGGCGCGGTCGTACGCCTCGCGCACCTCGGCCGGCACGCGGCCGCGATCGCTCACGGTGTAGCCGTTGTCACGTGCCCAGACCCGGACGTCGTTGGCCTGCACGCGTCCTCCGCGAGCCGACGCACGGCCCGACCCAGCGTTCTTGCGGGCACCAGCGGTGCGGCGAGCGTGGCCGACCCACGGGGCCAGCGCCTCGCGCAGCTTCTCGGCGTTCTGGCTGTTGAGATCGATCTCGTACGACGTCCCGTCAAGAGCGAATTGCACCGTCTCCTCGGCCGCGCCGCCATCGACATCGTCTTCGAGCACAACCTGGGTGCGCTGAACCATCGCGTTCTCCTATATCCACAGCAGTCAGATGGCGTCAACCACGCCAGTGCTCACCACCATAACCGCAGAACAACCCCATTCCAACCATTCTCACCGTGTGAGCGAAAGTCCATTCGTCCGCTTCGAGGTCGTATCAGCGCGGCGGATGGGCATAGGGTTGAGCCCGCACCGATGACGACCGAGGAGCGGGGGACGAATGACGCGACGGGCAGGCGTTTCACCTCGACGCGCCAGCATCAAGGACGTCGCCATCCTCGCCGGAGTATCGGTGGGAACGGTGTCAAACGTTCTCAACAAACCGTCATTCGTGACAGAACCCACGCGCCTGCGGGTGGAGCAGGCGATGGCCGACCTTCAGTTCGTTCGCAACGGCACCGCACGCCAGCTGCGGGCCGGCCACTCGCTCACCGTCGGTGTGGTGGTGCTGGATCTCGCCAATCCGTTCTACACCGAGCTCGCGCGAGGCATCGAGGACCGGTTGGCGAGCGAGGAGCACCTTCTGATGCTGTGCAGCTCTGACGAAGATCCCGAAAGAGAACGGCGTTATTTGCGCCAGTTCGTCGAGCAGGGAGTGCGGGGCATCCTCATCACCCCTTTCCAGACCACTCCGGAGTGGTTCTCCGAGCTGAGCTCCCTGCGCACTCCTTTCGTGCTGCTCGACACGCACAGCACCGACCTGCCGTCGGTCGGCGTCGACAACGTCGAGGGTGCCCGGCTCGCCGTCGACCACCTGCTGGCCGCAGGGCACCGGCGCATCGGTCTGGTGAACGGCCCCGCCGACCTCCAGCAGTGCCGAGACCGGGCGACGGGGGCCGAGGCGGCGGTGACCGCGCGCGGCCTCGACGAGCGGGAGGTGCTGGTGCGTGCCCAGCTGCGCGAGATGAACGCCGACTCAGGCGCCGCTGCCGTGGCCGGCCTCCTCGACGCCCACCCTGACCTGACGGCGCTCTTCTGCGTCAACGACACCGTGGCCCTCGGCGCCCTGCGTGAGCTGCGCATCCGTGGGGTCGACGTGCCGCAGCAGGTGGCGGTGGTCGGCTACGACGACGTGCCGCTGGCCAAGGAGCTGCGGGTGCCGTTGACCTCCGTGCGCCAGCCGATGCACGACATCGGCTGGCGGGCGGCAGACATGCTGCTCACCCAGCAGACCGAGCACGTGAGCTTCGTGCCCGAGCTGATCGTCCGCGCCTCGTCGGATGTCCGATGACCGAGCACCGCACATACGTGGTCGGCGCCCCGCTGGGCCTCGGCCCGGCCCGTACGCATCTCGACCTCGGCCCCGAGCACCCGACCCGGTCGGGAGCCGTCGAGATCGTCACCGAGATCGAGGGCGACGTGATCACCCGCGCCGAGGTTCGCCCGGGGCGGATCCACCGGGCAGCCGAGAAGCTGTTCGAGGTGCGCGACTACCGGCAGGTGCTGGCTCTGGCCGACCGCCATGACTGGCAGGGCTCGTTCGCCGGGGAGCTCGGTGTGGCCCTCACCGTCGAGGCGGCCCTCGGCCTGCAGGCCCCGGAACGTGCCGTGTGGCTGCGCACGCTGCTGGCCGAGCACACGCGCCTGCACAGCCACCTGGGCTTCCTGACGTACGCAGCAAGGCGTGGCACCGAGACCGGTGATGCGGTCAGCAGCCTGCGGGAGGCCCTGCGGGAGCAGCTGGCCGACCTCTCGGGCAACCGCGTCCACCCCATGCTCACGCGGCTGGGCGGCCTGGCCGCCGACGCGGCTCCGGAGTGGCTGGAGGCCGAGGTCCGGCTCGTACGAGCCGTGGCCGCCCTGACCCCGGCGCTCCGCCAGTGCGTGAGCGCGCTGCCGCCCGGGGTGGCCGTGATGCCGACCGAGGTGGTCTCCGACTTCGGGGTCACTGGCCCGGCGGCCCGGGCCGCCGGTGTCGACGTCGACCTGCGGCGCAGCGCCCCCTACCTCGCGTACGCGGACCTGGACCTCACCAGCGCCTCCGGCCAGGAGGGCGACGCCGTGGCACGACTGCGCTGCTGGGTGGACGAGCTGGCTCCCACGGCCGCGCTCGTGGAGCAGCTGGCCGCCGGTCTCACGACGCGGCCCGGCCCGGTCGACGTGATGCTGCCGAAGGTGGTTCGGGTGCCGGAGGGCGAGACCTACGTGGCGACCGAGTCACCGCTGGGCCGTTCCGGCTGGTGGCTCGTGAGCCGCGGCGAGAAGCAGCCGTGGCGGCTCAAGATGCGCACGGCCTCGTTCGCGCACGTGTCCGCGCTGGAGGCGGTGCTCCCGGGCACTCCCGTGGAGCACCTGGGTCTCGCCGTGGCCTCCGTCGGATACGTCGTCGGAGACCTGGCGAAGTAGCGCTCAGGCCTGCTTGCGCTGGTACAGCGGGGTCGCGGTCCGGCGCACGACGGCGGCGTCCTCGGTGACCAGGGCCGTCACGCTCGGCATCTCGCCGGTCTGCCAGGCCGCGGTCTGCTCGCTGCCCGGGCGGCGCACCACGCGGCGCGGCAGGGTGAGGATCTCCGCAGTGACCTCGTCGGCCACGTCGGTGGTGTCGGCCTGGATCTCGGCCAGACGCTTGCGCAGCACGTCGCGCTCGGCGGTCAGCACAGCCTGGTCGGCGTCGAGCCCGGCGATCGTACGGCGGTGCTGGGCGGCCTCCTGGCGGCTGGCGACCACCTCGTCACGGGCGGTCAGCAGCTCGCGCGCCAGCGTGACGTTGCGGTCGCGCATCATGCGCAGGACAGCCTCGACGCCCTTGCGCTCCGCCGTGCTCTCCTCGTGAAGACGCTCGTGCATCGCCAGCCACGCCTTGTGGCTCTCGGTCTTGACCCGGTCCACCTCGAGCCAGGCCAGGCGGGCTGCGGCGACGGCGCCGAGCGCCAGCACGGCGATGCCGAGTCGTCCGGCCCAGGTCGAGCCCAGGAAGCAGGCCAGGCCGACGAGGCCCGCGACCGCCAGGGTTGCGTAGGTCAGGGTGCGGTTGCGAGTCAGGTGCGCGGCGCGTGCAGGGGAAGTCACGCGCGTCATGCTAGGCGCGCCGTCACACCTGTCACGGGAACAACACGGGGTGTCGCTCAACTCGTCGGCGACTCCTGGTCGTCGGGAGGTCTGGGTGCCTGGCACGCTCGTTCCACCGCCCAGCCGGCGGCCACCACGAGCACAGCCACCGCGGCGGTCACGAGCCCCCGCAGCACCCGCTCGCGCGGGCTCACCGCCTGCATCGTCGGCACGAAGTAGAGACCGAAGAGCAGGTAGCCGCCCCCCAGCAGCGCCCCGCCGAGCATCATGGCCCGCGCGATCGCCAGCGTGGCCACCGAGCGGGTGGGGTCGCCTGGGCGCTGGACGACGTGGTTCCGGACATGCGTCACGCGCGCCAGCACCGCCCCTGCCGCCGCAGCCGCGGCCAGCAGCACCGGGGTCGCCCAGGGCACCTCCGGCACGGTCAGGTCGAAGCCGGTGACGACGGTGAGCCCCAGGAATGCGACGGCCGCTCCCAGGAGGGCGGCGAGGACGAGGGTGCGCGGCCGGGTGGGCGTCAGCGCCGGCTCAGCCACGGCCGGGCTCCTTGAGCGCCAGGTCCTTGCGGGGGCGTACGCCCGACGGGTCGACCGATGCTGCCCGGTCGGCGACCGTGCCCACCCCCGGGATCTCGAACTCGGGGTCCACCTGGGCCCAGGGCACCAGCACGAACGCGCGCTCCGCCAGCCGCGGGTGCGGCACCAGCAGGTCCGGCTCGGCGATCACGAGCGCACCATAGGCCAGCACGTCCACATCGAGGGTCCGGGGGCCGTTGCGCACCGTTCGTACGCGGCCCTGCCGCTGCTCCAGCCCGAGGCACAGGTCGAGCACCTGGCGTGGCGCGAGATCGGTGTCCCCCACCACCACGGCGTTGAGGTAGTCGGGCTGCTCCACCCCGCCCACGGGGTCGGTCTCGTGCACGCCGGACGCCGACAGCCCGTGCACCCCACCGGCAGCGAGGCCGTCGACGGCCGCCTGGAGGTGGGCCATCCGGTCGCCCAGGTTGCTGCCCAGCCCCAGCGCGACCCTCACGCGCGCCTCCGGCGCACCCGCACCGTGACGTCGGTGGCCGCGTTGTAGCGGGCCGCGCCAGGCTTGTGGATGGTGACCTCGACCGCCAGTGCGGCGGGGTCGGCGAGCAGCTCACCGCACAGGTGCTCAGCGAGCGACTCGATCAGGTCGAACGAGGAGGTGGCGACGGCGTCGCGCACCCGGTCGGCGGCCTCCACGTAGTTGACGGTGGTCGCGAGGTCGTCGTCGACCACCGCGTCGGGTGCCAGCCAGATCCGTACGTCGACCACCAGCTCCTGGGGGCCGGTCTTCTCCTCCGCGAAGGCACCGTGCACCCCCTCGGCCTCGAGGCCAGACAGGTCGATCCGGTCCAGCCCGTCGAGGTCGGCGTCGAGGACCCGAGCCGTTCTCACGGGGCTCCCTTGGCGGTCGCGGCAGCCACGGCAGCCAGGTGGTCGGGCACCGTGTGCGTACGCACCGCCCAGACCCCCAGCTCGGCCAGACGGGCCGTGACCTCGACCGAGGCGGCATCTCGGTCCTTGGGGGTGTCACCGGGCACCGCCAGGAACCCCTTGCGGGACGCCCCCCACAGCACGGGGAGGCCGATCCGCTGGATCTCCACGGCGCGGCGCACCAGCTCCCAGCTGTGCTCAGGGGTCTTCGCGAAGCCCAGGCCGGGGTCGAGCACCAGTAGCTCGGGCTCGATGCGCGCGACCACGGCCGCTCGCACCCGGTCGAGCAGCTCGCGGGTGACGTCGGCGACCACGTCGTCGTAGCGCGCCTTGTCAGCCATCGTCGCGGAGTGGCCGCGCCAGTGCATCGCCACGTACGCACAGCCCAGCCGCGCGACCGTGGCCAGCATCGCCGTGTCGGCCAGCCCGCCCGAGACGTCGTTCACCATCACGGCACCCGCCTCGACCGCCTGCGCGGCGACCGAGGCCCGCATGGTGTCGACCGACACCGCCACCCCCTCCGCCGCCAGCGCCGCCACCACCGGCACCACGCGCGCCGCCTCGTCGGCCTCGGACACCCGCTCGGCCCCCGGCCGGGTCGACTCGCCGCCGACGTCGATCACCGCCGCGCCCTCGGCCGCGAGCCGGCGGCCCTGCACCACGGCGGCCCCGGTCGTCGCGAAATCACCCCCGTCCGAGAACGAGTCAGGGGTGACGTTGACGATGCCCATGACGCGCGTGGGCGCGGGGGTGAGCAGCGGGGGGATCACGAGCGGTGACCCAGGATCAGCGACATCGCCTCGGCGCGCGTCGCGGGCTCGTGCAGCGAGCCGCGGACGGCCGACGTGATCGTGCGCGACCCCGGCTTGCGCGCCCCGCGCACCGTCATGCACAGGTGCTCGGCCTCGATCACGACGATCGCGCCCGTCGGCCGCAGCCCTGCGACCAGGGCGTCGGCGATCTGCGTCGTCAGCCGCTCCTGCACCTGCGGCCGCCGTGCGAAACCGTCCACGAGCCGCGCCAGCTTGGACAGGCCCGTCACCTTGTCACCGGGGATGTAGCCGACGTGCGCCACCCCGACGAACGGCACCAGGTGGTGCTCGCAGACCGAGCTGAGGTCGATGTCGCGCACCAGCACCATCTCGCGGTGGTCGATGTCGAAGGTCCGGCTGAGCACGTCGGTCGGGTCCTGCCCGAGGCCGGAGAACATCTCCGCGTACGCCCTGGCGACGCGCGCCGGGGTGTCGACGAGGCCGTCCCGATCGGGGTCCTCACCGATGCCGATCAGCAGCTCCCGGACCGCGGCCTCGACCCGGGGAGCGTCGAAGGCCACCTCAGATCCCGGGAGCGGCGGGGCCCCCCCCCGGGCCCTGCTGCCCGGGCTGCCACTGCGGAGGCTGCCAGCCGTCGGTGGGGGTGGAGTCGGTCCACTGCGAGCCTGGCTGCCAGCCGATCGGGCGCTGGTCGTCTGGCCCGGCCGGGCCGACCACGTCACCGCCGGGGGCGGTGGGCGGGGCGGTCGG
>ERZ501047.1-NODE-1-length-208806-cov-56.349316_pt1 | contig 208806 bp, 225 predicted proteins | sample MGYA00510868_ERZ501047 | MGnify/ENA primary metagenome ERZ501047 (study PRJEB25958, sample SAMN03398593) | human skin metagenome | study: EMG produced TPA metagenomics assembly of the Human Skin Microbiome Metagenome (human skin metagenome) data set. | reverse complement strand
ACGAGCAGGAGATTAGAGCATGAGTGATTAGGAAGTCAAGCATCTAGGTCTGCTCCCAAACGTGCCAGTTCGGGCACCCGTCGCAGCGGAACAGGGTGCGGCCACCATAGGGCCCGGACTTGGGCGAGATGTGCTTGCAGGGCTGGCCCACCTCGATTTCCCTCCCGCACTTCCCGCACGTGCGGTTCGGCAGCGGCTGAGACTTATCCGCTTCGGTGACCTTCATGAAGACCGGGAGGCCGCGCTTGGTGGTCTTCTGCACCTGCACCTTGGCATAGGTGCCGTCCTCCTGGCGAACCTCCTTCGTCGTCATGACCGGGGTCTGCTTCTGCTTGCCCGTCTTCGGGTCGATGACCGGGACGGTGGCGAAGCGCTGCTGCGCCTTCTTGACGTACGTGATGCGAGCCATGCTCAAGTCCTCATTTTGTGATAGTTGGTCTCTCTCTATGAGGATAGCAGGTGATCGCCTGACAGCGCAACTCTATTTTGAAACCATGCTGCTGGCATACAGCGAGTCAGTGCACCAGGGCACCGGAAGGATAGCTGCGTTCAATGCCTCCACCACCGCGCGGGGATGCTTGATGTTCTCATTGGGCTTACCTGCGTTCAACTTGCTCACCACGCTGCCCTGCTCCGAGGTTCGGACCATTTCAGCTAGGAGAGGTGCGTTATCCACTTGCATCATCGGGACGGACAAGAGCACCCTCATCGGCAGGGTGACTCCACCATCGAGAGCGCGCCACCAGAGATAGGGGATGCTGGAGTTCAGGATCACTGCGGCCCAATCGCGATCCTCAGCCGTCTTGAAGTAGAGGGTGGTCTTCGAGGTGCGGCGCAGGGTCCTGAAGGCGGCACTGATGAAGTAGCGAGGAGTCATGGCCACCTCCAGCCAATAGGGAGTTTTGGCCTTGCTCACCAAATCCCGAAGCGAAGTCTTCTCTTGCATCAGCGCATCCCAGGTCGGAATGCTCTCCAGGGCCACCTTTGCCCACTCTCCATGCGGTCCTTCGCGCCGGGGCGCCAGGAAGTCAGGGCACTGGTCGAGCAGTAGAGCGCGATCCGCTGCACACCAACGGAGAATGGGAGTCACCCTCCATGAGGTGCTACTGGGGTGAGCCACAGTGATCGCAGCGCGCACGCAGTTCTTCACCGAAGTATTGCTCGATCCAAACTTGTATCCCCGGAAGAGCGTATCGGGCATGTTGTCGAATACGAAGACATCGCCTCCATTTACTTGCTGGTCAAGCAAGGTTCGAAGTGACTGGAACTTGGTGGAGGAGAGATAGGAGGCTGAGGTCACTGACACGAATCCGAGTGAGGTGGTAGCAACCCTCTCCATGAATAGCGCAAACAGGTCTCCCGAGTTGCCCGTGATGAACTCTGCTCGTGGGCTCGTCTTGGCGTATGGCGGATTGAGAATGGCGAAGTCGTAAGAGGGCAAGGGCTCTGGGCTCAAGTAGTCCCGCTGGACAGATCGCTCATGCAACGCCAGGAGCCCCGCGGCATCATTCTGCTCCAGAAAGGTTGCGGCGATCAGGGCCACTGCGGACCGCAGCGCAGTTGCATCGCTGTCCACCAGAATGAGGTGCTCGCGGACAAATCGTGCCGGGTCTTGCTGAGAATCTGCAAGATGCCAGGAGAGGTTGCCAACTCCACAGCAAGGGTCGATCCAGGTCCCCAGGCCAAAGGTGGCTGCTGAGCGCGCCATGAAGCGCGCCACGTCGTCCGGGGTGAAGAACTGGCCTTCTGACTTGCGCGACTCGGTATCCGAATCGGCCAGCAACGCCTCATAGCATGCCCCGATTTCACCGATGGTGAGTCCAGCGAGAACGTCCGGCCCTTGCGGCTCCACTCCAAGCACCCTCTTCATTAGATGCCCTAAAGCAGGGTGTGCTGCCGCAGTGCGTACTGCCACGGCTTCTAGCCACTTCTGTCGACGTTCGTGGGCTGTGGCACCATTTATGCTGCGGACGACATCCTGGATTGTCGAAACGGTGCTCTCGGCGTTCGTCTTCATCGCGTTCCTTGATCGGATCTCCCAACGGGGGTTGGATGAATTCTAGCTCGAAAGCACAACATTTCTGTCTCTCGGATCGAAATTCTACCTTTGCGCTAAGCTAGCTATTAGCTAGGCGAAGATTCAGGCTAGAAGTGTGGCGAAAGGCGGTAAACAATGGGGACTGGGGAGAAGGTTCTCACTGGGGCTGCGCTTGTTGGCGCCCATGTGGCGGGGACGATCTACGGGGTGCGGCGAAATGAGCGCAACCTCTTGATCTTGAATCAACGGATCGAGCAGGATTGCCAGGCGCTTCACCAGGCGAGTCTTCCTCCGTCTGCCAACCCTCCGATGGACACCCGTCCGCGCGCCGAGCGACACATCGTGGTGTGCCACCTTGCTGGCATGGCCCTGGGCGCCGTTATCGCCGGGCTCCTCACTGCACTGGTGTGCTCAATCCTCTTGCAGACGACTGATGTTCAAGCGACTGCTGCTGAGCGACACGCAAGCATCGTGTTTGCTTCGCTGGGAGCCTCCATCGTGGGCCTTCTGATTCCCGGCCTGCCGCTGGCCTCGATTATCTGGTTGCGGGAGTCGCGCAAGCGCGTAGACGACTCGTCTCGTGGTTATGTCGCCCTCTACTGGGAGGAGCGGGAGCGAGTCATGGACGACATTCGCGCCGGGCGCTGCGACTTTCAAGAGGCGGAAAGGCGTCTGGCGAGCTTTTGGTTGCAGCCAGCGCAGGCCTAATCACCCGGTGATGCCTGGATGCCGCTGCGCCTACTCGCAGTTCACTTGGACGCTGATCACCGCCAAGTGACCACCATGTCATGATCCACGGCATACTGCGCGAGATTGCGAAGCCGCTTCAACTGCTCTTGGACCCAGCCCTTGGGGTGCACAAGAGCCACATGCGCAAAGGCGCTCTCACCAGACTCCTTGGGGGCTGAGATTTCGACAAGGGCAGGATTCAGAGCTTGCCCAATCAGCACTCGACCTAGGAAGTCCTGAGCCTGGGCTTCACCGTACAGATCACCCACCATCTCTCCGGTCGACAGATCGGCAAAGCCCAGCACGATCAGCATGTCCCGGGCTTCATCCTCGCTGAGACTGAAGTCGGGCGCCGTGGTCGCAACCGGGGTCATCTCGGCAAAGAGCATCGGGCCGTTGGTGAGGCAGAACTCATCCGTGCAGCCGTCCAGCGGAAAGGGCGCACCCTGATAGGTGCGTAGCCAGTCGGAGGCTTCGAGGTAGGAGGCGAAGGTCATCTGCGCTTCGCCTTCGCGGCGGCACCCACAAGCGACCAACCAAGTTCCAGTCGCGCCGAGGTCATGAGAACTGGCGGAGATTACGCCGAACGTGATGGTCATTCTGACTCCTGTTAGTCGGTCTCTCGCTAGAACACTGTAGCAGGTGACTTTCAGGTTTTGTGACCATAGCTAGGTCGCTTCGGCTGCGATTTTCAAGGGGTGCCGCTGACGCTCTTTCAAGCGGCAGGAGCGCCGAAGGAAAGCTCGTTGTAGATGAAGGTGTCATAGGAGCGGATGCCGTCTGCATGCAAGAGCACGAAGCGCGAAATCCCGCAGGTCAAGGCCATCTTTGAGCAGATCGTGCAGTAAGGCGCGGCGGCTGGAGCCATAAGGCCATCTGCATCCAGGCGCACGAAGTAAAGGCTGGCGCCTGGCACCTTTGTCGGGTGAGACGCCATTGCTTCCAGTAGGGCGTTCTGCTCGGCGTGCATGCAGCACGTTCGGTCCGAGCGGAAGTCTTCGGGTAGTTGGTCTTTGCGACAGAAGGAGGGCTGCCCGGCACATGGCAGTTGATTCACGCCCGTAGCCAGCACGGCCCCATCAGCAGCCACTATTACCGATCCGCAGCGCGACCGCAGGCAAGAGGCCTTTCGAGCAACCTCAGCGGCATACCTGATCCACGTTCGTGCAGTCGCCTCGGCCAGTCCGGTGAGGACGGGAACATCGAGATATGCAGGTCGATCATCAGACACCATCATCAGCCCACTCCTCTGCATCACTAGCCTCATAGATCAGACTTGCTCCCAATCGGACGCCAGGAGAGACCTGCTCATCTAGGCCTCGATTCTGAGGCTCTTCTCTCGACACAAGCAGATCAGTGAACTGCGCCCGCAATGCGTCCAACTTCTGCTGCATGACCACCAGGCTGCTCGCCAGAGTCTCGAAATCGCTTTCCATCTGACGTATGTAGTCCCGAGAGATGACTACCTCTTCAGGCATCGGCTTACTGGCGGCTCGGGTGGGCAGCAGGCTGGGAAGGGTCTGCAACTCCATCCCGCGCGTACGAGTGGGTGAAGAGTCGAAGGTCCAGGTCCGGCGAATCTGAACACGGCTCAGGATGTTCTGCTCCGGCACCCACCACCACGCTTCGCCATTCTCCAAAGTAGCCAGGGAGCCGCCCACCCTCTCCCAATCCTCAGAGTTGTCCTGTCCGTCCACCCAGGCCCGGATGGCATCACGATCATGAGAAGCGATCATCCGCAGCGCTACTAGTACGTCAACCTGGGTCAGCACGTCTTTGGAGAGCACCGCGGGGCGCTGGGTAGCCATGGTGGTGCCGATGCCGAAGTTTCGTCCACGTCGGACCAGGTTCTGCATCGTCTCTAAAAGGGGACCGTCTTTGGCGCTCGGCTTCTGTGGAGCATAGAGGTCGGCCTCGTCAATGAAGACGTGCATCAGCGAGCGGTCCTTGTTGGCCCGGTAGAGGCGATCCAAGAAGTCTCGGACGAACTGCCGCTCTTGATCTCGGGAGGTGAACTCCGACATATCGAGGATCATCGAAGAGTTGGACCGGATAGCCATGTCGGCCAGGTCTGCTCCATCGCTGTGATCAAGAGGGTAGTCCCCCTTGCTTCCTCCAAAGATCGTCATGTCCAGGCCAGCATGTTGTCCGTCACTAGTCATGCGTAGGCCCCAGAAGACCCCCATGGGGTCCAGGATGATCGACTGCACTCCCGCCTTGTGGAACTCTTCAGCCAGGACGCGCATGGCGAACGTCTTGCCGCTGCCCTTTTTGCCCAATAGGGCAACAGATCGTCCAGCCATATAGTCCACATCGACCGAGAAATCTGGAGCAATCTGCACAACGTCGGTACTCATGAGCGCCCCTCGGAGAGAAATAGGACTGAAGTGGCGACTACGGCGCCAGGGGATGGGTACTCGACTAAGCCGAGGCTGCGCAAGGCCCCGAGGTTGTTGGTGTAGCCGCTCGACGCTGCGGACACCTGGGCTTGTTCAGCTAAGTCGGCCTTGCTAAGCGCATCGGGGTAGTGCTCGATGAGAACAGACAGCAAGCGCCATCGAGCCGGAGAGACTAGGGAACGTACATGCTCGTGCAGTGCTTCGTCGTCAGGAAGGTCGGCTGCTGCCGATACGTCCACTAGCGCCTGCCCGGCATCGGTCAGGCAGACGGCGCCACCTCGGGGATAGTCGATCAAACCTGCCGAGCGCAGGGCCCCTAGATTGTTGGTGTAGCCGCTCGACTTGGGGGACACCTGAGACCAAAGAGCGAGTTGCGTCCGACTTGGTTGATCTATGCCAATCTGAAGCAATCCGTAGAGAGCGTTCAGTAGGCGGAGTCGCGCTGGCGGGACCTGCTCATCAGTGCTGGACTGGACCCCGTGGAGTGCCGCGGGCGTGGGTCGCGGACGCGACGGTGGGGCATCGAGACCCTTCGGTCGCGCGACGGGCGAGAGAGGGCCCTCGATGGGCTTCTTGGGAGCTTCGATGCTCGCCAGCATCTCGGTCGCTCGCTGAAGGCTCACCATAGCCTCCGTCAGGGCATCAAGGAGACCCGGAGGCACGAAAGGAGTGGGCACCTCGATTCGCACCGGCTCCACGGCAGGCGCCGCCGTGGTGGCCTTGTGCAGGTCGCGCTCCAGTTGAGCGATCTGCTTCTTTAGCGCCTTGGGGTCATTGGCTTGCGCTCGCTCCACCGTGGCCGCGATCTGTGCCGAGATTGCGCCGAGGTCTACGTCAGCGATTTTCTTGGGAGTGCGCGTTCCCGAGGCGCGCGAGCGAGTGGGCGAAGAGTCGAAGGTGGTGGTGTTGCGAATCTGGACGCGCTCCAGCACGCCCTTCTCCGGTACCCACCACCATGCCTCACCGTTCGCAAGACCTGGGAGCGACGGGGCGACCTTGACCCAAGATTCGGCGTCCCCTTGCCCACTCACCCAACTCTTGATCGCCTCCCGGTTTTGGGGCCCAGTCATTCGCAGCGCCACCAGCGCATCCACTTGGGTCAACACGTCCTTCGACACCACAGCAGGCCGCTGGGTGGCCAGTGTGCTGCCGATTCCGACGTTGCGCCCACGACGGACCAGGTTCTCCATCACGGCCAGCAAGGGTGCATCTTGCGGACGAGGCTTCTGCGGGGCGAATAGGTCGGCCTCGTCCACGCTGACATGAATGAGGTTGCGCGCCTTGTTGAAACGGTAGAGCCGGTCGAGCAAGGCGAGCGCGAACTGACGCTCCTGGCTGCGCGAGGTGAAGTCCGACAGGTCGAGAATCATCGACAGGCCCTCATTCACGGCGATGTCGGCCATGAGTTCCCCCGCGGTGTGCTCCAATGGGGCATCTCCATGGGCGCCACTGAAGACTGGGATCGAAAGCCCCTCGCTGAGCCCATCGGCACTGGAGCGAAGACCCCAGAAAACACCCATGGGATCGAAGATCACCTGCTGCACTCCAGCCTTGTGGTACTCCTCGGCCAGGACGCGCATGCCGTGGCTCTTGCCGCTGCCCTTCTTGCCGAGTAGAGCAGTGGAGCGGCCAGCAAGGTAGTCCGCGTCCAGGCTGAAGCCGCGAGCGATATCCATTTCAACGGGCGGCTGCTTGGAAGTCATGGGTTCACCCCTGGTAGAAGACGGTGATAGTCATGGAAGAGCGAGACATCATGGGTGATGGATGTTTTCCAAGCACCCCATCCCGTATTCATCTCCCGGCTCCCGAAGCCCGAGCGCTCCACCGCACTCACAGGCGAGCCGCCACGATGGATTCCAGCTAGGGTGATCGGCCCACTGCCTGACCACCCCAAACGTGATCCTGAAGTCTCCAGAGAGAATGGCGGCGACTTGGAGCGCCATCAGGGTTACGGGCACGTCGCCATTACTACCTCTGGGGACCTTCCGGCCTTGCTCCAGCGCTCGCCGCAGACCGAACACCGACATCTGCCTGGTGCGCTCGTCCATCTGGTCAAGTGCCACCTTGACATCCTTCAGAGAAGGGCCGGGGAGTGTCATGCGAGCCTCGTTAAATTGGGTCAGCGGAATTCTTATAGTAGCAGATTGATAGACAACGGCCAGCACTAATGAGGTCCGACTCCGCATCCACCCGACCTCTTCATTCAGATCGGAAGTGGAAGATCGGATGGGGCGAGGCCATACTGAGCCTGCCCTTGCCCCTTGTACGGGGCGCGACATCTCCCTCTGGAAGGAAACTCCCATGCGCTCCCGCAACATCAGCACGATCCTCACCGGGCTAGTCCTCGCTACCATGGTCCCTGTCGGCGCGGCCCATGCTGGCAAGGGTGGCAAACCCAGCCCCATCGACCTATCCCCCTGCTCTCCTAGCCCAACTGGGGAGATGATCTGCCCATTCGATGACGACGAGCCGGGGGAGTACACAGAGAACTTCTACTCGGGCAAGTGGGGCACTGCGGGTGGCTCCGGTGTGATCACCAGCAACACCACCGCCTATTGGGATGCTCACGTGGTCTACAAACTGGACCGCAAACCAACTGACACCGGGGTGCAAGATGTCGTCCTTCAAGACACTCGTGTTGCAGACGCGCGCGCCTATTCGCTCAACCTCAGCACGCTGACAAGTGCTATCAAAGGTGCTATCAGCATCAATGTCACGGTTGGGTCATGTGCCGCCAAGCCTGACGCCAACTGCATCTCCGTCGTGGACTTCGACGCCCAGAATCACCCGGGCTCAGGTGGCTACATGACACCCGTCAGCCTGACCGAGCGCAAGATGGCCTTCAACCCGTCGATGATGACGGGCAAACAGGCGACCAAGTTCTTGCTGCACGAGGGAGGTCACGCTTTCGGCTTGTCGCACAAGCACAACCCGAATGGCGTGATGTCCTACTACCTGATTGACCGGGCATACAGCAATGACGAGACGGCTGCGCTGCGCTTGGCCTATAGCGGCGGCGGACGCCAGTCTGTCAGCAGGGCCCAGGCGCAGAAGGTGCCACCAACGGTCGACTGAAAAACCTTCTCTCACAGAACAGCCCCAGGACTGTGCATCCTGGGGCTGCCCTGTGAAAGGCTCCAAATCAGTCGCGGACCACCTTCTCCAGAAGAGGCCGGAGCTTACCGAACGCCCGCGCCATCATCTGCGCATCCGGGCCAGCACGGTGAGCCTCTCGATACTCAACACCGGCCCAGGTCGTGAAGGACTCCATGGAGTTGTCTTTGATCCCCTCGTCCTCGACTGCCGCACCGAATGCGCGCATGGTATCTGCATGGACGATCTGAATTCCGCTCTCCTGCAACCATTGCGCCTCGAACCGAGAGTTATGGGCAACCACAACTCGATCCCCGATGAAGTCGCGAATCTCCTGTTGAGCGGCGGAATCGTGCATAAGGATCGGCTGATCACGCACCATGTCTAGCGTGATGCCGTGCACCTCTACTGGACCAGTGCCATTCCATCGAGCATGATCCTTGGGAACGCCGTAGAGGCGCTCCAGTGTCCGCCCTTGCTCATCTGTCCCAGCGAACTCGATGATGTGGCCGCGGCGACGAGAAAGGTGCGATGACTCCAGATCGACAAAGACCATTCCCTTGTCCAGGGCAGTTTTCCAGGTCTCCCGCTCTTCATCGGTCAACTTGAAGGTACGTCGCTTCACCGGCTTCTTGTTCCCAGCCCGGTCGGTCTCACGATCCCCATTCCACTTCTGCACCATGCCCTCGGCATACTCACGCACATCCGAGTAGGCGAAAGAGTCACCCAGCTTCTTGATGGAGTTGGGGCCAGCCGGGACACGATCCTCGCTCCGCACGCGGTAGATCACCAAGCGCTCATCATTGATGTTGGCAATCAGGAGACCCTTGTTGGCCCCGTGCAGGTCCATGCAGTGCTGCGTTTGCAGGACGTAGGAGTCCGGGGCGGTATTTTCCCAGTCCTTAGGGTGGGAAGATGTCTTGCACTCCACCACCGTTTCAATGGAACTCCCCCCAGTGGTATCTGCGCCCTCCAGGGTGAAGCCATCGAGATTGGCGTGACGCCGCCCATCCGAGAAGGTGGTCTTGTTGACATACACCTCTTTGCCGAGCACTTCAGATGCCGTGTTCAGTAGGTGGGGCTCCCACAAGTCACCAGCCAGCGCCGCACCCGCGTGCTCTTGATCTTGGGGATCGAGGTCAAGCTTCTGCTCTCGACAGCGGTCGTAGTCCAGCCCACCCCACTCTCCCACCTTGCAGATCGCGCCCACGTCAGACCCGCCTAGGGTGACTTGACGCATCTGGAGCCATTCACGGGTGCCAGATTCGGCTTGTCCAACTGCCGAAACCCCTTCTTGGAGAGTGAATTCAGCCTCTTCAGGAGTGATCTGAGGAAGCATTCGTGCAGTCTCTAGCCGGTAATCCGCGATGTCGGCGCGAATAGCTCGCAAGGCGTCCAGGGTGCGATGGCGCTCCTGTGGATCAACGTCGTCATTGTCCTCCCCTATGGTGTCCATGTAGGCCGTCAATGCCTCTTCCCGTGCCCGCATCTGAGCAAACCCTTGATCGAGCAGACGTTCGCGCACCTCAGGGGGAGCAAAGTCCACCAAAGGAACGTCGATAATCTTCTGCATGCCCACGCTGTCAGCTTCTGCGGCAAGCGCAGCCAGATCAGGCTTCGGCGCGGTCGCGCTCGATTTGCGCACCGCCTCCCTCTGGCTTGCACCTGCGTCGGCTTCATCCGTCTGCGGGGACTCAACCGAAGCGAACTCTCCCTTGACGACAGCATGGAGATCTTCCAGCTTGGTCGCATAGAGAGCAGCCCGGTCTGCATACTCCTGAGCTTTCGCGGTATCACCGTCTGCCGCAGCCTGGGCAGATTTTGCCAGGTTGCGACTGTGGCTGCGACGTGCCGCAGAGAAAGCTTTGCTGTGCTTTCCCCAGCTATTCTCACAGCGCGGACCCCCAACTTCACACATGATGGACCCTTCCTTCATGGTTGAGAACAAGTATGGTCGAGCAGCCATCCTAAGGGGGGACGGACTTTGATGGAAACCCTTGGACAACCTTCTCTGTCATTAGTGAGGCATCTCTGCGTGTCGCAAGCAAACCACCTTACGAATAAGGCACTTCTCTAGTGTCATTAGCAACTCTTGAAGACGTGCGTAGTGTCTATTTCAAGCATGAGATACATTGTGGGCGCCAACCCGTCCTCCCCGTCGACGCCTCCCTTCGTCTGGGTATGTCACGGCAGAATGAAAGAGACACCGAATGAAGCTAGGCAGATTGGGGGCATCGGTCCTCGCTCTGATGGTCTCCGTAACTGCGCTCGTCGCCCCAGCCGAAGCCACGTCCGCTCCAGCTCCCGCCCCAACCGGGGCCACGTCCACACGTCCAGGTGGTCCCACGAAGTTCGGCTTCGCCGTATGGCGCCATGTGGGAGAGAACTATGCGGCAGCCCTCGCCCGCCAGTCAGCCGCTCTTGGGAAGCCGGAAATCATCCGGTACTTCAACGGCGCCAACCCTCTGGTTTGGCCGGTAGAGGGCGGCGCGACGGGCAACACTCCACTGATCTACTCCTTCAAGCGCCCTCCAGCCGCCGTGGCGGCAGGAGCGTATGACGCCGAAATCTCCGCATGGCTCGCCAAGCTGCCCACCACCCGGCGCACCTGGATCGCCTATGAGCACGAGATGGACATGAAGGTTGCTCATGGCGAGTACACCGCCGCCGACGCCAAGTCGGCCTTCGCTCACGTCACCGAACTGATTCGGGCAACTGGCAACCCCAAGCTGAAGGCCACTCTGATCCTCACGGGCTTCGACTACGCTAAGCGCCTTCCTCAGTTCTACCCGGGCGGCAAGTACGTCGACGTTCTGGGCGTGGACACCTACCAGTGGACCACCGAGTCCGTACCGCAGATGCTGTCCACCAACATGGCAATCGCTGCCAGCTACAAGAAGCAATTCGGGCTCAGCGAGTTCGGACTATGGCAGGGTGCCGACGAAGCCCGAGCAGGCTACATCAAAGAGGCTGTCCAGGCTGCCGACGAGAAGATGGCCTGGATGACCTACTTCGACTGCGACCGCAGCGCCACGCCCGGCGACCACGACTGGGAGATCTCTGACATGCCTGCCTCGGCAGAAGCCTGGCGGACTGCGGTAGCCGCAACCCACTGATCCATGCTGCGGGCTTCTTGCCTGCTCCACTAGAAGCCGCCTGCGCCCTTACCGGGGGTGCAGGCGGTCTTCCTGTATAGAGGGCACCTCTGTACCGCTATTACGCACCTGGGCGGATTTCATCCTGTGTGCGACTCAACTTCTCGCGGACCACCATGTCCTGACCGTCAATGCCTCGCTTCAGAGAGAGGATGGCGTCGCATTCTTCAGTGTTCATTGCCACTGCAAATTCTGAAATCACCTTTTGGTTGCCATGGACACAAGGCCCAATAGCGATTTGAGTGTCAGAGCGAGTGTGAGCTACCGCAGTAGTCCCGTAGATAGCGAGCTGGACGATTTCAGTAGCTCGAATCAGGTCTCCATCGTGACTTTTGATCCAGGGACCATTGCCAGAATTGCAAGAACAAGGCATTTATATTGCGCTCCTTCAAGTGGGTGATATTTTGAGAGAGCGCCCGACAAGCGCTCGGATCATGTCCTCCTTGGCGCACTCACTCCTACCGAATTGCGGGGTATCGACGCACTGCCACACCACTCGGCTCAACAGCGGCACCCTGGCCGAAGGAACCCTCCTGCGGAGGGTAGATCACCTCGGGACGTTCTTGGGTCTTGCGAAGGCGCTGAGGACCGACTAGCGAGTATTCGTTGGTATGGAGGAGGACATCGGCCAACGCAGAGCGGTGCATTTCAGCCATGTCGATTAGCCACATCTCGTCCGCCTCCAGCATGATGTCGAGCGACCAGCACCCCGATAAGTCGATACCTGGGATCAAGTCCTTGACCCATGTAACCAAGGTGTCTCGATGCGCCTCGAATTGCTTGGTCAGATATGGAAGGCGCTGCTCATAGACCTTGGCATCGTCGCGAATGTAGTCCATTCCGAGCGCCTCGGAAGCAGCCAGAGCATTGCGCATGACGGAAGGATGCCAATAGGGCGTAATGCCGAGCACTTCGTCAGCGTCGAGATCCACGAAGACCCGGAACTCGGGCCGCAATGGCATACCGTGGTAGATGGTTGGGGTTGCAGAGTTGGCCTCGATGTAGTCGCGGACGCAGAGGTCCACGCTATCTCCGGCGCCGACCATCATGGCGAAGTTGTTGATGGCCTGGAAGTACTCACCCATTTCGCGAGGCTCTGAGCACTTCGCATTGGCGAACTCGAACTTCGAGGAGAAGGTGCCGGTCTTGATGAAGTAGGTGCGACCATCTTCCAGCCCGAAGAGATTGAAGATGATGTCATTGAAGATCGCACGAGAGGCCGGAGTGCTGCTGGCGTACTCGATGCGAGTGAACTGCGCTAGTTCCACGGGCAGCCGAGCAATAGTGGTCTGCGGGACACAGAACTTGCGCTTCTCGCCTTGACTGGCCAGTGCTTGGTAGAGAGCCGGGTACCAGTTGGCGATGGAAGTGGCGTTGGCGCAGAAGTGGTCGTACAGGGCGGGAGTGAGGTCGCTGACCGAGGCCATCCTGGAGAAAAGCCCATAGAGGTTCTCAGCCCCCGCGAAGTCTCCATGGGCCAACGCCTTCCGGCGCTGCTCCGCAACGTTCCCTAGCGTTTGATCCACCGGAAGGCCGTCCGTGCGACAGATGGCTCCTGGGGCGAACTGGACAAAGGTGTCGGGGATTTGGTCCTCTCCGGGAGTCCGCAACATGGCAAGTTGAGCGCGAGTGGGGAAGTAGCCTGTCGGCTCAATGTCCTCCAACTCGGGCATTACCGCTCCATCCCTAGGCCCCACCTGTCAGCGTCTTTGCCGACGACTTTCTCTTAGCATAGCACCCATTCTCATCCCGTCAAGTTCCTGCATGTGCTGCTGGTCGAGAGCGCTTGTAGAAGACGTGAATTATGGAAGAGGAGAGAGGGGTGGGGCAAGCGCTGCACCTGGAATCGTGCATGAGCGCCCGGTCTAAAAGTGGTCACCCAATACCCACTCTATGGCGCTGAATGACGCCATCAAGGAAGCTATTGAGATAGTCCAAAAGCACTACCCCGAAGCCACCGAGGTCGGCCTCGTGACGGGCAGGTCGACATTGCCCACTTCCGTGAACTGACCGAACCGAACGGTTAAGCGAGAGTCAGCGTCGGCTGGTCAGACAAGATGTAATCGGGCTCCCGAAGCCAGCGGCACGAGCCCGTAGGTAGGACTTGCGGGTCAAAAGGAATCGCCACATTATGGGACAGGACGAGATATTCGCAGTCGATCCGCTGCCGGTTAGCGGTGTGAGCGATTTCGAACTCCAACACCGGGTTCTCGGCATACCACTCCTGCGCCACCACAGGCTCGTCGTCGTAGGTGAGCAGCCAAGGCGAGGGGCACTCGCGCAGGGCTTTGGCAAGCCGCCGATGCTCATCGAGAGACATTCCCTGGGCGTATAAGCCATTGCCCTCACGCACGTAGGGCGGGTCCACAAAGAGCATCACCTCATCCTCGAAGCCGCAGTCGGTCAGACCCTCCACGTAGTCGATGGCGTCACCCTCGATCACCCGTAGCGGATAGGAGCCGACCCGACGAATGCGCTCGGCAAGGGCAGGGCCATTGAAGCGGGAGGCAATGCTCCAGTCCCCGTCCTGGCGCTTGCCGCCGATGGGGCCGACCTTAGGCGAGATCATGCCCGAGCGCGAACATCGGTTCACCAAAAAGGCAGCCATCGCCAGGTCCATCTCATCCTTGGCCTCGGCTGGGGCGGCCAGCAGCGCACGTGAGCGCTCCCACTGGGCCATTGTGGGCGAGGTATGCTCCACCAGGCCTGCCAGGGCCTCGGACTGGGTGCGGGCGCAGCGCCAGAAGGCTGCCAGCGCGGGATTGCGCTCGACCAGCCAGACCTCGCTGACGACCTCGGCCTCCAGCAGTGTCAACCCGGCTCCGGCTCCTCCCGCGAAGGGCTCGATCCAGACCTCGACATCCATGAGCCCGTTGTAGTGCCGGGAGAACACCTCACCCAGGAAGGCAGCCATGCGGCCCTTGCCTCCGGGGTATCGCAGCGGGCTCACCCACCTACGGCTCCCTCCTGCCACCTCGTCAGTCCTTCCGATCAGGACGCGGCGCAGGGGTCGGACACACCGCACCCTCGCAGCAGGGGCGTATGAATCCGCACCCGTCGCAGCGCTCATTGCTGGTCTCCCAGCGCATCAGCCTGCCGCAGTTCGGGCAGGGCTCGGTGAGATCAGCCACGGTTGCCCTGTACACGCCAGGAGGGGATGCGCACTGCCATGGGTGAGGCACCGGGTGTCGCCTGGAGGAGCCCCATGCCTTGAACCGTACGACCATCCTCCAGGGCGTTCACCTGCTCTGCCTGGTCTGGCTCGACCTCCACGCCGAAAGCCATCACCTGGTGAGTGAGATCAACACGTCCCATCACCAGGTGGGCGGTGCATGCCTGACGGACGCGGGTGGAAAGCGACTTGGAGGACGGCCTCTGGACACGCATGGCCACGACGGTATTAGGGTCAGCCATCAGGCCCAGCAGGTGATCCAGCCAGCCGAAGGTCTCACAGGGTGCAGGCTTGGTGCTGCTGTAGGCGACGAACTGCCCCGCGATGCCGCCGTCAAGCACAAGCAGCAGAGGAGTCTCCTCGGTACCGGGGGTGGTCTCGTAGATCGCCTTGGCGAACGCCTCATCGTCACGCGCCCAGATGGCAGTGAATCGCGTCTGTTCCTGCGGACCGAGGTCGTCCGCGAGACCAGCGTATTCGGGGCACTTCGTGCCCAGCGACCGCACCTCCCATCCTCGAACAAGAGCGTCGCGCGCCAGGAACTGGAGGGCGTAGGTACTGCCCGAGGCTGCACCTCCGCTGACCAGCAGGTTGGTGGAGCGGGGGTCGAAGTAGACATCGAACCCTGCTGGGCTTCGCCCCAGTCGCCCGATGTGCAAGGCGTACTTCGAGGTCAGGAGGTGACTCGGGATGGAGGTCTTCCCCACCCCAGCCTCCCCCACGGTCATCCGACCAACGACGAGGCTGGCCAGCAGGTTGTGGGGGCTTGGCACCACCCCCTGCCTGGCGAGTGCATCCCGGGCACTGGCCACGCGGCCCTGGTGGACCAGGCGCAGGGCCTGGGTGTACTTCAGGTCTGGCTGGGCCTGCATCAGCAGGCGAGCGTCCTCGCGCTCAGCAGTGCTGGTGCCCTTCGGCTTGGCGAAGGTGTGCAGGGGGTTGTGAAGGTCCATCACGTCTCGCTTCCTTGCGGCTCGTCCGTGCCCTGCCGCGCAGAGAGATGCGTGGGAGGTCCAACTGCGAGCACCCATCCGGGAGTTGTCCGTCGAAGCCTGCCCGCACGGGGGCCTGGCTGGGAGGTGAGCGATCTCGCGCGCTCACTCTGACGATAGCAGTTCCTCGGGCCTCATCGCAAGGTAGTCCGAGGGGTGTGCGGGCGAGGATAGGGTGGGTCGGAGCCCCGCCTGTTCGGTTACTCGCGCCTCAGCCTTCTAGGCGGATACCGACAACGCCAAAGGGTATCGGATGCGGATGATATGCCAGTTGGAGTAATCCGCTTCGGAGTTAGCAGGCGATAAAGCCGAAGTCATGGTGGCTTCCTTTAGGGCAAGAGGAGGGATGCCGGGTTATAGGGCGATGGGCCTGTGCTCGCCCTCATGCCCCTTGGGTCGAGTGCATGTGGGGTTATAGCCGCCGCTGCCGAAACCACAGGGGTTAGCCTCACGCGGCTCTTGGCGCTCCTGCGGATTCCCGAAGTCCTGTGCACGCTTCTCGCCTGTTGCATCGAACAGTGCTCGCCAGGCCACGTCCTCATCAGAATTGGTCCCGATGATCCGGTTGTACCAGGCGTCCTGCGGGCGCATTTTGCGGACCCGAGCACCAAACAGCGCCCCGGCCCACTTAGCTCGGTATTTACCGAAGCGCTCCTCGCACTCAGCGAAGGTCTGCTCCAGGAGGTCGATGTTCTCCTCGGTGATCTGTTCCACGTCGGCGCAGCCCCAGATGAATAGGTCGCTGCATCGAATGAAGACCTGCAACGTCTGAGGGTTCTCGTCAGACATGCGCCACCATAGGTCGTCGCAGTATCCGAAGCCGGTCGCGATCATTGCGCGCTCGGCCAGGCTCGCGTTCTTTGCTTCCGAGGTGGTCTCAGACTGAACAAACATGGGTGTGAAACTTAGCATACGATATCGTTGCATTTCATGGGGCTATGAGCGTACCGTAATGCCATGAAATTGTCGGTCTATGCGCGGCGCGAAGGCATCACATACAAAGCCGCATGGCTGCGCTTCAAGGCCAACAAGATCGAGGGGGCCTACCTCGACCACTCGGGTCACGCTGTCGTCCCCGAGCCACAGCATGAGCACGTCGTGAACGCGGCTCGCGTGATCTCTGCACGACGTTCGTGTGGTGGCGCGGGTGTGCGCACGTCCAAGCATGGCGTTCTCGCGCACCTCGATCAGCAGTTCGAGGCCCGATGGGACATCGCTGCTGGTCGGGTCCGCGAGCGACAACCACGCCCGCGCAGTCGGGCTGTCCCGGACCACCGACAGGTGGGCCGGGATCAACTGGTGGCGTAGGACGAAGTTCTACAAAATCAGAGACTGTTCCTTTGCTCGATGTTCTCTTGATAGTTGTCGTAGCCGACGACCTGACGGGGGCTTACCACGTGGGTGCTGCCATCGCTCTCAATGTCGAAGGACCGCAGGTCACCAACGCTGACGATCTGCGTCACGACGCCTGAGTGCATCTGCTCTCCGACCCCGAACTGCACTCGGGTACCGAGCGTGGGCCACTCGACAGACTCCGAGGGTGGGATGTCCCGAACTGCGCTCTCCATCAGCAGTCGTAAGAGGCGCCCATGTCCAACCACAGACCTTCCTCGGGAAGTCGCTCGTAGAAGAACAGGGGACCAACAAGAACCATCTTGCCGCCACCGATGACGTAGTTCTCCAGGTCTCGCCAAAGGCCGTCCAGCAGCACCCACCTCGCAGATCGGGGCTGTCGTTCCCTCCAAGAGGCGTGAGTGATGTCGAGCCCGTCACAAACCAGCAGCAGGTGTCGCGTCGAGGTGTCCGTCGTGCGGGAGCGTTCATGCGACGCGAGGATGGCCCGGGCTTCGCTCAAAGCGTCCTTCCGGTACTCGATGAGGTCGATACAGGTTGTTGACCAACCCGCCTTCTGGGTAGCTCTGAAAAGGCTCACCAGAGGTTCTGGGTAAAGGGTTCTCGATCCCAGTAGGACCACAGGGTCGCTGTCGAAGTCGTGTTGACCACTGCGTGAAGGTGGCCACTCCACCGTGCCGTCATGGACCCTGAGGTCTGGAGCACTCTCCAGGGGGTCAAGCCAGTCGAGATCAGTCATGATTCACCATCGCAGCGAACTCAGCCTCGGAGAGCACAGGGACGCCCAGGGATTCAGCCTTGGTCTTCTTGGACCCCGCTTTCTCGCCTGCGACGACGAAGGAGGTCTTGGCCGATACCGAGCCAGATGCCCTACCACCCCGCTGCTCGATCAACACCTCCATGTCACGCCGACCAAGATCAGCCAGTGGACCAACCATGGTGCCCGTCACGACGACAACCTTGCCCGCAAGGGGCAGGTCGGTGGACGCTCCCGCTTCCTGCCCATCGCCCTCATCCTCGCTCGTTGCCACGATGGAATCACGGTCCCGAACCCCTGCGGCCCGAAGAGCGTCGATGGTGGCCTCCAGGTCGCTCAGTTCCTCCTGGATGAGCCCAGCCTTGATCTCTCCGATGCCTTCGACCGCACTCAGGTCCTCCAGCGAAGCCGTCTGAATCGCCTTCAGAGAGCCGAAGTGACGAGCCAGGCGACGGCTCATCGAGCGCCCCGTTCCTCGGATGCCCAGAGCGGTGATGGTCGCCGCCAGCGGAACACTCTTGGCCTTCTCGATCTGGGCCAGCACCTTCGGGGCGTTGGCTGCGGCACAGCCTCCCGCCACCAGCGCGTCGGCGTCCAGGGTGAAGATGTCAGCCAGCGACGCCACACGCCCACTGGAGACAAGTCCATGGGCCAGTGTGGTGCCGAAGCCGTCGATGTCCCAGCCAGCCTTGCTCACCGCGTAGGCCACCTTGGCCTCGATGGCGCAGCCGCCACCACTGGGGCAACGCAGACGCGCCTGCGAGGTATCGAGAGTCTGGCCGCAGTTCGGGCACTCCGAGGGGACAGTGACGGGCGTCTGAGTCCCGTCGCGCATCTCCAGCAGCGAGCCCAACACCTCGGGGATGACCTCGCCTGCCTTGCGCACGGTGATGTGGTCACCGAGCATCAGGTCCTTGCGAGCGATGTCCTCGGGGTTGTTCAGCGTGGCGAAGGCGACGGTCGAACCCGCGATGCGCACCGGATCGAACTCGCCGCGCGGAGCGACGTTGCCGGTCCGCCCGGTCTCCCACGTGACCTCACGCAGGACCGAGACGGCGACCTCGGTCTCGAACTTGTAGGCCATCGCCCAGCGGGGGGCCTTCGACCCCGCTCCGATGCGCTCGCGCTCGCTGTGGCTGTTGACCTTGATCACCAGGCCATCGGTCTCGTAGTCGAGGGTGGTGGCCTGCTCCTGGAAGGACTCGATCACGGCGAGCACCGTGGCGGCGTCCACCATGACGGGACCGTCACCAAGCAGGGAGTGCGCCGTGGCGAAGCCCATCGCGGCCAGGTGATGGAGGGTCTGGTCATGGCGAGTGATCGCGGGGCGACCCGTGGCCACGAGGTCGTAGGCCAGGAAGGAGACTGGGATGAGGTAGGCGCGGTCGCGCGCTCCCCGAACGGTGCCTGCGACGCCGTTGCGGGCGTTCTCGAAGGTCTTGTGCCCGTGCTCCTCACGAGCCACCTGGGCAGCGGCGAACTGGTTGTGCGAGAAGATGACCTCGCCACGCACCTCTCCCGTGAAGGGCATGGCGCGCAGGTCGCGAGTGGCGACACCACCTGCATCGTGGCTTGGGCCGACGACCTGGACGTTCTCGGTCGGCACGTTGCTCAGCAGGCGGATCGCGAAGGAGACATCCTCGCCATGGGTGCCAGAGCCGCGCGTGACCATCTGCACGAGCCGTCCGCCCTGGTAGCGCAGGCACATGGCCAGGCCGTCCATCTTGGGCTCCACGACGAACCCCGCCTGATCCGGCTCGATCTTGGTACGCCGGACCCAGGCTTCCACGTCCTCGGGCTCGAAGAGGTTGTCCAGGCTCAGCATGGGCACGGAGTGCTCGACATCGCCGCCGACCTCGGCTCCGGCAGCCACCTGCTCGGAGACCTTCTCCCCCTCCACCCATGCCGGGTGCTCGTTCTCAGCGGCCTCCAGGTCGCGCATCAGGGCGTCGTACTCGGCATCGCTCAGCGGCACCGTCTCGCCCTCCTCGGGGCGGTAGTATGCCAGGGCTGCGTCCTGGGCGGTTCGCTTGGCCGCGAGGTACTCCTCGGGGGTGTTCAGGGTGCTCATTGACTGCCTCTCTCGGCTCTCGATGTCAGGCTTTTAGCATAGCATGCAACACTGACAAGAGTGAAGTCCGAGGGGAGCCTCAATGCGTCGTCATGTAGATGTAGCCGAACCACAGCAGCAGACCCAGCAGGATGAACCCGAGGGCCATCCGCAGCAGGATCGAGACGATCTTCAGCGCCAGTGAGACCACGAGGCCGACCAGCACGGGCGCGACCACCCACGGCCAGGGCCAGGAGGCGAACTGGTCCACCTGGCCTGCCTTCAACAGCGCGAGCACGACAGTGATCGCCAGCCCGGCGTGGAAGACCATGCCACCTCCACCGCGACGAACGGGTCTGTTGTCTTCGTCCCTCACCCCACCCACCTCTCAGCCCCCTTCAGGACCCGCATGGCCGGAACGGTCACCACGATGCACCGCAGGGCCGCGAGACAGATCATGCTCGCGATCCCCAACTGGAGGCTGCTGCCGAACGCCTTCGGCTCGACGTGACCCAGCACAACCGGCAGGACCCCAACAGGAGCTAACAGCAGGAAGACCCAGCCCACGCGCTGCAAGTTGACCAGGGCGCGCGGAGAGAGCCCGTTCGGCGCACCCACGACAGGGAGGTTCTTGAGTCGCTGCAAGACAACGATGCACACGAGCCAGGCGAGCATGGTCACAGCCATGCCGACCGTCAGTGCCCAGCGCATGAAGGCCGGGGCCTCCGAAGAGCCGTACAGCACGTAGGCCAGCGCGGCCACTGCGACGCTCGGGATGAGGTCGATGAGGGGGCTCTTCACCCATTTTCGCATGAGCGGGCGAGTCGGGCGGATGATCTCGTTCTTCCGGTTGATCTCTCTCACCTCTCTATCGTAGCACCCAGTCAGCCAACAGGAAGGGAAGGGTAGTTCGTGAAGCGAGGGAGCATTCTTTCGTGAAATACCCTCATGGGGTCAAGGCCAGGGGTGGGGCGGCCTGGGAGGTGCTGCTCGTAACGGGAAAGCCTGGTCAGCCAAGCTGCACGCCGAACGTCCCGTCAAGACGCTCAGATGTGCTCGACCCGAGCCCAGTCGTAGGTCAGCGACTCTTCTGGGCGAATGGTGGCGATGATGCTCAATGGATCACCGAGCAGGACCGCATGGAGAGCAGGGTCCATGTACCCAATCACGTGCAGAACTCCTGATGTCTCTTCAAAGAGATAGCCCCAGGCGTCAGATGGCGCACCGTCGACAAAGGTCAGGCGTCGCTCCCGAAGGCTGATGCGGCCATTGATCTGCTGGATCGGATACGACTCGCCTCCTTTGGCGGTGAGGCCGATGCCGAAGCCTGGGACGTTGGTGAATCGACCGTCACCGAAGAAGCCGTTCTCTCCGAAAGGGCGCGCGCAGCATCCCGGGGTCCCAAATGCCGTTGCCCCCTCAGCAAGAGTCACCTCTTCGATATCTGGCTGTCGCACGTCCAGGCTCTCCCAGGCGGGGTGCTGCCTGACAAGCACGCCCAGGGCATCCTTTACTCCATCGCGAGCGATGATTCGCGCCAGGGTGGGCCCAACCTGAGAAGGGCTGCCACCCCGGTCCAGGTAGCGAGCCTGGAAATAGCCCAAGGCGTCGATGACGCCGATAAAAGCCGGGACAAGCATGTGCGGGGGTGCTCCTTGTTGAGACTTGAGCGCTAATCGAGTTACTGCGAGCGGGGGCTCACTGACGACCTCCCAGAGATATTCCAGGAGGTCGTCAGTTGGCTAGTTGCGGCCCACAGTGCGAGCCGCGACCGAGACAGCCAAGATGCCCGCCGCCGCGACCTTGCTGATCTCGCTGGGTGCCGAAACCCCGGCGACCATGCGAGCGTGGCGCCAGGTCTTGGCCTCAATGTCCTCGACGTTGGACGCCCCGGCTGCCACCAAAACCGCAGCGATGCGAGCAGCGATGCGGAAGGTGTTGTAGGACTTGCACTCTCCGGCGCTGCCCGCAGCCTTCTCGGTCAAGCGCCCTTCGCGCACGTCGAGGATCGCCGTGGTGGCGGCGCGGGTGCGAGCACCCACCTCTTCGTGTCCAAGGGATGCGGCGATGGTTCCCCACTGGCTCAGGGGGATCTCGCGGACGTTGGTGATTCCCTTGGCCTGGAAGGCCAGGGCAAGGGCCGTTGCCTGGTAGGCGCGGCGGGTAATGTCCGCTTCCCACTCTTCGTAGTTCGACATGCTCTCTCCTAAGTGTCTATCTCTCTTCTCTAACTATAGCAGTTCTTGGCGCTCATGCAAGGCAGCATGAGCAGGAAGAAGCCGAGTGGGTTTGGTCTCACAGTTTCCCCACCCACCTCTTCCCCAATTTCATCCTTGCCTAGGAGTATGTTGTGACACAGGAGCCCTGTGTCACTCTGGCACGAGGCGCAAGCAACAGGAGTGGGCACCATGGGAATGCCGCAGAGCGAAGCCAGTCCCCAGCAGGCCGTCGAGACGTTCACCGCCGACCAGGATGCCGAGAGCGGACAGGTCGAGGTGGCCGTGGGTGACCAGGGCGCACCCCTGGAGCCGGACAATGCGCTCGTGGTGGATGACGATGATGCTCCCGCGGGCTGACCGTCAGTCGCTACCTGAATAGCACAGGAGGTCTCACCTCCCCCAAAGCAAACTCCCCGGAGATGCCCTGAGGCTCTCCGGGGAGTTTCCGCGTGGTTTGTCGGTCAGTGCCGCACGGAGAAGGTGCGCCGCTCTGCGATGGGCAGCGCCGTCACTTCGATCAGATCGAGCAGATCGTCACTGTCGAGATACTCGGTCAGGGCCTCTCCATCCAGGCTCCCCGGCACCTCCACCTGGACCAGGCGAATACGAGCCTCGTCCGAGGCGAAGCACTTCGCCTCGCGCTCGAATGCCTCCAGGGCATCCTTCAGGGAAGTCTCGGGAGGAAACCAGAAGATGCCTCCCGATCCATACTCTTCCGGCGTCTCATCGCCGTTGCTCACGGTGCGCGAGTTGACGACGTAGACCTTCTTGGTGGAAACAGACATAGCGAATCTCTCCAGGTGAATCGGTCAGGATGGGTGGCCCGGCAGTCAGGGGTTGGACTGCCGGTTGCTGGGGGTGTGCTCCAGCGGGGCCCCACTCTCTGGGGTGTGCTCTAGCGGCGCAGCAGCACGCTGAGGCTGACGACGACTCGGAGTGATCCGGATCGACCCCATGCCGGGAGTGTCAATGGAACTCACTCCGGGGCGGTTCTTGCCGTCCCACAGGCGCGTGGTGATCGGACCCGTGCCCAGGGAGACACTGGACACGGGAAGACGACCTTCCTTCGCAGCCCTGGTGCTCAAGTTGATGCGGAACGGGCCGACCTGGATACGACCCGGACGGAATGACATGCCCATGATGATGCGCCTCTCGCGAAGCCACCTTCGTTAGTTGCGGAGGTGGGGTTTCGGTCTCTTGCTCTTAGTATAGCACTATCTCGCAAGAGTCACAACCTAAGGTGCGCAGATCGTCTTTCAGGGAGGAAAGGGGGCGATGAAGGTCGGCTCAATGAGTGCCGCGGCGCGGTTCAGCACCTGCGCTGTCACCCAGGCAGAGGCGAGTTCGTTGGACAGTGCACAAGGGGTGTCCACTCGCTCTGGAACGCCGTAGAGGGTCTCGCTGGCAATAGGGCGATTCTGGATCAAGAGGGTCGCACACAGGCCCACGTAGTACCAGTGACCTTCCTCGAATGAGGCTATGTCGCCCAGGTCAAGGTCTAGTTCGGCGGGGTGGGAGAACTCGTCCGCAACCCGGGTGTAGTGCATCGAGAAGCCTGGCTGCTCTACCACTACTACAGGGGGACACAGAAGGCACATCAAATTGCCTTGATAGTCGTGTATATCCTTGTGCAACAAGGAGTTCCGTGTCGTGCATCGTCCCTCATCTGCTCCAACCTCTCTCTCGCTGGATGACTCTACATCGTCACACCGACAGCCGTCGAGTGGTCGCGAAGAATGAGCGAGAGGGTGGGGTGGGTGAGTCTCGGCGATTGCGCATCGGCGCCCTCTGCGTTCAAACCGCAGCCAGGGGTCAAATGGTGTGTTGCAGAAGAACAGGGTGCTATCGTGGCCTCTATGTCTTCAGCACCACAGACGGCGCTCTCCGATGGATACGGAGACGCTAGCAAGAGCATTGGAGAAGAGACCGAAGACCAGATCGTCAGGCGCTTCCTCAAGTGGTGCCACGCGATGGCCAATCAGACACTTCCCCCTAGCTCGTCCGATCATGACGACCTCGTGCAGGAGGCGCTCATCGCCATCTGGCGTGCCACCCAGAAAGCCGACGCCGAGCAGGGTGGCGCGAACGCCCCCTTCCTCACGAACGCCGCGAAATGGCGGCTGCGCGAGGTGGCGGTCCGGCAGACCTGGACAGGTCACTCCCGTAGTCGTGGCACCAAGGGCAAGGACGTGCTGCGCATGTCCCCTGCGTCTCTGGACAAGGTGCGCGAGGAGTGGGGTGACCTCTTGGAACCTGCTGATTTCGATGCCGTCGACGCACTAGACAAGGTGGTGATGGCCTACCATCATGGCGAAATCGCCCAGGCCATAGCCAGTCTCCCTCCCGCACACCGGGCGTACGTCATGAAGCGTTTCTGGGGCGGCAAGAGCGACGCGGAGATCGCTGCCGAGCGCAGGGTCAGCAGCAACCAGCCCTCATGGGAGTGGAAGAACAAGATCGCCCCCGCGCTACGCGAGAGCCTGGGACATCTCGACCCGTCACACTTCCAGCAGGACGACCTTCAGAGCGCGCTGAAGGCAGCGATAGAGACCCTCGTTCCATCCGCGTGAGTCCAGCTTCTGCGCCAGCAGCGCCGGGGCCACGAGCGGATCACCGGCAGTAGGCAGGTAGCCCTGAGCCCGAGGCTGCGCCGAGACCAAAACGCCAGCGCTCTCGGCAGTCCTCAGCGCGGCACGTAGAACATTTAAGGGCGGCGAGGCGTTTCCCAGGGCATCGCGCAGATCGCTGGCCACCACAGGTCTGCCGTAGCGTGCTAGCAGATGGGGGACAGCCTCTCCCACCAGAGTCTGCGAAGACTCCGCAGGCTTCACCAGCGATGGCGGCTTTCTCATCACAGGCCCTACGAGTGCGAGTACCGCTCGACGCGCCGATTCGGGGACACCACTTCCAGGCGTAGTGGCCGCTTGGGCGAGAGTCCGGCAGTCAGCGTGAAAACGCGCTCCCCGGAGAGAGACCCCGGACCGACCTCCAGGCGCCAGCACCAGCCCGCGCTCAGCGAGGTGCCCGACATGGTAGGTCACGGTCTGCGTGGTCAACCCAAGGTCATCAGCGATGGCCTGTGTCGTCGGAGGAAGTCCCCGGGTGGCCGTCAGAGTGACGACGCTGTTCAGAACTCTCTGAAGCATCTCCGTGGAGCGCTTGGGAGTCCTGGGAGTGATGGAGACCTCTGCCTCGGAGCACACACGCCATACCGTGCCTTCTGCGACGCCCGCACGCGCCGCGATGGCGTCCACGGTCAGGCCAGCACGAGCATCGGCAACGATTCCCTCTCGCTGCTCTAGCGTGAGCGCCAGCCGAAACGAGGTGACCTCTAGGTCGTGCTTGCGCAGGGCCTTGTCGCGGTAGCGTCGTGCTGTCTGCTGGGGCAATTCGAGGGCTTCAGCCACATCGGAGACCTTCGGGATGGACCCGTGTTCGCGGACCCATGCCAGGACGAATCCCTCGACTCCCTCCTGTGCCTTGCGGTTCACGTTGACCACGAGACCTCCTGTGCCCAGGAGCGGGCCTCATCAAAGTGATCGCTGGTGAGGCCGACCTCTGGGTCCACCCGAATCACCAGATGAGGTACGTCAGTGAGAGACAGAAAGTGCTCGTCCGCAGAAGTCACATCATCATCAAGCCAGACGAAGGGAGCCGATCCGGCTCGGCGCCACAAACCAGGCACCTTGGAGTCATAGTCCTTGCTGAGATAGAAGTCCACCGCGCGCAGGTCGAGACCAAACCACTGATTGAGCAGGTCCTCGGCATCGTCTCGCCAGGTGGCCCATGCCAGTCGGAAGTCGGCTTGAGCGCGGTGCAGTAGTTCACGATCAGCCGGGTTAAACCAGAAGGATCGGTGCCCGATGGGGCCGCGATTGTCCACTGCCAACTGAATGCGGTTACAGATGGCCACCTCATCAGACACCTGACGATTCACCACGCCGTCCATGTCGATGAACAACCAGGGCAAGCCGGTCATGGGTTATGCCCCTCACTCGCCTCGCAGGAAAGGCCGCAGAAACTCGCGGGCCTCGTCCAGCGAATTGAAGTCCATGATCTGGTTGTGGCCTAGATAGACGCGCTTGCGGTATGCCGCCATCGCTGCCGCCACGTCGATCTTGTCCTTCGACACCAGCAGCACTCGGTCATCCGCGGCGCGGCGGAACGGGATGGACCGGGGTCCGCTCTTGGTGATGAACGGATTGTCCCACGCTTTGACGTTACCGTCGCGAGTGGCCGAAGTGACTACGCCGATCCTCACGCTCTCGTATGGAGTGCGAACAAAGGAAGTATTCCAGGAGTAAGAGGTGCGCACCAGGATCATCAGGTCGCCTCGTTTGGCTGCTGTCTGCATGTCGTCTCCTGGGTGAAATAAAGTCGGTCTCTCTATTTCGAGAATAGCAGAAGGTTGACAGTCTAGCAACTTAAGTGCGGCGTACTATCCAGTCGACATGGTGATCCGCTTGCCCGACACGATTTAGGCGCCAGTCTTCGCCCGCAGATGCGCCAGGGCCGCAATATCACCCCGGGAACTCGATCTGAGCACATTTGACCCTTGTTCATGCTACAGTAAGAGCATGGACAAGAACCGCGTGGACGACCTTCTGAACCACATTGACCTCACGGTGAAGACCTATTGGTCTCGCCGTCATCGGCGTCGGTGTCGATGACCACCAACCGGGCTTCTCCTACACCGTCGGCATGACCGCAGTGGGTATGCCTGAGGTGCTGATTTTGGGGCTGCCCGCGGTTGTCGCCCACAGCGTCCTCATCGGGCGCTAGGAACGACCTTCTGGGATAGTCAGCAGCACTCTATGGGGCACGTCGTCAACTGGAAGCGCGGAACTATTGCTTCTGCGGACTACCCGAGAAATCCACGAGCGGTCAAGAGGTGGCGACAGTGACCTTCTGCCGGTAGGACTGGAAGACATTGCACCCGGCTGCATAGGCGTTATACTGGGTGAGGTCGTCCACGTCGATGGCGTTGCCGATCCACTCGACCAACGAGGCTGGGGCCTGATCGAGGAAGCGGTACATCTCAGCCGGAGACATAGAGATCACCCGCTTGCAGAAGCGAGCGTTGGGCATGAAGTACGGAGCCTTGGCCAGGGTCAGCAGGTCGTCCGTGGACTGGATGGCCGAGGCATTCAACAGGGCCTCGATCCCAGGGTCCTGCCGGACCTCCCAGGCGTCTACGACATACACGTGATGCACGGTCTTGGCTCCAGCGGCGCGTAGACAAGCGTCCATAGCCTGCTCATGCACACCCGTAACTCGCACGTCATCTAAGGCTACAACGTACGCATCCTCCAAGTTAGCCGAGGGGTCCACGCTCAAAGCGTGGTGACTCATTGCTGCCTGACGCTCATGGAGGCTCATGGAGGCGTAGTCACCGTTGGAGACCGTAGATCGGAGTACGCGGAACTCCTCCACTGACCCACCCACCTCTTGTCTCATCTCCCCCACAAACGAGGCGACCAGCGAGTGAGCAGCCGGAGGGATGAAGCCAAAGCCCGAGGAAGTGACCAAGACCCGCACATCCAAAGGAAGAGTGGGGAGCACCAGGTCGGCCATGGCTGAGCCGTAGATCATGGAAGCCAGCCCGTCGCCATACTTGAACCGGCTATAGAGAGCCAGGTCCACCAGGTCAGCGTGGGTGGTGGAGGACAGGTGGAGGCCGGAGCGGTCTCGCCCCAGGTAGGACAGGGCACTGCGCAGGTCAGTGGACACGGAGGCTCATCTCCTTCTCGATCAGGGTGAGGGCACCGTGGTTGGCTCGCGCGAACTTCTCGCCCGAGCCTCGGGCCCCGTCCAGCATCTCCTCCAGGAGCGCCCTGGGGCAGTGCCGAGCGAAGTACGCCAGGGTCTTGGGATCGGAAGCCAGGGCCTTCTTCAGGAAGCGGATCGTCAGCCCGAACTCGCCACGCTCGATGGAGGGCAGCATGTCGAGGATTGAGGTTACCCGGGCCAGGTTTAGCCTGGACTCCACTGAGGGGTCGTCAGCAAGGTCGCCGCAGACCATCGCTACATACGAGAACACCACCGAGTGGGGTCGGGAGTCGGCCAGTGTCGCCATGAAGGAAACGCGCTCGGTCATGCCGGTCACGCGCACGTCGTCCACTACGAGCACTTGCTTGCCGTCAACCGACTCGTCCAGGGTGAAGGTCTGACTGGCCATCTCAGCCTGACGCTCGGCCAAGGAGGATGCCGCGTAGTTGAAGTCGGCCAGGCGAGCCTTGTGGATGCGCACCACGCTGGCTGAGGACAGCCCTCGCGCGTGCCGAAGTCTACTCAGGCGCATGGCCACATGTTGGGCAAGGTAGAAGCACCCTGGGGGGACATGTACGTAGGAGACTGGCAGCACGACATCGGCCCGCTCATTTACCAGTTCCGGCCTGCGCTCGATGAGCAAGTCTGCCAGCAGGTCCGCGAAGGCGCGAGTGGCCTCCAGGTCACCGTGCTTCATCAGCGAGTACGCCGAGACATCGAAAGGGGTGCCACCCTCGCTGCCTGCACCCGCAAACAGGTGAAACGCTCCAAACCGCTGGCTGTCATCACCCCACAGGTTTGGGATCGACGGTGCGCCGTCACCCGCGCTGGAGACGACGCCACTGAAAGCGCCTGTGCGGTCTCCTTTGATTTTGGTCTTCATCGACGCACCTACTCTCAGTCTAGGTCCTCCAGGAGTCCTTGAAGTCCTTCTGTGACGGTCTGTCCGCTCTCTGCGCTCACCAGTAGGGCTTGGTAGCCGAACGCCAGTGCGCCCTCCACGTCGGCCACTGGGTTATCCCCAACATGTAACACCTCGGCCCGGGTCAAATCATCCAAACAAAAGGCGGCGTGTGCCGCGGTGAAGATGTCAGGCCAGGGCTTGCAGCACTCCACCTCATTACTGAAGGCGTGGCCGGTGAAGACACCAGCAAAACCGGAGAGATCCAGTAGGTCGCGCATGAGCACCCCAGGCAGCATGCCGGTGTTGCTCGTCACCACTAGCGGCAATCGCTTGGCCAAAAAGTTCAGCAGGCTGGGTAGTTCGGGGGCGAGTGGGATAGGGGGGTATTCACGAGCGAGGTCGGCCTGTACCTGCTCGACCTTCTTCCAGGCCTGATCGCTGGTCTCCATGACCACCTTGCCCGGAGACTCCTTGTCCATAGAGGTCAGGGCTGCTTGGACGCGCTCCCGGAAGTCGTAGTCCTTGCCTGTCCGGATTGAAACGTCATCCAGGGCGCGGTCGGTACGACGCAGAACCTGCGTGAAGTGCTCACGAGTGACGCCGGGAGCAAAGGTGGAGCGCAGGAACTCGTTTCGTAGCGGCTTGAAGCCCGGGTCGCTGCGCAGCAACGTGCCCCACAGGTCGAGGCTGATGGCGCGGACGGGTGTGAAGGTGACGTTAGTGGTCATGAAGAAGAGATGCCTATCCTGGATCGAAAGGTCTTTAACGGAAGGGCAGAGCCCTCAAAGAGGCTCGACACCGTGCAGCGTCGAGCCTCTTTGAGGCGGTATTCCGACTGGTGGACGGGATGGATCAGATGGAGGAGAGCGCCAGGTTGGCGACCTCGTGGGCCACGCGCCCACTGCCGGGACGACCGAGTGCGGTGAAGGTCCACCCACTGCCGACACGGGACACCTTGGCCATCACCATGGCGGTGCAAGCCTCACCGCCCGACAGGGAGTACGACGCCAACTCGGTGTCGCCCTGATCGGAGTCGACCACGCGCACGAAGGCGTTCTCGACCTGATCGAAGGTCTGGCCTAGGAAGGAGTTGACCACGAAGACGATGTGCTCGACGTTCGCCGGTACCCGGCTCAGGTTGACCAGGATTGACTCGTCATCACCATCACCCTCTCCGGTGAGGTTGTCACCAGTGTGGCGTACAGAGCCGTCGCCAGAGGTGAGGTGGCCGTAGTAGACCGTCTCGATGATTCGCCCACCTCCAATCAGAATGGCCGAGGCGTCGAGGTCGATGGACTCCGCGACCTGCCTAGAGCCGCCGAAGAGGCTCTTCTTGGTGACGGTCTTCGCATCCCATCCCAGGCCCATACGGACATTGGTGAGGGTGCCGCCGTCCTCCTTGGTGAGGTTGATGGTGTCATTCTTCTTGAGGCTGATTGCCATGTGATTCTCCTAGAGGTTGTGGAATTGAATGAAGAGGTCTGAGGTCAGCGGACGATGCCCTGCTGACGCGCAGCCGCCAGCCAGGTGGGGAACTCACCCATGAGGGAGTCGTAGAGGATGCTCGGGTCCATGCTCTTCGGGTCGTAGCCCGCGGCGAAGAATCCCGCATTGTCGATGACTCGCTTCTTCGGCACAGAGAGTTCATCCAGCTTGCGCAGGAACTCGAAGTCCCGCGAGTCTGCATTGCCGCCGAAGCCCACGAACTGCCAGAAGATCGGCAGGTTGGACGCCTCGCACAGCACCCGCTCGGCTTCCCCGCGGTGGTTGGGGGCGCCGTCCGTCTCGAAGATGACCAGCGCAGGTTCGGTTGCCCCACTGGCGCGGCAATGGCTGATGACTGCGCGCATGGCTGCGGCATAGTCGGTGGTGCCCATTCGGCCAGCAGCGTCGGCGGCACGCTGCACAGCCCCCTGGTAGTCGTCCACAGTGACGTCCATGGCCGGGTGAGCCACCGTGTCGAAGAGGATGACCGGAATCGACCCGTCGTCATCGAAGTGAACGGCAGCGGCCAGGACCCGTTCAGTGAAGTCCTGAACGGTGCCGTCTCGGTAGAAGCCACTCATTGAGCCGGAGTAGTCCAGCACGAGGTAGACCGCAGCCTTGACGCCGGTCAGGTTGTTCTTCTCCAGCGAGATCCCGGCGCTCTTGTGGAGGTTGATCAGGCCCGGGGCGCGCTTGCTGAGGTCAATGCCCGAGCCCGTCTTGGGCTGGGACGGAGTATCCGGCGTGACGGTCGATGCGGCAGCAGTCTTCTGCTGATTCAAGCGGTCGAAGAATGACATGGTGAAGTGCCTCCTCAGGCGTTGGCGGTAGTGGTCGAGTGACCGTGGTCGGGGTGAGAGGAGTAGATGCCGGGAGCAGGCTCACTATGGTCGTCGTCATGAGCGCTGCGCTTGTTCTCCTGCTTGGAGGTCCACCAGGCAGCAGTAATGAAGACGATGCCGCAGAGGCCGATCACGGCGTCCGGAATGTCAAAGCGCAAGGTCAGCAGCAGCATGGTGGCCAGCGTGCCGATAGCCCAGTGCGCACCATGCTCCAGGTAGGCATACTCGGCCAGCGTGCCGTTGTCGACCAGGTAGATCGTCATGGATCGCACGGCCATGGCGCCGATGCCCAGACCGATGGCAATGAGGATCGGGTCAGGGGTGACCGCGAACGCACCCAGCACTCCGTCGAAGGAGAAAGAGGCATCGAGCACCTCAAGGAACATGAAGAGTGAAAAGGCAGCCTTGCCCGATAGCAGCAACGCTTGGCCAGCGGAGGCTTCCTGGCTCTCCAGAGCCACCTCCTTGGCCTCCTGACGGCTTTCCATGAAGGTGGCCAAGCCGTTGACCATGACGAAGGTCAAGATGCCCAGGACGCCCGCCAGTAGCACCTGGGAGCGCTCCTCGCTTGGCACCAAAGCGCTCGCACCAAGCAGGGCCATCAGCGCCACGCCAACAGGCAGAGAGTCGAAGTGTCCGGCCTTGATGAGTGGACGCTCGATCCACGACAACCAGGTGGAGTCGCGCTCGGCATCGAAGAGGAAGCCCAAGAAGAGCAGCAAGAGGAAGGTGCCGCCGAAGGAAGCGATGGAGGCGTGGGCCTGCTCCAGGATGAAGCCATAGGTGCCCGGGGTGTGAACATCACCTTGCTTCATCGCAAGACGCCATGCCTCCCCGGGACCAACATCGCCAGCCAGGCAGACGATCACGAAGGGGAAGACCAGGCGCATGCCGAAGACGGCGATCAGGATGCCCACAGTCAGGAACATCTTGCGCCAGAAGGCGTTCATGCGAGATAGATAGCGTGCGTTGACTGCGGCATTGTCGAAAGAGAAGACAATCTCTAGCGCAGCCAGGATTGCAGCCAACGTCAAGCCGTTAGGGCCTGCGTAGATGAAAGCCACGATGAGACCGACCACCGTGATGATGATGTCGAGGCCAAAGTGGCGAAGGGTCTTGTTCACAAAGGGTTCCTAGTGGTTAGTAGAGGGCGGTCCGGACGGGGCGCCGCGGAAAACAGAGCCCCGTCCGGAAGTGAGGCTGCTAGTCCAAAAGGTCAGTTGGCGTCCAGGCCAAATTCCTTGATCACGCCAGCCAAGCCACTGGAGAAGCCCTGGCCGACAGCGCGGAACTTCCAGCCGCCGTCGTGGCGGTAGACCTCGCCGAAGATCAGCGCGGTCTCGCCCGCTGCGTCCTCAGCCAGGTCGTACTGGGCCTTCTTGCCATCCGACTCGATCACCTGATTGGTGTCGCCGTCGAGGACGCGGATGTAGGCCCCGCTGACCTGGCCGAAGTTCTGGCCACGGGTGTCAGCCTGGTCGATGCTGACGACGAAGGCGATCTTGGCGACGTCGGCGGGGACGCGGGTCAGGTCGATGGCGACCTGCTCGTCATCGCCGTCACCCTGACCGTCGCGGTTGTCGCCCAGGTGCATGACGCTGGCGGTGGCGGTGTCAGCGGTCTTGCCGTCCGCCAGCACCTTGTCACCGAGACGGTTGTAGAACACGAAGTCCTCGTCAGAGCGGACCTTGCCTTGGTCGGTGCACAAGATGGCCGATGCGTCCAGGTCGAACATCGCTCCATCGGTGGTGCGGGGGTTCCAGCCGAGGCCGACGATCAGCGCCTGGGGTCCGGAGTCCGACTTAGCGAGCGAGATGTTGCCGCCCTTGCTGAGGGAAACTGCCATGGTGTTGTTCCTTTCGATGGGGCCCATGCGGGCTGGTGGAATGTGCCGTCCGGACGGACAGCAGCGAAGAGGGGGGTCGAGTCGATTAGGGCCGAACTCGTAGAGGGGGTGAAGGTGTGTCAGAGCTGATCCATGCGAGAGCGTATCCATAGTTCTCGCAGGTCTGTCGCACCGATGCGACCTCGCTCTCTGGCTCTTGCCGGACGATCAGCATGCCGTCCACTACATGGCCGCTCAACATGCTGAATGACCCTTGTGACGTTGGAACTCTCACCTCGCGTTCCATCGTGGCGCCAGAGAATGTGGTCACCCGAATAGCACCCGATTGAGCGGTTTGAGGTGAAGTAGCACCGAAGACCAGAAAGCGTCGCAGCGTTGCGATCCGACGCAGGTTGATCAGCACCTGGCCCTGGGTACCGAGAGCTACGTGGGCGTCAGCCGAACCGAGTGTTTCGGCCATACTTGCCCCCATGTCATCAGCTTCGAAGACGCAGCCGAGAGGAACTTGCGCTCCAAGCATGGAGATGGAGAGCGTGCCGACACCCGACTGCACTCGGTTGAGTGCCACAACTGGCGCAGAGTGGATATTCATGAGCAGACGTGAACCGGGTGTCAGACGCGGAAACCCATGAAGTGAAGAGAGCCCACGCCGGTCGCGCGGTGGTGTCACTGCCGAGGCATGAGTGCTCGGCTGATCCGGCACCGATTCAGTTGACGTTGCTCCAGCGTTCTCGCCAGCCGATGCAGGTGCGCTCGCCGTGGGGAGATCCAGCGACAGGTCGAAGTCCAACGTAAGCGACGAAGCCTCGGGTGGAGCCAGGGGAGCGGACGACACCGAAGGAGTGGGAGGCGCGAGCGGAGTAGGCGGCGCCAAAGGAGCGGGTGGCGCCAAAGGGGTCTCCCGCTCCAGGGCTTGCCGCACAAGAGACAGCTCCGGGAGCCGAGCCTCTGGCGGGGTCGATGAAGCCGGAGCCGCCACTTGAGCCGACGAGCTTTCGTCAGAACGGGGAGCGAGGAGGGCAGCGATTGCAGGGTGAAGCGAGGGGGCAGTGACGGGAGGCAGAGAGGATCGGCTGCGGCGCTGCAAGAAGCTCAGGTCAGCACGGGGAGTCGAAGTGGTCATAGGGCGACTCCAAACTGCTGCATCAGTTCATTCAGCCCTGCGGCATACCCCTGGCCAATCACCTTGAACTTCCACTCGCCGTTGTGTCGGTAGACCTCGGCCAGGATCGCAGCAGATGCCGAGCCCACATTGGGGCCCAGATTCACACTGCGCGCCAGCACTCGCGCTCCATCTACATCCAGCACTCGCACAACACAGCGGTCCAACTGCCCCAAGGTGCGGGTGATGCCCATGCCTTCATTGACATACAGGACAATGGCAATCCGGGAGACTGCTTCGGGAACATCGGGCAGGGTGATTTCCACCTGCTCGTCGTCATCCCCGAGAACCTCGGCAAGTCGCTCGGTCGATAGGTCGGCAGAGATGATCTGATTGAAGAAGACGAAGTGCTCAGACGAGATGGCCTTGCCGTTTCGGTCGCACAAGATCGCGGCCATCGCAAGGCGATCCGCCAGGGCCGAATCCCTGGTGCTCCAGTCGACACCGACCACCACACCCCGAAGGCTCGGGTTCTCCCGAGTGAGAGAAGCGTTCATTCCGCAGCGCATGAAAGAGCCCTCGCCAAGGCGAGCGAAGAAGCTCTCTCGGGAGGTATCAGAGGCCATCAAAGTTCGAGATCCGATCCAGAGAGCGAGGTGCTGAACTTGTCGCGCAGAAAGCGGTCCTGGGCCTGGAGCGCCGTGATGTCTTGGCGCTTGATGGCTGCATGCACATCTTCCGCTGAGATAAGCATCAGGGTCAGTTGCTCGCGCAGTCCTGCCGGATCGTCATGGCCAGCGCGCGAGGCTCCCACGTAGGCCCGCAAGGTCGTCGGCAGGTAGTCGGCAAGGATGCTGTGGATCGAGAGCCGGGCCATTGTGTCCAAGTGCTGGCGCTCGGCCTGCTCCACCACCGCAAGGGCAGCGTCAATCACTCGACGGGCCAGGACGATCCCGATGGAGGGAAGTTCTCCCGACATGAGATTGACCTCGCGCGTCATGCGCTCCGCAGCGTCTCGCAAGCCGCTCGGGCTGTCGTCCACGTTCGGCTGAGTCGGCAAAGGTGCCAGCGGCGCCTGAGGGGTCGACTGAGGGTCTTCCCAGCCAAGGAACTGCGCCAGTTTGCCCATGATCGCTTGATCTCCTCTCTATGTCTCGGCATGGCTGCGGTCAGAAGTTGAGCGAGTTGGCGTTCTCGGTCTGACCGGTTGATTCGGCGGCACTCGACAAGTAGTGGCGAGCCTTGACGACTTGATCCTCCAAAGCCTTCACGGTTTGACCCATAGTGACAACCGATTGATCCCGGAAAGCGTCGATGGCGTCCATCGTGGCGAAAACATTGGAGAAGGCCAGTTCCAGTTTGGCGAGTTCAACTGCCGTGGCGGCAGCCTTCTGGTTGATGTCGGCGCCCTGGGACTGGAGCATTTCCGAAGTGGAAGCCATTAGACTGGAGGTGCTCTGGTTGAGCACCGTGATCTGACTCAGCACCAACCGCTGATTGGTCAATGCCTGCGAAACGATGATCGCCGTCCGCAAGGCAGACAAAGTGGTGGTCAGGGCCCGATCCACGCCTTTGATGAGTTCCCGGTTGTTGCGGTACATGAGGTCGAGCGCCATGTAGCCCTGCATGGCCACAGCAAGCTGGGTCAGCAAATCCTGGTGCTTCTGGCGCACCGAGTAAAGCGCCTCCGACCGCAGGGACTCGGCTCGCACGGTGTCACCCGCGGCCTCAACCACAGCAGCCTTCTGACTCAGCGCGATATCGAGCGCTTCGGTCAGCGCGGCATACTCCCGCATTTTCTCCATGGACTGGAAGAGGGCCATTCGCTCGCCCTCGATCACCGCATTGTCCTTACGCAGTTCGTCCTGCCCCTGCGCCAAAGACTTGGTGATGGCGTCGAGATGGCTTTGCGCCGACCTATAGCCATCGAAGTAGTCGCGCAGCCGGTCTGCGAAAGGGATCGTGCGCAGGAAGCGCTTGACGGGATGCTGCAAGACAGCGGGATTCAAGGTCTCTACCGTGCGGCGCAACTCGGTCAGCGTGCTGCCCACGCGCGCCTGCGGAGCCTGCTGCAAGGCCTCCTGCATTGGGCGCTGCAATATCCGGTTGGAGGTGAGAGATGCCTCTCGAATCTCCTTGACTGCCAAGGCGTCGATGATGCCGAGCTTCGAGGTGAACTCCGGAGAGTGGGGACTCAGGGCGCTCAAGCCCTCGGTGAAGGCATGGGCCTTCTGCTGGATCAGGACACGAGCCTCTGAACTCACCACCAGATCGGTAGCGACCAGTTCAGGCTGGACGGCCTGGATTGGCACGGGAGTCTTCAGAGCAAGGTCAGAGGGGGTGGTGGAGGCTGCGACGACGGCAGCATCCAAGCTCAGATGGTCTGACGACAAACCGCACTCTCCTCTCCGTAGCCCAGGTGGGTCTGCTCAGTGACAGGGTTTTGTCGCTGGCTCTCTCAGACTTGACAGTAGCAGGTGTTTGCAATCGAACGCAAGTAGCAAATGCGGCCACCTCCATGCGACCCCACCCACCCCCTGCTCCCATGCCGAAATCCGCCCCATTCTCAAGCGTGCCCTCAATCGTGAAGATAGACTTGCCTGGCGGTCGACTGGGACAATGAAGTGAGGTTCGCCATAAAGACCAGTGCAGGTGTATATCCCCCCGTGATGAGTGCGAGCCATGCAAGCGTCGATGACTTTCCAGACCACGCTCATGTCCTCACCGTCGTGGCCACCTATCAGGAGAAGTACGGGGCCATGCCGTGGCCCCTGCTGGTCGATGTGGTGGCTTCGCTGCCGTCGATAGGAAGTCCGCTTGCGCTGGCCGAGCCTTTTCGCCACGCAGACTCGATACTCATGGACATCGTGACCGACTTGCGGAGTCGCGGCCTTCTGGAGATGACAGCGAGCGGGGCAGTGTCAACACGGGACGGACACGAGTATCTCGCAAACTGGACCCACTTCATCGAGCGCAAGCGTCAGGCAGGCGCCGATCTGGCCGAGTTGCGATTCGAGAGGTTTCGGCAGCGATAGATCATCTGCTGCGGTCAGAAACCCATCTTGGCGGCGCAGACCGGGCCCACGCCGCGACGGCGCGACTCCTCATCGGTCAGCGTGCGATTGCATGCTCCACATACCCCTATTTCTTGACCGTATCGAGCCAGGGCCTCCTTGGGGTTGGCCGCGATCTTGTTGAGCACGGTCTGTGCTGCCTTACCTCGTACCGGATACTCAGTGTCGCTGGCCAACACCGAGACGAAGGTCCGTCCAGCCCACTTGCCGCGCGTCGGCTTGGAGACCTCATAGAAGGCCAGCTTGCCCTCTTCGGTCGGCACCGCATAGCGTCCTGCTTCTACCTCGGGCAGGCGGACAGCGCCTGAGCCTTGCTTGGGCTGGGAGTCCTGGGGCGTAGTAGCGAAAGGATTGTGGATCTCGATCACGCCCTGCACATTCCCGTCATAGCCCGGCACCCGGGTCATCGCCACGCCCTCGTCGCACCACAGCCGCAACACATTGGGATTGTCGTCAATGGCGTGGATCGGGTTGTAGGACTCGCGCACGTCAGCGAGGATGCCCTGCTTCACCTCGTAGTCGGGCCGGAAGTCATTGTCGGCTCGCAAGTAGATCGCGTCATAGTCGATCTCATGCTTGGCAAACCACCCCTCGGTCAGGTCTCGGTATTTGTGCTGGCGCGCCGTCACCACGACGGTCTTCAGACCGCGCTCTTGGGACGAGCGCACCAGGTCGATCACCTGCTCGTTGGGTGGGCAGAAGCTGCTGGCTCGGTGGAAGCGGTCGAAGTCGCGGTCCTTGGGGTCGAAAAGGTAGTGTCGGATGCCGCGCACATCGCAGGCAGTGCCATCCACGTCCAGGATTAGCGCGCGAGGCTTGGGGCTGTCGCGCTGCATCTTCAGCGACTCGATCCAGTGACTAGCCTGCCGCGTGGTGGGCTCCGATGCGTAAGCGCGCAACTGGGTCAGGAAGGCGGGGGAGCGATCTTCATGCACCTTGCGCGAGAGTCCGATGAGGAACTCTCGCTGCGAGGCGGTCATCAGGCTGTCCACGACACACGCTTCCGTTCACTCATGGCCACACTTCGGCCCCTTGCCTCGCCACTATAGAGCGCAGACCCGACAGCCGCGGTGAGATCAGACTTCGACCAGCAGACCGGGATTGATTCGCGAGAAGATCAACCTAGCCAGGTCTGGAGTGACCACGGGAATGAGGCTAGCTCGCGTCCGCGAATACCGCCGAGTGAGACCTACCGAGACAGGTTCCGGCAAGACCGCTTGGCGCTCATGCCGAGAGTTGTGGGCGTTGTCGGCCAACTTCAGCGCGGCAGCCTTGGGAATCCGCACAGAATACTTCAAGCCCAGCGAATCAAGCACCTCAGGTGCCAAGAAGTCCACTGGCTCGGCATACGAAGCCGGGTGACTAAGGTTCCAAACCCAGTCTCGGTATGTGGGGCGACCTTCACCCTCGGGCCGCGTCACCTGCCCCACCAGGCGCACTGCTGCGGGGTCCACTCGGGCTGCCAGCAGAGTCTCAGCGGTGGCTTCGGTGTCCTCTATCGCATCGTGCAGCAGCGCAGCGGCCTGCACTTCCAGGCCGAGGCCTTCCAGGGCGGCAGCCACGGCCCGCGGGTGGTTGATGTAGGGCAGGCCAGCCTTGTCGACCTGGCCTGCGTGCAGCCGGTCGGCCAAGGCGTCTACCTCAGCAAGCGTCAGAAAGGAAGGATTAAACATTTGGTTAGAGTAGCAGGTGGGTAAAACTTTTGCAAATGGAGAAGTAAATCGGGCTTTGACAACATAATTACGAAAGCGATTCACCCCCGCGTGTGCGAGGAAAGGCCGCGTCCGTGTTTCACTCGACCTTAAGATTCACCCCCGCGCGTGCGGGGAAAAGTTTTCAACTGTGAACGAGAACCACTTCTTCCTGGATTCACCCCCGCGCGTGCGGGGAAAAGGTGGCGTGCCTGTGCCGCAGCAGATGACTTCAGGATTCACCCCCGCGCGTGCGGGGAAAAGCAGAGTCCGCAGAATCGCCAAGTACCTGCTCCGGATTCACCCCCGCGCGTGCGGGGAAAAGTCACCGATGGCGAGGTGCTCCCCATCAACGTCGGATTCACCCCCGCGCGTGCGGGAAAAGGTCCTGTTGAGCCCAGTAAGGGGATCGGAACGGGATTCACCCCCGCGCGTGCGGGGAAAAGTCATCAACCGGGCTCCGGATGCGAACGGAAACAGACTCACCCCCGCGCGTGCGGGGAAAAGAGGGTGGCCTGGTCGAGGAGCTTGACCGTGACGGATTCACCCCCGCGCGTGCGGGGAAAAGGAGCCCTGAAGTGCGGCAACAGCCATGGCGCTAGATTCACCCCCGCGCGTGCGGGGAAAAGCCGGAGTCCGGTCCCGGCCTGGAGCAGGATCAGGGATTCACCCCCGCGCGTGCGGGGAAAGAGTGCCGGCTCGACGTCGAGCAGCCCGTCTTTGGATTCACCCCCGCGCGTGCGGGGAAAAGCATGACGGAGCTGATGCGCAGTGCGGCGGACAGGATTCACCCCCGCGCGTGCGGGGAAAATGAAGTGTGTGTTGTTGCTGGGATACACCCCCGAAGATACACTCCAGAATGACCGGGGAAATAAAGAAAACGGATTCCACTCATTCATTCCCGTAGCCACGGAAAACCATATCATCAACTTCAGTGGTAGTAATAAGTATGACACTATTTACTTGACAAAATACAGCAATGCTACCGCGAGGCAGTTTGTAGCACTCCTTCCAGGGCACCTACTCGCGAAGGAGCTTGGGAATCTTGATCAATCCTTCTCTTGGGCTATAGGCAAAGGTTTCTTGTGCAGCAGCGCTCGAAAGGTCCAATATCTGCACGCCCTGCATGGCTCCTGTCTTCCATTCAGCAGGACTCACCAGCAACCCTGCTGGCCAGTACTCTGCAAGAACGCTGACTGTGCTCAAGCGCCAAGTATCGACCTCGGTCATCTTGATTGCGTCATCCTCGATGATCGGAGCGAGACAGCCCTCAATTCGGTGCGCCAGCGCGACGGTCAAGGACGGTTCGCCTAGTCGGGATCGGAAGCGCCCCGTAGAGCCTTCTTCAGCGGCATCGCCATGCTTCAAATGTTGCTCAGACCAGGCTCCGGGGAGCCACGGGTCTGGCAACACCAATTCATGGCCTGCACCTACTGAGGTTCGCTGGACCTTGGCTTCGGTAGCCTCGGCGTCTTCCCAGACCCCTCCCGGCAGCCCCGTAGGCACCTCATGCTCGTCGTAGACCCGACACACCAAGCGAGGAATGTCCTGAGGGAAAGAGAGGGTCTGCACGTCTCGCAAGACGCCCCAGGAAGACAGCAAGGTCTTGGGCGCTTCCTTGGAGTAGACGTAGGCGACTGAAGCCAAGAGGGGCGCACTCTGGTCATCCAACGCAGGCTCCAGGAGGGTCAGAGTGGCCGTCTTACCCCAAGAGGGCCGAGGGGTATGTTTCCATCGGTGGAGACGCCCAGCGCGCTGGAGCACGAGGTCCACCGGAGCGACTTCAGTGAGCATCCAGTCCGCGTCGATGTCGAGGCTCTGCTCGATCACCTGGGTGCCTACGATGATGCTCAGCGTCTTGGTGCGAGTCTCCAGCCCGGCCTCACCAGCTCGGGACAGCACCTCCTGAGTGCGTTCGGCTCGATGGAGTGCCGCGAAGCGCGAGTGCAAGAGGGAGACCTTCGCGTCTGGAAGGGCGCCCGCAAGCGCTTGCGCCACCTCTACCGCCCGTGGCACTGAATTGCAGACCACTGCCACGACTCCATGGCGCTCTTCCCTGACGCGCTCTCGCACGGCCTCTGCAATCGCCTGCGAAGCGGTGTCCTTCTCGATGGGGAGATGCTCCACAGACACTTCAGCAGGCGCCCCACCCATCTCTATTACCCGCACCTCTGCGGCAGTAGCCACAGTCAGTGCCGGGTAGGTGCGCTGCGGTAGGGGTTCATCCAGTCGATCCCCAACCACGCCAGAGCGATAGGCGTTGACGAATGCTGCCCGAGTGTGATCCGGGAGGGTCGCACTCAGCAGGATGACCGGACAGCCCAAGCGTCCCAGCCACATCAGGGCCTTGCAGAACACGGTCGCCATAAAGGAGTCGTAGGCGTGCACCTCGTCAAATACCACCACACGCCCCGCCAGGCCGGACCAGCGCGAGACGCCATACCGAACCGGCTGAGCAGAGAGGAGCACCTGGTCAACTGTGCCCACGCCAACCTTCGAGAGCAGGGCTCGATGGGGCCCGCGAAACCACTTGGACTGCTCGGTGGCCGCTTGCAGACTCCGCTCTCCCTGGAAGTCAGGAGCATCGAATCCTTGGAGAGTGTCATCTCCGGGCTGCGTAGCCCTCCAGTCGCTCGTGTTGAGGATCGCCCCGCGGCGGGAGAGGCCAGTTGCCGATAGCCACTTGCTCACTCGCCCATGAATCGAGCGGGCGGTCGCCTGAGTCGGGAGCGCGAAGTAGAGCCCCGTCGCCCCCTTGCTGGCGAACTCCATTGCTGCGCCTAGAGCGGCCTCGGTCTTGCCCTGGCCCATCTGGGCTTCCACAATCATCAGCGATGCCAGTGGCAAATCGCGGGCCTGGTCGATCACGGTCTGCTGCATGGAGCGCGGCGTAGGCTTGCCGAACTGCTGCTCGAAAGAGGGGATCACGGCAGACACATCCCACTGGTGAAGGTTGCACGACGCCACCATGGCTGCGGACCTGCGCATGGCCCTGGCCAGGTAGTCCTCGGGAGCGAGATCCTGATCGAAGTAGGGGAACAGCCTCTCATTGGAGGCGATCCAGTCCGCGGTCTTGATCATCCCTGCGGCCACATTGAGCATGGTCACGTCAGGGGTGATGGTCAGCGTCGGCTGCCGGGTGAGTCCCAGGACATCTGCCACCACGGTCTGCACCTCGGAAACCAGCGGGTCGTAGTGCTCGACATACCGGGAGTGGCTTGCCAGGCGCTTCCGTACGCTGTTCAAGGTCGATTGAGTCGGAGCGTAACCGTGCTCAATGGAGGTGCATGAAGCCCACTGGTATGCCGCCCGCGGTGTGGCTCCATGATCCAGAAAGAAACTCATCAGGTGGGCGGCGCCGATCTGCTCGTGCGAAATCTCCCGGCTGATGGCCAGCGGGAGTCCCACCTCGGTTACCCGCTCTGCCCACTTACCGCCCTGGAACTGGAAGTAGGGACTCACCTTGCCCAGGTCGTGCATGGCCGCGAGCCAGGCAAACCAGAGACCTCCCTCCTCGCGGCTCATCTCCACAGCGGCGCAGAAGCGCTCACGGAAGGTCTGTGCGGCATAGGTGTCCCACAAGTCGAGAGCCACAGCCGCAACATCGAGTAGGTGCCACAGCAGTGGATGACGCTCGCCAGTTTCACTACTGGTCTTACCCCATAGCGCGTGCAGATGGGTGGATACCACGACGATGCCTCTCTGGACTGGCAATCCGTCCACTTGCCAGCGACGGCGTATTGTTGCGCCCTCACTGGCAAGTGGTGGATTTATCCCTCTGGAAATCCATTTATAGATACCGGGGAACTTGCACTTTTGACATGCAGCAGATTCACTCCGCGACTAAGGAGCCTTAGTCAAGGAAAGGCAGGCTCATCCTACCTGGAGTAGCCCCAGGCCAAAAGCCCGGCCCCGACCTACGCCTTCAGCCACCATGGTCTGGAAGCGCTCTGCATCGGTGATGCGGGCCGAGCCCCAGAAGGAGGCGGAGTTGAAGAAGATGCCGCGCGGCTCCACCTTGACTACCGGCTCGCGATCCAGCATCAACTCAGGCAGGCCCGAGTGCTCTTCGCGCTCCACCTCCAGCGCCGGAGACAGAGACCGAATCATCCAGTCGAGCATCTCCTGCTCATCCGTGATGGGCACCCGACGATTGCTGCCGGAGTTCCGGCGCACCGGGTTGGCTCGGATCATGAAGCGCACCTGAGAGCCCACGCTCGTGCGATCCCCCAGGCGCCCCAGCACATCGTCCACAGTCTGGATATTGACGACACCCGGGGCGGCGTCCCACTTGCTGAAGTCGGTAGCCGGGTCGTCAGACTGCACCGTCAGAGTGGGGCACCCCTTGATGATGTCCATGCGCCACAGCAAATTCGACTGTGCCCGAGCGCGGTGCTCGGTGTTGTCATGAGGGACGGACTTCATGGTGAAGGCGTGCGTCTCCTGGGAGTCGCTAGCCAACAGGAAGCCCACCTTCGACTTCGGGCTGAAGGTGATGCGGCAAGCGCGGATCATGGGGCAACTCCTTGGTGCGAAAGCATTTCGTCGCGGTCGATGTAGTCGATGGACACATAGCGCGAGAGGTAGTGGCGATGAACGGAAGCAAAGGATGTCGGCACGTCGAAACGCTGGACGGCTCCCGGATGAGTGGGTAGGGCAGGCAGAACAAGCCGCATATATGGGTCCGCCAGGTCGGGGAGGTTCCGATTCTGGGAACCCGGAACGGGCGCGAGCGCAGGATCGAGGGGGTAGTGGCGCAGGGTCTCCTCGATGCCGAGGTGCACTACCGCATCGACCGGAGGACGGGTCAGCGGACAGGACTTGCGTCCGAGATAGAGGGTGCGCGCGGGACGCTCCAGGGCCTCAGCCACCATTTCCACCAAGGACTGCTCTCCGCGCAGCGCGACCGTAAAGACCGCGCCGGTGAGGTAGTTCTTCGTGCCGACGATCCCATTGGGGTCTACCGTGTCGCGGAAGATGCGCTTGGCACCCTCCGTCTCTTCCTTGCGCACGGCCACGCCAGTGGTGGTGCCCGCGGTGAAGAAGTCGCGCATCAGGTGACCCGAGCGGTCAGTGCGAGTGCCGAACTCCAGCGACACAAGGTCGCTCAAGTCGTCGGTTCGCTTGCGCCCGAGGGCATTTGCGATCAGACCGATAACCCCCGAGAAGGACGGCTCGCTCTGAGTCGTTTTGACGGTCCCCTTGGCCCCGACTCCCCAGGACTGCATGGGGGAGTCGAGGCGGAGGACGAGAGTCCGATCACTCACGGAAGGCAGCCTCCGTCGCGGCCCGCACAAGGTCGGCCAGCGTGGAGTACTCGGTGGCCGAGTCCATGGTGCTCACGATCTCGCCAACCTCGACATCGGGGTGCGCCGACAGGATGAAGGACTCTCGCTTGACGCCATAGGCGTTGTCGGTGGCTTCCCAAGTCGCCATGAGGCGCACGGCGGCGTCGGAGAGGTAGCCCGCATCGCCATCGAGGACGGGACGCACAAAGGCGTCAGCGAGGCTGCGCGGAGTATTGGATACCGACACCCCGACGAAAGACGGGTCCACGAAGGGTGCAGTGCCGTGGATCATGGCTCGCGGACGCAGTGTGGCGAAGGCCTTGAGGAAGGCGGCTACGGCTTCCTGCACCAGCGCCTCGTCGTCGGCCAGCGGGCCTTCGCGCAGGGTGTCCAGGTCGACCGCGGCGTAGCGATAGAAGCAGCCCGTGTTGAGACCCTGGATACCCATGTTGGCGCTACCGCCGTGGCCCTGGCTCGCAGCGTCGTCATCCACGGCGCTCCAGAATTCGGAGGTGTACTCGCTGGCGTGGACAGTGAAGGCGTGAGCGACCGACGATGCGGCCTCCACAGTCTCCGAGGGGATCTCGGTGAGCATGCGTCCGAACATCGCCACGTCCACCAGGCGGTCGCTGTCGATGGCCTTCTTGGCGTCCGCCAGGACCGTCTTGACGACAGCAGCCGGGACCTTGGCATCCTTGACCTTGCCGGACTTGATCTTGGCCAGGTCCACCACATCGGCCAGGACATCCCAGTGCTTCTCCACGGCGTCAGCCAGCAGACCCGGACCCGCCTGCGGGATCGGAATGATGACCTGGGTGCGGCCCGTGAGCACCTTGCCGAAGGTGTTGGTGTCCTGGACATCCTCTTCGACGGCAACCTCGCCCTGCTCTTCGGCCTCCTTCTTGGCCTCCTCGGTCGTGTTCATGTTGAAGCCGAGAGCGAACATGATCGCCGTGGTCCGAGCCGCGGCCTCCTGCTCGCTGCGACCCCGAGCGCTCAGTTCGTCCACGGTCATCAGGGCCAGACGGCGCGTCTTGATGCAGAGGTTCTCGGCGTCGAGGTACTTCGAGAATGCCTTGCGAAGAGCGTACTTCTGCGACTGGCTGGACCAACGGTCGCGCAGTTCGCCAGCCAGCATCATGCGCTTGGGCATTCCCGCGTCGTCACGGTTGATGCAGGAGAGGGGAAACCACTGGAGAGCGTGGATTTCGATGAACTTGCTCATGAGGTGATGCCTTTCGATAGGTGTTGAGCGAAACGGGAAGGAAGGGGGGTTATTTCTTACGGGAGGCCGAGCGGTGGTAGGACTCAGCCCACTTGCGCTGACTCTCTCGCCAGTTGCCGGGGCGCGTCAGGGCGTATCCCAGGTCGTACCAGTTGATGCGGATGTTCTCCTGGCTCAGTTGCTGGACGATGCGCATGAGCAGGCCGGTGCACTGGTTGACAGGCATGCGAGTCAGATCATTGATGAGTGCCTTGCCCGCAGTCGGCTGGCGCTGAGACAGCAGAGCCAGCGAGTGCCCGAGGTTGAACACCTTGACGTCAGCCTCAAGATCACTGCGATGGTTGATATGCCACGAAGCAAAGAGCCCGGCGATCAGGTAGTAGTTGCGCCGTCCCATGTCTTCGCGCCGTCGTTGGCGGCTGTCGGTAGCCGAGCTAGCCGAAGGAAGGAACGGAGCGACGACGGGCACCGCCTCATGCGAAAAGATGTCGGGGCGGCTGAGCACCGAGCGCAGACCCATGAGCGTCGCTCGGTTCTGCCTGTTGAGGGACAGTCCATACAGGGTGTCCACCAGGCCAGCGATGCCATGCCGCTTGCCCTGGTTTTCCGCCTTCACCAGGAAGTCATCTCCGGGCAGAGTGGCATCCGTTACTGGAGCGGGGTTGACGGTTTCAGTCATGACTTCTTGGTCTCCTTGAAGATGATGTTCAGCGATAGCCGCAGACGGGCCGACTTCTCTCCGAATTCGAGCGGAGAAAGAACCTGCGCCTCTTGCGCGAAGAGACTCAGAGCCATTTCGCGGACTGCTTCGCGGTAGTTGGCAGCAGCCTGCTCGTGGACTTCGCCTTCCTTAGTGGCGGCGCACTCCCGGATCAGGGCGAAGTAGAAAGGCTCGACATCGGGCCAGAACTGGCTTGCGGCATAGGGAGAGATATCCTTGCCGAAGGTGTTAAGCCCGGCGATGGCATTGCGCAGAGCGGAGGACACCTTGGTGGTCTGCTCCAGGCAGGTAATGATCACGTCGACGGCGCCTCCAGACTTGCCCAACAATGTGACCGGCAGCATGATCTCAGCCCTGATCTGCACCGAGGCCACGGACATGCCCACGTTGTCGCGGCCATAGATCATGGCCGCGCCGATCTGCTGGCCACTATCGGCCAGCCATTCAGCAGCACGGTTGGCCTGCTCGCAGCCCCGTTCATCTCGCCACCCATAGATGGTTGGAGTCTCCCGCCACAGAGCGCGGTCGGCACTGCCGCGAAGGTAAACGGGCTTGTCGGCACCATCCTTTTTGGGCTTGCGATAGATGAAATGGGGTTCAGTCACTTCCTCCTCCGGTCGATGCCCGGCCCCGAAGTACACGCGCACCACCCGGCCATGACGGTCCTGATCCATCAGGTAGGAGCGAGAAGGCCAGGCGAGACGCCCCAGCCAGCCGGTCGGGGCGGTGCCGGAGGGGACCTCCCATACCGGCTTACCCGGATTGCCTTCGGTCGGTGTGATGTTCATCAGGAGGGTCTGCGCCAGGGTGGTCCCCATCGGGTACATGTTCAGCGATCCAGCCAAAACTCCTGCGGGAGTGGACTTGTTGGTCTCCCCGGGCAGCGGTCCTGAAGTGGCCTGTCCGTTACCCCATGCCTGGATGCACAGCAGGTAGCGCGCAGCATCGGCGGGGTCCATGGCGTCGTCGTGACTAACCACGCCTCCCGGGGCGTAGACCTTGCTGCCCTCCCCCGCCAGGAAGGGGGCCGCAAGGGTCATCGGGGTCGTGCCCTTCAGTTTCGCTGCGTGCGGTGCCTGGAAGAACGGGTTCTCGGCATCGAAGAGATCGAAGCGATGCTCCCACTCATCGAGGTAGGCGGCGATCTGCTTGCGGGGATAGGGGGCCGACAGTGGGCTCTCCCCAGCCGGGACGAGCTTGCGGAAAGCCGCGGCATGAACCGCTGCAATCATCAGGCGTAGGACGGCGACCTCGACACCGGGGTCAGGATCACCGAGGTAGGCAAGGTCTTCGGCATCGAGCAAGGCCTCGCGCAGGCTCACAGTGTGTGGCCTGCCTTCGGTGTCGATGACCGACACCCAGGGTTCGGTCAAGAGGTTGTATCGACTCATGAGAGAAGACGATAGCACAACTCTTCGACGCTGCTTGTCAAAATTCACGGTCGCGCCTACAGTCGGCCTGCTTGTCCCTGCTCACGGAGCATGCCAAGCGGGTCTGACAGCCCCCATCAAGTAGTTCAAGCTAGAAGGAAAGGAGCCCATGAAGACCCCACGAACTACCCTGCCCCGTGCAGAGGCGAGGATTGGCGTGCTGTATGTGGAGCGAGGTCGAGTGGCTCGCAAGAGCCATGCACTTGTCTTCAGGCGAAAAGACTGCTATGAATAGCTTACTCACTCCTGCTTACGCGGACGTAACGTATTCTTCCTGATTCACCGAGGCGACTTGCTTTACCGAAACCGGCAAAACAGCGGTCAAGAACTCTCCACAAGCTGACACCGGATAGTCTCCAGCGTTTCTGATATTGATTGCGGCATTCAAGTCGCGGTCGTGCATTATGAACCTACCGCTATAATAGTCATGATTTGCCAGGACCTTACCGTGCCGTGTGGATACACAGTTCGAAGGTTTCCCTTTGATGCTGGGATGATTAGGGAGCAAGATTCTATGGAGATTTCTGTGCGCCGTCCTCGAAAGGGGGATCGCTGGGACTGACGCTCGTCTCCCAGCGTGGTAGAGTGTGCTCTGGAACGTGAGCTTTGCTGGCGTTCTCGCAGGTCAGGACCTCTTTTCCCCGCACGCGCGGGGGTGAATCTACGACCGCCCTGGGGATCGAAGGCAGGGAGAACTTTTCCCCGCACGCGCGGGGGTGAATCCAGTTCCGATCCCCTTACTGGGCTCAACAGGACCTTTTCCCGCACGCGCGGGGGTGAATCCGACGTTGATGGGGAGCACCTCGCCATCGGTGACTTTTCCCCGCACGCGCGGGGGTGAATCCGGAGCAGGTACTTGGCGATTCTGCGGACTCTGCTTTTCCCCGCACGCGCGGGGGTGAATCGCCCCTCCAATGACGGCCCCGCTCTGCTCCAGGTGGCTTCCCCGCGCGCGGGGGTGAATCTCCTGCACGAAAGACGGACGGATGGAGCGCGAGAACTTTCCCTGCACGCGCGGGGGTGAATCTCGCTCATTGCAGCAGCGCTGCCTCTTTAGAATAACTTCCCCACATACGCGGGGGTGAATCCCAGTCCCTCTCTTCGGAGCTGAGTCGAGAGCCTTTTTCCCCGCTCACGCGGGGGTGAATCAGCGAAAGTATTGTCGAGCGATGTAAATCATTTTCCCCAACAGGGGAGTAAGTCGCAGATATATTGCCTGAGTCTTACACTCACAATCTATCTCCAGACTGTGAGTGTAATCTAGGTTGAAGGTCAATTACTTCTACATGAACTCACCCCCACGTGTGTGGGGACTGCAACCAGTTACTATAGGACTGCTGATCACTAGTTGAGCATGTGTCGAAACACTTATTCATCGGAAATTTTCGACGTGTGATCCTTGCAAGTCCACTCACCATCCTCTGTTTCGTGCCAGGTGGTGCCCACTTTGCAGACCTTACAGAACTATCCCAGGTTTTCCCTTGTAAAGACCTCAGTGGCGAAAGTGTTGCAGTGAACGCAAAAGCCTGCGCCGTTTTTATACCTATCCCCCGCGGTGCCATCCTTGCGGGTGACATAAGGGGCCCACTTGTGCTCATGTCCCTCGACGCAGTTCAGCGCTAGCTGATATTTTGCCCAGCAAGCGTCTTCACACTGTTCCGGGGTCTCGCCTTCGCCACGAATGAAAGAGGCTCCAGGAGGGTAGACCTCGATGAAAAGCGTGCGGTAGGAGTCGGTGGTCCCCCGGACGAAAACTACCCCCCGGCCAGCACTGACGTGGGTTTCGTCCGGCCAGGGATGGCGCATCTCTTGATCGGGGATGGCACCTCGGAAGGAGATGGTCGAGCCAACGTCTCGCCCATATATATCACGCATGATTACTTCCCCTCATCGAGCAATGGTCTCAGTTCGGCTGGTGCCAGTGTCCATGCTCACTTGCACCAAGGTCGGGAAGGCTGTGGCGACCTCTTCGATGTGTGAGACCGTCAGAATGGCGAACTCGGTGGAGAGTTGCGCGAAGACCGTCTGCACGGCTCGCTGAGTCTCAGCATCGAGAGCGCCCCAGCCTTCGTCCACGACGATAGTCTCGATGGGAGTGCCAGTGCGCCGGGCGATGCAGCGCGCCAGACCGAGACGAATCGCCAGAGCGATGCGGAACTTCTCCGAGCCGGAGAGGGTGGAGTAGTCCACTTGCCCATCGGTGGTGATGGCGTAGACCATCACCTTCTCCTCGGTGCTACCCTTTTGGTTTTCCTTCTGGGTGGACACCAGGACACCAAGGGCATCGTCGCCCATCTCGTCCAGCAGGTCATTGGCATCCTCATTGAGTTCTTCCACGATGCCCGCGAGGATCAAAGCAGGAACACCCGAGGGCTTGAAGCCTTCCACGAGCACCTCGTAGGCGCGCACATCCTTGGTCAGGCGCTCTACCAGACCGTTGGCCTCTTCGAGGGTTGCCCTGACTTCGGCCAGTTCGGTCGCGGCCACCTCGCGGCGATTCTGCTCACCCCATAGGCTCCGCATCCGAGACCGGGCAGCGGCATGACGAGTGGCGAGGTCGGCGCGCTGGGCCTGGTTGCCTGCGGCCTTCTCCAGGTCTGCCTGCGCAGTGGCAGCCATCTCGGCTAGATCGGCTTCCCGCTTCTGGTCCATGATGGGCGCTTGTAGGTTGGCCAGCGACTCCTGCGCAGACTGGAGGCGTGTCGTAGCCCAGGTCACTGCCTTCTCGCGCTCTTCAGCGCTGTCGGCCAACGCCTGCGTCTTCGCCAAAGTGCGGGCGATGTCCTGCTCTTCGGCACGGGCTCGGGCAGCCTCTTGGGAGACCTTCCGGCTCTCCTCTGTCAGCCCATTCAGTCGCTGAGTGAGTTCGTGGAGTTGGCTGGATCGCTGCCGGTGTTGGCCGCGCAGGTCTTCCTTCTGCTGGTCCTGCTTGACGATCAACTCCTGGGCCTGCTCGGCGGTGAGGCTCTGGCCACAGGTGAAGCACTCGCCATTGCCCTTGGAGAGGGATACCTCCAGGGGGCCGCGACGTTCATTGATTTCCTCGGCCTTGGCTGTGATCGCAGTGCGTTCGCTGTCCAGCGCGGCTCCCTTGGCGCGCACGTCGGAGATGGTGACACTGAGGTTCTCCAGAGAGGACTCCAGCGCGGCGATCTTCTCCTGCGCAGCCTTCTGCTGGTCCACGAGTGGATCGAGATCCCAGCCAGCAACCTGAGCCGCCTCCAGGTCTTTATCGGCACGCTCCAGCGCGGCCTTGGCCTGATTGATATCGCTGGTTAGACGGTCTCGCTCCTGGTTGTAGCGAGCCTCATGACTGGCGAAGTCCTGTCGAAAGGCAGCCAGCGCTGCTCGCGCATCTGCTGCCCGCTTCTCCAGTTGGGGGTCGTCCAACTGGCCCAGGTCGCGAGCGAGCGCTTCGACTTCCGCTTCGACTTCCTGGGCAGCCCTGACCAGTGCCTCGTTATCCAAATCGGGAAACGCCTGGACAGTGGTCAAACTCTCGACGCGCGCCTGGGCGGAACTCTGGGTCCAGAGGGCCTTGCTGAGTTCGGCATCACTCTTACGACGCATGGCCTCGGCCTGCTCTGCGTGGACGGCATACCGATCCAAGCCGAAAGCCTCACCGAGTGCCTGACGACGTGCGGAGGGCATCATGTCGCAGAACAAACCGAAGTTGGCCTGTCCGACAAACCAGGTCAACTGAGCAACCCGAGAGTCCATGCCCAGCAACTCGATCAGATAGGGATCGGTGTTCTTCGAGTTCTTCTCATTCAGATCACGCCAGCCTCCCGGCATGTCGGGATCGGAGATGGAGAGATAGACCTCGTGGCGACCCTTGCGGGTGCGCGAACGCGACAGGCGATAGGTGTCCCCATTGAGGTCAAAGACCAAGGTCACCTCGGTGCGATCCATACCCCGGGAGATGACATCGTTGACGACAGGGCCGCGCGAACGGGCGTAAAGGGCGAACATGAGGGCGTCGAAGAGGCTGCTGTTATGAACAATGAAGGTACCAGCCACGAACAAATGCTCTGGAGTGTCGACTGTAAGGTCAAAGCATTCTACGGGGGCCGCTTCTTCGATGGATACAACACGACACCAGAACACCTCAGCTTCCACCACAGCCGGATCTCCACCGAAGTCGAGGAACACGTCAGGATTCATAGCGTGCGTTGCCAACTGACGGATAGTGCGTGCTTGTCGCCCCGACGCACTCACTCCAGGCATTTCTGGGCGAGCAAAAGAGGGCGGAATCATCCCCAGCTTACTCTTAGGATTCGCAGGCTCCACCTTAGACAAATGATCTTGAACACGCTCGCCTTTTGATCCCAGAATGGAGAGTTGCTCACCAAAACTCTTCCAGTCTCGACCAATGATTCCCACGTTGAAAGCGGTGCTACCGCCAGGCAACAACTTCCGCCGAAGTGTGCTGTGAATGCCAAGAACAAGCAACAGCCGACGAACACCTTCGGCAAGATCGCGCGAGACGGATGTGAACACAGCAGCCCGAGACTTGTCCCCAGCGCTAATCCAGCCGTCTGTCATCCACAGTCCCCGAAGAAGGGCAGCCGTCTGAGCCTTGGGCATGAGAGTCAGATTGGCAGGGATGGTTTTCGTATAGGAGTTGAGACCGATAACCCCCAAGGAGGCCATCCACTCAGCAAAAGCTCGCCGGGGAAACAGCAACGACTTCTCGGAAGCAAGGTCCCACCCCAACTCTTCTTCGAGCGCAATCAAGGTGTCCCACCCCACGCGACCCAAGCGTTCGTTTCGAACCCAGTTCATCTTGGCGATGACTGGCAGAGATGCAACTGATCCTCGCATGCGCTCGATCACGCTTCTTGCTACGGCATCGCGCTCTTCGCGAGTCAGTGCGGAAATCACATAATAGGAGAGGCTCCCCTTTGCCGCTGCCAGTGCTGCACCTGGAAAAGTCCGCCCTATTGCTGCACGCAATGCAGCGAGCAGTTCAGGGTCGGCGCAGCAAAAAGTCGTAAACCGGGAGGTGACGCACCCATCGCCCAAGAAGCATCCCAGGATAAGTGCCTCGTCTTCGGTGAGTCGGTCATGCTCGCTTGAAGGGAGATGGCTCACTTGAGCAACCCAATCTCCGACTGAGAGGGAGCCAGCCTGGCGGCATCCTTGATCAGTCAGGACAGGATGAGTCCTGGCTGTGATGATCTCTGAGCCGTCCTCCATCCGAATGCGAACCGTCTCCTTCTGGCCAAGGCGATGCCATGCGGAAACAGGAACGGGGACCACTTTCCCCTCAGTGAAACCCAGCGTAGTAGGTCGCTCTTCTCGAACAAATTGCTCCAACGGAAGAGACTCGCCTCGCTCAGGGTCCCAAACCGGCGTATCTCCAGGTAAGCACTTGCCGGTGTGATTCTTGCCGACAATGGCGACCAGGTTCTGATCAGTCAGGTCGACCGTCTCAGCCTCACGGTAGGACTGGAAACCCTCCAGGGTCAGGGTGCGAATCCTCACTTGCCACTCTCCTCAATCAGCGCGGCAGCCTTGGCCAGCACGTCCTGCACGTCGATGTCGTCCCGTTCGTTGTAGCCCTTCTCTTTGAGCCAAGTCTTGAGGCCCATGACCGGAGTGGTCTTCTCGGGCAACACCGCAGTGACGCGCCGAGGGCGATCCAGGACTACCTTTGTGGTCGCCACAATTGTGGCGCCTGCGGCGGCGATCATGTCTTTGATCGACGGGGGTACAACCGTCTCTCCGGGAGCCAACTTCAAGCCCACCAGGGACTCTGGCTCCAGAGCCTCCAGTCGCTCTTCTGCGTCATCCGCAGTCAGGTCGATGGAGTGCATGTGCCGGGCGTTCGTGGGCAAGAAGTCCACGCGCTCCAGGGCGTTATTGTCGGAGAGGGTAATCAGGTTGACGGACTTAGCGTCATCCGCGTCGGTCATCGTGATCCGGTTCGTACTTCCGGCGTAGAAGCACTTGGTCCCCATTCGCTGGCGAGCATGGATGTGTGACAGCGCCACGTAGGCGAATGGCATACCCTCGACCGCCTTGCGAGGGAGGATTGGCTCTGCGAAGAGATGGGCGATGTCCATTTCGCTGCCGCGCCGATGGCCCTTGGCCACCGAGTCGATCCGCACGTCATCTGCGGTGATGTGCGAGGCCATCAGGAGAGGCGCGGTGGTATCCGCCTCGGCGCACATCTGCTCCAAGGAGCGAATGGCGAAATCGGAGACGATCTTGTCTCCGAACTCGGCCTCCAGTGCGGGCTCTCCCAGGCGGGCGAGCACCGAGGTCTTGCTCAGCCAGGGTAGGCAAGCGATCTGGAGCCCATTGGTCAAACGGATCAGGCGCGGCTCGCGCTCGACCACATGCACCTCGCCGCGCGACGCCAGGATTTCCGAGAGGGTTGTAGTCGCGGTGCGCTGGTTGGTGGGGACGGACAGACGCTCGTGGTTGCCGTCGATGAGTACCAGGGGAATGCCTGCCTCCACCAGGGGGCGGAAGGTCTCGGCAGCGAGCAGCACAGCCTCCTGGGAGGGACGCCCGTTCTTGAAGCAGTCGCCAGCATGGATGAAGAAGTCCACGTTGCGCTCAATGGCCTCATGCACCGCGGACCCCAGAGCACGGGCGTTCGATTCCCAGGCGGTGCTCAACCCAGTCTTCGGGTTCAACTTGCCATGAACGTCCGAGTCGATGTGCGCATCACCCGTGTGGATGCCGACAAGTGCCACGATTGGCGCTCTCTTTCTGATCGCTTCCTGGGTCTCTCTGCCCAAGAGTCTTACTGTAGCAGTTGCGACGGCAAACAGAAACCCGTAGCGGCGTCTTGACTTCTTTGTCCCATGCTGGGACAGTTTGCTCGTCCCAGCATGGAACATGCTGGGATTGCTCGTAAATCAGAAAGAGGTCGCACATGGCCACACACCCTTCCCTTCATCAGACACGCATTGCCTATGAGCGAGCCCGGTCGGCTGCGGCGAGCGCCACCACGGTGGCTCAAGAGACTCTGCTGGCCTATGTGAGTGACGCCATGGCGCAAGGCCACTCGACTCGACGCATTGCAGAAGACCTTCAGATATCCAAGAGCACGGTGAATCGGATCAGCCTGCGACTAAAGGTCGGAGTCGGTTCGCATCTGCTGGAGCCGTGGTCCACCCCCGAGGAGTATGTCGCCACCCACAACGCAGCGTGGGTCGACGTGCCCGAGGAGCAGATCGTGCGTGCCCCATTTGAGGTGTGGCCACAGGCGGATGGAACACTCAAGTACGCCATCAGCGGCTCTCTAGCTATCGCCGCCGAACCTTGGCTGCGCACCGAGAAGGCGGGTCACAAGCAGGCAGGTCGCCCATGAATTCGACTCTGGACAAGTTGTCCGACTGGCTGCACTGGGTCTTGGACCGCTGGTCCATCTCCGCCACTCCGAGCGGCTGGGCGATCTTGCTGGCACTCGCGGTGATCGGCGCCACCATCACCTACCGTCCGGTCTGGGTGATCCTGCGCCATGGAGTAACCATCGTGCACGAGATGGGGCATGTCGTCATGGGGTGGCTATGGGGGCGCCGAATCGAGGGCATCAGCCTGCATACCGACACCTCGGGCCTGACCATTACCGCAGGGCGACCGCGAGGTCTTGGAGTCTTGATGACCTACCTGGCTGGCTATCCCAGTCCCGCCCTGGTCGGCCTGGGTCTTATCTGGGCGTCAACATCAGGGTGGAGTGGCGCCGCCTTGACCCTGGTGGTCCTGCTGCTCTTGCAGGCGTTCTGGTTGGTGCGCAACATCTTTGGGCTCGTCACCGTGAGCATCGCCTTGGCGCTGTCGGGATGGGTGCTCTATGAGGCCGATCCCAAGATAGTGACCACCTTCACCGTGGTCGTCGGCATCTTCCTGCTGCTCAGCGCCGCCCGAGGAGCCTTTGATCTGTGGAGCCTGCATGCTCGGGGTGGCAGCGAAGCGGATACGAGTGATGCCTCCATGGCCGCTCGGCACTCGCTGCTACCGGCAAAGGTGTGGGTGGTGCTCTTCGGCGCGTTCGCTGGCACATGTGCCTTCTATGCGGGCGGGATGCTCGTCGTCGCCATCACCGGGTAAGACAGAAGCAGGATCGAGCACGAGAGCGCCTCAGTTCTCATCTCCGCCCTGCGTCGCGAGTTCGGCATGGTCGGTACCGAGTTCGGCTTCGGAGATGTCTGGGATGCCGTCAATGATCTTCGGGAGAGCGGTCCCTTCGACGGTGAAGACGGAGATGTTCTCGCCCACTACCGGCAGTCGGTGACGGATGCTGTGATGACGGGTAGCGCCTTCCAGGATCTCGCTGACCACTTCGGAAGCGAAGGGAACGCAGTGATTGGAGATGAGGCAGTCTTCTGGGCTCGCATCCTTCTCGAATCCACCTCGGTTCATGTCGTCCTGCACGGAGAGGCCGGGGCGGAGAGCCGAGTCCGAGCACCCCAGGAGTTCTCCAGCCCGCTCCAGGCACAGAAGTGGGCTCTGGAGCAGGTCGGCACGGAGATAACGGAGGGCAAGATCACTGGCTTCTCCCTGGCTGTTAAGCCGCATGGGCTCCACCCCGAAATCCTCTTCGACTACGAGCCGCGTGTGGACGACGAAGACGAGTGATTGCCGTCGACTAGCTTCTTGTGTGCGGAATAGGTGGCACGAAGTCACGCCCATACCCACCCCTTACCTCTGTTCTCATCTACCCCCGGTGAAGATGCTCAAACGGCTAGACGCTCGCTCACCGACAGAGCCGCTGCCTGCACGCACTCGCACTGCGTGAGTGGAAGGAGCGAATGGAAGAGACTGGCGCTATTGCTCGAATCAAGCAGGTGGGCTCGGCGCTCCTCGGGAGTGCCCGCAGGCAACTCTCGGACCAGAAGCAGCATCTCACGGAGGCGTTTCTCCTGGTCCGGAGTGGCCGAGGCTGCGCCGGTGATCCAGTCACCCACGAGGCGAGGAGGTGCGCCCAGGAGGCGAGCAGTCTGACTAGCCGTTAGTCCAGACACGACATGCAGGTCGATCACCTGCTGCGCCAGCGATGCCGGGGTCCCTTCAGGCCGCGTTGTCATACGGGAACCGGCTCCCGGGCGGGCTCAACCGGCTGCGGCACGGGAGCAGGCTCCGTTCGAGGGGTTGCAGGTTCTTCGATGGGGAGCACCTCAATGGTGCGTTCTTCCTTGCCGAGGTTAGCCATGGGGGTTCTCTTCCTTCTTGTCGGCGCCGGATGAGGAGTCTCCGGCGAGATCAGTGGGGTGATTGAGGCGAATCACTGGCAGCCCAGGGGGCGCTACGCCAGGACCGAGGACGTGGGCTGGTGGTGCAGGCAAGGTGGGCTGAGGGAAAGTCGCGACGACATTGCGATGAATGTAGTTTCGACGGCGATTCGACGCTTGGAGTTGGCCTCCAATTAACCCAATCGCGTAGACCCCAATGAGGGCAATCACCATGCTCTTATGCACGGAGCTATCCGACAATCCTTCCAGCCAGAGACCATTGCGCGAAACATTGGATGGCTGGGAAATCAAAGGTCCGTACTTCTCTGAAACCGCCCCGCTGGAAGACATTTTCAAGAATTCATTAATCATGGGCCAAGATGACCCTGCAATCATTCCCATGAACAGGCCTGAAAAACCTCTTCCTACGCTCCTGGCGAATCCAGCGGTCATGACAAGCAGTAGAAGGTAAGGCATGCCAACGAACGGGGCTACTTGCTTCCAGATCATCAGTCCGCTGACAAAAATAACCGCGAAATATAAGAGCGCAAAGCAGATTCGCTCTGAATTTCTGACGACAAAGAGCGACCGATAACTACTCGGTTTCTTGGACTTATTGTTTGGTTGCTCGTCTCGTGCGTCATCCTGCCGACGATCCAGATTGGATAGGGGAAATGCCGCCTTCATGGCTTCGACGTTATCGAAAAACTGAGCGTTTGGATAGTTGCCTCGAAGGCGATCCATCATGTCGTCTGGGTTCACAGCACGACGCCCAGGAGCAATCGCCACAATTCTCATGTGGGCTGCTCGCACCCCACGCTCGCACACAATTATCTTGCCGCTCAGCTCGACAATCGCAGTGACCTCTCCAACATAACGATTAGAGTAGACCTGATCCTCGCGGTCGTAGGCGTAGAAACCGCAGGTGCACCCTTCTTGCGGGGCGTTGTGGTCGCTTCGAGGAGTACCGCATACGGCAACATTGATGCCGTCTGGAACGCATTGCGCATAATGCAACCCTCTTAGCACTCCAATCGGATTCACATCAAAAGCGCGCAAAGCGAACACGGAACCCACCACGGGTTCGGCGTTGGGAAGCGCCGAAAAAGCATTTACATCCACCATTACTCTCCAGCCTCCTCGATTTCCATGACCGCCCGAGTGTCGTCAGCCGTTCGGTCGATTTCGCGCAAAAAGTCCATGACCTTCGTCTCGTCATGAGTCACTGGGAACGGGGGAAGGGACTTGAGAATAGTCCTCCCGTACGACTTCGCATGCTCGCTCTGGGGGTTCAGACGCGGATCGCACATGACAACCACCCCACGGTCATTGACTGTGCGAATCGCTCGACCCGCCCCCTGAACAGTGGACACGCACGCTTCAACCAGCGAGACGGTTCGGAAGCCCGTCCCGCGCCCTTCCTCGCGATCTGCCTTCTCCGAGCGAGCAGCGAAAACTGGATCGCCAGGTGATGGGAAGGGGATTTTGTCGATCACGACACTGGCGCAGGTGTCGCCCTCGACGGAGATACCCGTCCAGAAGGTGCGGGTGCCGATGAGGATAGATCGCGGGTCCTCGGTGAACTGACGAGCAATTTCCTTCGGCGTGGCATCCCCGCCCTGACTCAAGACGGGGTACTTCGATCCCAGCGAATGAGTCAGATACTCAGTGAGAGCAAGAACGCTGGCCCGGCTAGTGCAGAGGATCAATGTGCGCCCGCCCGCCGCCTGGATCACCTTCTCGGCCACCTGACCCACCGCCTGGCTGTACTCCTTGGAGTTCGGCGCGGGCATGCCATCCGGGAGCCAGAGCAGGCCCTGGTTGGTGTAGTCGAAGGGAGAGGCTACCGTTTCGCCGCTCCAGGGCCCCATCGTAGCCCCCAAGGTACTGGCGGGGTGATCGAACCGATTCGCCACGGTCAGGGTGGCAGAGGTGAACGTCACTGAGCGCGTGGGCTCAATGAGTCGACTGAAGATCGTCTCGGCCACATCAAACTGGGCCGAACGCATGTTGATCCGCCCATCCTTGGGCTCGATCCAGGCAACCTGCTTGTCGGTCGTCCCCATGGTCAGGAGACGCAGATCGAACACTAGGTTGCCCAGCATGCGAGTAACCAGCAACTTGCGGTTCTTCTCGCTGACTTCGCCCTCGGGCATCCGAGAAGCCAGCGAGTTCAAGCCCGAGAAGGCATCGAGGCACTCTTTCAGGACCTTCGCTGCGGCAGGCTTGTTCAGCGCGTCTCGGTCAGCACTTTCCGGCACCGGAATCTCCTTCACCAGGCGCTCGACTGCGTTCTTCGCCTTCCGGTTCGCAGCCTCCAACTGTTTGGCGCCGATGGTGGAGACGCTCGCCAGCGAAGAAGCAGCCGTGGATGCGGCCTTGCTCAACCGCCGTTCTGTGACGCTGGCACCGAAGGCTTCGGAGACCACTGAAGGGAACTCGTGGGCTTCGTCCACCACCACAGCGTCGACATTCTCAGGCATGAGAGGGGGAATCATCATGGCCGCGGCCAGGAATGCCTGGTTGACGACCACAATGGAGGCTTCCTTGGCCTGATCTCGGGCGACTTCGGCAAAGCAGGTGCGATTCTGGTAGAAGAAACACGACTTGCCGATGCACTCCGAGGCAGATACGGACGCCGCCTGCCATGCCTTCGAAGAGACCGGGAAGGGCAAGTCGGCTCGGTCTCCGGTCTCGGTCTTGTCGACCCATTCATTGAGGGCGACTATCTCTGCCCCCACGGAGGATGGGGTAGAGGTCTTGCTTTCTTCTTCAGCGCCCTCCATGCCTTCCAGAGGTTCCGGAGGAGAGGTGTCATTCGGGTCCCCCTTCAACTTGAGGAGGCAGGCATAGGAGGATCGCCCCTTGATCACCGCACCCGTGATTTCGGCACCGTCCACGAGTTCGCTGCCGCTGACCGCGCTGGAGATGAGATCCAGGTCCTGCCGCAACTGATCCTGAAGCGCTTTGGTGTGCGGCGCAACCGCTACTGTCCGTCCCGACGCCAGAGCCCCGGTCAGGTAGCCGATGGAGTTATGGGTGGGGACCATGGATCGGCCAGCCAAGTAGAGGTGGCTCGGAGAATCCACGGCAATGCAGCGAACGGGACGGGAGGGCACCTCGCGGATACTGCTGACGAGTCGATAGGTTCCCCGGCCTCGACCATTCCCTTGAAGGGCTCCCAGGCTCTCCGATTTCCGCGATAGGCAGAACACGGCTCGCCCTGGCACCAGAGTCACGGCAGGGGAGAAGCAAACAACTCGCACCCCGCGGGTATTGGCGGCATCGTCACGACAGCGAATGGTGGGGCGATACCCCAGAGATGCGATCAGGGTGTGCACATCCTGAGCGAGACGTTCGCGTCGGTCGGTGAACTGCACCTGGCGCCCGCCAGAAGCACTGGCGGGTTGGCCTGCAACATACCCCGAGACATCCAGGAGCCCCTGGAGTAGAGCAGTGCGCTGATCTAGAGAGGCGAAGAGGTATGCCTCGGGAATGTGCGCTGCGCCATCAGCTACCCCTAGTCCGACGAGCAGGGCACGCCCTTCTGACGTGGGAGTGAGCCGGAGTCGACGGCCATCCATGGTGATGTCGAACTGATCGCGATCTACTTGATCAACCAGGGTAGCGAGTTCGCCATCCAGGGTGGCGGTATTTTGCGCTCCAGTAGTCCCAGCAAGCCAGAGGCCGAGGGCGTAGGGATCGACAGCGAGACTCGCCTCCGGATTCTCCAGAGGCAGAGCCAGGGGGATGGCGTGGGAGTCGGCAGCCTTTGAGGCATCCTCTTCCTTGCTCATGCTGGCCAACATGCAGTCAGTGGTGATACTCGTCCCGTGGTCCCACAGGTTGAACTTGCCGCGCGCTTTGCGCTGCGCTGCTCGATTGAGGGTCACCCAAACATGCTCGGCGTCACAGACGATGGTGGTGCCATCGGAGAAGGTGATCTCGTAGCAAGTCCGGTCGTGCTGGATCGGAGAGACGCCCAAGACCTGCGTCAGGCGCCCCAGTTCACTGAAAACCCAGTCTCCGACAGCAATGTCCCCCATGCGCTTCCAGCCCAATGCTGTGGGAATTAGGGTGTCCACGTCGAGCGCCTTGCCGATACCCGTGCCGCCTTCAATGAGCAAGGGGACCTGCTCTTCGAGTGCCCTGGCGACCGAGCGGGCCATATGCACCTGTCCCGCTCGTCGGGAACCTCCCTTGGCGGTGATGATGAGGTCCAGGATTTGCTCGGCACGCTGTGCGGCCTGCTCACCCCTGCTGAGGGTGCTAGCTGGGTTCTCCGCATCCGCGGATGCGCTGGTGGAGGTGGTCATGGAATGCTCTCTCGTGGGGAACTTGCACCCAAACTATAGCACAACATTTGCCACCCGCTACAATAAGAGTTCGTCGGTAGGCGAGAAGCACTGCTCAACGTACTGAGCACTGTGCTCTTCCGTCTGCTGATTCGCCTGCTATCATAACCTGCATGGCCATTTACTTCTCAGCAGACCATCACTTTGGTCACAAGAACATCCCCAGGTTGGCTGGTCGACCCTGGAGCGATGTCGATGAGATGAATGAAGACCTGATCGACATCTGGAACAGCAAGGTCGCTCCAGGCGATATGGTGTACTACGTCGGAGACTTCAGTCTCTCGATGAAGGCACTGGCCCTGGTCCCTCGCCTGAACGGGGAGATCATCCTGATCGCAGGCAACCACGAAGAGTGCTGGACTGGTCATAGGGATGCTGGCAAGGCTGCTCGGGCGCTGGCTCGCTACGAGGCAAGCGGTCTCGCAGAGGTCCACCCCTCCGGTCGGTTGCAGATGAGCCTTGGCGACATGGATGTCCTGGTTTCCCACCTGCCCTACTATGGCGACAGCCGGCACGACGAGCGCTATGTTGACTTGCGCCCCAAGGATGAAGGCCTGCCCATCATCTGCGGCCACGTCCATGGTGCCTGGCGAGCGTATGGCGGCAACGGACGCTCCCATCGAGGCCAGGTAAACGTCGGTGTCGATGTCTGGGACTTCGCTCCCGTCAGCGAAGAAGCCGTCATCGAGGAAATCCGGAGGGCTCGTGGGGCGGCTTCCTGAGTCCGTCATCGAGGAGATCAGGGCCAAGACTGACCTCTTGGCCCTGGTCTCCGAGCACGTCACCATGCGCCCCAGTGGCGCCGCCCACAAGGGCCTCTGTCCCTTCCACGATGAGAAGACCCCCTCTTTCACAGTCAATCCCTCCACTGGCACCTTCCACTGCTTCGGCTGCGGCATGGGGGGGGACGCCTTCACCTTCCTGCTTGAAATCGAAGGGGGGCTCAGCTTCCCTGAAGTTGTCCGCATGCTGGGGGAGAGATGCGGAGTTGAGATACCGGAGGCAGACGAAGAGGAGAAGGAGCAGAACCCTCGCTCTCGGCTCTATGCCGTAAATGAGGCCGCTGCTCTCTTCTTCGCCGGGTTGCTGCGCGATAGTCCCGAAGCGGAAGCGGCGCGCCAGCTTCTTCGCAACCGGGGCTTTGATCTGGAGGCCTCGATTGCTCGGTTTGGATGTGGGTATGCACCGACCAAGAGCGACGCGCTGAGCAAGCATCTGCGCCAGAAGGGTTTCACTGTCGAAGAAATCGTCGGCGCTGGGCTGGCCAGCATGAGCAAGGAATCGAGACGCACCTTCGACAGGTTCCGCGGTCGCCTAGTGTGGACCATTCGCAACCCCTTCGGAAAGGCCATCGGCTTCGGGGCTCGCAAGCTCAGTGACAACGACCCCATCGAGGCCAAGTTCATCAACACCGCCGAAACGGCGATCTACAAGAAGTCCCACGTTCTCTACGGGCTAGACCGAGCACGCAAGGTCATCGCCAAGAGCGAACAGGTCGTAGTGGTCGAGGGGTATGCCGACGTTATGGCCATGCACTTGGCGGGCATCGAGAACGCTGTGGCCTGTTGTGGCACTGCCTTTGGGCGGGAGCATTTGTCCACCGTGTTGCGGATGGTGGGAGAGTCTGGCGAGATCATCGCGGCGTTCGATGACGACGCTGCGGGCATCAAAGCGGCGATGAAGTTCTACGACGCTGCGCGTGGGAGTGTCCGTCGACTTTCTGCTTTGCCTTCCTCTGGCGACAAAGACCCGGACGCATATCGACAAGCGCATGGTGATGCCGCTCTGCGAGACCTGGTGGGAGCGCGCAGGCCACTGATTGAGACGGTCATCCATGCAACGCTGTCAAGGATGCCGTTGGAGACGGCAGAGGATCGCAGAGTGGCCCTAGAAGCTGTTCTCCCTCTACTGAAGCATGTCACCGACCGATTGATCCAGGCTTCGTATGTCGAAGATGTGGCATCTCGATTGAACTTCTCGGTCGCAGACGTGGCTCGCAGCCTGTCCTCATCTATCGAGCACGATGGACCACCACCAGAGCCCGAAGACCTGGCTTCTCGAACGCCAAGCTCCATTCGCTGGCTGGAGGGGGAGCTTCTGCGCGTGTTTGTTCAAGATCATGCCGCCGCCAAAGAACATCTGGCCATTGCTCGATGGAACTTCAATCTGCCGCAATCGGAGATGGTCTCGGACGTGATCGAACGCGCCCTGGATACCTTCACCGGGCAGGACTGGCATTTGCACGTGAGGTCTTGCGCGACCGATCCCAAGGTCTTGGCGATGATTGGGGCTCTAGGCAGTGAGCCGGTTCCTGTTGAGCCAGAGCAACTGGAGAAGTATGCCCTCGAACTGCAAGAGCGACTTCTAGCCGAAGCGCAGAAAGAAGCCATGCGTCGGCGCCAGGAAGACATCACCAACGCTCGAACCCCCGAGGATCGCGCCCGCGCATTCAAGGCATTCCTCGAAGCGTCACGCGGCAACTTCTAGTCTATTCCAGCGCCGGGCCCCAGGCCGCAATACGACGGCCCCTTGATCGCCACCCAAGAAAGAAGTCGATGAGCCGCAATCCCAAGTCGCTAAATGAGCGCGTAGTAGACGCCATCCAGAAAAACGCAGGGCCTTGCCCTGGGGCTGAGCATACCCACTATGACGAATGGCTGGAGGTCGTGGCTGAAACTTCGCGCAAGACCCTTGCCGATTTCCTGAACACCTACATTGAAGCATTGGGGCGCGCATGCGAGAGCCGCGGTCACCGCGCTACTTCCATAGCAGGGACTCCAGGAGTGAAAGCGTGCGTCGCCTGTCGTAGTCGGATCAAGACATTCCGCGAAGCCCAGGTTCTTCTGGCGCCAGATTCCGTGGAGTAGTTCGCTTTCCTGGGGCAGTGGGCACGGATCAAGAATGCTTCTCTCTGATCATCCTTGAAAGCAGAGAATCTCATTCTTTAAATGCGGGATACCGACCTTTCAGAAGTGCGAGAATAGGAATGTGAGTGTCGCACTTGGCATTGTTTGTGAATGTGTTACTCTGATTGCAGAGCGCTATTCGACAATGCTTGAAAGGATCACATTCACTCATGAGCGACCCCACAGGCACCACGGTGCTGCCCCGGGAGGTCACTACCGCCATGAAGACCGCTTATGCGGCTTACTCCAAGGCGGCTGCCGAGCGCTCCGACACTCGCTCCGACGCTGCTGCCGAGCTGGCCAATATGGCGGCTACCGGACGTGACGCTGGTTGGTCGGTGCGAATGCTGGCAGAGCCATGCGGCATCACCCCGGAGCGACTTCGGCAGATCATCAACAAGTACGCAACGGGCGAGAAGAGCAAGGTGGAGTTCCCCGAGTTCATCGCCCCCAAGAAGGCTGCCCCTAAGCCTCGATCTCCTCGGTCGAAGCTGACGGCTGCCGAGCGAGCGAAGCTGGCCAGGATGGCTCCAAAGGCCAAGCAGAACTCCGGCTCTCAGCGCCTTGACAGCAAGGTGCGCAAGACCAGCGAGGAGTTCTCGCGCCTGATCATCGAGTTCCACTCCCGCGGTGTCATCTGGAGCGAACTTGCCGCCGCCACGGGCACCCACACCGTCAGCGGTCTGCGCATGCGCGCCGCACGTCACGGATATGGCCATGGTGCACCTCCGAGCATCAAGCCCTATCGAGGCATCGACATCCACCATCGAGAGAGCGCTGAAGCCAAGGGGAAGACCAAGACCTCGGCCAAGCCAAAGGCCAAGGCTCGCGCAAAGGTCAGCGCCTGACCTAGGACGCTCGCCGCTCCAAACTACCGAACAGTGCCACCATCGCGGTCAAACCCGTATTCGATGGTGGCACTGTTTGGTGGTGCCATCGTGCTACCCATGTTGGCGTCAACGGTCGCCTCCACAATGGGGACCGTCTTCCCGGAAGGAATGTAAAACCAGCGATAGTAGGACGGGGTGGGATTGGTCTTGCAGTTGCTATCTGCGGCCTGCCGGACCATGGTGCGGTTGTCGACACATACGGCTACATAGGAGTCTGAGCCGCCCCCTTGAACCGCACGCACTCCAACCAGGGCCGCTAGCGCTACACCCGCGCCAACGACTACCCGCTTGCCGGTTGACAGCGATCCTTTGGATCGACCCTGAGATCCAGTCTTGACCGAGGACTTAGGACCAGGGACAACTGGGTCAAACTTGACCCAGGAAGCTTCGGGACGCCGCCCCTCTGCGGAAGACCTCGATCCTCGCTTGCCTTTGGTCTTTACCGCAGTAGCGCCCGTGCGCTCGTCCTTCGCCTCTGAAGAAGTGTCCCTAGGACCACCTCGCCTTGACCCCCTGATCTTCCGGCGTGGGCGTTCGGCCTTGCCGCTCTGGCGCTTCGAGTTTCGCGCGGAGGTGTTCTTGGGTTGCTTCTTGGGTGTCTCGATGACAGTGGCAGCCGGAGGCGCAAAGGAGGGCTGGACACTTGCGCTATCGAAGGAGTGGCCTACCGCTTCGCGAAGGTCCTCGATGGCGACGGCATTGCCCTCTTCCAAGGTTACGGTGAGGGTTCCGTAACCTCCTTCGCGTTCATCCTCGACCTGAACAATGGTGTCGCCCTCACCTTGCTGATGGAATGCAGTGACCTTGCGCAGCGCCCAAGTAAGCAGGGCTTCCGAGTCGCCCGGCGCAATACCTTGAGGGGTCGGTTCTTGCTCATTCACCAATAGGCGGTGATCGCTGGTGAGCGTGACGTTGTAGGCGCCAGCCACGATGGTCCTTTCAGAGGGAGGGAAGCTTATCGCTGGTCGTCGCCAGAAGACGGACTTGCTGGGAGGTATTCGTTTTCCCAGCCTTCGGGGAGAGTCGAGCGCCTCGTCCCCCATTGAGAAGACAACGGAATCTCCATCGTAGGAGCGGTGCTGGAAATGGGCCCGCGCGAGGAAGCGGTCGCTGCGGCGAGATGCAAGGAAGGGGCGACTGTCGATTGATATTCGACCTGTTGCTGGCGCGCGCGCCGAGTGTCAGTGGTGATGAACCCGATGAAGTAGGCCATGGACTGAGCTATCAGACTGCCGGTCAACAAAAGAGGGATGCCCACCGCGAGGTTGCCATCAGATATTTCACCGAGTCCAGCAAAGGCCAACACGCCTCCGATGGTCCAAATGGTCCATCGGCGCCACGGGCCAGACAGAAGGATGTTCGCTGGCGAACGGTAGTTCTGGACCATTGGCGACTGGTGGCTCTTACCTCCAGAGAGACGACCTACAAACCAAGAGGGAAAGGTGAGGAAGAGTGCCGTCGAGCCAAACCATGCGATCAGCATGGTTATGCCAAAAACAGCAAGAATGATTGCCACTTCAGAACCTCGTCTTCCCTTAAGCCTATGGCACTATAGCATGAGAGAGGTGTCCGCAAGAATCAGATGACGGCGCGGCGCCGCACGGTGATGCGGGGTTGTCGGCTCCAGTAAAGGTGCTACTCTGAGTACCCCACCACCTGTCTTCACCTTGAGAGGCATTCGCATGATCATTCCCGAAGTGGCCCGCGCAACTGACCTGACGACGGAGAACGTCCGCGATGTTCTCAGTGCGACAGCGGACATCGCGGACAAGGAGGGTCAGGAAGAGGTGAGCAAGGTATTGCGCACCTGGCTGTCCGCAAACACTTTGACCGAAGGGCAAGACGCCTTGCCGCTCGATTATGCCTGATCCCACTCCACCGCCGACACCTCCTACACCCAAGTGCAAGGAGTGCGGAGGAAGCGCAGTTCAGCATCAATGGCAAGCCAATGACCGGCATCAGAAGTGTTGGTGCCCCGGGTGCATGGGGAAGTCGCCTGCCGAGCGGTGCACGGTCTTCATCCCTTCTTCGACGGCTGGACCAATCAAGAAGCCGCCTGTGGTGTCTCTGGCATCAGCGAGACCGGCTTTCGAGTCGGAGACCGCGGATGTTGAGCCCGCGAGCCCCGCCTTGCCCAAAAAAGGGACGATACGTCGTGAGGTCTACGATCTGGTGGCTGCCGCTGGGTTTCGTGGAGTAACAGACCTTGAGTTGACTGAACTCACCAAGCGTCGATCAGCCGACGTGCAAAAGGCTCGCATGGACCTCTTGGATGCAGGCGCGATCTGTGATTCAGGTCAGCGGCGGGCGGCTGCACCTGGAGGTGAACCCCATAGTGCCTGGATGGTGCCCCACGACGTAGACGATGGAGCCACTAGCGCCCCAGCAGAGGCGAACTTGCAGCGCAACCTGCTTGACTTGGTAGCCGACCTGCCATCCGTCCATGCTGAGAATGGAGCCTGGATCGTCACCTGCACAGACGGCGTGTCGATGAAGGTGCCGACCGAGGCGAGTGAGTCCTGCGTGCTGAGTGCCCCGCAAGGGACCGTCATTTTTGGAGCCCTCGATCATGACTTACTCGTCAGGGAAATCGACGGACCGTTCGCTGAGGCTGAAGACATTGCCGCCGCGGTGCGCAAGGCGGTTAGCGACGTGCATCAACTGCTGGGAGAAGTGCTCGGGCTGTTGTAGACGGTGCTCCTAGTGGGGCTGTCAGACCTCTCATACATGCTAGCAAGTAGCGCTACCCACTCTTGTGCAAGAGCAGATTGTAATGCTACAGTAAGCGCCTGTTAAGCCAACGAGAGGTAACTGTGGACGCTGAGATGATGTTCAGCCCTAACGAGGTTTTGGCGACCCTTGTTGACCAGATACCCTCTTTGGCTACATCGGTTCAGGACCTACTTGTTCCCGTGCGCAAGCAGCGCGACGACATCCGGCGCTTCCTTGAAGATCAAGGGCTCATTCAACCCGTGCTGACCATGGCGGAGCCGATCTACGGAGTAGGCGCCACCGATGGAGCCTTCATCGTCTCTCCCATGATGATCGGTGATCACGTGTCGTGTCTGTCGGTGGCCGTAGCAGAGACCACGGAAGGCTCTGTTGGGGTCGTGGACCACTCCGCCTGGAGCGACTTCATTCCCCATTCCCCTGACGCTGAAGTGCTCGCCAAGGGCGTGATGATGGGTGGAGAGATATCCCTGATTCCCTCTCTGGGTGAAGATCGAGTCAAGATCATCGACGGCTCTTATGCCACCCCCTTCATTGCGGTGAACATGGGCTTGGCCAGTGCCGACGAGACGGTTCGGCAGAAGATCATCAGCCTCGGCGATCAGGGCCTGGTTGAAGCCGCAGAGCACATCGCTGAGACCTCGCTAGTGGTGGCCTGCCCCAAATCGGACTCCTCGACCGCAGTGTGGGCCCAGTGCGCAGCCCATCTGTCGCTGACTGGCTCCACCTTGACGGACAAGGCGATGGCATCCTTGGTGCTCAACCCAGGAGAAATGCTCGTCTCCTCCCGATCCAATCCGTCCTGGGAGTTCCTCTACGCATCCCAGGGGCGCGTCCGAGACCCCGGCGCCAAAACGCTAGCCGACAAGCTTACGGATGCCTTGCGCCCACTGACGGCTCACCAAGTGACAGCCCACCTCGTCAAGCCGCCAGGGTCCACAGGGGTTGTCCGCGTGGAAACACACCCGGGCCTCGACATGTTTGAGGCTGACGAGATCATCCATGCGGTCTGCGCAAACACGGGCGCGCCCTTCATTCAGGAGCCCCTGTGTCAGTACGTGGCCGACCTTTCTGCCAAGAGCATCGCTGCAACCGCTGACGTGCAGATGGAGTCTGCTCGTTTCGAGCTGGCTCAGGACCCTGAGACGTACGAACTGCTCGAATACCTGATCCACTCTTACCGCACCAGCTAAGGACAACGATGAGCATGACCACTATCGACCTGACCCCCGCAGAGTGTGTGGGGATCGTAGGGTCTCCTTCTTCGACCGGGCAACTGGTAGTCGATCTTCTCAGCAACGCTCACCGCCAGCGGCTCAATGGCAAGGTGATCCTGGTGGCGCCAGAGGATGATGAGGGTGAGCGCGAGTATGGACTCGGCACTATCACCCAGGTCACCACGACCAACTCCTTCCACGAAAAGTCGAACCTCCGAGGTGTCATCGCGGCTCGCGGCGGAATCGGCAACATCACCGGGGCTGCGGACGTGAAGACGGCCACGGTGGAGATCCAGGCGGCATTTAGCGCTTCACCGCGCGGCTTGCGTCCTTCCGGTGGAGCCCTGTCGTCCTCGCCCAGCACGGGAGAGCGCGTCTACATCGCCACAGCCCAGAACATTCGGACTCTGGCGGAGCAGGCGACCAAGGACCTCTTCTACATGGGGACGATGTATCGACAGCGCGACATTCCCTTGCCGCTCTCGGCCCATGACTTCAGCGGTGCTCGGGGGGCGGAGATGAACGCCTGGTTTGGCCCTAGTGGTTCAGGAAAAGCGCTGGATGTTGATACCCCTATTCCTACACCGAATGGGTTTGTGCGAATGGGGGATCTCGCGGTCGGAGATCAGGTGTACGACCAGGATGGAAAAACCTGCAAAGTGATGGCAGTCTATGACCAGCCGCCAAACCGTTCATGCTTCCGCGTAAAGTTCTCAGATGGCGCATCTCTTGTGGCTGATGCTGAACATCTATGGGAAGTTCAAACCAGTGCCTCCCGCGCCTCCCGCAACGCTCTGCGCACACGAAAGCGAAAGTTCGTCACGTCCGCAATGAGCGTGGACGAAATGCGACACTACGCACTAACCGTAGACCCCTCCAAGCAGGTGACCAGGAAAGAAGCTGCTCGCATCTTCGGTATGTCAAGTTCTAGGTCGGGTTGCCTTGACCACGCATTCGCCTTGGTGCCCTCTACGCTGTGCCAGAGCAACGGGCTGGCGCGAATGGTCTCCGCTCGTGTTCTGGCGCTGACGTTAGCCGACTACATTGAGCGTGGGACTCGAAATCAGGTCCACAAAGCGGCTCTGCCGCAGGTAGTCACTACTGCCACGATGATCGAAATGATGCGTGAGGATCGACTTTCTGTCGATGTTGCCGCGCCCATCGCAGGCGTAGAGCGCGATTTTCTTATCGCACCCTACGTGCTAGGCGCCTGGCTGGGAGACGGAACCTCCACAAGCGCTTACATCACTACCGCAGATGCGCAGATGATCTCCAACATTGAAACAGAGGGGTTCACTGTCACACGACATGAAAATGCTGCGCAGTACCAGCACCTCATCAAGGGGCTTCATGGACCCCTTCGGACCAATGGATTTTTTAAGCATAAAGGGGGTCGCAAACACATTCCGGAGGAGTACCTTTTTGCTTCAGAAGATCAACGACGCGCTCTCTTGGCTGGACTCATGGATACAAATGGAACCGTCAATCAGACAGGCTCAGTCTCCTTCACGTCCACCCGTCTTGAGCTAGCAGAAGGAGTCCGAGCGCTGGCTGCTTCCCTGGGTTATCGAGTCACCATGACGACGAGGATTCCTACGCTGAATGGCAAGCCATGCGCTCGGGCATACAAGGTCAATTTCAATCCGGATCGCAGTGTCTTTCGTCTGGATCGCAAGACTGCCGTATGGGAAAAGCGCAGCCGCCACTCTCCAGCAAGGAATGATCAACGCTACATTGTCTCCATTGAGCCAGTTGAATCTCGGCCAGTGCGCTGTATTACCGTGGATTCTGAGCGCAGCCTCTATTTGGCCGGTCGCGATTTCATTCCGACGCATAACACGTATGCCGCCACCATGTTCATGGGTAGCCAGATGCGGCACCACAACATGGCATTCCTATTGATCGACCCCCAGGGGCAGTTCTCCACCAATTCCAAGGTCGCTCGCGACCTGCCCCTGGATGTGCGCGCGCTGGCCAGCGCCCAGGGTCGCGAGGTGCGGCAGTTGTCTGTCGCCCGCCAGGTGCGGCTGCCTGCGGACCCTGGGCTCTTCGTCGGCCTGCTGGACTCTGCTGCGTTCTTCGGCGCCAGCCGTCTGCTGGGAGCCACGGTTAAGGCCAAGGAAGCCCGTGAGGTAGTGGAGGGCTGGCTGACGGATGCCCACAAGTCCTGGGCTTCGGAGGAGCCGGAGGAACTGCTGGACCACATGCTGGACTATCTGATCGAGCGCGTGGACGGCGATGCGGTCATGGTTGGCAAGGCTGCCAAGGAGCGCATGTCTGGCAACCTCACCGCTGCGCGCGAAGCCTCAACGGCTGACGGGATCGCCCGTCGCGAGATGCTTCTGCGAGTCCTGAGCCCGTTCCTCAACATGTTCGGGGAGACGGGCCCGGGCGGCGTGAAGCGAGCGCCCATGTCCGAAATCGTGCGTGAACTGTGCGAGTCGACCACTGGCTTCGCAGGCAATCGAAAGCCGCGGCCTCTCTACGTGCTCACGCTGGCAGACCAGATCGTCGGAGAGAACGGCGAGGAGACCGAGGTCACTCGCGCCTTGAAGCAGACCAAGACTCAGATGGTCATTCTCGACACGCTCTTCAGTGCGCTGGAGAACCGTGCGCGCTACATCTATCAGAGCGAGGACAACGCCCCGGCCAACCTCATGGTGATCCTGGACGAGGCAGCCCGATTCACCTCCGACAGCCACCGCGACGCCGATCAGCGGAACATGGCAGACAAGATGGCCCGCTTCTTCCGCGAATTGCGTAAGTACGCCATCGGCTTCACCCTCATCCTCCAGGAGCCATCGGCGTTGCACGATTCCATCTGGAAGCAGTTGCAGAACGGGTTCCGGGCGTTCGCCAGCGGACTGGTGGGTAGCGACCTGGACAAGGTGCGCGAGCAGGTTGGAGCCTCGGGCGCCATGAGCCTTTACCAGCAACTTGCGCGACCCTCGAAGGACAACCCGGTCTACCCCTGGATGTTCTGTGGCAACATCTCCCCGCTCAGCGTCACCAGCGCGCCCCTCTTCATGGAGGCGTTTACGTCCGGAGCGAAATGGGTGGAAGCCAACCCCTGGCTGCCAGGGACCTTCAACATCTCGGACATCTGGAGCGGACGCTAAAGTGGCCCCATGAGACAGAAGCGGTTGGCCGTGGCATCTTTGGCCATCGCGCTTCTGTCGGGGTGCGCATCTTCGTCAACTCCTGAGACTGCACCCGTTACTGCCTCTTCGCCAACCCCCTCCAGCAAGCCCTCCACGGCAGGGGAGACTCCAGCGCAGAGAAACGATAACGCTCTCCTTCACGGCATTCACGCAGATGTCGTCGCAGCCAAGACCATTTGGGGCGTCCTTCCTATCGCCCCGGCAGATCGGCTCGGCACCTTCTCCCGAGATCTCTTCACTTCGGGCCGGAAAGTAACCAGTCAGCATGAGGAGCGATGGCCCAGTGAGATAGTGGCCCTGGGCTGCACCTCAACTGAAGCCGTATTGCTCCGGGATCGTGTCAACGGCGAAAGCGCGGGAAAGGGGTGTCGAATCCGTGCGGGGAAGTGGGTGGACCCCTATAGCGGAGCCTCGCTTACTGACGAGACAGCCCAGGTCGGCTATGTGATCCCGCTGGAAGAGGTGTGGCGCTCAGGGGGAAGCGCGTGGAACGCTGAGCAGCGCGCTATCTACGCCAATTCGACTGTCTCCCTCGTCACGTCCTCCAAAGAGTCCACGCGGTCTATGGGGTCCCATGGCGCTGCCGAGTGGAGACCGAAAGACGTTGTGGTGCAGTGCTATTGGGCTGTGCGCTATATCGAGGTGAAGAACACCTTTGGCCTCTCCTTCTCGTCTGCGAAGGAGAAGGAGGCCCTGGGGGAGATGCTCGCGAAATGCGGCGATGATGCCTCAGGAGCCCTGCCTGGCCAAAGTGCTTCCAGCGCTCCTTTGGGAGCCTGATCTGGCTCAGCCCGTGGCGAAGTCGTCTTTCGGCGCAGGGATGACCACTCCGCGAACTACGTCTTGGACTGACCGCCGTTCGATTTGGTCGTGATCGCGTTGCGCCGGGGGTAGCATGCGATTCTCGCTTCGCCCCACGGCGGCAAGAGCCTTCTGCTGCGCCTCCTGCGCATCATCTCCGGCGATGACAGCGGCGTTATGGGCGCGCAACCATTCCTGGTATTCATCTGGGGTGAGCCTGCTGGGCGGAGGCGGTAACGGGATAGCAGAGAGACGCTTGCGCACCAGAGCGTCATATTGCTCTCGGATCGCTGCCGGAGTGATAAACCCGGGGCGCTTGAGCAGGTCCAAGGTGGCGTCTAGGGCCACCTTGCCTCGCAGGTCATGGAGTAGCATTTCCCAGAGATCTAAGTCCTCTGCTGTGAACTCTCGGCCCTGCCCTTGTGCAACGGCGCTGGTGATTCGCCGGAAGTCATCCTCATTCATTTCTCCAGCAACCCCTTCGACTCCCATGATCGTGCTGTGGACGCATTATTGGCTTCTCGCAGTTGCTTCCGCGATCCAGTTCCGGCATACCCCTGAGCAATCCGAGAGAACTCACTCGCTTCTCGGAGCATGTTCTGTCGCCAGGAGGCTGCTTGCGCCCGAGTGTCTCGGGCATAGCGGAATGCGAGGTTCTGAAGCTCTTCGGGGCGTATGCGCTGATCTTGCAGTTCGAGAATGGTCCAGAAGGAGAGCGCATGCTTAATCTCCGTGGCGGTGTATTGCAGGCTCAGCAGAAGCTTTACCTGCTTGCCTAGCCGGGAGGTGATGCTGGGCGGGACCATCAGTCCGCTTCCTTGCTGATACCAAGAGACCCATGCGCCCATGATGTCGCCAGCATTCTCTCCGGTGACTGGATCGGTCGGGACTAGCCTGGCTGCTCTTTCCTCTTCCTTCTTCCGACGACGAGCAAGCTCCACACTTGGCGCGACTGGCGCACCCTTGGCTCGAAACAGCGGAATCTCTTGCATCTCCTGAGATTCGGACACGGCTGCGGCCATCACTCAGAAGGGAGGGGTGTTGGAGGTGCTGCGCACGCCGTGCGCATCTTGGCCCACGATCTTGCGCACCGTCTTGCGATCCAGGCCTGCGGCTCTGGCTAGACCGTCCATTGACGCCCTGGGCGCTAGGTTGCTCGCCACAATCAGCACCTGATTTCGCGCATCAGTGGAGTCCTTCACGCAGAGGCTGAGCAGGCGTGTTAGCTCGATGTAGAAGTGCTGAAGATCGGCCTGGGGCTGATTGACGAGGTTCTCCAGCGAGAGGAGATGGCGCCGGGCTGTCTCGACATACTCCTCGACCTCCTGACGCAGCAAAGCGTCCTTGGAGGGAGGGTCATCGAAGATCGGAGCTGGAGAGGTCACAGAGACACCCTAGCATCCATATTTGGACACTTCAACGTCCAAATATGGACGACATTCCATCCATATTTGGACGTTAGGCAGGACTAAGCTACGGAAGGTGATTCCGTCAATCGAACCGTTTGAGCGCGGTGTTTTGACGAACTTAGCACCTGATGTGGGGTGGCGCTACCACCACCCCGTAATGTGGTCCCCTGCGTGTCGCCACTTGCGGGACTTGCAATCGAAAGCGACACGAACCGAAGGCACGATTCGGGCTCGCCAGGCTCTATGAATAGGCGTGCTACAGTAAGAGTTACGCCCAGAATGGCAACCGTGAAAGGACCATACGTGACGGCACCAACGCCTGACGAGCACTACAAGGGAGCGCAAGAGGTGGATGAGGATGGTTTCCCTCTACCCGCTTCTGTTGTGGCCGTACCCGCTTCTGTTGTGGCCGCCGAGCAGCGTCCGGCCACTCGCCCCACGGTGACAGTTCATCGACCCAGCGCTGAGGGCCAGCCTCCGGCGCGGGAGGGGGCGCCTGACTTGCCGCGCCGCGCCCCCGCATCAGGGGTTCCGATTAGCTCCAACCCTCCGGCGCCAGCCCCGGTTGCACCTCCCGCTCCGACGCAGGCCAAGGCCGCACCTAAGGTGCAGGTTCAAGGCAATCCCAGGACGCAAGCGCGGGAGCCTCTGCCTCGCACCGCGCCCACTCCCGCTCGGTCGAGCGCTCCAGCACAGCCTGCCGAGACGCCACGCGAACCGCAGCGAGCTTCGTCCACCACTCCTCAACCTATGCAGCCAGTGGCTCCTGGCACAGGAGCACAGCAACTACTCACCAAGCTGGCGGACAATCGTCCCGTGGCAAAGGCAATCCCGCAGACGGGCTGGCGCAAGGCCATCTACGACCTCAGCAATGGCCGGATTAATCCCGGTCCAAACAGCGTCGAAGAGGCCATGAATGCACTTCTGCGCGAAGTTCAGGCGCCCCTGCTTGGTGGCGGCGTGCGCAACATGTTGATCTGGTCCCAGAAGGGCGGCGTGGGCAAGACCACGCTCACTACTGGCATCGGCACCGTCCTGGCGATGAACCGCCAGGACAAGGTATTGGCTCTTGACGTTAATTCGGATGGTGGCTCTCTGGCCGTGCGAGTGGAGCACACTAGCCAGAAGACGATCCTCGACCTGCGTGATGCTCTTCGCTGTGGCTACGTCGCCCCGGCTGACTTCGACCAGTTTGTCAACAAATCGCACCGATTGGACTCCATCGTCATGCCTCCGGGTATGAAGTCCGATGATCCACTCACGGGTGATGACTACCTAAACATCGCAGAGGCGCTGAGCCTGAAGTATCCCTACCGACTGACCCTTACTGACTGCGGGACCAACCTCTCGGATTCGGTGATGGATGGCGCGCTCCGGGTGTGTCACCAACTGATTGTGGTCACCACGACGGTCATGGATGAAGCGACCGTTACGGCAGGCGGCCTAGATGCTCTGGCGCTGAAGGGATATGGCGACCTGGTACGCAATGCCATCACGGTCATCGTGGAGAAGGCTCCCCGTGACTCCAACGTCAATATCCAGCGCAAGATTGACTCCACGGCGGAGACCATTCGTCAGCACTTCGAGAGCGTCACTGGCTCTGTTGTAGTGGCGCCTTATGATCCTCGCATCCGAATCGGAGACATCTTCGATCCGCAGATGATCTCCGAGGAGTCTCGCATGGCGCACTTGCAGATCGCCGCCAGGATCATCACCAACCTCAACGCCGCAACGCAAGAGCAGTTGTAATTGGTGCCGTGCTGCATCACTACGCTTGCGGCACGCTAGGCATCATCGTCTCGCAATGGCCCCAGGGCGCCTGGAAGGAATGCAGTGCCAGTTAGCGCCTTGGGGCCGTCCGAGGTGGATGCTCGATCCGATGTAGCACCACCCTCGGCGCAGCTAGACCCACTTGAGAGCATTCGCGACGAGGCCAACTCTGCCGAGATGCAGTTCCGGCGAATCAGCGAATGGAAGTCCTTAGTGGCACTGCTCGCTGTCATCCTTGGGTTGACCTTGGTGATCTGGAATGCTGCTCGCACCTTGACCCAGCCACCGCGGCACCCCCCAGTCATTCAGACCCGGCTATTCGACGCCTTCGTGGTTAATGACAAGCTGATCCCGCATCGCCGCATCGAGTCGGAGACCTTCCTCTACTGCGGCACGAAAAGTCCCGAGTGCCAGAAGTCGACACTCTCCGTCATCCTTAGTGGAGCCCTCCTGGAAGAGGCGGCTCTAGGGTCAGACCCGATCACCATCAAGGCCGTGGGTCGAGTGGACAAGAAGTCCTCGCTGAACACCTATCGCGCTCAGATTCCGGTGGGGTCCACGCCATACCTACATATGTTCCTGTCATGCTCCACGGGCACGAAGATCACGGTGGAGACTATGCTGAAGACACCTATGGGCAATGAGTTTTCATCAGCGACGAAGGTTTGCCCGTAGAGCATTGCGCGTCAAGGCTAATGATGCTATTCTAAACATCGAGAGACCTACTACTAGGAAGCAGGATGCCGATGTCTGTCATGCCCCCGCCCCCCGTGGAAAGCCCCGCTCGGGAGACGATCCAGCCCGTGCACCTCACGGACACCTGCGACCGATGTCGAGCCCGCGCCTACGTCCGGGTGGTGATCGCTGGCGCGAAGCGCCGCTTGTCGCTGTCTTTCTGCTCTCACCACTTCAGTAAGTATGAGGGAGCGCTCAATAGCCTAGCCATTGACATCATCGACCACCGAAGTGCGCTCGCGCCCAACGTCGTGTCCATGGATTCTTCCGAGCCCGCCATGAGTGACAAGCCTTCCAAAGGGGACGAGCCGTCCTTGACGTAGCGTGTCCCTTCTGACATATTTGCCCCCTATTCCAAGGTGGGGTTATGTGTCGTGCCGAAAGGGAGCCTGGAGGGCCGCGGCGGTGCAGCAAGCACATGCGGGAGCGACTTCAGTCCGCCACTGCCACATTCATCGAGTGCAGCAACGCCTATGAGGAAGCTCGGGAGATTCTGCGCTGGCGCCTTCGCCCAAGTTTGGTGAATACGACACGCAGGTTGGCGCGAAGTGTCTCTCAGGTCCATGACGCCGAGGCGATTGTTGCGCGAAGTCTGGCAGCAAAGCAGGTTGCCGCTCGCGCCTTGGGGAGAGCGCGCGTCGACTATGACTCCACCCGAGATGGCTTACAGGAGTTGCGCCAGCGGGTCGAAGCTAATCCCGGCGATTCTCAACTCATGCAGCGATATGAAACTGCCTCGCTCGTCTATGACCGCGAGGCGAGTCGCCGCGAGGTGCGTCTCGGGCCACAAGGCCCACTTTCCCGGCAGGGGATGGCTGAGGCCGGGCCGATTGGTCGGCGGCTTGCGGAGATTGGGGCAGAGGGGTGGGTGAAAGGGGTGGCACGTCCTGAAAGCAGCGGCCTGTGGTTGCACCGAGTCAACATTTCGTGGCGCGAGCAGGGAAAGCGGCACTCGGTCACCTTTATGGCTCCCTCCGAGGAGGAAATCAAACGAGTGCCCGGTGAGCCCTTTCTCCGTGGCGAGCCTTCTATGGCATCTCTCTGTGCTGACCTGGAGCACCAGTACCGCGCTGCCGTTGCTGCCGAATCATGTGCTCAGTGGTGCGCCCAGATCGGCACCCCTGTCTCCCCTGCCGCCCGGCTACGGTGGCGCTCCATACTGCGCACCCGCGAAGGTCTGAAAGCCATTCTTACCAAGCCTGAACTCGACTCCATGGCTTGACTCCGACGCGCCGGGACCGTCAATCTGTGACGCCATCCAGAATCATTGCTAGTCTGAAATCTGCTCGCCAGGAAAGGAGGTCTGCATGGCTGCGCGGTCCGCGTCACCTGAGTCCGTGATCATTCGCCATGGCGCATCGAAGTCCATCACCGTCGCTCCCGGCACCATGGTGCTGGTGCGATATCGAGAGCGACAGTCGTACGGCGCCGTCATTGCCAGAATCACTGGTTGCCATGCGCATTTGACCTTCACTCCCCGAGATAAGCCCCGCAAAGTTCCTCTCGGCATGGTGCTTGCTGCGGTCGGGGCTGGAGATGCTATGCTAGACCTGTCTTCAGTACCGCGTTACCAGCCTCATCCCACCGTTGCTCCTCGCCGGAGTAGGAGGGTAAAGGCCGATGTGTAAGGCTTGTGCAGAGACCCCTGACAACCAGGGTCGTCGCTGCAACCGACCCGAGGGCCAGTTCACGGCTAACGAGGGCGATCAGCGCACGGTTCGTCGCGGTCTATGGAGCGCTTTGGCAGGGCTCCGAAACGGCGATCCCCAGGACGCTTCCAACGCATTGGTGCACGCCGTGGCTGCTCAGCAGCGCATTGACGGCGAAGGCGAAGTGCCTACCGGCGAAATGGCTCCAACAGTCACTCCTCACCGCGATTTCGCAGTGAGCCCTTCTCAGATTCAGGTGGCCGAGGGCCGTCTGGAGCTGGCCAGTCTCATGCGCACCCGAGCAGGACTGGAGCCCCTGGTCATCACCAAGAGCCGGTCCGTGGTACCCGTCGATGAGGATGGGGTGCTGGTTGAGGAATTGATCCATCTGCGCGCAGAGGGCGCCACCCAGGAGGAGTTGAACAGCCTCAAGGTGACTGATGGCGCCCATGCGCCTGAGCGCAAGGCCAACACCATGGCGGTCCTGGAGGCTTCGTGCGCCGCCGTGCGGCTCAATGGCGGCGTATACGTTCCTCGCAACCAGCCCAACTCCACCCCTTCTCAGATTGAGCGCTACCTGGCGGCTGAGCCGGGTTCGCCTGAGCGTTTGCGCTTGCGTCCAACTGCGCAGGACAAGGAGCAGGCGATGGCAGTGCGAGTATGGGTTGGGTCGCAGGTGGGGACAAACTCCTACATCCAGAACCTCCGTCAAGCAGTCTCTCGTGACCACATGGCGTTGTCTGATGCAGGTATCGCATCGAGCGCAGTGAAGGGCTTCCAGGACGCTCGGAAGCGGTATGCCGAACTCGGCGCTCGAACTGCCGCGCAGGGTAACGGAGGGGCCGCCTCCCCCATGGATGGAGGGTCGACTCCCGGCATGGCAGTTTCTCGGTCTCGATTCCTGAATCAGCCAGGTGACAAGATTCGGGTGACTGGGGTAGTCGAGAAGGCGGTTCGCGTTTTCAACGAGCGGTCGCCGCGGCCCAACTACCTCTACCTGGTGCGGACTCCAGAAGGTGACTTGGTGCGCTGGATGGCCACAAACGAGCAGGGCCTGGAGGAAAACGACCACGTGACCTTGATGGGTAAGGTCAAGCAGCACTCCATGTTCCAGGGCGAGCGGCAGACCGAGATGTTCTACTGCTCTGCCGCCATTCACTCGACAGTCTGACCACGGATGACTCTTGGGGTACAGCCTTAGGGTGCTACTCTAGGGCTGTGCCCTCTATCCCCTCATCTCGCCAACGCATGACGGTCCCCACCATCATGGAGTCCTTCAAGGAGTCCATGATCAAGAAGAGGATGACCCATGCGCTGCTCTTGATCCAGGACGCCAGTCGAAGGCTGGACGAGGTGCAGGACACCACCCTCGAAGCATCCCTGGACGGATTGGCTCTAGCCAAGAAACTGCGCCGCACCGCGTGGGGCCTGGAAAAACGCTTCGAGGATGCCGCGACGGCGGAGATGTACCACACGGGCGAGCCGATTCATGCGGGTGATGACTATGTGGCTGTTTTGCGCCCGGGCAGTGACCGTAAAGGGTGGAAGCATCCCGAGGTGATGAAGGCACTGATCGAGACGACGGTCGAGACCATGACTGAACGCTTCCCCTATCTGCCCGAGTCCTCAGTGCAGGCCATCGTCACGGAAGCAATGTGGACCGTCCACCGTAGCGGACGAATCGAATGGCGCTCTACCGACCTTCGTAATATGGGGGTAAACCCCGATCTGTTCTCAACCAAGACAGTTGAGTCCCCCAGTATCGACCTGCGGGGCCCCGGCTCCTATGACGCCACTCCCAGGAGGAAGCGGGCTCGAAAGTCGTCCTCCGAGGAGTGATCGAGTGATTCGATTCGACAAGCGGGCGATCCATGTACCCGGAGGGCCTGCTTCAGCGTCTCTTCGGGGTGCCGTTCCGTTAGCGACGCAGCACTCATCTAAGGGCAAGGTGCCCTGGTGGGAATGCCCCCTGCCCGACGCCGCCAAGGTGGTGAAGTGGGCGGACCAGGCAAATGTTCCGGTCGATCCTGCCGTGCGTCATTATGCGAGCACTCTTTGGATGGCCGAACTGGACGCTATGGGGCTGTCTTCAGCCACGGCACTGGAAGATGGTCAGGCATGTCCTGAAGTTGAAGGCTTGACCAGCACCTTGCTGTCAACTCAAGAGGTCGTGATTCTTGCAGCCACTCGCGCGGTAGTGAAACCACCTCGGGTCGGCAAGAAAGGTCGCGCTCTGATCGTGGCCGACGAGCCGGGACTCGGCAAGACCCTGATCGCTTTGGCTGCTTTGCAGACCAAGGGGTTCATCTCCGAGCGCTCTCTAATTATCTGCCCCACCAGTTTGACGGAGAACTGGCAGGCCGAGATGGCCCAGCACTTCGAATTGGGCACCTTCTTTCCGTGGACGGCACGTACTACCACGCCTCATGCCATCCCAGACGAGACCAATATCGTCGTCATCGGCTGGGACATCCTCTATGCCTGGGCTGACATGCTCATCAAATGGAAGCCCACCGCGGTGGTTGCAGATGAAGCCCACTACGCCAAGTCCGGCAAGCAGCAATTCAAAGAGAAGGACGTGGTGGCTAAGGGTGACGACGGCAAGGTCATCAAAGACGATCAGGGCAACGCCAAGGTGGTGAAGGAGCAGAAGGTGGTCGCTGGGTCTGCGCGTGCCTCTGCCGTCTTGAAGGTCGGCACAGCAGTCGCCAAGAGCGGCGGCCTGGTTGTGGCGCTGACCGGAACTCCTATCGTCAATCGCCCCTTGGAGCTGGAGCCTCTTTTGGAGTTCGTGGACATAGTTCACTTGGTTGGCGGTGGCACGGCTTTCAGGAACCGCTTCTGCGATCCGAAACGGAAGAACGTCGGCAGGAGTCGCCCCGTCATCGACTACTCGGGAGCCTCTAACTTGCTTGAACTCAATGCTCGACTAACAGCGTCGGGGCACTACATCCGACGCACCAAAGAGAGTCTAGTGGACAGTGGATTCCTTCAGCCAAAGTACGTCGACGGGGTGTACTGCTACGACCACCACACCAGGCCCAACCCATGGATTATCACGGCAACCTCGCAAGAGATGCAGAACTACCTGCTGGCCGAGAATGACCTGGGCGAGTTCTTCGCCCAGCAGGCTCGGGAATTCGCCCAGCAGTTTGGCTATGGAGTGAGTACGCAGCGGGTCCAAGCGAAAGTGGTCGCCCAGGCAGCGCGTCATCTCCAGCGCATCACGGCTCTGCGCCAACTGGCTGCCCAGGTGAAAATGAAATACGTCGTCGCCAAGGTAAATGAACTGGTTGCCCAGGGCGAGCGAGTGGTGATTGCTGCCCACCACCGAGACATCGTGGACACCTATGCCGATGCGTTCTCTGGCCTGAAGATCACGGGGAGCATGAGCGTACGCGAGGTCGAGAAGGCGAAGATGCTCTTCAACTCCACGCCCCTGGACGAGCACCCAGTCATGGCGCTGTCGATTGAGGCCGGGAAGACAGGTCACACCCTCTGCAAGCAGGCAATCAATGGAGTGGGGCAGGCTTGTCGGTTCATGGTCTTGGCTGAGCAGATTTGGACTCCTGGAGATGAGGCTCAGGTGCAAGACCGCATCTGGCGCATCGGTCAAGACCGTGAGGTGCGCATCGTGAATGCCCTCCTGGCTAACAGCATTGACGGGGCTATCTACGGACAGCGGTGCCGCAAGCGAGCGGTGGTGAACACTGCTGTCGACGCAGTGGATCTCGGGGCCAAGGGGGATGAGCGCGAAGGAGCAGGTCTCCTAGCATGGTCGCTCGCTTCTGCTCGCCTGACTCCTGGACGCCCCTAGGGCTTTGGGTTGTCGTCGCACACTGCTATTCTATGATCCATGGCCGATCCCCGAGATTCCTCTCTGCCCTTCTCGCAAGTGGCGCAAGAGGGGTCGCGCTTGATTCGGACCACTACTCCCCCTGATGTGGGCACCCTGGTCACTGGAGACATGGTGATCTGCGAGGAATCGTGGGAAGTAGATGACTTTATAGACGCCTGCGCTAAGCGCGGAGTGCATGTTCGGACAGGCTCTTTTCGCTACGAGAGCGAGAAGGTCATTCCGCGGCGCAAGAGAATCTACGTCTCCATCGACTATCCAGAGGCGTACCGCGAGGCTGACCCCAGAGCAGTTGCACCGCCCGCACAACTCACCAATCCGTTGGTGGCCGAGGCATCGCAGGCTGCCTTCTCCCAGACGTGGGATGCCCTGAGCGCCCCGCTGGTGGAGAAGCCTGTCTACGTCAGTGCCCATGGATTGGTTCCCGAAGACTGGATTCCCTTCCTGCCCTACCCCTCTTTCAACCCCGCCCAGGAGCAGGCGCTCCCGCACATCACTGGCACAGGCAATGTGCTCGTCGTGGCTCCCACTGGGGCTGGAAAGACCATGATTGGCATGGTCTCCGCATTGGCTCAAATCAAGGACCGAGGCGGAAAGTCTGCTTGGCTGGTGCCCCAGCGATCCCTGACGGCTGAACTAGACCGAGAGCTGGATGTCTGGCGCAAGCAGGGACTCAAGGTCGTGGCACTGTCTGGCGAGAGCGCGACTGACATGGCCAAGGCGAAGTCGGCTGACCTATGGGTCGCCACTACCGAAAAGTTCGAGGCACTCTGCCGCGCTTCCTCCATGCGCGAGACCATCGCTGAAATCGGCACTCTAGTTGTGGACGAGATTCACCTTCTGGGTGAGCCTGGTCGTGGACCACTGCTGGAGGCCTTGTTGGCGCGCGTTCGGGGCGAGAGCAGCCGCACGCGCATAATCGGCCTGTCAGCCACAGCCTCGAATGCCAGCGAAGTCGCCTCATGGCTGAACGCTGAACTGGTCGAAATCACTTGGCGCCCAACGCGACTCACTCAGCAAGTGCTGACCATTCCTCCAGGGGATCGAACCCAGGAGCGGCGTTATCGCAACTTGATGGCCTCTGTGATCGTCGCGGACGTGACTCGCTACGGCGGCTCTGTCCTGGTCTTCTGTGGAACCAAGGCGAACGTGAGAGCCGCAGCCTTGGCTATTGCGGCCTCCCGGGGACAGTCGATTTCCGGAATCGCCCAAGATGACACGGATGAGATTGCCCGGGTCTGCAACGCGGCAGGCGTGGGGCTCCACTACTCCGACTGGCCGCATAAGCGTGACTCGGAAAAGCAGTTTCGAGAGCGAGCCATTGACGTACTGGTGGCCACCAGTACGCTAGCTGCCGGGGTGAATACACCCGCTCGTGCTGTCGTGGTGCTTGACACCTCCATCGGACCGCAGCCCATGGAGGTGTCCATGATTCAGCAGATGTTTGGACGCGCCGGGCGAGCGGGCCAGGAAGCTGAAGGGTGGTCCTTCGTCATCGCCACTGCGGACGAAGTGACGCGATTGCGCCCTCGCCTCACTGCCGGATACACCATCCGTTCGGGGATTCTCAGTGGCATCGCTGATCACGTGTTGAGTGAGATTGTGCAGGGACACATCTCCACTCTCCGAGGCGCAGAGACGTGGTGGATTTCCACTCTGGCGCACTTCCAGGGCGAGCACTCCACGGCGCCACTACATGCTGCTCGCGACTTTCTAGTCAAGTGGCGATTCATCGAAGTAGCTGAAATCGGGGGCGGGGATCAGTCGATCAAGGCCACGCCAATGGGTGCTTTGACCTCGAAGTTAATGGTGGAGGTCCAGGATGCTGCCAATCTGATTGGACGCCTTGGTCGTATCGACATGCCATCCAACCATTTGGCTGCCGAAGTCGCCCTGCTGGACGTCTTGTCGACCGAGGTTGAAGCTTTGTGCAGCACCCCAGATGCGCCCGCGGATCAAGCCCCGGCATTGATGCGCCTCCTTGCTGCGCAGGGGGACGTTCGATCCCTTGGCCGTCTCCCCAACCTTCAGCCGGGCTCACGCACCCGGGTCGCAGGTTCAGACGTGGTAAAGGCTGGGATGCTCTTGTGCGCTCGATCCCCGCAAGCGCTGGCCACTCCTGCCCGCCAGGTAGCAGGAGTCAATCGCGCTCTGTTCAACCCTGCCATCTACGACTCACCTCGCTATCTGGCCTTTCTGTCGGCCATTGGTCCATTGGGCGTCGTCCCGTCGTGGACAAGCATCGTCGCCGCCGATCTTGGGGCTCGCATCGCCCACTACACCCTGGCTCCGCCGCGAGGATCAGGACGACTTCTCCGCATGTGTGAGCGAATCACGGGAGCGGGTGACAGGGCCAACAGCGCAAAGATGAAGAATCTTTGGAGCCAAGTGCTTCAGTCGGGATGTAGCGACCCCCGAGGTTGGCCTCTAGCGGCTCCGCCACCTGGGTCCACGCTCTCCGACCGCGAATACCAGGCATTGCTCAATGACCGAGTGACTTTGCGCACGAACGGTAATTCGGTGAGCGCAGGGGGTAGCGCAGCGGTCTTCGTGCATCGCCCCGGAGGAGAATCATCGGGATCGGGTTGGCGGCGCCTTTCCGCAGCGTCAGGCGGTGCCAACTCCGCTGATCTAATCGCCAGTTTCGGGTCGCGAGGAGACTGGTCTGGATCAGGCTGGCTGGAGCACTTCTCTTCAATCGGCTAAGAGCCAGGGCGTATCCTGGGGTAATCATGTCTACTCATCTTGCGCCCACAGCGCCACTGTCAATCCACTCTCATGGTTCCAAATCCCAGTCGGGACTCCCGGGGCCGTATATGCCTTCATCCAAAACGGCAGAGATGACCAAGAGGTTAGCTCTGATGGCGCGCGTCCTAGGGGAGAACGGGTACCTAGTGCTTCCTCCCTCGGAACGCCGTGCAGCAGTAGAACATCGAGGGAGCGAGGTCCTTCGTGATCGACTGTTGATGGCGTTCTATCGACGGCATCAACTAGGAGTGGTGCAAGACCCCGAAAACCCCAGTCTTCATGGTCTGACCGACCGTGAAGCGTCTCGACTTCTGGGTCATGAAGATGCCCATAGACGCTGCGCTGAGCTGCGCAAGCATGGCCTGCTGACGAATACACCAGGAGGGTCTACGCATATTCGTCAGGACGACTCGGGGAGAGGTGGTGCCGTATCGGTGATCACCCCCGCGGGCATTGCTCTTGCTCGTATGATCGAAGCATCTCGACGCCCACACGACTGATGGGAGAAGTCTCCGATGAGGCTTACTCTAGTTCGGCTGAGCGCAGTTCTGCCGATTGCTTGCGTCCTTGCACTGCCTCTGGCCGGATGCAACCGAGTTAGCGAAGACACGCAGGGAAAGATGCACTCAGCACTGTGCTCTTCCTCCGAGTCATCCATCGCCAATCTGCGAGCCGGGGGAGATAACGCCCGGCTGGTCGCTGCCATCATTCGCGATCTCGCTGATGATCCAGAAGTAAAGAGTGCGGCTGCGGCGGTGGCAAATTCGACCCTTGACCGCAAGGGAGAGGCATTCTTGGCTGACTGGCTTGCATCCCAGTGCAGGTAGGGAGATATATCCTTGCCATTCACGAGGTTTCTTGCTTGATTCGAGGCTCCGAGACGGGCGCCACGGACGGTAGGATGCTCAGATTCGCCGCGTTAACACGGTAGGATATCGCGGGCACCCTAGAGAAAGGGACCGTCATCGCTACCCGCCGTCGCTCCAGCACTCGGGCTTCCGCTTCCCGTCGCTCATCCAAGGCCACAGCCGCCAAGCGGACTGCTGCCACAAGGGCGACTAGGCGACCCGCGCCAGGCCCGGGTGAACAGGTGTTCTTCTTGGACATCCCCTTTGAAGAGCGAGCTTTGGGGTCCATCCTCAAAGCGGAGTGGTATCCAGGACTGGGGTGGGCGTATGTCGGCAAAACCCTGCCTGCTGCGCTCCAGCCCTATCGCCCTCGACCCTACTCCTGGCAGGAGTGGCTCGAAAGGGACCACCTCAATCCCGACCGTGCCATCGCGCCACCCCCGGCGCCTGACCCCACAACAGGAAGCTTCGTCCTTCGGCGCGACCAGATGGAGGACGTGCGAACTCTCTTGCTTGCACGGCAGGCTGGAGCACCTGAGGTGCTCATCGGCTCCGAAGTAGGCACGGGGAAGACCGTCGTCGCCATTTCCGCCATCAAGCGCATGGCGGGAGTGCGCAACGTCTTGGTGGTCTGCCCGGCAGGCGTGCAGGCGTCATGGCGTCTGCACCTGAAGGAGATGGGCGACGGGGGCAAGAACTGGTGCATCATCAACTACGAATCAACCAAGAAGCTCTTGACGACTCCCTCCGAAGCGAAGGCCGCGGTTCGGACTAGGACCAAGAATCTGCGCATCGCCTCCAAGGGTCAGCCCAGGGTGCCCTGGGATGTCGTGATCACCGACGAGTCTCATCGAATCGCGAATCCCGAGTCCCAGCAGACCCGAGTCTGCGAGCGTCTGGTAGCAGGTTTGCAGCACTCTGCGTTTGCCATTCGCATGTCGGCCACAGCGGGCTCCAATCCCGCAGAACTCTCCTACCTCCATCGCCTCTTTGCCTGGCGCGATGGCACCCCACTGAAGGGTGGGGTGACCTCTGAGGCATATGCGCAGTGGTGCCAGCGCAAGGGGATTGCGGTTGACCTGTCTGGCTTTGGCGGCAAGTTGAAGTGGACCGGCAAAGAGGCGGAACTGATCAAGATGAATCGCCTGATCTACGGCGGTAACCCACCCGCGGCGATCCGGCGTGTTCCCGACTGGCCGGATTGGGTGCGCATTCCGGTTCCGGTGGAACTCACCGCCGAAGAGCAGGTTGCATACGAAATCGAGTGGGCCCATTTCGAGAAGGCACGGGAGCATGCCGCTCGGGTCAAGGCCGCAGGGGCCTCGACACCCGCCAAGGCTCGGGCCGTCGCTCAGGCGAAGATGCAGGGGGCCGCAGCCGTCGTGCGTTACCGCCAAAAGGCAGGCCAGTTGCGTGCCTCGGGAACTGCCTCCTTCGTAGCCGACATGGTTTCCAAGGGTAAGCAGGTTGCCGTCTCTTGCGAGTACCTGGGGACGGTGGAAGCCATTGCGGCAGAACTGAATCGAATGAGGATTCCTGTCACCACATTCACGGGTCAGAACCCGGCAGAGCGTGAAGACAACCGCATTGCCTTCCAGCGCGGAGAATACAAGGTCATCGTCTTCACTCCAGCAGAAGGCTTCAGCCTTCACGCAGGCGAGAACATGGTCGGGGGAAACAGCATTCCTCGCGTTACGGTGGTTGCTGAGCCTCGGTGGAGTCCCAAGAAAGCGCTCCAGGTCGAAGGACGAGCGCAGCGCAATGCCACGCAGGCGCCGATCTATTACGCCTTCGCAGTGAACACCGTGGAAGAGCGAGTGATCAAGACCGTGGTTGAGGGCATGAAGAACACTGCCATGATCAATGGGGCCGACACCGCTCCCTTCAAGGGCTTGGCCAAGGCCCTTGGTGTCGATGTCGACCTGCTAATGGCTTCCTGAAAGGACATCATGACTACCTCTTCACTTCGCAGGGCTCTCGCTCCCACCCAGCGCAAGAAGGCTGAGGTTACTGTCGCCTGCGATGGCTCATGCCTCAAGAATCCCGGAGGCGCCACCGGCTGGGCCTGGGTTGCGTCGGATGGACGTTGGGCGGCAGCAGGCATGGAGACTGGAACCAATCAGGTTGCTGAACTATGGGGCGTTCTGTCCGTGCTGCGCGACTTCCCCCATGACCCCCTGGTCATTCAGATCGACTCGGAGTACGCCATGAAGGCGGCTACGGTGTGGGGTAAGTCCTGGGCTCGGAGCGGGTGGCGCACTCGCGAGGGGACCCTGATCAAGAACATCACCTTGGTCAAGGGAATCTTCACCTTGATGGCCCATCGCACCGAGCCGGTGCGCTTCGTCAAGGTGCCGGGGCACGACCCTCAAGGTCGCTGGCCCCTAAACACCGCTGCCGACCGCCTGGCCGGTAGAGCGGCACGTCTAGCAAGAACACAAGGAGAGAAGGTCTCGATGAAGGGATTGGACAAGGCGATCACCCAAGCCAGGGTGGCCGAGCCTTCCAGAGCGAAGGCACCTACTGCCGAGTCTGCCAGGGAGATGTGCAACTCGTGCGGTCGTCGCATCGCCATCGACGGCAGATGTGGCTGCTTCGACTGAGCACCAAAGAACCTCAGACCACACGGTCTGAGGTTCTTTGGTTGATGGGTCTCCGCCTGGTTGACTATTCGCCTTTCCGGGGGCCCGCCTTGGGTTCCCTGCCAGCGCGCCGCAGGGAATCATGTAGTAGCAACTGGATTTGAGAGTTGACGCTGCGGAACTCCTCATCCGCCCATCGCTGGAGTGCGTCATAGACCCGGGGATCGAGCCGAAGCAAGAACCTCTTGGGGCCGGGTTCGGCGGCCTGCTCCTTGTCCGGCATTGTCCGTCTCGATCAGTAGATGCTGCTGGTGTTCACCACGGGAGCCGCGGAATGGTCAGAGCACAGCACGACCAGCAGATTACTCGCCATCGCGGCCTTGCGCTCCGGGTCGAGCTCGAAACCCTGACTCGTTTCGAGTTCCTTGATGGCGTCACCCGCCATTCCCACCGCGCCCTGCACGATAAGGCTCCGCGCATCCAGAAGGGCCTTGGCCTGCTGTCGCTGAAGCATCGCTTGTGCGATCTCAGGTGCGTACGACAGATTGGTGATACGAGCCTCAATCACTTCGACACCGGCCAGAGAAACTCGGGCGGCAACCTCTGCGGCCAACTCCTTGGCAACGGTGTCCACATCCCCTCGCAGGTTCAACGTCTGCTCGTCGCCGTCGTAGGGATACTTCATGGCGATATGGCGCAGCGCCGACTCCGCCTGGGTGCGTACGAACTGGTCATAATCGCCAACCGCAAACAGCGCCTTGGCGGTGTCTGCAATCTGACACACGACGACGGCCCCGATCTGAATAGGGTTGCCTTCCTTGTCATTGACCTTGATCTGCTCGGTCTCGAAGTTGCTGACGCGAAGGTCCATGGAGTACCCCGCAGTGAAGGGCAGGACCATGTGCAGGCCGGGAGTGCGAACGGTGCCGACGTAGCGACCGAAAAAGGTGAGTGCGACAGCTTCACCCGGCTCAAGGACCGTGAGGTTCGTTGCGAGGCCCAGGAACGTCGCAGCGGGCACGCCGATTGCCGCCCACTTCATCACCTTGGAGGTCGTTGTCACCTCGACGGGATCGACAGGGGCGGGGCCAACCCAGCTCTTGAGAAGCCAGGCGACGACGACTGCCATAAGAAGGTAGAGGAGGAGCCCCACATACCCATTGATGGCAGGCCCGGGCCGCTCGGAGATTTCCACCCGTGCACCCGTGGCACCAACAGGTCGACTGGAGACTGGGGACGAGTCTGTTTCCTGATCCTGCATCAAAGCTCCTTCGAGGGAAGACACTTTGGTTTGAGTGATATTCGGATGATATCACTTTTCTCGGTGCTCTTAAGACTTCGGCGTCTTGAGCGCCCGATCCAGGAGCGCAGCACCTGCGAAGTACAGGCTCTTCACCGTCAGGTCCGATAGGTAGCCGCCACGCTCATCCAGGGCAAGCCACTCCATCTCATAGTGCGGAGTGGAAGGGTGCTGGGCGACATCATCAGGTATCTCCAGGTCCCAAGGGTAAGTCGATTCCAGATACCCAAGAGGCCCGTTTTCGCCTCGGACTTCGATACGGGTAAGTCCCGTGCAGTGGGCGCAACCAGGCGACTGCTCCAAGACTACGAGTGCGAAGCTACCGGGGGGTGCAGTGATTTCCGCGGGCTTTTTTCCGGCTCTGACCATCACACCTCCCCACTTTCCGGATCGCTCCACTTGCCAATAGCGGCTACATGCTACCCTACCGCGACTCACTGACGACACGAGAGACGGCTGAGCCACCTGCTGATCTTGATGTGGTTGGCTACACTCAAACAAAGGTTAGTCGTCAGCAGGAGGGCCGTCATGGGTCGCAGGTCACGCGATGGAAACGTTGGGCGCGAGATGAGGCGCGAGATGAGGCGTGCATCTCGCGCCACCCCGCCAGCGATGTCGCAGGAAGAATCGGATGACCAACTCATCACGCTGATTTGCTGCCTGATCGCCGGCCTGGGACTGCTCGCCGCTGCTCTTGGCTTCCTAGATCACCAGCTAGGGTGGTCGACGCTTCCATGGTTCAAGGATCTCATCCAGGGCATCTTTGATTCTCGCTAAGGTCCACCCTTTGGTCCACGAGAAGTAGTAGTAGGGTAAGGCGCTACGCGCTACGGGCTGCGTTGTTTTTGCCTTGCGGTATCCTGACTCATCATGCTACCGTCAGACGGAGCATTTCGATGCACATGAGAGACCAGGATCGAGACACCCATGCCGGAAGCAGGTACTGCTCCCACCCATAGCGTTCTTATTGAACGTCGTGTGCTGGGCGCTGCACTGCGGGACTTCGGCTGTCTTCAAAAGGTCCGTGGAACTCTGCGAGAGCATGACTTCGCCACCAGTGACCATAAGAGAGTCTTCGTCGCGCTGCTGGACGAAGATGCTTATCCCAGGGAGATTGAGCCCACGCTCTTCGCGGTCGATCTAGTCCAACAAGGTCATCTGCCCGAAGACCGGGCTCTTGTTGTCATTTCTGACTTGCTCAGCGAAGCCGTCCCCCCATCTGCGCTGGATCAGTACATCAAGCGACTCATCGACCTATCTGACGGGCGCGTCTTGGCTCAGATCGGTAGCGATATGCAGGCCGCGGGGATCGCTAGTGGCGGTGACCACGCTGCGCTGGCTAAGTCCATTGAGGACAGCGAAGGGCGGTTGCGAAAGCTCACGGAGCGCGTCATTACTGCGCCGTGGAGCACCATGCACGAGCTTGCGGACAAGATGAGGACCGAAGACCCCCTCAAACCACTCTTTCGCACGGGTTTCCATGATCTGGATCGCATGCTGGGGGGCGGCTTCAAGCCCGGGCAATTGGTCGTTATCGCTGGGCGCCCAGCGCAGGGGAAATCCACCCTGGCGCTGGATGTCGCCCGATCTGCCTCCATCGACCAGGGAGTCCCGGGTCTCTACATCTCTCTGGAGATGAGTGGCTCGGAGATTGCCGCTCGGTTCATCTCCGCCCAGACCGGAGTGGCGCTCTCTGCGATCCAGAGCAACGAGATCGAAGAAGAGGATCTCGACGTGGTAGAGGGCGAGATTGAGCGCATCATCGACTCTCCTCTACACGTCATCGACAACATCGACGCAACGCAACCCTCCATCATGACGGCGATTCGCAACGCCCACACTCGCCTAGGCATCAAGTACTGCGTGGTCGACTACGCCCAGCTAATCAGCGGCGACAACACCCTCTCGCGCGAGCAGGTCGTCTCATCCTTCTCCCGTGCCCTGAAAAACGAGTCTCGAATGCTGAGCGATCTGTGCATCATCCTCGTGGCGCAACTGAACCGCGGTCCAGAGCAGCGCACAGACCACACTCCCCGCGCTTCCGACCTACGTGAGTCTGGGCAACTGGAGCAGGACGCGGACGTGATCATCATGATCAACCGCCCCGAAACCCGGCAAGAAGGCGAGCGGCCCGGAGAGGCGGACCTCATTCTCAACAAGCAGCGAAATGGCCCCACGGGAACGGTGGTTTGCGCCTTCCAGGGGGGATACGCACGATTCGTCAGCATTGCACGAGAAGCAGAGCCTCCCAGCGAGTACGAGTCACCCGCCAGCCCGACAATGACGTCAAGCTGGGCCGACCCATCGCCACGACAGTAACGGTGGTTACCAAATGAATCACGATGCACTTTCGCTTGCGAGCGATGAGCGGCTGGAGTCGATGGCTCGCGCCATGGTTGCAGACCTAGAGAAGGCCGAAGAGCGGGTGCGCGAGCTTCAGAAGGAACGGGCCGACCTCATTCGGGACATGCGCTCCAGGAGTTGGAGTTGGGACAAGATCGGACGCACCTTCAAGGTCACTCCGCAAGCCGTGATGTACGCCAGTGGCCTAGTCACTCGGTCCAAGAGGAACAAGGCGCAGGACCCCGAGGTACCTGAGATGTAACCGGCAGACCTCTCGCGGAAGAGGCCGCCCTATCGCTAGAACAAGCTCCGTAATCCACGTCGGGGCTTGTCTTCCTTTCGGGCAAGAGCCTCAGCCTTGGCCTTCTCCCGAGCCTCAGCCTTCTCCGGCTCTCGGACTTCGTTGCGTAGCCCATACATCGCCACGCTGCTCATCCCCACCACCACCAGTCCTAGCACCAGGAACATACCGGGAAACCAGTCCAACCATGTGGGCCATGAGATGCTGGCCAGCAAGCGACCGACCCCGAGAAGCACGAAACCGATAAGCAGAAGACCAACAAGCGGCACCTGATACTGGCTCAGTGGACCCCACAGCCTGATCTTGCGCATGGCATAGTAGGAGAACATCTCCTGGGGGTCAGCCTTCTCGTCCTTGTCGGCCTTTTTTGCTGCGGCGATGGACTCGGGGGAGAAGTCCCCCTGCTCGGTGATCTGATCCAGTAGCTCAGCCAGGGCTGCGCGTGCTTCGACTGGAGATAGCTCGATATCCAGCACTGCGTTGACCATCTTCGCCGCATCGTCGTAGTCCGCGACGGCAGATTTCAGTTCCTCCTGGAGCCCAGAGAACTCAGCACTACCTTCACCGTGCCGGGCATACCTGTCCAGGAATTTGACCTCTTTGCCCGTGGCGAAGTAGGTCTCCAGTACGCCCACCAGAGTGGGCCATTGCTTTCGCAGGAGGTGCATCTGCTCCGACCCCACGGCAGGAGCTTTGGCATCCTGAATGTCATCGGCGCCAACGTAGAGGGGGTTGCTCATGAGACTCTATCTGCTATGGTGAAGGGGATGAATAGCCCGACTGTTACTGAAGCACTATACCAGTCGCATGGCAACCCACAGCTAGACAAGCCCGTGAGCTTCGATGCGGTCCATCTCTGCGGAAACTGCCAGCGGCGGCGGTCTGCTGCCCCTGCGGGAAAGATTCTCACAGCTCAATTCGGCTCATGGCAAGACGTGGCCGTAGACCCGACAGGAGGTCGCTGGCTCTGCCTCCCTTGCGCATGGTCCTACCGGGCTGCCGATCTGCGTCGAATGACCACAGAGGTCTCCGTGGAGGGGGCCTCCGAAAGACTGGATACTGCCGCCTTGCGCGAGCGATTGTCCAAGCCCCTCTCTCCGAATCATGCCCTGATCGTGCCCCTGGGCGGCAAGAAGATCGTCGCTCCACGAGCCCAATGGGGAATGCTTGCAAGCGACCACGCCGTCCTCGCCTGGTCTGCCCGCCATTCCCGCACTCTGAAGACCATCATGCATCTGCGAGAGCTTGGGTTTAATGAAGCTGGCTTGAGTGAACCCTCACCTCCATATGTCGTGATGGTGGCATTGGACTACGCCATCCATGACGAAGTGAAGCGACTCTGGTCCGAAGTTGCCTGGGTTCGCGAGGACAAGATTTTGAAGCCACTGATGTGGTTTGCCAGTCGTGACACCAAACGAAAGGTCGAGTCGTGACCGACGCCCCACCCAGCAACCCATTCGGTTGGGACTTGCCGATGACCGATGCCATGCTGGAACAGAGTCCATACGCCCCCTTCACTGATCCGGCTCAGAACATTGCTGAGCGGCTTGTCATGCTGACCCACCGCACCTTCAATGCCAAGATGTGGGGATCGGCTTCGGGTCGGGCCGAGCGCTACTGGCCTGGCATGACCGAACGTCTGGAGCTGACCTCTGGGTCTGTCGATGACCTGGCGGAGTGGTGGGGGCTGATGATCTCCGAGATCAAGGGGATGCCTTTGCGCTCTACCACCTTGCTTCACGAGAAGAACCTGCTCTGTCACCCCACGACCCTCCCGGTCACCCAGGTTAAGGATCAGGATGTACTTCTGGTGCTTCAGAGGTACACGCTGGATTTGGTAGACCGCACGCGCATCTGGGTTCGCGTATCCCGTGAAGCACGCAACGCAGCCGCTCTAGCCCGCGAGGCTGCCGCCGAGGACGCCGCCCTGACCGACAATGATGAGTACGAGGCGCCAAATGCCTGAGGAAGCCCAGATGTCCAACGTAGGTCCGCTGCGTACGCTGGAGTGGGAAGGCGTCCTAACCGCCCAATCTTCCATTGCGCACACCGGCAAAGAAGCCGGGATTCGCCACGCTTTCCGCAAGGAAAGCATCATCCTTGCTGACGGCAGCCTGATGCAAGGTGTACCGATTCTGTCTGGATCAGCCATTCGCGGAGGCATGCGGCGCATCGCCGCCGTGATGATGCAGGACGCTCTCGCGGGAGACGAGAGGCTGCCTTTCGACGTGGTGAACGCTTTCCGCAGTGGCGGCTCTTTGCGCGAGACTCGCTCGTCCGGCGAGGTGCTCACTGGTGAGACACAGGCTCGGTTGCGAGACCTGCTGCCAATGCTGGCCATCTTCGGTTTCTCGACTTCAGGACGCATCATCTCCGGTCGACTTTCTGTCGATAAGGCGATCCCAGTAGCAGCAGAACTGAGCCACCTGATCACGACCTACCGGGTCGATCTGGGGGACTACAGGCCTCCGGCAACCAGACGCCTTCTCCAGGGAGAGGACTACACCCGGTTCGCAGACGTCAATGACCTGCCCGCTCAGCCCTTCATCGAAATGGATGGCGAAGAGCGCGTGCTCCCGAAGGGATCGGGGAACATGCTCTGGAATCAGGAGACCATGCTGGCTGGGTCCAAGTTGCTCCATCGGGTCGTACTGGATGAGGCACTGCCGGTCGAGGCTTCCTTCATGCGGGAGTTGATGCACAAGTGGACCAAGGCTGGCAAGATTGGTGCCCAAAAAAGCCGGGGTATGGGGCGATTCACCGCCGACTACACCATGACTGCCGTCAACCTCAGTGGTGACGAGGTGACTGGCGACCCTGAGATGTCCTGGCGCGATTACGTTGCCGAGCACCGCGAGGAAGCCCTGGCTCTCGCCGTTAAGTGGCTGTAGTGCTCCGGCTCGACATTCCCACAGAACACGAGCCTCTCCTGGTGACGGCTCACCTTCGAGGTGGCGTGTCTATGGACCTTCCGTATGCTTTGGATCTCGCTGGGATGCTGTCCACCCGAATGCGCTCTATTGACCGCTCTCGCCTGGCTGAGGAAGGGCGTCTGTCCTCGCACCCTCTTCCTGACACCACAGAGGAAGACCCGGCTGACATGGCTCTTCCTTTGAGTCGCTGTCTGACTGGTCCTGAATGGCATTGGTTGGCGTCGTGCGCGATTCCCATCGGCGCCACGGATGACATCGACCCGGGGATGTTCTACCGAGTGGTGGAGTCGTCATGGGCTCAGCGAGCGGCACAAAGGCCATTGCCTTATCAGCACCCTTCCAAGGGGCCTTATCGAGATGTCATGATGCCTGCGCCGAAGGTCTATCCTCGCGCTTTGCAATGGCGCGCAATTGGAGATATTTCGGCAATTGAAAATCTCTTGAAACCTCTCCGTTTTGTAGGCCGCAGAAGGTCAGTAGGAGAGGGCGCTGTGCTGCGATGGGAAGTAGAAAGTGTGTCTACGAAGGATGTTTATTCATGGAGCCATGTTGATGGCGACACGATCTTGCGACCTGTTCCCGAGCAATGCGTCAGGGTGTTGGGAGTGGGGTACCGCATGGGAAATTACGCGGTGCGACCTCCATCTTGGCATCCTGATCGGCTGAAAGACTTGGCAATGACACCTGAAAGGGAAGAAGAATGGTAGTTCTGATATACCCTATAGATGACTACCGCAAGGAGATCCAGGCATTTTTCGACAATGCTCGCGAGACCGACCACTTTCCCGGCGCGCTCATCTGCCATGACACCAAGGGGTATTTGATGACCACCCTAGGTTCTCTGATCACCTCCTTGGAGGCGTCTGGCGCAACTGTCTTCGTGTCGACTGAGCCGCGAGCACTCGAATCGCTGAAGTCCTTCGACTGGCCGCAGAACTACCCTGCCGTGCTTGTCATTCCCCGTCTGGAGTACATCACATGCCCGGATGAGCGGGCGTGTGTTCTGTCTCGGTCAAAGGGCTTTAGTGTCCTCGCGGGATGCGAAGGGAAGCCTGTTGCTAGCCACTTCGACTTCCGTCAGGTCTGACCCTTGGGAACTATCGAGGCACCACTCGGGTCGGGCCGAGCGCGCTATGAGCCGCGCCTAGGGAAAGAACTGATTGCCACCGCTCTGCAAGACATCGAGCGGTGGTTTGAAGAGCACCCTGACGCCTATGTGGCCATCTCAGGGGGTAAAGACTCGACCGTGTGTCTCGATCTAGCGCGTCAAGTCAACCCGTCTGTCAAAGCAGCATTCTTTGACTCCGGGATCGAGTTTCCGCAGACGCTGCGCTACATCGAGCGACTCCAAGAACATTGGAACATCGACATCCATGTCTTCCCCGCGGACCCCTCCGCCTTGGATGTGATGGAGGCTAATGGATCGTGGAGTCACGGAGTACCGTCGCTACCCAAGGACGACCTCCATGAAGCATGTATCGCGCGTCCCCTTGCCCGCGCTCAGGCCTCTCTGGGAAACGCCAGTATCTACGGTCTGCGGGCCGACGAATCCACTACTCGACTGATGATGCTCGCCAAGAACAAAGGGCGCGTCACCAAGCAGGGCAAGGATGGCCAGGTGGAGCAGTTCTACTTGGCTCCGATCTGGCGCTGGTCCTTCCAGGAGGTGTATGCCTACACCGGCAATCGTGGCATACCCATGAACCCGATTTACCAGGCGCTGAAGGATCGTGGCGTTCCTGAGCGACGTGCCCGGGTTGGAATGCTGGTTGATGGGTGGGCATTGGACCAGGGGCGATGGGCCCTTGCCCGCGCCATCGCCCCTGATTTGGCGCGAATGGTGGAAAGCCGACTGCCCGCTCTTGCCGAATGGCGGTAAGAGCGGGCAGTCGGTCAGTCTGTCAGCGGAGCAGGACTAGGTGCGTCGTCTCCCTGGGGTTCGTAGGGATTCGCCTCGTAGGGAGCCTCGTGCGTCGGCGCATGCTCTGCCGCCTGCTCCGTGGAAACATGATCGTCGTCCGACACCGAGGCTTCGGGAGCAGAACCCTTCTTGGCCTTGGCCGGACGACCGGCAGTTGCCGCAGCCTGTGCGGCGCTCTTCAGCCTCAGGATGGGTGCCCATGCCTCCTGAGCCTTCGCCTCGGCAGCAGCCTGTGCCTCCCGAGTCTTCGTCTCGGCGGCAGCCCGAAGTTCCTCGACCTTCTTGCGGCCAGCGTCGCTCACGTCGAGAGTGACTCGCTTGGACTTCCCAGTGCCGCTCACGTTGGCCGGAATGGTGACCTTGATAGTCCCGGTCGCAGCGACACTTTTGCCCTCGGCCAGAGAAACATCACATGCCTGCATGCGCAGATTCGCCATGAAGGTGGCTCCTTTTTGGGTGGATGGAATAGCCTTAGGGTAACACGTAGCGCCCCGTCATCAGGCCGACTTGGTAGGCAAGCAAGTAGAAGATGTGGCAGACAAAGACTGCCGCTAGCAGCATTTCTCTCGGATTGCGATCCTCTGCGGTGTCGGTCTTGCCGATGAGGGGCAGGCGGAAGTAGCCATTTGACTGCCACGCCAGGTTGACCAACCAGCCGATCACAGGCGCCTTGCGCAGCAGCTTGGGTGGCTTGGGGTTGAGCGGCCACAGCCAGGGTACGCCCTGCGGTGTTAGTGAGTCTCCAGCGCAGTGCAAGAAGCATCCGATGGCCACAGCCAAAGGCAGCCACTCCCAGCGATACTCCAGCATCCAGGTAACCGTCCCTGCGGTGGACAACGCTAGAACCCAAGAGCCCACCCAAGAACGCAACACCTTAGCTACTGTCGCGCCCATGAGCCCCGTGCTGCGTCCAGCCCTTGCAATCCGGCCAGATAGCCCTAGTGACTTAGACGCAAACGCTACCAATAGCACCGCTATCAAGCCACATCCGAGAGCGATGGATCGCCCGTGAATAGTCACGGTCCAAAGAGTGGCCAGCCACGCTAATCCGGTGAACACACCCATTCCTACGAAGCAGTGGGTGCCATGCCGATGACCTCCACTAACTGCCGCCACTCCCGCGCAGACAAGGCGAGTCGGAGAAGGAATGACCGTCATTCCGCCGATCTTCACAGATGGAAGTGACCAGGCGATAGTGCCGCTTGGGTGGTCCATATCAGGAAGCATCGCCGCGCCCGCGCAAAGAACCGTTCCGGCCAAGGCGATAGAAGGACTAGTTTCATGCCAGCCGAGGCCGACTAGAGAGGGCGAGGTCACTGCCAGCCACCCAGAGGCGCCAGACAAAGCATGGGTGTATCCCCTCATTTGCCTACTCCTCAATACGAAGAACCTCGGCCTTTGCCAGCGTGAACTGACAGAGGCCGAGGCTCAATGGGTACGCTGGTCGCCACGATAGCACGAAGCGACGCAAGCGTGAATTAGGCGCTCTGCTTGCGCGTTGCCTTGGTGGACTTCTGGGTTACCGTCTTGACGGGCTTCTTGCCCGCAGGCTTCGCCGTCGCCCTGGCAGATACGACCTCGGTCTTGGTCGAGCCAGCCTTCTTGGAGGTCTTTGGGAGGCGCCCCTTAGCGATGGCGTCCTTCATTGCCATCGACGTGGTGACCACGACTCGACCCGTCTTCTTGGCGCGAACTTTGGCGCCCGTGGCTGGATTGCGAACCATTCGAGAAGGAATGGTCTTTGCGCGCAGCACGGCAACACCAGGAATGAGTACCCGGTCTCCTTCGACCAGCGCCTGGGCGATTGCGTCGAAAGCGGTATCGACAGCCACCTTGGCTGCCTTGGGATCATCTAGGGCGACGGCTACTCGCTGCTCGATGTCGGTGCGATTCATGAGAACTCCTCTGCAAAGTTGCGTACTGACTCATGTGAAGTCATGCACACAATAGTCGATTTGAAACAAGTGTGTATCGGGGTGCCCATGAGCCGACCTTGAAGTTCCCGATAGTGCACTATGTTTGGAGATTGTTAGTATGACACTTTTCCCAAAAAGAGAATCTGTCTAATCGGTGGCATGACTCTTGGCGCACGCTTCGACCGTGACGACCGGAGGTTGTCGGTGGGGTCTGATAGACCTAGTGGGGACAGCATCTTGCGCTTCCTGACAGTCATGCTATAGTCAGAAGCCGAGACCAACCAGATCGTCCGCGAAGGGACCACCCTTGAACATCTACTCGCCGGAGCAGCTTCCGAAGATCAACTGCCAGTTCGTGGCTTACGGACCGCCTGTGCGACATGGGAACCCGGAGCCCGGTGGAGATCCCCTTACCATCCGGCCTCAGACCGTGGTGCAGTACGTGCGAGGCATTCTCATCAAGGAGATCAAGCATGGCGGCAAGAGCGGGGACGCCAACACTGTCGCGATTGCCTTCGAACCCACGTCGATTGGGTGGGAGCACGCGGTGGGTGGGCATCTTTCTCCAAAGGACCCCCTGGTGGCTTATCTCGAAGAGGCGCATGCCGCGGGCAGGTCGGTGGACGTTGCCATCGAGACCTCTCGTCGCGACAAGACGCGAAAAGCGAAAGAGCCCATCAGTCCGTTGACTCCCATTCATGCACTACGGGGCGCAAGCAACCGCAGTGGAGCCAACCCGGAGATGGGAACGACGTACGAGCACACCCACCATCGCGTGGCGATGGTCGACGGTCGGCCTGCCACTGACATCGTGTCCAACCCTGTCGAGTGGGCCATGCTGACCGACAACGAGGTGGGCGATATCCCGCCCGAGGGTTGGCGTTTCTTCACTCATGGCGACGACTGGACCCAGGTGGGAGTGATTGTCCCCGACAACAACGCTGCTGCGCAGGCCCCCACTGCCGCCGCGCCGGTCTTCGATGCCGCTGGGCTCATGGAGCAGATCAAGGCCGCTGTCACGGCAGCCTTGGCCGAGTACACGCCGCTGGAGAGCGAGCGACCCGGAAGCAAGAAGTTCGAGGGTAAGCCTTGGGAGGCGCGCACCCGAGATGGGCGCGTCAATCTCGGCGGCTACCTCCCGTCCTCCTATGGTTGGACGATGCGCTGGGCCGTCCGGCATCTGCGCAACCTCCAGTCTGATCTCACGACGGAAGAGGGAGAGGCAACCCCGGAGGAGGTCGAGGCGACTTCCTCCGGAATCGAGGTTGACACCGAAGAGGCGTGGGCACTGGCCGCGACGGTAATGACCCTCGCAGATCAGGTACAGGTCTCCGCATATGACGCCATGATCGACGGCGGTCGGCGCCAGGGCACTGTGGAGCCCGACCGCGATAGCGCATCCCACAAAGAAGCCCGCCTCTGGGTCCAGTGGGCCATCGACAACGGCCACTCCTACCCTGGCGAGCAGGGTGACTCGGAAGAGGCCATGGAGAGCGTGCTGGAGACGTGGCGCGAGCAGGTTGTCTCCACTGCCACCGACATGCTGGCCGACTGCGGGCGCCGAGCCGGTGCAGACCTGGCGAGCAAGAAGAGCCGTCAGGCTCCTGCCGCTTCCGAGCAGGTCGCGCCCAAGGACGAGGGACCGTCCCCCATGATCGTCCAGGCTCTCCTTTCTGGGCTGGAGAGAGCATGGGACAAGCCGCAATCCATCGTCGTCCTGGCGCAACAGGCTCAGGAGAAGGGCTTTGGCGGCTACATCGTCTCCATGAGTACGGTTGACGGCAAGGTCAAGATTTCCTACCCCGCAGTCGAAGGTGAGGAAGCAGGCCCTCTGGAGAGCCTGGCTCGCTTTCGCTACGGCGTTTTGACCGAGGGTCGCGACGGCCCGGCTCCGGCGCCGCAAGTGAATCCGCAGTCCTCTGCCGCAGTTCCGAACAGCCAGCAGCAGCCTGCGCCTCAGCAGCCCTCCGCACCCCAGCCTCAGCCCCAGCACAACTCGGGCGACGCCAATGGTGGCTACGCACCCGCAGTAGCGGAAGCCGTCCGTCGACTCCTGGAGGCGCAGAGCAAGCAGAGCATGGACCTTCTGCGCCAGGCATACGAATTTGCCAAGGAGCAGAACGTCCTGGCTGCCTCCGTCTCTGCCCTCATCGACCCAGACACCAACGCGGTCAAGGTCGGGCGACAGGGGCAGGGAGGGTATGCCGCACGTTCGGTGCTCGATGTGCTGACCTACCTGCGCAATCAGGCAACCCAAGCAGGTGGTGCCCCTGCTCCCGCACCTCAACAGGCTTCGGCACTTGCTCCCGAGGAACAGGCCAGTCATCCGGACCCGGCTCCTGAGTCGCAGGCTCCTGCTCCCGAAGCCCCGTCCGTGTCGCAGGTCGAACCCCGAGCGGAGGCTCCGGCATCTCAGGCAGAGGTCGAATTTCAGGAGGTCCCCATCCAGGCGCCAGTCGATGAGTCTCCTGCACCGGAACCGGTCGAGGAGAGCGCGTCTACGCCACCTCAGCCGGACTCGGCCAGTACTTCCGCGGGGGAGAGCCCAGAGTTCGCAGACGATGGGATTGCCGCATCGGCTGCCCCCGAGGTGGACCCAAAGCAGGTTCGCGCCAGCGAGATCGCCAACTCCATCAATCGGCAGGATAGTTCGCGTGCGTACATCCAGAGCATGATTGACGAAGCCACCAAGGAAGGCCTGCTGGAATACAAGGTCAAGGTTGGTGATCGGGATGGGAAGTTGCGCCTTTGGCTCAATAACTGCCTCAAGGGTGCCGAGCAGCGCGAGGCCAAGGCCGGAGCCGTCTAAGTGCCCAAGCCGGACAAGCCGAAGAGGGGTCTGACCCGCAAGACCCCTCTTCGGTCAGGCAAAGCCTTACAGCCAGGCAAGCCGCTCGCGCGCAAGCCGCCAGGGCTCACTCGGTCTTCTGGTCCCAGTAGTTCCGAATCAGGCGCTTCGCTTTCCCCGTCCAAGGGGCTGAAGAGAACCCCGATGCCACAGCGATCCAGTGGCATCTCACAGGGCCCACCCAAGTCTCGCGCAGCCATCTCGGGCACGGAGAAACGAGAGCCCAAAGCCAAGGCTCCGATGAAGCGCTCAGCCATGAAGAAATCTATCTCCGCCAAGAGCCCGGAGGAAGTGTCAGCCCGAGCACTCGTGGCGGCACGATCCCGCGGTCTGTGCGAGCGATGTGGGAGTGGCGGCGGACTGGAGAAGGCTCATCGAATCGGGCGTGGAGTCGGAGGACCCTGGACGGCCAGCAACCTCTTGGATCTCTGCTCCGCCTGCCACTCCTACAACCACAGGCATCCGACGCAGGCATATGAATCGGGCCAGCATCTTCGCAGCGGACGAGACCCTCTTCGAGAGCCTGTTCTGCTATGGAAGAGCGGGTACTACGAATGGGCGCTTCTCGACAACGAGGGCGGCTGGCTGTGGAGCGATCCACCGCAGCCGTGACAACCTGCTATGAGTAACTTACTCACTCCTGCTCACACAGAAGTGATGTACTCTTCCTGATTCACTGAGGCGACTTGCATTGCCGAAACCGGCAAGGCAGCGGTCAAGAACTCTCCACAGGCTGACACCGGATAGCCTCCGGCGTTTCTGATGTTGATCGCGGCATTCAGGTCCCGGTCGTGCGTGATGCCGCATTCCTCGCACGTCCATGTTCTCATGCTCAGGGTGAGGAGTTTGGTTTTCGCTCCACACCCTGAGCACGTTTTGCTACTCGGAAACCATTGGTCGATGACGACGACATTTCTTTTGTATTCCAACTGACGCCGGAACTCTGCGAAAGAGGCATCGGATATCGACTTCGACAATCGCCTGTTTCGCAGCATTCCCTTGACGTGCAAATCTTCGAGCACAACCGTCTCGTGTTTCGCCAGATCAGTCGTCGTCTGATGCAGCCAGTTCTGCCGGACGTTGCTGATGCGCATGTGCTTTCGAGCGACTCGGGCGTGGGCTTTGTCGCGGTTCTTCGACCCCTTTTGCGTCCGGGAAAGAGTCTGCTGCGCACGCCGCAAACCGGCCTGATTGCGGCGCAAAATACGCGGCACCGCATAGCGTACGTTTTCGCTGGTCACGAACTCGTGCACGCCGACATCAACCCCGACCGGCTTACTTGTCCAAAGACGTCCGGAATCAGGGATTTCAACCGAAACGGAGACCTGCCAGCGCCCTGCTCGCTGGCTGACTGTAACCGACATGATCTTGCCCTCAAAGCGCAATCCTTCAGCCATTTTGACCCAGCCGATGTAGGGAATCCGAATGCGGTTCTCCTGCACTGCAAACTGGTCGTTAGTGAGTCGGAAGCGCGGCGCGGTCGCGCGGCGAGACTTGAACTTCGGGTAGCGAGACCGTTTGGCGAAGAAGTTCTTCATGGCCTTACCGAGGTCGTTGATCGACTCCTGCGGGGCGCATTTCGTGACCTCGCTCATCCACGGAAACTCATCCCGCTTGACGGCATTCAGTGCCTTGCGCGCCTCTAGAGCAGAAGGAGCCTTATCACGCTCGCCGTTCGTGTATTTCTCGTATTCCTCAGCCCACCACGCCAAGGCCCAGTTGTACGAAAATCGCGCCACTCCGGAGGCGCGCAACAAGGCAGTGCTTTGGACATTGTTGGGGTACAGTCGAATGACGTGAGCGCGAATCACGCCAGGTCCTTACGGATGGCCTTCTCGTATCGCCGCAAGCCATATAGTCGGGATGAGAAGACGTGAAGGATCGACAGGATATCTGCGACCAACTCCGCCTCGGGTGAGAGCGACTCATGATTCACCACGACGATCTTTCCACCCGCTCGGACAATCTGATGTTCGATCAGGTCGAATCCGAAGCGCGCCAATCGGTCCTTGTGTGCCACCAGGAGGGTGATTTGCTCACCATCGGCGGCTCGATCCATCAAGGACAGAAGTCCTTTGCGCTGAAAGTTCAGCCCCGATCCAATATCCGAGACCCACTCGTCCACGGCGATCCCGGCTCCGAGGCAAAATGTCTCCATCGCCATTCGCTGAGACTTGAGATCGTCCTTTTGTGACGACGATGAGACGCGCGTGTAAACAACGGTCGAAGCCCTTTGCTCGCGAGGCATGTTCAGGGCGGCGCGAACATCCTCTTCGGTGAAGAATCGCTGACCCGTCGCCGTTCGCTGCGGGGCGATCCGTCCCTCCGATTCCCAGCGACGGACTGTCGATGCGGACCGGCCAATCCGCTCCGCGAACTCGGAGACACGCATCAACTTCTTCGTCACGAGCCTCAACTTAGAGCAAACATGATGAGGAAGTCAAGCATCTAGTCCTGCTCCGAAAACCGATGCCTCGAAGGCTACTGATGTAATCCAGATTCGGGACCTGGCCACGTATCCTGCTGCGCAAGCCTGGCCGGAGGTATCACACCAGGTCGCACCATATCGCTCGCGCCAGAAGGGGCAATCCATGTCCACCCACCCAGATGCCGACACGGCCATGATGGAAGCAATTCACCGCATCGACCAGCCTACATATGTGGTTGAAGACCTGATTCGAAGCGACGGCATCGCCATACTGTATGGCGCAGTAGAAGAGGTCCAGGACCGACTCAATCGCACTCTCACTTCTGCGGAATTAACCAGCCTGGTCAATGAGATTGCAGCAGATTTGGTCAAAGTTGAAGCCACAACTATCATCAAAAAGCCTTCTGACACAGCGAGTTTCGCTGCTCCAGAGCCACAAGATGAGCCATCGCCACTTCCTGATGACGATGGCCTGGAGGACTTCCCTGCTCCCCTCCCACTCCCCGCGTCGGCCAGTCAGCCAGTCGCTCACGAAGAGGCCGCGAGCCTCGAAGAAACAGCCCTTCAGCGCATCGAGCTTCATCTCATGCGCTGGCGAAACGGAGAGATGTCTTCCTTGGATGCAGTGGCCGAGATCCGCCAGGTCCTTGGCGAAGGCATCACCTCGGACAGTGTGGCCGCGGCGGTTTGATCCGCTGCGGCCAAGGAGAACACATGCCTCGCATTTCCCAGAGCCAGCGAGCAACCATGGTGCTGATTTACGCCCGAGTGTCCACAGCAGATCAACGTCCTGATCTGAAGCGCCAGATCGAGCGTCTCACGCAGGTAGCCAACGATGCCGGTCTGAACATTGCCGACGTGGTTACCGAGGTGGGTTCCGGCGCCTCCGCCACTAGGAAGAGATTGGGCGCCGCCCTCCGGCGAAATGACTGGGGTGTCCTGCTGGTGGAGCGCCGAGACCGCCTCTCTCGCACCGGATTTGAGTGGTTTAAGGTTCTTCTGGAAGCCCACGGGCGCCGGGTGACAGTAGTCGAAGAGACCCCGGGGGACGTAGCCGAGATAGCTGACGACCTGGTGTCGATCATCTATTCCCTGTCCACCCAAATTCACGGCGTCGAAGAGGCTCACCAGAGAACGGGGGCGGCAATTTCGGCGCTTGGACTGGATCATCTCGTGTCGGATCACTCGGACCCAGGGCAATGTCCGTCGCTGAGGTAAAGTGCCCGTGCAGACTGGCTCTTCGAGCTATTGCGTGTTCTAGCTTCAATCTGCTACAGTAAGACCGTTCGACCCACGCAGCGAGTACCCATATGGGGCAAGCACAAGTTGAGAGGAATCACCCCATGGCAGGCGAAACCGCCGTCACCATCGTCGGCAACCTGACGTCCGACCCGGAGTTGCGCTACACGCCCTCCGGCGCAGCAGTCGCCAACTTCACCGTCGCCAGCACTCCGCGCACCTTCGACCGTCAGAGCAGCGAGTGGAAGGACGGGGAAACCCTGTTCATGCGCTGCTCGGTATGGCGCGAGATCGCAGAGAATGTCGCCAACAGCCTCAGTCGAGGCACCCGGGTCATCGTCTCCGGTCGGCTGCGTAGCCGGTCTTGGGACGACAAGGAGTCGGGTCAGAAGCGCACCGTCATCGAGATGGACGTGGACGAGATCGGCCCTTCCCTGCGCTATGCCACGGCTCAGGTGCAGCGAACCCAGAACAACAACGGCGGCAACCAGGGCGGCGGCAACAGCGGCAACCAGGGTGGCAATGGCGGCTGGGGCGGTGGCAGCCAGCAGTCCCAGCAGGGTCCGCAGGGCGGCAACACTGCCTGGGGTCAGTCGCAGCCACAACAGGGCGGCGGCGACCCATGGGGCGCCAGCCAGAGTGGCAGCAGCGACCCGTGGGGCAGCGACGAGCCCCCGTTCTGACAGGATGCAGGTAGGCGATAGCCTCCTGCAAACCTAACCCTGGAAGCAGACCTTCCGCATTTTTCACAGGCGGCGCCCGATAGACACACGGTCTATTGGGCGCCGCCTGCTATCCTTAGTCGGATACTTCAGCGCTATTAGCTCCACTCTGACAGGGAGACTCATGTCGAAAGATGCCGCCAAGCCGACGCACGACGCTGCGGATGACGGTGACGACAACTTCTTCCCCTTCGATATCGAAGACGACGATGATCCGTTCGCAGGGGACACCGAGGTCTTTCCCGACCCATTGGGTGATGAGGCCAAGTCTGAACCTGAATCGGACATCGCTCTCACCCCACCCACCTCTAGCTCCTCCACCTTGAAGATTCGCACCAAAGCGGACGAGAGCGCGGAGAACATGTCGGAGCTTATTGACCAGACCGGCACTCGGAACTCCAAATTCCTCAAGCTCATGATCGCACTGCGCGGCTCCGTTGCGGCGCAGTGCGCAGTGGGGAAGGGGAAGCCCAAAGAGCGGCTTGTCCGGCACCAGAAGGGCAAGCGTCAACCACCATCCCTGAAGGCAATTCTGCGCGCCTTGTGGCGCATGATCATCGCGCTCTTGCCGATGGTCGCTCCGCTGATTGCTTTCCGCCTGTGGGGCGGAGAGCAGACCTTCCTGCGTTACCTCCAGGGCCATCTCGGTCTTGTGCTTATGCCCGTTCTGCCTGTGCTGGCAGCGGTGCACTATGCCGGAAAGAACCGCATGCGCACCCATCCGCCCCAGCCGAAGAAGGGCCCACGGCGCAAGCCTCAAGCGCCTCTACCGCCAACCCGACAACACGTCAAAGACGTCAATGACATCATCGCCAACCTCGATCATTTCCCTCTTCGGTTGGCCTATTGGACACTGACCCTCTCTGCCATTTTCACGGCGGGCAAGATGTTCCCGCTGACTATTGCGATGTTCGAAGCGGCGCGCGAGAAGCCGGACGAAATGACCCGGCCCATCCTGCTCGCCCTGATTGGCCCCGTTGTGGCCTTCACCGTCCCTCGACTGCGCACCTCTTTCGTCATCAAGCAGCGATGGGCTGAAATCGAGGATTGCTACAACATCGCCAAGGCGACGCTGGGCTATATCAAGCGGCTGCCTGCAAACCCCCGGTCCCGCGAAGTGCGCGAATGCACTCCATGGCTGGCCATCAACGTCAAGAAGTGGTCTGCGCTCTACGAGATGGATGAGTTCTTCGTGCTGGCGCCGGAGACCCTCTCGGTCGAGCGCATCAGCCCTTGGGACGAGTTCACTGCGAACCTCAACATCAAGATGCCTCGGCCCGAAGAGTGGCGCATCGAGAAGGATGAGCGTGGCCGCGGAGCCACGGCATTGGCTGCCAATTATCCCATCGCAGTTTTGTGGGATGGAGAATATGACCCGGACCCATTGACGTTCTTTTTGGGGGTTGATCTGGATACGGGTAATCAGCAAGTTGTGACACTTTCGGATGCTTCCCCGCATGTCGCTATTAGTGGAGGAACTTCCAGCGGTAAGCCCCTGAGTCTTTTGTCATTTGTTGCCACAGAAGAAGGATTCAAGCAGGTCAAGGACCTTCGAGTCGGTGACCGAATTGCCACTCCTAGTGGTGAGTTCGCTCCAATCTCGGGCATGTCCGACATCGAGACCCCTGAGACCGCGTATCGTCTCACCTTCCACGACGGCACCACCGAAGTCGCCTCGGGAACTCATCTCTGGACCACCTGGGACCGCTCGGCCCGCCGCGCACTCTCTCGCCAGCGCAAGCAGGGCTATACCCGCGCCCGCACCCCTTGGCTTTCGGACGAGCAGCGCGCTTTGCTGGCCGCAGAGATCGAGATGACCTCCGAGGGCGACGACATCTCTCTGCCGCAGGTCGCCGCGCTGCTCGGAGTCTGGAAGGACACGCCGCCGCTCGTGCAGACCGCGCAGATGATCGGCGTCTGCCGTCGCAGTACGGTCACCCGCGAATTCGTCTACGCTGACCAGGTAGTGCAGCAGGAGCAGACTTGCATGGTCTTCGACCGCGCTGAGGTGCCGACGCTCGTCACCGCGCTGGCCAACTCTCCGCGCGCCGCTGTGCGGGAGGCGGCGAAGTCGGTCAAGGTGCTGGAGAAGAACGGTCAAGGCCCGGTCTCGATCCCTGATCTGACCCGCGTCACTGGCATCGACCGCACCCGTATGCGTGGCCTCGTGAAGCGCTCGGGAGTGACCACCCTGCGCAAGGAAAAGGTCATGCTCGCGCGCGACGTACCGGGCAAGGTCATCTCGCGTACCCACCCGACGACGGTGCACTACTACCCCAAGCGTCCGCTGCTGGAGGCACTGATCCAGCGCGGCATGCTCGACGGGCGCGACCAGCGGCACAAGATGGCGCTGCCTGCCGTTCGCACGACGCAGGAGATCGCGGACACGCTGCGCTACCGGGCTGCCGGAGCGGGCGAGGATGCAGCCTCGTGGGCCAACCACAGCGTGCCACGCTGTGCTCCTGTGCAGTTCCCCGAGCGCGACGACCTGCCAATGGACCCCTATGCCATGGGGGCGTGGCTGGGCGAGGGAATTAGCAGCGGTGAATCGCTCATTCCAGACACGTATCTCTACGCATCTATCCCGCAGCGTCTGGCGCTCCTTCAAGGATTCATGGACGCCAGTGGTATGGTTAATGAGACCAGTGGGGAATGTGAGTTTCCTGTCGGTCATCTTTCTCGCGGAAGCGGGAATGAATCTCAGTCAGACGAAGCTCTCGCACGCCAGGTGCGTTCGCTGGTGGCCAGCCTTGGGATGATCGCCTACATCCGGCGAGGTGAGATTGTTGAGGCGGACACCGGCCTTCTCCGCGTGAGCGGGGATGAATCCCAGTCGTGGATAGTCTCCTTTTCTCCGACGATGCAGGTATTCCGCCTACCCCGCAAAGCTGCCCTCATCGACCCCGAGGCCGTCCGGGCGAAGGCTGAGCAACGCTACATCGTCTCGGTCGAGCCCATCGAACCCGAGCCCATGCGCTGCATCATGGTCGACTCCGACGAGCACCAGTTCCTCGTGGGTGACCAGTATGTGCCGACGCACAACACCTCGGCCATGGAGATCATCGCGGCGCAGATGCTCATCAAGCCGATGCCGTGGGATGAGAACCTGCGCGGCATGGTTGTCATCGTGGACCCCAAGGGCCCGCTTGCGCGGCGCTGGATGGGGCGCCCGGGTGTCGTGGTGGCCAACGGCCAGGAGGATGCCGCTGAGTCCATTGTCGACCCCGAAACGGGTGAAGAAATTGTCCCGACAGGGATTGAGGTCATGGCCTCGTGCATGCAATGGATCGAAGCGGAGCACCAGCGTCGGCAATCCGTCCTGAAGCGCTACCCCGATGTGGCTACTTGGGTGCACCTGCCGGACGAGGTGAAGAAGGCTGAGCGGTTCTTCCCAATCTTGGTCGTGCTGGACGAGTACATCGACCACACGGACAAGGAGAAGGCCAATGGGGACGAGCGGATCATTCGCGAAAACAATGCCCGGGATGTCATCACCCGGCTAGCGTCATGGCACGCTCGTAAGTACCGCAACGTCGGCATGCACACCGCCCTCATTGCGCAGGAAGTGAAGATGACCGGCAACACCGGCATCGGCTCCGCCTTGATGCGGCAGTTGCCCGTTCGCATCGTCACCGGGCAAATGGACCCCTCGCAGTTGCTGACGATGTTTGGCCCGGTCGAGGTGCCCAGTCTCCCGTCGTCCCGAATGGTCATCGAGAACGGGGAGCGACGCATGAAGACGATCCCAGGCCGCGCTCGAATCATGAACGCCATGGGTCAGCAGATTCACAAGGTCCAGATCATGTTCTTCGGGGGCAAGACCAATTCCGACACCCTGGACAAGTGGCTTCCGCGAGGCACGACATTCCCCAATGGAGACTTCAGCATTCCTCCAGAGCGCCCTCGCACAGCCAGCGATTTCGATGAAGAGGGCAACTACATCGGCACGACCGATGTGGTGTCCAGCATCGTCAAGCACGAGCATCCGATGACCGAGAAGAACAGCGTGGCAGAGTTTGATCCGACGCGCTTGCCGGAATACGTGGACGACGAAGAGGGCAACCCGATCCCGCCGCGACCCAAGGCGGTGCGACCCAAGCCGGACAACAAGGCCATCTTCCCTGCGGCCAAGGCGGAGGCACCTCGATGCCAGAAGTCGAAGTGCGTCAATGACGCTTCGGAGGGCTGCCCAAACTGCCGGAAGCGATTCTGCGACTATCACATGACTTCGGCACCTGATCCCGCCTCTTCTGCATTGATTTGTTCCGGGTGCTACGATAAAGACCCGTTGGTGAAGAGCGGCATCAAGGACGTCTATGACGTCATGTTCGACCTAGGCACCCAGGCTGGCCTACTGCCTTCCTATCTGGTGGACCCGGAAGACACGGGAGATGATTGCGTCATGGCTGTCGTAGCCACCTCCGTGGGTCCGAAGGTAGTCCAGGTCGTCGCCCGCAAGGGCGTCCTGGAGGGCCGCTCACGCTCCGGGGTAGTTCATGGTGATGAGGTCATCGAGCGCGTGGAGACTGCCATCACCAACTTTGCCGAACGTGCGGGGCGCGGGAAGTGAGCGGGTGGTGACCAAACCTCGAACCGCTGCAACCCGAGCCCCGGGAAAGCCAATTAGTTCGGCAGCCCGGGCAAAGAGCAAGCATGCTGCCGTCGTGCAACAGGCGGGCGCTTTAGGTCACGTTGTGGATGAGGTTCCAACGCAGACCTTCAGGACCGATCTAGTGGCGCCCGTGCTCCGCTTTGTGGTCTATGGGGTTCCCGCGCCCCAAGGGTCGAAGCGGTATGCCGGACATAGAGGCGGCAAGCCGGTCCTGAAGGAGCAGAGTGACGGGCTAGGTCCCTGGCGCGACGCCGTGCGCACGGTTGCTCGGATGGCCACCCAAGACTGGTCGCGGCGCACTGGGAGCGAGTGGAAGGCTCTGGATGAAGAGGTCATGGTCTCGGCCACGGTAACAATCCCTCACACCGCCGCTGCCCAGGCCCGAGGGGATATCTACGCCACAGGAACCCCGGACCTTGACAAGCTTCAGCGCGCCATCGGAGATGCTCTGGCTCCGCCGCCGCTTTCCCCCTCGGATGCAAAAGGAATGAGCGAGCCGATGCGCACCAAAGTGCGCTCCGAGATGATGCGGCAGCGACGTGCTGTCAGTGTCCTACACGATGACTCGCGGATCGTGGTGTGGGAGCGACCGAAGAAGGTCTACCCCAGTACCACGGTAGACTCCCTCGGTTACCCCGGAGTGACCATTCAAGTGTGGCGCATGTCTGACTTGAATCGCGCAGCACAAAAGCCTGCCATTCTGGTCGAGGGCAACCCGCACATGCGTGCTGATGACTTGCGTTCATGGTCTCGGCCTTTGTCTGGACGAGGATGGGATGACGAAGCTTCTCATCTCTGGCAAACCCCCGAGGCAATCTGGTCCGATAAGGACGAGACGGTTGTCTTGCGAGGCCGAGGAATCTCCGAGCAAGGCGCTCGAATTGTGTTGCGCGAGTTGGCTTTGCGCGGCCCTAGTGCACTGATCCGCGTTGTTGACGAACCCCCCGAAAGGTGACAATGTATCCCCGTTCTATGAGTCCCCGCGGCACCCATGCGGGTGGAGGTCCATCCCGGCTCGGCGCCGACGAGATGGACCTGCGATATGGCGACGATCCGGAGATTCGTCAAAACCACTCTTTCGAGTGTCAATGTGGTCGCACCGTGTCCCTGACCTTCCACATCACCGCTGTCGTGCCGAAGGCATGGAGGTGCTCTCATTGCGGGGCAATGGCTCCCATCATCGGCAAGCATGGCAAGGGAGAAGTGCCTATCGAAGAAGAGAATCCGCATGCTCCCGCCCGAGAGGGAAGTTGGTACACCGTCGCTCATCGCCGGTCGGTCTACGGTCGACGGTCTCAGAGCGATCTGGAGAACCTCCTGGAGGAGCGCTTGGCGCTATTGCGGCGTGCGTCTGCCTAAGCCTGCCGCACGCCTCTCGCCAGCGCTTCGGTGATGGCTGCGGGGATGTCCGCTAGAGCAGAGGACAGCATGCCAGGTTTGCCATTTCGCGCACCACCTCCCCGCCAGTTGATGTCAATTCGCTGAGCGAGCTTGGGGATGTGTCGCGCGTTGGTAAAGCTGTCTGTAAACCACAGCACGTGACCACCATTGCGCACCATGCGCTCCACGATTTCATCTCTGGCTGCTGCCTGGGTAGTACCAAATTCTCCGTCTGAGACGACGACGAGAACGCGGACGCCTAGCCCCATAGTGAGATTGAGTGATCCATCGAGAGTGGCAAACCCTTTGGCAAACTGTTCATAGGGATCAGTTGCTGGAATGTGGGTGACCAACGCAGGCAGTTGTCCGCGCCTGGTGATTGGAATGACGTGGGTGCCGAAGGCCACAGAAGCGCATGACCCATTGATCTTGGTCATGGCTTGAGCGAAAGCCCAGGTGATGGTCGACATAACTCCCTCGGCCCACATCATCGACCCAGACATGTCTCCCATGATTCCTAGTGTGATCGGAGGCTCTGGCACATGCTTGTGCACCTTAGTGCGATAGGACTTGGCTGTGACCGGGATGCCCAGAGAGCGCTGCGCCGAGGCGGTCATGGCTGATCGCCCATCAAAACGCCCAGGGGGCATCTCCGAGGGACGAATGGTGGCATGGCGTTCTCGAAACTGAGCACGCTTTAGAATGGCCGCGATATCTCGCGCGAGGCGACGCTCTTCATCAGTCGGGCGGCGCGTCTCGATCAATCCAGACCTGCCGGTGCCGCTATCCGAGCCCTGCTTGCCGAGCACGTCCGCGACAGCCTTCTTAGCTTCCTCTTGCATTGCCGCATCAGACTGACGCTGCTTCTTGGCATCGAGGGCTTTTTGGGATGCCTGCTGACCTATCTCCCGGACAACATTGGCCGCCTCAATCTCTAGTGTCGCTTCCTCTTCAGCCTGAGCGGCCACCTTCTTCAAGGATTCGACAAGGCTGTCCTTTCCCCCATCTTTGTTTACCGTCGAGCCCTCACCCAGGTCAGCCCATTCATCCTCGCCAGGCACCGTGGCACCGCCAGGCACGTCTGTCAGACAGCCCATCAAAAGCATCTCGTCCGGAGGCTGACCCAAGATGTCCACCCACCGCTGAGCAGCTTCAAGGAGACTCCAGGAATCGCCGTCCTCAAGGTGGAGCACATCGGTCCAGACGTTGCGCAAGGTGTCTAGGTCATTACCGAGATGAGTGCGCAGAACATCTTCTACCACTCTCGCGTCTCTTGGCTCCAGCACGCCAGCGTCCACTCGGGCCAGGACCATGATCGCAGCCTGTGCCGCACGCCACCTATCCGTCCTCTCTCCAGCTTCCCCCTTCCTGAGGGCATCAAAGTCAAGGACCTTGCTTTGGGCTCGCAAGTAGGGGCGATCCATTGGGCGTCGGGCGATCTGGCGCAATTCAATACGCGGCTCCTCTAGGAGGATTGCGGACTGCACCACTTCACGAGGAATACCTTGCCCGAAGTCAGCGTCCCATCGAGTGTGACGGGCATGAGCGGCCTCATGGCTCATCAGGCCGATGAGCACAGGCGCCGCACGGCGACCGGCTGGAGTCAATGGGTTTATGGTCGCAGGGTCGACATTTCCGAGGGCGACTTTGGCATTAATGGTCACCGTCAGCGTCTTCGGGTTAAACCATGCGGGCGCTTGTGGTTGGCCTGGGATTGGCTCAGGATTCCAGACCGCCGCCAGGGTCACATCTTCTCGACCAGCCATGCGACCGATGATCGAACTGAGCCGGACGACTAACCTCTCTCGATCCTCTTTGAGTTGGCTGGCGGCGTCGGAAAAGCTCACCTTGATGCCGCCGAGCGAAAGGTGCCACCGAGCGCCAGCGGCGTCACCGTGCCGAACTTTGGCTTGAGTACATCCGCAACCACGTCTCGGTCCTCGAAAGGTGTCTTCCCTAGCAAGGCCTGAGCCGCAAATGTCTCTCCGAGCGCTTTGACGTCCTCTCGGAAGTCGATCAGTTCTCGCAACTGGGGAGATGAGGTCAGAGAGCCGTTGCGACGAAGAGCGTCCAGGTGTCGCGCCGCCGTGATGATGTTGTTCGGAACCTTGAGGGTTCGGGCCAGACTCCAGTCGGTGCCAATCTCGATTTGGTGAGCAAAGCGCGAACGCAACGCTTCCGAGTAGTTAGCCCCAGGAGCATCGGGGTTCCCGGCGCCGATCACAAAGAAGCCCTTGCCTACGGGGAAGGCGGGGAGCATGGGGTTCATGGAGATGCGCAACACGTTGCGCCCATCCATGAGTGGATATAGGGCCGAAGCCAGAACTCTGGTGTCGCAGAGGAAGATTTCGTCCACGTAGATCGGTATGTCGAAGAGCACGGCACGTAAAAGGGGGCCAGCCCAGAACTCATGGATGCCAGTGCTTGGCACAGGCACGAAAGTCCCATAGAAGTCGGTCTCGATGGTGTCGGAGCCACACACAATGGACTCGAAGCCGTGATGCAGATACTCGTCCGACGAAGGAGCTACATGGACTCCAAGAACTGAGGCGCGATCCATCAGCGCTCGCGCCTCATCCGAATCGGCCTTCATCGCATCTCCGGCGAAGGCTGCTTCTGATAGGGCCGTCTTGCCGCTCCCAGGAGGACCATAGAACAACACGTTGCGCTTGGCGTTCCGCATAGCCCGCAGAAAGGCGAGGTCTTCGACATCGCCAATCTTGCGAGGAGTGTAAGAGGTTCCATTTGGGCGCAGCGTGACACCCACCGGCGCCAGGCGCGTCAGACTGGATTCCTCCGCTCTGTCCACCTGAGCATCGTCCAACCCGAGACCGTCGTCGGTGAAGTCATCTCCAAGATGATCCTTAGCGACTACCATCGTTGCCCCTCGCGCTCTCTGCCTCGCGCGCAGCTTCACTGATGGGGGCGGCTTTGGCGAATCGGGCGGAGTTGCTCACTTCCCTTACGATAGCAGCGCTTAAGACTCGAAGAATCATCGTCCTCACCCAGTGTCATTCTCGGTTCGAGTGAAGCCCGCTCCTGTTGGCCTAGGTGATACGAGGTGCTACTGTGTCACCTAGGCAAGCTTGCGAAAGAGGAAGGTGGGCACAGAGTTCTTGAATACCATGAAGACCGCTTCGGTCATCTCGGGCTTCGATGGCCCGTACCGCTTCCTCTCCAATTTCTATGTGGCTCCCATGACTTGGCGGGGTCGCACCGCACCTTCGTCCGAGCATCACTACAACGCGGCTAAGACCTTCGATCCCGTTCAGGTGGATGCGGTGTATGCCCCCAGCCATCCTGGAGCCGCCAAAGCAGTTGGCCGCAAGGTGACGCTCCGCCCAGACTGGGAATCCATCAAATTCGAGGTGATGCGGCAAGTGCTGGAGGCGAAGTTCCTCGACCCAGCCTTGCGCCAAAAGCTCCTGGATACCGGAGACGCCCTCCTGATCGAGACCAACACCTGGCATGATCAGATTTGGGGTGATTGCTCCTGTCCTGCGCACCGAGAGTGGCCCGGGCGAAACATGCTGGGCCAAACTCTGATGCGTCTGCGCGCATCTCTGCGAGGAGATCCGGGAAACAAGTGGACCCGGGTTGCATTGACTGGCCATCGCCCTCAGCACATGAGTAGCGAAGCGCGAGACTGGGTTCAGCAAACTCTTCCCGCGATCCTAGATCGCTTAAGGCGTGAGCACCAAACGTCTGTCGTCATCTCTGGCATGGCCCTCGGCGCTGACACCTGGTGGGCGCAAGCCGCGGTGGCCTCATCCACTCCACTCTGGGCCTACGTGCCTTGTCCTGGCCAAACCGACCCATGGCCAAATGTGGCGGATCGAGACAAATGGCATCGGCTAATGGACACAGCCGAAAGGACCGTCATCATTGCCGAGCAGTATCACCCCCGCGTGATGTTTGCTCGCAACGAACTCATGTTCCGCGATGCGGATCTCGTAGTGGCTGTTCACGATCCTCGCAAGACCAGCGGTGGAACGTACGAAGGAATCAAGAAGGCGAGGAGCATGGGCAAGCCGGTGCTTTACATGAACATCGAGAGCCATGAAGTTAAGTACGTGTCTCCCGCGGCGACGAATGCGTCGCTTCAGCAGGATGAACCAAACCTCTTCGCCTCTACGAATGATGTGGAGGAGGTGGGTGGGCAATGAGGATGCCTAAACGAGTGTCCCAACTTCGTGTCAGCTTCTCCCCGGTGCGCAGGATCAATGGCGCCCTTGTTGCTCCACATGTGGTGATGCGCCACCCCAAGAGTGGGCGTCGCGTTCACCTCGTCGGCACGGCTCACATGCGGACGCAGGACTCCTGGGAAAACATCAACAGGAAGCTGGCTCTATTGGCTGCACAGGGGAATGCGATCCACGTAGAAGGTCTTCGTCCCGTAGGACCCGACGCTACCGAGGACGAGAGGTATGTCCAGACTCTCCTGGAGAAGAACATGGGGGGAGAGGGAAGCGGCATTCTGGCAGAACTCGGGTTGGTGCCTCGCAGGCTAGGGTTCATAGCGCCGTTCGAGAGCAAGAACATGGACGTCTCGTGCACGGAGATCAGTGCTCTCCTCTCAGAAGCTCACATAGACGGCCTGGAGAGGCGCGCCGAGCGCCAGAAGGCCAACAAGGTCGCCCTGATCGAAACCCTCAACCAGGTCTATAGCCACCCCCGGGCTTGGCGAGCCATCACACAGTTGATGACCGCGATCACTTCGGTAGTCTCCGGGTCGATGGAACGCCTAATCCCAGGGCCTACCGTCCTCCCTCGGGAAGTCATCATCGACATGCGTAACAGCAATGCCGTCCGCGAAGCGCTGAAGGAGGAGGGGGATGTGGTGCTGTTCTGGGGTGCTGCACATGTCTCCGGAATGATGTCCCTCCTAAAGAGTCAGGGCTACGCCATGGAGAAAATCGAGTGGTCTGAGCGACTGTTCGGCCCAAAGGACCTGAGAATCCCTTCGCCCGCCAGTCGGAACCCCGATCACGAGACGCAAATCGCAACATGAACTCATCTGGCTTGACCATTCTCAATGGAGACCTCTTCAGCGCCCAGGCCCCGGCTATTGGCCACGGCGTCAACCTCGCAGGCGTCATGGGCGCAGGGATCGCAGTTCAGATGAAGAGGCGCTTCCCTGCCATGTTCTCGGCCTATGCCAAAGCATGTGCCCATGGGTCCTTGAAGACAGGGGATGTGCTCCCCTGGCGCGCAGGCGGCGGGCGCTGGGTCTACAACTTGGTGACCCAGGACAAACCGGGGCCGCACGCTAGCCTGGAGTGGGTCGAGGAATCTGTTCACCGCGCGCTCGACCATGCCGATCAGAATCACGTCCCAGTTCTTGCGCTGCCGATGATCGGGTGCGGGATCGGGGGGGTTGAGGTGGGTGGGTGTAGAAGCAGTGCTCAATCGAGTTCAGCAAGCCCATGCAGCCGAACTCGAAGTCTGGACCCTTGAATCAATCCCGCAGGCACCTCGCCCGCTCATCGAAGGAGATAAGTCCTAGTGACTGCCGTTGCCCCCGCACCTGTCGTCCTCCTCTCGGAACACTTGAGGCTGCGCCTCAAGCCCGAAGGCTCCCCAAGTTGGGAGGAGGCGTCTCTATGCAGGGAAACAGACCCTGAAGCTTTCTTCCCTGAGAAGGGCGAGTCGGCGCTGTCCGCCAAGCGAATCTGCAATCAGTGCCCGGTTAAGTCTCAATGTCTAAAGCATGCCCTGGATGAAGATGAGCCCTTCGGCGTGTGGGGCGGAATGACCACCCGTGAGCGTCGGCTCCTCAAGAGGCAGCAGCCGACATCAGATTCTGCCGCGTCTAGCTTCTGACCCCAGGGCTTGTTATTGGCAGGAGTACCTGCTATTGTGTCTCTTGGCCCGAGCGAAGACCGTACCGCCTGATTCATTCACGGATCAGGTAGTTGCACAAGGAATCGCAAGGTGCTATCGTAATAACGAGCGATGCACCCGCATCACTCAAAACAACCAGATAACTTCTGGACCGTGGTATCCTTCTCCGCGAAGGCCCACCACGGCCCAGTACACGAAAGGGAACTACGACCAATGATGCACTTGCAGTCTCGACGCGAAGGGCACTTCTCCGTGCTCGCGCTCGATGCTGCCTGCATTCTGGGTCAAGGAACCGATTTCGTGTATTCCACGACCCAGGCATGGCCCTCGAATGAGGTCAAGCCGAGCCGATGGAGCGCATCCGTGTAGGGACTCTAAAAGAGCCACCTTGCAAGGGGCCCGCTCCAGAAGCCGAGAGGCATGGAGCGGGCCCCTTGCTCTATGTCCAGGCAGGTCGAAGGGGTGCACAACAACTCCAAAACGAGTGGGTGAAGCACAACTGGAAGTGCGGCGGCCTCCAAAACCGCTGGTTGCAGGTTCGAGTCCTGTCACCCGCGCCACACTCTGAGCAATCAGAGTGCGCATAACTACAGAGCCTCCTGTGGCACCGAGACGAAATCGGGCTAACGGTCACATGGCGCAGGAGCGGCAGTCGGGAGCGCTAGTCCCGGCCCAGTAAGGCGAAAGCCTTGCCGGACAACTACAGACGGAACCTCAGTACGACAGGAAATAGGCTTGCCAGAGCCCCTGTCCGCCCCCGATACGTCGTCGGGGTAAGCGAGGGCACAACCAACGGCCTTGGATGCAAATGCTCCCAGGAGCCATGGTGGTGGTCACTGAGATGAGACGTAGGTGCTCTCGATCCAGGCTTAACGGCCAGCGGTCGAGAGAGCCAACCCTACGTCGGCACGGCGCTATCGCCAGCGCCTCCTTCTCGTGAGGACTTGTCCAGAGTGGCAACGAGCGAATCACCTTCGGGTGGGGAGGCAAGACGAAATGCGCTGTGCTTCAAGCATAATCGTGGTGACGAGTGGGCCCAGGTCCGAAAGGCAGCAAGCCCGCTCGTCACCCATAGGCGTCGAGCAGCGGCTACTGCAACCGGGTCTGTAAAACCTGGGTCTCCGGACACGCTCGGGTCGGCACCGAGGCGACGCACGGCGGATGCCTGCTGGAATCCTTACCCAGCCCGGGCGGTTTGAGGCCAACTCTGGTGACCTGCGTGGCGGCTCTCCCAGTGCAAGATCGACCGTGCTCGTAGTAGGCGAGCCCCGCATCTTTGTTCCCGGATTGCCTTGCGCAAGAAGGGTTTTCACGCACCTCTGGCACAATCGGTTAGCGCAACTGACTCTTAATCAGTGGGTTCCGGGTTCGAGTCCCGGGGGGTGCACCATCTATCGAGTAGGCATACCGGGCTCGACGGAGCAGTTTGAATACCGGGTGCTCCTGTTGGGAGCAGGACAGTGGTCGCTACTTGAAGCGATCAGAGCGCGGCTCGGTGCTGCCACCGTTCAGAGCGCTCACCCCCATAGACGAAGGCGACGACCCCTAGAGCTGTCGCAAGCCGAGGGGCGCATGACCCAGATGCGAAATCCGCGAGCCCTGAGCATCGAGTCGCGACCTCGAAGCCCAGGGTGGTCGCTGGGAACGCGGAGAGCGGGGACGCCTCGGAGAGACGGGGAGCCTGGCAGTCGAGGCTGTACCGACTGCGGCAAAGCCACCTGGCCAGTAGGGGTGGCACCTGACTCTGTAGCGCAGTTGGTTAGCGCGCCGCCCTGTCACGGCGGAGGTCGCGGGTTCGAGCCCCGTCAGGGTCGCAAGTGTGGCCGATTTGACTCTCCAGGTGTGCACACCTCGGGGCGAATCGAAACACGGCACCTGGTATGACGTAAGGACTGATCACCAAGCGTCACTCACAGGTGGGCTCTATAGCTCAGTGGAAGAGCGCCGCCCCTTCGGGTGGAGACGTCGGTTCGAGTCCGACTAGGGTCGCAAATTCGCCCGGGGGCGCCCGGGCGAATTAGAAAAATGTAGGAGGTTCGGATTTCGGCACTCCGGCTGCCCTCTTGGGGGCAGTGGTGTCAAATAGTCGCGGAGGTCACGCAGCCTCCGAGGTTACGCGGATGCGTCACAACAGCACACCCTGCATTTCGTCATAACTCCCTCCTTGGAGCGCAGGTCTCGCGGTTGACGTTCGAGGCGTCCCACTGGGTTGTAATCCGGCGTGCAGAGCGAAGAGACAGGGAACCAGACGAGTCTTGCGAGTGCCGATACGCAAGATGCCAAGAGATCATGGGGGGCTGGGTCCAGCCTGGAAGCATCGGCGCTTCACGTACTTAGCCTGGACGCCCTGACAGGTGATCCGGCTTGGGGTCGCAATGTAGACCCCCGAATTAAGCATCCCGATGCGCAGGACAGCCGAAGCGGTGGGTGAAGCACTCAAGCGCCGGTTGACCAGGGCGGTTGGGCTCTGTGCGAGTGAAGAACATGCGGACGTTCGTCACCTTGCCAAGGTGAAGGTAGCCGGTTCGAGGCCGGTCACTCGCTCCATGGCCGATTGGCCAGCCATCCGTCGAGGAGTGTGGCACGGCGCCCATCCCGACAACCTACGAGCAGAGAACCTCTCTGCCGCATGCGTTTTGACTGAAAGGAACAGCATGAAGCATGAACTGGAATGCGGGCACAAGGCGTCCGTGAAGCCCGCCAACGGGTGCACCTGGTGCCCCATCTGCAACGCCATGATGGTGGTCCGCGACGCGGCGTAATCTCTCCACGCCTAACTCCGCAGATGCCTGGGCATCCCGAAGAAAAGGAGAGAATGAGGGACCGGCTAAAGGCGGCGAGAAGCCTCCTTCGCCCAGCCGAGCCCGAGGAGACGTGGCGCGACATGGCACGCGCATTTGCCGGACAGGCAGAAGGGTACGGGTTCGGGTCCCGTCGTCTCTACGTTGGCGCAGGAAGCCCCGGGGAAGGGTATCCCTGCCTGCGCCAGCTCCTCCTTTCGTCGCGCCAGGACGCGCGACATCGGTCGCATGGCGCAGTTGGTAGCGCGCTTCCATGACGCGGAAGAGGTCGCAGGTTCAAGTCCTGCTGTGACCACGTGAGTATCCCGAGAAGTAGCGCGCTCGGTGCCTGCCAGGCAGAGGAAGTCGGCAGGGGTGTTGCTGGGGTCCACTCCCCAGGCGCGAGGCGCTCTCGCGTGGCCGGTGCCAGCAATATTCACACGTCAGGAAGCATGTGAGACCACATTCGTGGCTCGCGGCGAACCTCTGACACATATAGTCCCTTGTGGCCGAATTGGTAAAGGCGGCGCACTGTTAATGCGCGACATTTTGCAGGTTCGAGTCCTGCCGGGGGAGCACAGGGTGTGGGGGAAACGTCCCACAGGACGCCCAAAGGGTGGACATCGACGCGCGTCCCAACGCCGTGTCGATATCTGCCGAGGTCAGCGATGCGGGTGTTGAAACACCTTCTTGTTGGCCTTGGTCCCACACCGGAACCTGCTGCTATAAGGGCATGACGGGAAACCGTAGAGTCCCTTGCCAGTCGCCTCGGCGTTCCCGAGGTTGCGGTGCGCACAACCCTGGTAAACGTCCAGGAGTTCATGAAAGCACATCTGCTGGATTTTCTGTGCATCGTCACCGCGATGCGCGAAACTGGAGCGAACGTCACCCTCACCGCCCAGCAGGCCGAGGCCGCGAAGCGGTGGGAGTTGTGCAGCATCACCGGCGTCACTGCCACCGGCACTGGCGCCAACTTCACCTCGGTGGTGATGGAAGTGATGCTCGCTGTCGAGCGAGAGTTGCTCAACACGATGAAGTAGGAGTCATTGCGCGGTCGGTAGCGCGCCTGCTCGGGGCGCCCACCGCATTCTCATTCTTGGGTCGGTTCAGGCTCGTCCTGGACGTTCGGATTGGGTTGATTGACCTCGCACCCCAACGTCAATCGAATGAGCAGCGAGCACCGCAGTGCTTCGTTGTGGAGCGGGTTGGTCGACCCCGCGCTCACCGTCGACTGCTACGTCCCTATCGTCTAGTGGCCTAGGACACTGCTCTTTCACAGCAGCGACACGGGTTCGAATCCCGTTAGGGGTACTGGGATACTCGGTGAGTTCATGGCCCACTGAGTCCTGGCATGAACGGCTTCATGCAGGACCGCCGCAATCGGTCCTCGGCGCAGCAGGAGAGCCTGCATGTTGCCAGCCGGAACCCGGTATCGAGTCGACGCGATGCCGGTCTCTCGGCCCTATAGTCTAGCCAGGCCTAGGACGTCGCCCTCTCAAGGCGGAGTCACGGGTTCAAATCCCGTTGGGGCTACTGCAACGTCATTTCAATTCTGGCATGATATTCTTTCTTTTCTTGCGCCGTTAGCTCAGTTGGTAGAGCTGTTGACTTTTAATCTTCAGGTCGGGGGTTCAAGTCCCTCACGGTGCACTATCTCTTCGGAGATTACGGGGACGTGGCACAGTTGGTTTAGCGCGTCGCCCTGATAAGGCGAAGGTCACAGGTTCAAGTCCTGTCGTCCCCACTTTGTCCTGACGGACGAATAGACCTGCCCCTGGTGGTGACACATCGGGGAAGGCCCTACCGCATGGGGGTTAGCATGTGGCCCTTCTGTCGAGAGGGAGACGGCAGACGCGAGGCGGGCGAGTAGCGCTCACGCCTCAGTGCCCCGCTGGCGCATAGCGGGGAGAGGGAGGTTTGGTGTCACCCGGATCTCCATCAGGCGGCGCGCAATGGGCTCGGCGCGCGGCGTGACACGGACACGCATGACGACCTAGTGCCGATGATGAGCACGAACCTAGGTGATGCGTGATCCGAGATTCTGAATGGGTCTCCGATGGCTCATCCTCTATGTGAAAGCGACGCGCGTCGTGCTCACACGGGGACGCCGGGGACCCGCCAAAAGCACCGCTTCCGTGTCGGTTCGAGCGGAGGCGAGTAGGGCCGCTTTTGCAGCCCAGTGCACCGAGGCTCCAATCCTCACAGTACATCGAACCGCCACGGGCTGTGGCGCAGCTTGGTAGCGCACTTGACTGGGGGTCAAGGGGTCGCAGGTTCAAATCCTGTCAGCCCGACCATAGACATCATGGAGTTCATTTCCACTGTGCGGCAACGGCTTTCGCGTACGCAGATTGCCCGGCACGGGTAGGGTGCAGAATCGCCTCAGGATGGGCGGGGTCATGGCCGAGAATGAACGGACTCGATGTGCATGTCCCGTGTCCCGCAAAGACCTTCTCGACCGAAACGAAGGTGAATCCGACCGAGGCTGCCTGCTCTTGTAGGACCTCATTGATGGTGCTCGTCAGCAGATTCGCCTCTTTCGCACCTCGGGACGAAAGTGTGACTGCTGGAGTTAGACACGAAGTGTCTGGGCCAAAGATGCGGGGATACCCCACAACGGCGATCTTGGCCTTGGGTGCGGCATTCTGAACGGCGCGGTAGGCCATGCGGATCGAATTGACGAAGGCGCCCTTGGCGTACCGCTGACCGGCAAGCCGCTTCTCCTTGCAGAAGGCTTCATTACCTGCACAGGGGACGTTGCCAGTAGACAGCAGGACATCATTGCCACCTATGGTGATCGTCACTCGATCTGTCTTGTTCGACAGGGCGTGCAACTGAGTGCCGGTCATGGTCCAGGTGATCGCACCCGGGCAGGCCACCTGAGTGGTGTTCCACCCTCGCTTCTTGCCAAGCAATCCTGGGAAGGATGTGGAGGAATGGTGGCATCGAGCAGGATCGGATACTCCTCCGCCGAGTCCGGTGGAGTAGGAGTCTCCCACCGAGACGTAAAGGGGCCCTTGGGGGCTCGATCCTTGCGGTGTGGTTGCCTCTACCGGGGTGCACGCCGCAAGGCCCATCATGGTGGCAACAGCGACCGCAGAGGTGGCTGCTCGAAAGGATGGAGAAGAGGTCATGCGGAAAAGAATATGCCCAGGGCTTGCGAAGTCGCCTGGCCATGATTCCCGAAGGGGCGTATCTCCTCGTCCTTATAAGACGCTGAAAGAGTAGCTGGTACACGTGGGTTCAAGCCCCACCGCCCCCACCAGCTTACGCCGGAGAAGCACACGTGGAAGTGCACACGACTCGTAATCGTGAGGTGGCCAGTTCGAATCTGGTCTCCGGCTCTGATCGAAGAGTGGCCCTCTTCGATGAATGGCCGACGCAGAACTAAACAGTCGGCGGGTGTGGGCGCCCGTGATCGTCCAGTCAATGCCGATGAGGAAAGAGTGGCAGTCCGCTTCATCCCACTCGGCCACGCACAGCAGGTGCTGACGGAAGGCTGCTGGGTGGGTATACGGGGACTTCGCCAGTCCCAATCCCACGCCCGCCCCGATGGCGAAATTGGCAGACGCGCTGTCTTCAGGTGGCAGTGCCCGAAAGGGCGTGAGGGTTCAACTCCCTCTTGGGGCACCACGACATTGATCGGCAGGAATCACCTGCGACATAGAACTTCTAGCTCATGCAACGCCCCGATGGTGGAATTGGCAGACACGCACGGTTTAGGTCCGTGTGCCCGCAAGGCGTGGGGGTTCAAGTCCCCCTCGGGGCACCACAGTTGAAGGCGAATCAAGTCCGCAGGGGGCAAGTTCAATGCGAGTGTGGCGCAGTTGGTAGCGCGTCTGCTTCCCAAGCAGAAGGTCGCGGGTTCGAAGCCCGTCACTCGCTCGGTGGAGTCACCCTCGGGGGTGAAGAGGCTTGTAAGACCGAGAGTTTCATCTCCTGTGCGCGTAGCGGTGAGCCTAGAGCGATCCGCACCACGCATCGGTCCACACGGACCGGGAGGGGTACGACTCCCCTTTCCAGCCGCCACTGAGCCTCGGTGCACCGAGGTCATGCGGTCACGACCCGAGTACGCAGCAGGCGTTCGGCAGCCACTACCACTGCTCGGGAAGTCGTACTTGGCCCTGTATCCCAACTGGCAGAGGACGGCGGTTTAAGTCCGTTTGTGTTGTGGGTTCAACTCCCACCGGGGCCACGTGGAATCGTGGTGTAGAGCAGATGTCTCCGTGGCCGGTCATGAACGGCGAGCGGGGGTGACGAGAGCGGGGTGCCGTGAAGTCCGTCAGCCTGAGTAGCACGTCGGAGAATGTTGCTCCGGAGGTCTGGTGAGAGTCCAGCGTTTCACCCAACGGGGTATGGCGCAGTTTGGTAGCGCGCGCGCTTTGGGAGCGTGAGGTCGCAGGTTCGAATCCTGTTGCCCCGACGACGGCATGAGAGTCTCGCGCCGTTCCTTCGTCTCGTGGCCTAGACCATCGCAGGACGCTTCGGCGTTCTGAGGAACTTCCGGGCTGCTCCACCTAGCCCCTCGGGAGGGGACCGTCAATGCGGCCCCGTTCGCACCGCGAAGCACAGCCTAAGAAGTAGTGTGGCGGCGAGCAGCAATGCCAAGCAGATCGTGATGCCCGGAGTGGGGATGCTAAGCGGTCGGGTCGGCAGCACAGATAGATGATGGTCCACGACAGAACCCGGGGTATCGGGTCACGAGACGAAAGGTAAAACGATGGACGGTGCGCTAGTCCCTGACTGCATTAACCGGCGAATCGCGGAAGATGAGAGGGCTTATAGCGGGGTGGGCCGCGGGTGGTTTCCGCTCCTGGAGCGCCTGGACGCTGATCTGGCGGCGCTGATTCCTGACTACAAGGTTGCTCAGGTCAAGGAGAAGTTCGGAGGGCTGCGGTTCTACGTGGACTACCCCGAGAACTCCGATCCGGTAGCACAAGAGCGAGCGCGGCTCCTCATCTGCGAAGCGCAAAATGCTTCGCTGGAAATATGTGATGAGTGCGGGGAGGTCGGCAAGCCGCGACCAGGCCGATGGCTCGTCATTCGCTGCGATCAGCATGCCCCTCCAACTCCACAGCCTTCGCCCTAGAAGAAGGCTTGGACTCGTAGCGCAGTTGGTAGCGCGCCTCGATCACACCGAGGAGGTCACAGGTTCAAGTCCTGTCGGGTCTACGTTGCACATCTACGACCTCGCACTGGCAAGCACGGGTCAAGGATGCTTCCCTGTTCTGCCAGGAATCGGGAAGCGGATGATGAGAGTCGAGCCCGAGGGTGTTGGTGTAGCGGGAGCACGCCCACTATTGGCTGGCTAGTCACGGGAGGCCTGGGTTCAACCCCCAGACACACCACTGACGGTTCGTCGCTCATCCATCAGTGCACAACCATTGGGAGGGCTCGCATAGAGGCCTAGTGCATCCGCTTGGAAAGCGTGATGGGGTAACACCCACGGGGGTTCGAATCCCTCGCCCTCCGCTCGAACTACTGACCTTGAATCTCGCTCCGATGGCGGAACTGGCAGACGCGCGCGCCTCAAATTCGCGTGCTCACAAGAGCGTGGGGGTTCGAGTCCCTCTCGGAGCACCGAAGAAGAAGGGAGAGATCATGCTGATGTGGCTGGACGACATTCGTCCGGCGCCGCAGGGATGGCGCCACGTGCGCAATGTGGATCAAGCGATTCGATGTCTCCAGACTGGCGATGTGGAAGTTGCCAGTCTGGATCATGACCTTGGCGATGAGGCTGCCCACGGTGGGGACGGCCATTGCCTGACAAACTGGATGGCGGAGAGCGGGTGCTGGCCCACTCGCGGCATCCGCATTCACTCGGCCAATCCAGTTGGCCGAGATGCAATGCTCGCCACCATCGACCGCTACGGGCCCTATCCTCTGGGATGGGGGAACTCCCGCGGCGACCAGTCCTGATGGACTGGAAATGCGCCTGTAGCTCAATTGGATAGAGCGTCGGTCTACGGAACCGAAGGTTGGGGGTTCGAGTCCCTCCAGGCGCACTTGACTTCCGAGTCATTGGAGGGGTCGCCTAGTCTGGCCCAGGGCGCCCGCCTGCTAAGCGGGAGGGGTGGAAACACCCCACGTGGGTTCAAATCCCACTCCCTCCGCTCTCGACAGCCCCCTTTTTCTCTATCGCGTGAGCGAGAGTCAGGAATGGGGAGGCATCAAGCAAAAAGCAGATTCTGCGCCAGTGGTGGCTCATAAGCGGTGACTTGCCACCGTGGTGATAAGATGCTATATTAATAGCGGACTCGTGGCGCAGCTTGGTAGCGCAGCTCCTTTACACGGAGAAGGTCATCGGTTCAAATCCGGTCGGGTCTACGAAGGCGCGGGTTGTCCATACAATCCACGCCCCATTCAGAAGATGGACGGCGTGGGCAGCCACAGCAACGTCGGCTTGACTGCGCGGGCGTATTCCGTGCACGTTAATTTGGAGCCAAGCCGAGGCCGCCCATCTTCTGACCCCCTCTCGCGACAGGGGTCACTAGTCGCGCATGGTGGGCGTAGCTCAATCGGTAGAGCGCCTGGTTGTGGTCCAGGAGGCTGCGGGTTCAAGCCCCGTCGCTCACCCCATGGTCATTTAGTACAACTGGAAGTGCGCAGGAGTGAAAACCCTGAAGTCTCGGTTCGGTTCCGAGGGTGACCACAATGCTGGCGTCGAGCACCAATCGGCGCGAAGGGCTTCATGGCGCAAGGGATAGCGCGTCCGCCTCCGGAGCGGAAGGTTCTAGGTTCAAGTCCTAGTGAAGCCACTGCGGGGATGGAGAAATGGCGTCTCGCCGGGCTCATAACTCGGATACCGTCCGCTTCGAGTGCGGACCCCGCTACCACTTGCCTGGGCTTACCCAGGTCCAAGGCGGCGTACCTCAGCAGGCAGAGGGGCTCCCTCATAAGGAGATTGTCGGTGGATCGAAACCACCCGTCGCTACCACATGAGTTCGCATGGCACACCAGCGAATTCCATTCCCTCACAGCACGAAAGGGGGTGTCGAGCATGACTCAAGTGGTGATCTACAACAAGGGTGCCAGCAAGGTGAGCGCCAAGTCCGAGCGTGCTGGCTACGCCCTGGGAAAGGTTCGGCTAAGGCACGCCATCGGCATGTTGAGGCGCGGCGTGGCCCGTGAGTTGGAGTGGGTGGATGGCGAGTATGTCGGCCCCTACCGCAAGGTGACCGCGGTCGAGTTGATCAATGAGCTGGTCACCGTCATGGTCTACAAGCAGACTGGCAGGGTCATGTTCAGCAAGGCCAACGTCCTGCGTCGTGACCACTACCGCTGCGCCTACTGCGGGCGGACCGGACGGACCATCGACCACGTGCTCCCCCGAGCCCAGGGTGGAAAGACGACCTGGCTGAACTGCGTGGCAGCCTGCCTGAAGTGCAACGGCGACAAGGCCGACCGCACCCCGGAGCAGGCCGGTATGCGGCTGGAGATCGAGCCGTGGGTCCCCACGATGGAGGACCTGGGGCTGGTCTGGTCCACCCGTCGCTACACGCGGGCCAACGCACTGGCCTGATCCATCGCTCCGGCACGAGAGCACTGACCTCTCGTGCCGGAGCCCTGCGGCTGGAGCCATGGCGGCAACGGCACCTGCCTTCCAAGCAGGAGATCGGGGTTCGAGTCCCCGCAGCCGCTCAGGGGTGTTTCTCCGGCCCCGACCACGGAGAGCATTGGGGTATGGGGTACTTGGCAGCCCGCCTGACTCTGGATCAGGAAGACTAGGTTCGAATCCTGGTACCCCAGCAAGGATTCGGCTGTAGGTCAGCGGTGGAAGTCCGTGGCCCTCGTGCTCTAAGAGCGCAGCCGAACAGGACCGTGAGACTCGGCAAACCCGGTGAAAGGCCGAGGACAGGGACGCAGGCTCCCGATACGGGCTGTTGGCGCAGTTGGTAGCGCGCCTGCATGGCATGCAGGAGGTCACGGGTTCGACTCCCGTACGGTCCACCCTTTAGGCATCCGGCTACTACAATAGCACTATGGCGCCCGACGATGAGTTCACCCTTACTCCGACCCAGGACCTTCTGCTCTCGGTCTTGGGCGGTCGCTATCGGCTCGGTCGAGACGTGTCCAGCATTCCCAAGCAATTCCGTCACTCGCTCGACGGTCTTGCATCCCAGGGGCTAGTGAAGGTCGGGAATGAGATTGCCCAGGGCTATCTGGAGGTCCAGATGACGGATGCCGGAAAGCGCTACTGGCTCAACCCGAACTACAAGGCTGATGCCCCTGCGCTTGCCCGGGCGGAGGCATTTGCTCAGCGCACCGCGGCTGAAGAACTTCCCAGTGTGGCTGGACGCCTGGCACTTCCAGCCGAGTATGCCCCCCGGCTGCAAGCATGGCTGCGGGGTCGAGCCGAAGAAGCCGACGCTCGCGCGGAGCGTGCACAAAATCGGCCTTGACCTCACATCTCGATCCGGAGTTGGTCTGTTGGCAGGGCCCGCCTGACTTTGAATCAGGACAAGCGACGTAGGTTCGAGTCCTACCTCCGGAGCAATCTCGGTTCGACTGCTATCTCCCCTATAGAGGTAGAGCACGAGGGGGGTGGGTTGTTCACGATGGCGGCGCGCTACTTCAGTAGCACGCCAGAATCCAGTGGCCCAGTGTGGCTCGACAAGAGCACTTCCTCCGCATGAAGTCATGAAGAGGGCCACCTCTCAAGTTCATGCAATACATCACGTCCCGGTGGTGGAATGGTAGACACGCCAGCTTGAGGTGCTGGTGCCGGTAGAGCCCGGCGTGGGGGTTCAAGTCCCCCTCGGGACACTCTTCTCCTCTCGGGAGATCTGCCACCATGGCGCAATTGGTAGCGCAACGCTCTTGTAAAGCGAAGGTTGTCGGTTCAAGTCCGATTGGTGGCTCTAGAAAATCGTTGTGCTGCAACGGTTTTCATCTACGGGGTGTGGCGCAGCTTGGGTAGCGCGCTTCGTTCGGGACGAAGAGGCCGCAGGTTCAAATCCTGTCACCCCGACCATGATCGGCCATGAATCACATCGCTTACATGCTTGCGCTCAACGGGCATCGAGATGTTATGCTGAATCATGCGAAGCGCAAGACGAGCCGCTCGCAAGACGGCCAAGCATGTCAAGCTATGGGGATGCAAGACGGGCATCAACAACGTCCTGTTTCGCGTTCCCGGCATCAACGCCTGGATGATTCGCAACAATATTCCGGTCTACGCCAGTGGCTTCTGTGCCTGCAACGGCTGTGGTGAGCCATTTCGGCGCATGACTACGGCTGGGCAGCCCGTCTCCTATTGCTCGACCTACTGCAAGCGCAAGCATGGTCGTCGCAAGAACAGGGCTGTCCGTCAGGCCGCTGAGCGGGCTGCGCGAGAAGAGCGCCAAGCCGCTGAGCGGGCCGCAGAAGAAGAGCGGACGCAGCACATGTTGGCCAGCATCAGGGAGCTGGCCCAGAACTCCTCAGGTGCCCCCTTGCAGTTGAGTGACCTGAAAAAGTATCTGGAGCCGCAACTGGATGGAAAGTCTTCTTGTCCCAATCCACGGAAGTTCATCTACCACACCCGCAGTGACGCCGAGGCCAGGCGCGAGCAGTCCTGGGCAGGCGAAGAGAATATGCACAGCTACTACTGCATCTGCGGTTACTGGCACCTGGGTCATCAACCCAAACTCAGTTCTGAGAATGTCGCTTAGCATGGCCTAGCGCGCATCCTCACCCCGCCCTCGATGTGAGGGCGTCTCGCCCCGTTAGCACAGCGGTAGCGCGTCTCCATGGTAAGGAGAAGGTCCCCGGTTCGATCCCGGGACGGGGCTCTTGTGGAAACATCCTGCTATGCTAAGGTGGCACAGCATTGCAGATCATGCAGTTGATTTTGCTCCATTGGCGCAGATGGATAGCGCGACCCCCTCCTATGGGGTAGGCCCCGGGTTCGACTCCCGGATGGAGCTCGCTTCAGACTTGCCTCTTTAGCTCAAATGGATAGAGCCGCCGCCTTCTAACCGGCAGGTTGCGGGTTCAAGTCCCGCAGGGGGCGCGAGCACAGCATTTAGGTGCTATAGTAAGTGCAGGGAGTTCGCACGGAACCCCTGGATCGAAGGAGAACGCCATGTCTATTTAAATGACATGCGCCACTGGGCTGAACCGCCCTCGCATGTCGGCAGGTCCCGAGGAGGGGCCACGACATGGCACGTACCGACAAGGACCTCCCTTACTGGGTGAAGGCTCTGCACGACCCGCAGTCCGAAGAGCGCCACGTTAACTGCGAACATGACCCCTTGCCTCGCCATACTCGCTCGCACGTCATCGAGCACGAAATTCCCGTCCACTGGTATCGCAAGACCTACCTGGTGCCGATCTTCACCGCAGGGGATGAGAAGTACCGGGCTGGCATGCCCGTCTACGACGAGGCGCTCGACTGCTACTACTGCGAAGTCGAGAAGACCGAAGTGGTTGACGGGGAAACGGTTACCACCACCTCGTGGCGACGCATGTGGTCCCACGAAGTGGCCTACATGCGCCCGGTCACCCGCTGGGTCTTCGAAGTCCGCATTGTGCGCTCCCTGGTGACCGAGATCAAGCCGATCAAGGAGTGCGACCTCGACGCGCCCTCGACGCGCTACCTGGATGGATGTCGTCGCTATGGCGGCAACCCGCCCGGAGGGCGTTGCTACGAGCGACCCAAGAAAGACCGTCGCCGGGTTGAGTTCTACGGGCCGGAGCGCGCTCACGTGCGCGACATCTTGCGCGCTGCTGCCGACGACTACAACACCTATGGCGAGACCGATAGCGAGCCGGACCCCCGTCAGCACCGTCACGCGACCTGGGCTGGGGGTTACTGGTTCTGAGCCAGAACATACCGAAGGCCCCAAGGGAACCCGGGGCCTTCGGTGGAGCCAGTGCTCAGGTGTAGACGATCAGAGGCGCGTCTCGTCGGGGCTGACAGCTTCGGCCACAACTTCGGCGTCGGCTACCTCGGCATCCGAATATGGCTTGTCTTCACCCAAGCTCACCGCGTAGCGGTTGGCGTCCGCCTTCGGGTTGTCGGTGCGCTCGGCGGCTGGAACACGGCTGTCGCCGCCGCGCTCCTCGTACTCGTGATCTTCGGGCTTCTGCGTGAAGAGTTCGACAGCCTTCTCCACGAGGCTTTCCTTGCTGTTCACTGCCATAGTCGTCTCCTGACTTCGGGGAAGGGTGCCAAACGAGGCACCGCGGTGGACACTATGTCAACCTGTCTTCATGATAGCCCCCTCTTGCACTAGCATCCTTCCCGGCGCGCGCAATTACCGTGAATGCTGCCGGAGTCTGCACACCGTCAGGACTTTCGGAAGCGATGAGGAGTCTCCCTCGCGCACCCCTGGCGCTGTGGGTGAATGGATAGCCAACCGCCTGCAAAGCGGTCAGTCCCCTCCATGGGGCATGCCGGTTCAAGTCCGGTCAGCGCCTCTCGATGGTGCGGTTGCGCGAACGCGACTGCATCTGTTATGATAGTGAACTTCGTTGTTCGGAGAACGGCTTGAACTAGCCGCCTGCGAAGAGTGGAATTGCATCTGACTCAATCAGGTGCTACAGTAAGACAAGAAGGAGCCCTTCGGGATAACTTCTTCAAATGGGATCATGGCGCAATTGGTAGCGCACCTGCTTTGCAAGCAGGGGGTTCGGAGTTCGAGTCTCCGTGGTTCCACCCATTCGGACGGGAAACCGTCTTTTGGCGCCTAGCGGGTAGCTCCCGCTGGGTGATCGAGTCTCGTCTGGCTACGAGCGGAGAGTTTGCTGGCTAGACATGAGAGGACGCATCCCCTCATGGCGTCAATCCATCAAGCTACTTTGAAAGGTTCGAGTCCTCTATTCGATACGAGTGCAACACGTGTCTCAAGTCTGGGTTCCCGCCTGGACACAGAGCACGATGATCGTTTCGCGGAGAGCGGGAGGGGCAATCGCTGACTCGCTGAACCGCCTCGGTCAGGCCTTACCGGGCCTGATGTTGACGACGGCTTTGCTGGGGTAGCGCCTCATCGTGGCAGATCGGCTAACGTAAACCTCTTAAGTGACGTCTACGCTTCCCGATCTTGGAGGTAACCAATCCTCTCGTGTTGCACCTATAATTCAGGCTCCCGAAAGGGCGCCAAGGCCGAGACGGTCGCCGTCGCGGTGAGGGTCAAACCTCACCCGGTCACCATGCCCAAGGCTGATCACCGTGGGCAGTTGGAGTGTGGCAGAAGAACTGTGCTTCTGGGGCTGGTCACGAAGCGGGCCGAGCCAGGACAGTAATGCACGCGCAAAGTGTCGCGAGGCGCGATAGGAAGAGCCCTGATCCGGGTGGACCTAGAGCGTTCCTCAGCCCCGCAAGGGCTGGGCTCGCAGACCGGAGGTGGTACTCCAGGCGCGGTAGGGGCCCGGGAAGGTCCCCTGGAGGTAGACGAGAATCCTCCCACTCACCCTTAGGGGTTCGAGGCGCAATCTGACCACAGGTTGCACCTTTTTGTGCGTGGGTGCTGTAGCCCGCCGACTGAACGCACATGCACTTGGAGGTAGTCCGGCTGGCGCGAGGACACCCACTTGAGTTGGGCTGGCGGGAAACCGCTCGGGGGTTCGAGTCCCTCTGCCTCCGCTCCTGCTATCGTAGCAGCATGAGTTTCACAACACCCACCTTGTCTGTCTATCGCCTGACCGAGGACGCAATTCTTCCCCGTAGGGCCCATCCAAATGATGCTGGCATGGATGTGTCTGCTATCGAAGATGTGATCTTGGAGCCGGGAGCCCGAACGCTGGTCGGCACAGGTCTGGCCGTCGCAGTTCCTACCGGGCTCGCGATTTTCATCCATCCCCGCTCCGGCTTGGCTGCCAAGCACGGTGTGAGCATCGTCAATGCCCCTGGAACTGTTGACTCTGGCTACCGGGGAGAAGTCAAGGTCAACCTCATCAACCTGGGCCAGGAGCGAGTACACATCGCCAAGGGGGATCGAATCGCGCAGTTGATCGTCCAGAAGGTCGAGCTGTGCGAGGTGGTGGAGGTTGAGAGTGTGGACGCTCTGGGAGATTCCGCGCGTGGCACCCGCGGGCACGGTTCGACTGGGGTGTAGTTCGCCCGGGGGACTCGTGAGTCCTCATGGAAGATTGGCCGAGGGGTAAGGCACCTGATTCGAAATCAGAGGTTGGGGGGAGACTCCCACGGGGGTTCAATCCCCTCATCTTCCGCAAGTAAAGCCGTGAGGTGGACGGGAGCGCGAGCCCCTGTCCACCTCATGTGTTCTACGAATACGCCCTGACTCAAGATAGGGCCACTTTCTCCGTCAAAAGGCCCGGTCGATTGCGACCGGGCCTTTTTGCGTTTCCGAGTCCACCAACCTCCCGCTGTTCAGAGGGGCGAACCTGCTACCCTAAGAGGCCACGAACCGATAGGACCTTTCGATGATCCCCTTCCCCCAGGAGCACCAAGTTCTCACGGTCGCCTTTGCTGGCGACTGGCACGGCGACTGGGCTTTCGCTCGGGACATGCTGAGCAAGTACACACCTCAGGTGGATGTTTTCGTGCACACAGGGGACTTCGGCTTCGAACCCACCTGGGTAGAGACCATCAACTATCTGGCCGAGGAGCACGCCACGCTCATCTTGGCCGTCGATGGCAACCACGAGAATCACCCCTGGCTATGCAGCCTGCCTGTGTCTGAAGATGGCGTTCGTCGGGTCCAGGAGCGCGTCTGGCATCTGCCGCGAGGCTTCCGTTGGCGCTGGAGCGGGGTGGACTTCCTGGCGCTCGGTGGGGCCTATAGCGTGAATCGCAAGGGCGGCCACGAGGGGATCGACTGGTGGCCCGAAGAGTGCATCACCCTGGCGGATTTTTGGCGAGCAGCCGAGGGCGGCCTGGTGGACATCATGGTGACTCACGACTGCCCCGCGGGCGTGTTCATCCCCAGCATTGCCAGCACCGATGAGAACAAGAGAACGTGGCCTCATGACGACCTGGCTGCTGCTGCCGCGCATCGTGAGATCCTCGCTGGTGTGGTTGCAGAGGTGCAGCCGCGACACCTATGGCACGGGCATTATCACGACCGCTACGAGGGAGAGTTGATCCATGGTGGCGGACGCAAGACCGCAGTTCACGGCCTCAGTCGCAACGGGGACGCCGAGAGTAACGTCATGGTGGTGAACCTGCTGCTAGACCTCTAAACGCCGTCGAGCCCCGTGCGGCCCCGTCCAGGACTGCACGGGGCTTTCTGCTGCCCATGCTCGGCTTGAAGTTCAACTTCAAGAGAACTTCGCATGGGGACCCACCCACCTCTTTCCCCCTCCGTCCCTATCTGCTAGTTTTGCCACCATCCGCAAGCCGCTGGGAGGTAAGGGCGATGCGCAGTGCCAAGCGAGACATCTCGGATGCCACCCTGAGACCTCTACTTCACGCCGAGAAGAGCCGCGAGTGTTTCTCAGCGCCACGCATTGAAAACGCGAGATAGGGGAAATAAAATGTGCAAGTCCAAAAAGCAAAAGGGTGGACCATACCGCTGCCCCAGGGAAATGGCTAAAAAGCGGGATATCGCTGCTGCGCGAGCCACGTCAGCGCGCCTAGATCACGCCAAACAGCATGAGGCTCACGCCGTTGCTAGTGGCTTACTTCAAAAAACCCAGGCAATGATGCTGAATCTCGATGACAAACAGAATGAGACAGGGCATCTCAGCGAAGAAGATCGCCTCCACTACAACAACGCACGACTCGCCTCCAAGGCATACGAGAAGCGGGTTCACGAAACGCAACAAGCCCTCGATGTTGCAGCCAAGGAAAAGTGGGCAGCCGAGGAAGCCGCCAGGAAGGCTCAGTTCGACTACGACTCCACATCGCGCGGCTTGGCGGAGTTGCAGAACAGGATGCACTTCACTCGCAACTCCGAACGCCTCGCTGGCCTGGAAAACCGGCGAGACCAAGCCATCGAGACCATGAACAAAGAGGGGCGCGAGCGCGATGAACGCTGGGGCACCAACTCAGGTGAAGTAGTGCCCATGAGTCAGGGCGCAGCCGCGGGGGACGACGATGATGCACCGCTGACTCCCCAGGAGCGCTACTCCATGCTGTCTTCCAACTATGGACTCAGCGCGACGGCTGTGCACTTCGGTGAAATCCCAGACGACGGGAGCGGTCGCGGAGGCGACCAATACGAGATCACCTTTTTCCGTACTCCCGGAGGGCCAGCAGGGGACAAGGCGCAGTCTATGAAGGTGCGCTATTTGAGCCCCGTAGGCTCAGGGACCCCCACTCAGGCTGACGTGCTTTACAACATGAGCAAGCGAGTTGCCGGGGTGGGAGATCATACCGACTTCCGTGCATTCGCCAAGGACAAGGCGATCTCGAAGGATGATCGAGATGTTGCTCGCGCAGAGTTTTATGAAGGGCGGCGCTATCGCGCTCAGTTAAAGAAATTCCTAGGCGAACCGGGCATGGATAAATGCCTGAGCATCCTGTCTAAGTAGGCCGCGGCGGGGCGCGCCGACGTGAAGAGAGGTGCCACGCTTCAGCCGTCCAGCTTGCTACCGTAAACGCATGGTGAATGAGGGTAATCCGATCCCTTCCGTCCGTCCTGACTGGGATGAGTTCTTCCTGGGTGTCGCTCAGGCCTTCTCTCGTCGGGCTGACTGTCGGCGTCGTCAAGTGGGTGCCGTTGTTGTGGGACCGGATCACCGCGTCATTTCACTGGGCTACAACGGTGCCCCATCTCGACATCCTGGCTGCCTCGCTGGAAACTGCCCACGAGGGCTGCTTTCGACTGAAGAGGTGGCGGCCTACAGCGACTACAGTTCGGGTCCGGGGCGATGTATTGCGGTGCACGCTGAAGCCAATGCGCTGCTCTATGCCCGCACAGATTGCTCTGGAGCCACCTGTTACGTGACAGCGAAGCCCTGTCCAGGGTGTCGCATCTTGTTGATGGGTGCCGGGGTATCCCGGGCTGTGTGGCTGGATGGCGAAGAGGACTATACGATCCTCCGCGAGGAGTGACTATCCATGGCTGTCTATGTCGATGACATGCTGCTCTTTGCGGATGTGCCCAATGGCAGTCGAGTCATTTCTGGGAACTGGTCACACCTGATGGCCGACACCGACGAAGAACTGCACACCTTTGCTCTTCGCTTGGGCCTTCGGCGGGAGTGGGCACAGTACGAAGGCACGTGGAAGTCTCATTACGATGTCACTGAGTCAATTCGACGCAAGGCGCTACGCATGGGCGCCATACTCATCTCCTGGCTCACCGATGGTGCTCGCCTGACCGAGTGCAAACGCCAAGGCGTCCCTTTTGTCCTGGAGCGGGATGCAGGGGAGCCCACCCTCTTTGACGACTGACGGGCCGCGTCAGTCCGCGGATTTACCGTGACGATCCGCCAACGCTTGTGCCAGCCTGCGAATGTGGTCTCGGTCGCCCTCAGGCGCCATGCTAGCGCCAGTTATGGCTTCTGGCTCGATGATGAGTTCTGCTTCCATCTTCTTCACGTCAAGCGTGTCAACCACCAAGGGGTCTGAGCCGTAGTCGGAGACGCAGAAGTAGGCGGAAACGGGATTCTGCTGCCCAGGACGATGCAGTCGGCCAATGACCTGCTTATGCACTCCGGGGCTCCAGTCTAGCTCACCGAAGACGATGGCATTGGACACGCCCTGAAGGCCGTCAAGCCCTGCCCCGGATCGCAGAGACAGCATGAGGATGCGAGACTCGCCGCTTACGAACTGGTCGAAGGTGCGCGCTTTCTGAGCGGGTGATTCAGTGCCGGTGTAAAGCAAGGGGTTGAAGTCGCCCAACTTCTTCATCCAAATGTCCCAGACCGCACGGTGCCATCCAGTCAAGATGACCTGCTGCTCGCTCTCCAGGATTAAGCGAGTGAAGTCTGCAACAAAGGGTGCCTTGGCAACGCCCGTGGCTTGCCGCATACGCCAGTCAAGATCACCCATGGCCGACCAGCGATCCCGGTGAGAAGTAGCCTCATTGAGGATCAGGCGAGCAATCTCCAGGGCATTTCCCGCCTCGGAATGCCACACCTTCTCGTCCACCTCGACATGCTGCTCGATCAGCGAGACCGGAGGCAGTTCGATACCCACGTCCTTGCGGGTGCGACGCAGCAGCGCTCCCTGATCAGTCAGCCAGGCGCGGAACGCCTCGGGCTCAGCGATGCGCGTCTTTGCTCCCAACCCACTGGTGATCTTGCACCACTCTCTAGCGAACTCATTAGGGGTGCCAAGCACACCAGGACGCAAGACGCGCAGGATCGAGTACATTTCTCCGCCGTAGTTATATATTGGTGTTGCAGAGAGACCGAATACAAGATCAGCATCAGCAGCCACCAACTGAGCAGCCTGATGTTTCTGGCTGTCATCTCGACGCAGTTCTTGCACCTCATCGAAGATGACTGTGCGCACCTTGCCTTTGAGGTGGTGAGCCCATCCAGCCAGCTTTGCGTAGTTCATGGCAACGAGGTCCGGAGTTCGCCCCTCGGCGTCCGTCAGGTCATAGGGAGTGGACTTGGTGACTTCGTGGCAGGTGAGATCAGGAAAGGCCTTGCGCAACTCGCGATGCCACTGACGAGGCAGGCCAGTCAGAGTTACCACCAAGGCCGGGCGCAGTGCGGGGTCCGATAAGGACAGTAAGGCGGTCAGTGTCTTGCCCAGCCCAAGATCGTCGGCCAGCAACAGAGAGCCGGTTGAACGGGCTAGGTCGTAGGCGGTCCTCTGATACTCCCGAGGACGCATCTTCTCGTCAGGCTCCAAGGGGAGGTCGCAGTGGGGCCGTGCTCCACTGAGAATGTTGGTGATCTGCTCGCCCAGGTCCTGGTGACGCTGAGCGCCAGCGGTCAAGCGCTTGCGATCTGCGCTGGACATATCCATCGGCCAGCGCGAGAGAAGCCACTCGATGTTCCGCGCCACCTCGTCAGTGTCATGGATAGTGACTGCGCCGGTACGTGTCTGCTGAACACGTGAGAACACTCGCTTAATCACCATGGTGACATCGGGTTGGGCGTCAATTGTCCAGGTGCTTGAACGCTGATCCCAGGTGACCGTTCCAAACGTCTTGACGCTCACAAGCCAACCCCTCGAAGATGCAAGCCCAGTAGTGGCTTGCCATGGATAGATGTCGGTAGGCCCTGCAAGAATCGCATTCGAGATGCAGCCAAGATTAGGGTTCCCACTTCTGGAGAATCTGCGTACCGCCCCAGTTGTCGAAGGTGTTCCGAACGCGACCCGTTCACCTTTACCTCCAGGCCTACTGTGGAGACTAGGAAGTCGATGCGGTCTCGGACAGAGAGGCGATACTCCCGCAGGTAAGGCAACTGGTGGCTCGCCAGGACATCCTCGATGCTGCACTGGAAATCCTCTTCGGTTCGGCACCGAAAGCGATAAGCACTGAGCGTGATCAGCAGGTTCTGAGCCACGGGGTCCAGGGCGCCACCCACATCCTTGCCCTCAACTTCAGGAATGACACTCACAGTCGCCCCAAGATTGCGGCAGCAGTGAGTGATCCAGCAGGGATCTCGGTGCGACCAGAATCGAATATCACAGCGGCGGCGCCGAAACCTTCGACACATGCCATCAAATCGTCGCCTGGCATCTCCATCAGCGTGACCTGCTGAACCGCATCGAGCGCCACATCAGGCTCCAGGAGTTCTGGATGTATTGTTGCCAGTTTGGTTAGCGCGTGCCCCGCCTGGGCGGCAGCTTTGCCCGTGCTCATGTGAAGGTCCTTGCGCACTATCAGCAACACTCCGGAATCGAGCACAGGGATAGGGGTTGCTTTGCGCTGGCGCGAACGCTGAATCTCACCTACCCGAGCCTTTGCCAAGAGCAGATGTTGATCCTCGCGGTCGGCAGGTGGGAAAGCTATGGCGAACGCCTCTCCCTCACTCCAGCACTGCGCTCCCGGCACGTCTTTGATCGCCTGACGCATCTTGGACCTAGAAGTGGTCTTGACGATCTTCGTCATTGGACCAGAAAGCCACTCTGTCCACAGGTCGGCAGTGCGATCCGCCGCAGCCAAAGAAAGGAGACTGGCTTTGGCTGCGGCCAAGATGGTCTCTTGATGAGTTCCCAGCTTGGGATCGACCAGGATCGTCTGAACCGCGCGACTTCGCATTACCGACTTTCCTCGTGCTGAAATGGACGTGTGTCAGCATAGCATGGTTGCACACAGGAACAAGTAAGGAGCCGAGCCCATCGCGATGGGCTCGGCTCCTTCAACCCCAGCACGATCAGAGCGCTAGATCAGATCGTGCTGGGGAGATTGTGAGGCTGATTGCTGGTGGGTTGAGTCAAATCCCGTATCGGTCCAAAAACCAATCCTTGGTCTCGACGCCCACCCGGAAGTCGACCAGCTTGCGCTGAGCCTCCTCGACACCCAGAAGTACGCCGCGAGTCTCGAAGGTAACCAGGTTTGCGAGTTCGTTGCCGTCAGCCTTGCCGATGGTCTGGATGGCCTCCACGAAGGCCCGTAGCGGCTCTGGCAGTTCAGCCAGGTTCCCTGGATCGGCATAGTCAGTCGCACCAGCCAGAACGCCGAGGGAAGGGTCTTCCGCAGTGCCAACCCCGAAGCCACTGGCGCCTGCGCTGACGGGTGCGCCAGGCGGCAAGTCGTCTACCAGGTCTTCGTATGCGCCTGGTCCTCCTTCGACAAAGGTGCGACCGCTTGGAGAAGACGATCCAGGGTCGAATCCCTCGGCCCAGCCATCCCCCTCGGCCCACCCACCCTCATCTCCCCACCCATCGCTTTCGGATGCTCGCTTGCTCGTTGTGCGTGCAGCCTTGGCGTCGGCCACGGCGCCATTGATGATTTCCTGGGCCGCATCGGGGTCCTCCACGCCATCCAGGCGCCCAGCGGCAAAACCAACGGCCTGCTGGAGACCAGCGTTACCCAGCGTGGCCACGTCGGCGGAGGTGATCTCGATAACCGTTCCCTCCACCACTAGCTCAGACAAAGGCAAGTAGAACTGTGTAGCAGCCTGCACGTACCGTCGAGCCATGCTCCCACACACGGGGATCAGGTCAGAGACCAGCTCGGTCAAGGACCGATAGGCGCTACCGTCTTCACGGGTGAGGTACTTCCAGTCTTCATCGTGGTGCATCTCCGCCAGAGTCGCCAGCGCCATGGAGAAGGTCCCCCGAAGACGCGCCAAGCGCACTTGGGCGCGCTCGTGAGGCTCTAGGCCCTGGGTGCTCGGAAAGTGAGCCCGCAGGTCATTCAGTTCTGCACTCTCAGTTTCGGGCGCCTCCAGCACTTCCAGCGCCATCGCTTCCGAAGACTGCTCTGCCTCCCCCCAGTCCTCATCAAGGTCGGGGATCAGGTCGGTGCCTGTGGTCATAATTTCTCCTGATTCGGGGTCGGGCCCTTGAAGGCCCGACCCCGCTTAACCCATGAAATGAGGCAAAGGTCTTCTCAGTAAGGCTGAGAGTAGCACACTGTCTTGTGAAATGTGCTACTTGACAGCTATGGAGTAGATTTCCTCTGGAGCCTGTCGAGGCGCAAAGATGCCATCCCCTGTAGACGAGAACCCAATGGGGACCATCCCATAGGTGCCAGTCAGCGGGGTCTTGGTGGCTAGGTCCAGGGCGATGTCGCCATTGAACTGAGCAGGAGCCGGGGTAGAAGTGCTCTGCGAGGCAGGACTCTCGCTAGATTCCGTAGGGCTGAGTGGACTCATGGCTCCGCGGGCATAAAGCACACCCTGGGCGATTGCCGAGGCGGTAGCCCCGTGAAGGTCGAATGCCTCACCCGTCTTGGTGTCCATATTGAAGATTACGTTACCCAGCGCCACTGTTCGCCCATCCTGTGACACTACGAGGCGAGGCTTGATGTTCTCCAGCGCAGCCATGTCTTCAGCAGAGACCGTTGCGGTGGCCAACGGAGTGGCTGAATCGACGCGATGCAAGGCCACACGGAAAAACTTGGACGAATCACTGGCTTGCCAGGATGACACGATGAGACGGTGATTAGCTTGGAGCACAGTCGCTCCTTCACGCTTCGCCCCTTGAGGAGTTGGTGCAGTCCACCCACCTTGGGGAGAAGAGACTGCATACCCTCCAGCGGAGAACTCGGTCACTACAATCGAGCCATCAAAGGCGGCGACAACGGCTCCGGGATTCTCGCCTTTGACGACGATGGGCTCGACTGGGGTCAGCGCACCGCTGGCTGGATCGAAGATCGCCGCATCCGAATCATGCAGCTTCGTCACCAGGATCGCAGAATCGGTGATGACTACACCCGGAGCTTTTCCGTTCTTGCCTTTAACTGATACAGACGAAGATGGGTTTAGCGTATTGTGGTAGTCGTACGTGTCCACAATCGAGGGGCCAAGTGCATTAAATGCCCGAATGGTGAAGCTTTCATCCTTTTCACGAGCGACAACAATTGCCCATGGCTGTGGACCGATTTTTACCATTCGCACTCGCGGCATTGTAGTGCTAAAGAAGGAATTGGTTTCCCATTTTGCATCCCCATCCTGAGCACTCACCAACATGGCACTATAGGTGTCGATGTCTTCTGTGGCACTGCGAGTGGCGCTGCGATCAACCACTCCTTCGGTAACGGTGAGCACACCCCAATTAGAAATCTCCACAGGTGCGTCAACCAACGGTTTCCTGACCCAGGCGGCTCGATTGGTGAAAGTTGGCGGAGCCGGGGTCGGCAAGGCGTAGCCGCTCTGCTCCTGAGTGGCAGTGGTCGGATGCGGCTCAAAAAGCGAAACCAGACTACTGCACCCTGCGGCGCTCAGGGTTGCCGTGATTCCTAAACACAGAGCCAGCGCGCGAGTAGCGCGCGATGCTTTCACTTCGTCGCCTTGGAAAGTGAAAGCACGCCGACGAAATCGGTATCAGACTTGCTTCCTTCGAATTCCAACAATGTCATCATGATGCCTTTCTGAGCAAGCAGTCGCATCTCTATTTTTGGGGTTCGGACTGCATCAAGAAGAGAAGTGAGGAAGTTTGAGTTAACGCCAACCTGGGTGTCCACAAGCTCCATGTTGACACTTGCCTCGACTTCAATCTCAGTTCGCCCTACTGCATTGGACGCAGAACTGGCATTGGCGAGAACGACATAATCATGGAAGAAGTTCATAGTGATCTTCCCGTCCATGTCCGTAGCCATTCCCTTGAGTGCGGCCTTCAGTTCAGCCACCTCCATGGTCACGGCATGAGGATTCATCTTAGCCTTGCTTATCACCTTGCCAGTTGCAGGGGCCTGTACGTCCAGGGATGTCATCAATGCCATGTGCCGGTCACCCTTGACGCCAAGATGTCCTCCTTGACGAATGACGACCACGGGATCACCCATCAAGAGCAGACTCTTAATGAATGGATCAGGGATAACTCGAAACTCTTCGTCTTTGCTGGCCATGCACTCGACGGTGGCAAATGCAAGTCGATAGGCGTCCGTGGCCACAGTCGACAACCTGGAATCCTGGATAGTCACCAGAACGGACTTGTAGGCTTCGCCGCCAGTTGCATTGGGGTTGGCGGCGGCGGTGCGCGCAGCCCTGAACGCCCACTTCAAGTCGTCGGCGCCCACCTCAGCAATCTCTTCGGGTTGGGTCGCTGGTCGCCAAAAAGTCGAGATGTCTGCCATGATCGGAGTCGATGACGTGGATCGACCGACCGTGGTCACGACATTGCCTCGGCCCTTGTTGGGCGCCTCGATACGAAGCTCGGTCGCCTTGAGCACCGTCTTCAGTTGCAGCATGATCCTGGCAAGCGAGAACCGGACTTCGCCGTCTTCTGTGTCACGGGCAGGCAGCACACTGCGACGCCACATAGTGTCTGAACTCGACTCCAGGATGATCGAGTCGCCTGCCACCTTGGAATGCACGACCCCGAGGCGATTGTCCGATGAATGCCAACGGAGGGCTTCTTCGGCAACCGCCAGATCAATGATGGCGCGCACTTAAGACATCCTCCTGCGGGTTTGCGAATGTTCCTAGTAGTGTAGCAGGAACTACCCGCAAGAGGATAGTGGAATCAGCTCAGCAGGTCGTCGGCGTCGCGCGCGACTGCGCCGGAGCCTGAAGCGAAGCCTTCGTAGCAAATGATGTCGGCGCGGTTGGAGGGGTCGGACTCTGCTCGCGCCGAATCCTCGGCATCCTCTTCGGCAATGAGTGCATCGAGCTCTTCGATGGACAGGGTGGGCAGAGCGTCCTGAACGTAAGCCATGGTGATTTCTCCGTAAGGGTTGGGGGGTCAGGTGGTGGGGTTGTCGGGGGTGACGTCATCCATCTGGACAACGGTGCGGGTACCCTGTGTGCCGTCTGGGCGGACATAGGTAACCTCTTGGACGCTCACGGGGCGCAGCACACGGCCACGGCCAATGATGTGGTTGGCATCCGGCGTGGTGTCGGAGGTGCCCAAGTAGGCTCCGGAACGGGTGCGGATCTCCATGACAACCTCCCTCTCGTTGGAGGTGATGTTGCCTAGGCTGTGCGTGGCCGGAATATAGCCGTCAAAGGTCAGCGTGCCATCATTCTTGGTCATCGCTTCGAGTCGCCGGATCATGGCGTTCCGCGAGTTGCCATGCTCCCTCGGAGGACGTAGCACGGTGTAAACAAGGTGTTGTCCTGCGTTGTTGCGCTCATGATCCTGGATGGATCGGTCGATACGCTCGATACGACGGCGCAGGTTCGGGGGCAGATCGCTCTTGATGCCCACGACCTCACGCAAACTTGAGTTCAAGCTCTCCAGTTGCTGCCGACTCCTGGCCAGGCGAGACATGGCGTCGTGCCGGGTCTTCGGGAGACTCTTCAGCCACTCCCCCTTTGCCTTGTTGAGGCGCTTCTTCTTGTTGGAAGACAGCATGCTACGTGTGGCGCCAGGACCCGGGAATTGCACATCCATTCGAGGATTCCTTGCCTCCGTGCGAAGCCGAGGAACTTCCCGGCGAGCGTCTGCCGATGCTGCGGGCAAGGTTTCGTCCAACGCTTCACCAGCAACGGCAGCAGCAGTACGAATCGCCTCTGCTTCCGCCAGGGTCCGATTGGAAGCAATTTCCACTCGCGCGGTCGCGTCAACCGGTGGGGCGGCGACGTTCGGGTTGATCCCGTTCCTCATGCTTCTCCTTGTGTTTGCACGATACTGTAGCAGGTTGCTCAGCAATACCTGAGAGTCAAGAGGGGTGTGTCATGAAGCCAGTCCAGTCCAGTCAGCCTGGACATACCACTTGCCACCCTTTTTGACCATCTCCAGCAAGGCTACCGGCTGCACCCCTGCGTAAGTCCACATGGATGGAATCTTGGTCACGGGAAGGGGCTTGCCTTCCTTGTCGACTGGAACGTCTTGAATGGCGCACTGGAGGACCTTGTGCGTGGACGTGTTGATGCCGCTAGCAAGGTTGAGCCCACACTTCTTCGCGGACACCTTGGTGGCAATCCCTTGATCGTGAGCCACCTGCCATTCGGCGCCCAGACTACCTTCGGCACCAAAGCGCTTCTTCAGGGTGGAATAGCCCTTCGGCGTGAGAATCCCCTTGGCTGATTCCACCCAGTCACCCGGGGACTTCTGATTCCAGGAGACTTGATTCTCTCGCAGTTCGAGGTACGCCATTGCCACCTCCTGGATGTCCGAACTCGCTGTAGCCACCAGTGGCGTGCCGTCCCGGGGGCTTACCGAAACCGGAGACTCTGCGGGAGAATTTGGTGCGGTTCCGGCTGGAGAGGAGTCCGTGGAGGGGGAATCGGGGGGTGCAACTTCCTCGGCAGGGGTGTCCGCGGATGGAGCAGAAGCCTGGCTCGACGGAACCTGCGAAGCCGCTGCCGTGGCAGACGTGCTACTTGGGTCAGACTCATCACTTCCACCACACCCAGCGATACCCGTCGCAAGGGATGCGAAGGCGAGCCACAGAACTCCGTTTTTGAGACTCATGGGATCACCGAGCCGGGCGGTGCAAGCGAGTCGCAGCGAAAAATCCGGGCCCGAGCCGGACGGGGGCGACGTGAACGGTCGTACCCGTACCCCGAGCTTCGATCATTCGCCCATCGCCTATGTAGATTGCGACGTGCTGAATGTCTCGTGGGTACCCCCAAAAGAGAAGATCGCCCTTGCGCAGATTGGAGGGGGACACGCGATGATTCGAAGTGGCTGCATACTGATTGGAGGCGACTCGGGGGAGAATGGCCCACTCCTCCCGCCCCAGCCCGCTGTAGGCGGCGTATTGGACCAAGGAAGACTGGTCGAAGCCCACGATGCCTGCACCCTGCGCAAACCCTTCGGAGGGTCCGTCAAGCGCGCCTAGGGCAGAAACGATAAATGTATGGTGCTTCATGCTGTTGATCATGGCTCCTGAATGTTGAGTCGAGTTGCACCATAGTAATCGCCCGTGAGTCGAGCGGGGACCATACGCACGAGCGTACCAGTGCGAGCCGCTTCAATCATCTTACCTCCGCCGATGTAGATCGCCGTATGGTGAAGATTCAGCGAATTTCCCCAGTAAAGCAAATCGCCCGGTTGTAGCTGGCTGACTGGAACAAGATTCCCCTTAGTGGCCTCAAATTGCGCTTGAGCCACTCGTGGGAGGAGGGCAGAAGGAGAGCGCCCCAGGCCGTTGTAGACGGCGTACTGCACCAGAGACGAGCAGTCGAAGCCGATAATGCCCGCGCCTTGAGCAAAACCCTCGGACGGTCCATCGACGGTGCCACCACCCCACGAGTAGGGCGTCCCGATCCACCGCTGTGCCGCGGCGATGATGGCAGCCGCGTCGCCAGTGGGCCCAGTGGGCCCATTGGCGCCCATAAGCCCGTTGGCAGCATCCACCTCTTCATCAGTGAGATGTGACTCCCAGCCACGAGGAAGCTCTACAGCGAGAACGCCGTTCTTGGCCGACCAGTCCACAACCTTGCTCAGGTCGCCCAATCCATGGTTGCCGTCGTAGCCTCCACGAAGTGATCGCGTCTGGAGCGTCCAAGGCATGCCACCCGAAAGGAAGTGGTCATACAGCGGCCATGGACTGTTGTGACCAATGACCGTGGTCTCATCTGCACCCGTGTGCCCCAAAGTCGTCTGTGGCGAAGCTGCGTATGCCGCGTCACCAATGTCCATCGCCTTGTTCAGCGATGCGCCGCCACTTGGCTCCTGCCATGCGTGCAGCCACAACGTGACCCAGGTAGTAGCAAAGGTGGACTGCATCATGGCGATGTCATTGCGGACCATCGCCTCGCGATTCTCGTCAGTCAGTCCCGCGCCCGTAAGTACCTGCTGATTGGTCTTCCCCTGGGAGTTCTTGTCGCTCAGCATCAGCAGACCAAGCTCGCAAGAGATGAATCCGCCGCCACAGACGTTGACCTCTGCCATCGCGGGATCGCCATCGAACTGTGAAGCAATCTCAGACATCAGTGCGGCATACCGCGCCTGATACTCGGGTAGCCAGAAGCGCCCAACGGTGACATCGCGATTCGTGTCGTGGTTGTAAACCTTTAGCGGCGCCCCGCCGATCTCCTTGGCGTATTGCGGCGCTTCGTCTCCGGCAAACACACGAAGGCGGAAGCGCTTGCCGTTGGCATTTGACCAAGCCACGGTCTTCGCAATGGGTTCGAGGTTGTAGTTTCCCTCGGTTGGCTCTAGCAGGTCCCAAGAGAACTCAGCGGCGAATCCGGCCAGGCGCATCTCACGTTCACTGGCACTCTTCAGTGCCAGGTTATCGCGGGACAGTAGACCACGCAGGGCCCCAGTGCAGCCATCCGCACTAGGAGCGTCTCCGCCAGCACCTGCGCCCGCAGGGTCAAGCAAGGGAAGTGCTGGGGCGTCCTGATTGGCGTCCACCAGGGAGGTCGCCTGCGCCTCCCACTTGGCGTAGGCCAGGGGCCAGGCCGACCCCTGGACTGTCTGCGCCGCCTGGGTCAGCGACATGCCCTGCCAGCCGTTGATGTCCAGCAGACCTCGGTTGGGCGATCCCCCTGGTCCACCAAAGAACTGCTGCGAACCCCAGCGAGGGTCGAGCAGGCGACGAATCGCTGCCTCGGGGTCGTCAATCGCTTGGAAGGAAGCGTCATCCGCCCACCCGGCAGAGGCGCGCTGCTGAAACAGTCCCACCGAATCCGCGTCGTGCCCAACCGCGTCGTGGGGGTACTTCATACTGAGCTTGGCGACGCCCAACCAGAAGTCAGTACCCGGGGCTGGGAACCCGGTGTATCCGTTGACATTTTGACCATCATTGGCGTAATTGCGAAGAGTCGACTCTTGCAGCATCACCATAGTGGCGATGATCTGCCCTCGCTTGGGCACATTCATTGTTTTAGCAATGCCGATCATGGTCCGCACATACTGCTCTTGCGTACCCTCGACAGGGCTTCCACCGTCGCCCCCGAGCCCGCCAGTCCCACAACTAGCAGCGGAAGAAGGTTGATTGAAAACGGTGCTCGCTCCACCGACCATCGAAGTGATGATCATCGCGATCAGGACGACTGTGGCCCCGAGGAAAGCAATAACAGCCCCTGTGCCGCCGATCACCAAGGCGCCAAGGGACCCCCCGATGGCGATCTTCTTCTTCGACATTCCGTTCCCTTCTAATGGTCAGCGATACTCGGGCGACAGCCGGAAGGTCTCGGGGCGCTCATGCTCCTTTGCCGGATCAAGGAAGGCAACCAGAGAAACCTGAGTGTCCTGGGCGTCGCCTTCTTGTCTGACCAAGAAGTCCCAAGTCACCTCTTCCGTGCTCTCGTCCACACCGTCGCGAGCAAGAGGAACAAGGTCTCGTTCCACGGTCACTCTCCAGAGCGAATGCGAGCCCACGTTCCATAGGTATTCTGTTGAGGTCACCTTAGCCGCTTTCACGGCGTACCCCAAAGCGTTTGCCCCTCCCCAGAGGGCGGCGAACTGCTCCCTGGACATGGAGACGAAGGTGTCGCTAGAGCCTTCGGAGGCCGCAAAGCTCTCCACCCATGAGGACGCACTTGTGCCATCCTCGAAGCTGTTGCTTGCCCACAATGGGATCACCGCAGACAAGACCTCCTTGCCCTTCTGTGAATCTTCCGACTGTGGAGGGCGTGAGGAGGTGGAGATGAATCCTTCCGTCGAATCCTTACCCTCGCCCGGGATGGTCCCCTGTGGGCTCGGTTCTACCTTCCCTGGAGAATTTGTCCCAGTGCCTAACCCTGTCGATGCTTCTGATCTGCTGCCATTGGAGCCAGAAGAAGACCCTGAGCCTGAGGTGGAGCCGGAACTCGGAGCGTCGGTAGAGCTTGGCTCGGGCTCCGGTTCTGGCTCTTCGGTTGTCACAGAAGAAGATGCGGTAGAAGTAACAGAAGGGAGAGGAGACGAGGCAGTCTTAACTCGAGCTTTGGGCTCAACGAACGCCATATAGCCGATGAGCAAGGTGAAAGCGATCAGGATACCGCCGACCACCCAGGGTTTCCGCATCCGCTCGGGAAACCAATCGGGGTACTCCAGGTCATTCTTTGAATCAGCCATGCTTATGCTCGCCCGCTTTCAGAGTCACGACTCCACACCCTGTCGAGGTTTCGATGCTTCCATGTGCGCCCATCTGTCAGTCGCTGGCTTTGATCGAGACTGGGCTTTCGACATCGAAGATAGGCTAGAAGAATCTGTCTCAGAGTGCCCCTTGCCGACAGGACCCTTGTCGCCGGACGACCGCGGGAGACTGCGGATCGAGGGGGACTTCGCCGCCTTAAGGTCTCTAGTTGCATCTGAGTGATTCTTGCGAGCCAGGGGAAGTCTCGCGAGAGAGGGTCTTGGCGACTTTTCTTGAGCCGCTGAACCTGAGCGCCATAGCTGCGCCTTGGGGTGCACAGCCATATGACTCCGCTTGTCATTCAGCAGGGCGCGCATGGAGGCGTTGGCACCCTTGGGAGAGACAATGCGAGGAGCGTCGCCATTGAGAGCGGAACGCAATCGCAGCAAGCCGATGCGTCCCGCAGCCAACTGCCCTATCGACAACGCTCGGGGCGCAGTGTCGATGTGGTCCACCAAGTCCCACGACGAGATGATGTGAACCTGGATTCCGTCGCGCTCGAAATTCAATCCTGGAGCGACACGAGCGTTATGCACCGCAAGGATGGCTGAGCAGGGAATCCCTACCACCTTTCCTACCTCTTTGGCCGCCCATACGGCAGTGCGCACACTGGACTCAATGGAGCGCGCTCCTCGCTTAGAGCGATGCACGACCTCCCGGCTGCCCATGTCGTAGACAACTTCGCCCGGATCATCCCGACGCCCGAATTGCTTGCTGTCTATCACGCGGAGGCCAGAAAAAGCCAAGGCCACATGATCAGCGTTGGCTCGCTCGGCACCGGGAATCATCACGTCATGGACGAGACGAGTTCCCCGTCGTCGGGCCAGAGCCAAAAGCAGCACAGCGGTATACCGCTCGCCATCGCCTCCGATTCGCTTGCGGCGAATAGAATCGGGCGGGTTGGCAATCTCTTCCCGTCGACGCCATCGCAGCAACAAGGGCAGGCGAGATCCAGGTGACGGCGGACGCGCCATGAGGTCGGAAGCGGAGACTCGCCCAAGCGGTCTGGGCCACGACTGCCCCCCAGGAGCGAAAACGCGAGCCGCGCCCAGGCCCAAGGTTGCAATCAAAAGCGTGGCCCCAATCACGGTGGTGCTCGTGGGCCCAAAGCTCCATGCACCACATGCGCCAGCCGCTAGAGCTGGAAGAAGGAAGGCATAGTCGAGGTAGTGATCTCGAATGAAGCCGAGCCTGGCGAGACCCCATAGTGCGAGAACTGTCGCTATCCAGACGCCCGGAAGAGGCAAAGATGACTGAGCGACGATGAGGGTGTATGCCGCGCTGGCATACCAAGGAAGCATCTTCAGTCGTCGCCACGCCAGCCCGGCAAAAATGACGCTCGTAGCTGCGATCTTTGTTATCCATCCTGGCTGAAGCCACGCACATAGCAAGAGTGCAACGGTGGCGCATGTGACAGTCCCCCATCGCAGGAGGTGGGACGCTCGGCGTAGGTGACCCTTGGGGTCGAGAAACGCAGCGAGTTCTTGATCGTGCCAGGCGTATGCACTAGCACCTGCCTGCTCCACCGACCTAGAGAGGAAGCCTGGAAGAGGTTGCCTTGCCACTAGTCGGACCCCTCCGTGTAAATGACCTTACTCATCGTGATGAGGCTCTCGCTCAGTCTCAGCGTGAGGGTCCCTTGCTGAGCGGGTTCGTCGGAAGTGGCTGAGGGAATGGTGAAGCTAGCGAGGCGCGTGTAGTCATCCTCTCCATCGCCCATAGTCACCCCTGCCGCGTTAACCGCGGCTGGAGTCACCTTGCCACCCCGGGTTATGGCGCGTGCGAAGCGTTGCCATTCTGAAGCCGAAGTGTTCTCGCTGAGCACCAATCGCTTGAGTCCACCGCTCTCATTGACTCCCGGGTCACTGGGACTCAATGGTGTGTAAACAATCCCCTTGCTGCCAGTGGTGCGGGCAAGGTACTCGCGAGATTTGTCGTAGTCGGAGCAGTACTGCGGTCCGCGGTCAATGCAGTCCACCACTTCGATCATCGCCACCGCATACGTCTCGAAGGGAATTCGAGCGTCGGATAGATCGGTGGGAGGCTTGCCTCGACCACCAAAAAGCCAGGCGGCGCCAACGATTCCACCGGCCAGTAGCATGCAGATCATGATGGCTGAGACAAAGGCTACGACCGGCACGATCCCCCGGCGCGCATCCCAGAGAAGGCTGCGAAGCGTCCTCATTTGGCCTTCTTGACGTTCCCAGGGGTGGTCACCGATACCGAGCGAACGCCGAGGCGTCGAGCCCGCCACCAGTGCACCAGCTTGCGTCCATTCTGATTCACTCGAATGGCGACGACCCCAAAGCCAACGAGGGTTGCACCCATCAAGGCGAAGTCAATGGCACCAACGGAAAGCAAGAATGCTCCCATAACACCCGAGCACACCATGGCCCAGATGACCGTCCGCCATGGAGCGGTTCGAGTGGGCCATAGATGGGAGAGCATGCCCGAGGAGATCGCCAGCCCGACGCTCATGGCCATCGCGGGCACGTAGGTCGCATAGGGCGAAACAATCCCGACATACACGAGCGTCGACCCCAGCCACAGAATGACGGCCAGCGCAGTGCGCAACCACCCGGAGAAGAACCGAAAGCCTGACGGCAGTCTAGGAATACGAACGGATCGTTTTCCGATGGTCAGCTTGCGAGCGGAGGTGGGAATTGCCGCTGATTCTGGAACAGAAGGAGTGCGCTTGGAAGGAGTCCCCTTCGAGGATGTCTTAACTCTGGTCGAGGAGGTCACACTTGTCACTATAACATCTCATGTTATCGCGACAGCCCGGTTACCACCCAGGTGCTCTTCTTGTCGGGGTCTGTTGTTGCTTTCAGGGAGAGCCACACTTTGATGGCAGCTTCGCCTTGTGTTGTCGCAACGCCATCACCAGAAGCGGTGCGATTGAGCATCACCAGCATGGTGGCAGAACCCTCGTCCAGGCCAGTCGGAGTCGTCTTTTTCTCGTAGGCCATCGGAATGACCTGAGACGCGGTTGGAGATGCCGTCACGGCTATCTTCCTCTCCCCCAGGGCAGCCCAGTTCTCAGTGGCCTGAGCAAGAAGTGCTTTCCGTGCTTTCGCTTCCAGCCCCGGAATGCGGTCGACATACTCCTGAGGGGTATCTCCAGAACCGTAGGTCTCGAAGGCAATCGCGGACTTTTGAGCGACCACCAGCATGTCCTGATAGAGCATGAAGTCTGCGCTGTCGCCATTCACTGGAATGCGAACTTGACCATTGGCATCAGGAGTGAAGAGATCTGCCTTGGCGTACTCCACCTTGGGCTTGATTGGCTCTACGGTCGTCCGTGAAGTTGGTGTGGCTGCCTCGGTGGACGTGGAGCCCCCGTTCACCATCCCGTTCACCATCATCAGCGACACGCTGAGAATGAGAGCAACCGTAGTTCCCCGACGAATGGCACGTCCCCGGTGAGTCGCGAAGAGTCCGTTAGGCCGCGCTGTTGCCATTACTGCTTCTCCCCACTTTCATCGGTGGCATTTGCCTGACCTTCGTCACCCTCAGCACCTCGGCGCCAGTTGGTGATCCGACGACGCCTAGTGGGGCGGAACGGCTGAATGGGGCCATCCTCGTCGTCCGTAGCCGACCTACCCTCGTCATCCAACGGTGCGGACGGGTTGTCACGCATCATCAGTGCAGACTGTTCAGGAGTTGAGGCCCGAGGTGACGGTGCGGGAGTCGAGTCGACGTTTCGCGCTACGGTTTCTCCGGAAACACGCGAAGCCTCTTGGCCGTAAATGGAAGGCGTCGTGGCCTCAATGGGCGTAGTAAATGGCGAGTATGTCCCCGCCTGCTCACCTCGGACCGCACGGGCAATCTGCTGCACAGACTCCTGATCCAGGCTGGCGACGACCTGGCCACCGAAGTCATCGCGACCACCACTGACTTCGCCCCGCTCACTGACCGTGAAAGTCTCGGTCACAATTCGCGGCTCAGACTCAGGCGTGGAGGCGTAGATGGGAGCATCGCGACGCGGTTCGTCAATCGCACTGACGCCACCGTCATCGTGACGGGTTTCCCGGCTTTCCGGGCGACCATCAATGGTGGGACGCTCGTCCGAAACAAAGGTCTGCGCCTGGCGCGTGGAGACGATCTCTTCAGATCGAACCGACATCGACTCATCCCGGCCCATGTCGCCAGGTTCCGATGGGCGATGCGGCTCAACACGCCACCCCGAGCCAGTCTGAACATCCTCCTGGGGCTCCTCTTCGTGATGAGCAAACCCAGGACGGTCGGTTCGACTGCTGGAAGCCAGAGATGCTGGCTTAAAGGTGGAGTCATTACCCGTGCGCGGGTCGAATCCGGTCTCGGGGGCGGAGTACGTCTCCGGCTCTCCACCCTCCCCGACAGCGGCTTCCATGGGGCGGTCGTCGGCGGACCGACGCGGAGCGGACCCTACTTCAGCACGACCTGTGGTCGGCTGCTCTTCCATGCGAGCAGAATCCGATGCCCCTGGGCGAGCGCGGTCTACGTAACTCGACTCCGATGCTTCCGGACGAGACTTGGCGGTGTCGCCTGAGGTGGACGTAGGTGCCATGCCGCTGTAGTCGTCCGCAAATCGAGCGGGCTCACTTTCTGATGCCACTGCTGCCGTGGGGCGATCATAGCGAGGCGCCGAACTCGACTGTGCGGGCTCATAGGCACGACCAGTATCGACGGAAGTCATGTCCGGAGCCACTTCCTCCTGGCGATCTGCCCGTTCGGACGGAGAGGCATAGGAGGTGACGTGAGGAGCATCCGCCGCGCTCGCTTCGGCCCGGGCTGGAGTCGGCTCGTCATAGTGCACCGTCTCCACCCGAGGGGTGGAAGCGGCGGAAGTAGGCGCAGAGGCCTCGCGCTCGGGAGCGGCGACCGCAAAAGCCTCAGACGGAGAGGTGTCACCCACGGTCGCCTCTCGCTCGGCGCGCGCAGGGCGAGAGGTCGGAGAGGGATCAGGTGCGGCCCAGGTAGAAGCAGGGGTCGACGTTGCTGCCGAAGTCTCGGATACGACGGTCTCTGCTACGGGTGCACTCGAAGCGTTCTCGCGAGTCGGCACATAGTGAGTCGAGCCAGGATCACTCGGAATCTCAGCCTGGAGCTCTGGTCGCGAGGAAGAGATGCTCGACGGAGCTGGCCGCTCTACCGGAACGGCGGATTCATAAGAGGCTTCGCTCGCTGTCTCCTCAGGCACCGAGGACACACGAGTAGGTCGATCCGGGGCACTGGTGACCCTTGACACAACGCGCTCTGGCGCCGAGGTCTCAGTAGTGGCGATGACATCCGCGCTGGAGGTTGAGGTCCGTGCAGGTGTCATCACCTCGCTTCGAGCCTCTGGTGCCTCCGCAGGCGTGACAGGACGCGCAGGGACGGGCGCTTCAGAGCGAGTCTCAGGTGCCTCTACAAGGGTGCGCTCCGTCCGCGCAGGGATCGAGCCAGCAACAGGTGCAGACGCTTCCGTGCGAACGGCCTCGCTCTGAGTTTCGGAGACGCTAGCAGGGGTGCTGGCTCGGGTTGGTGCTACCGCATCGGCTTGAACCTCTGCCGCTTCGACACGGGTGGGCTCAGTTCGAACCTCAGGCATGTCTACGGGGGATGCGGGAGAGTCGACATGAGCACGCTCAGTTCGAACCGAATTGACAACCGGCGTAACCATCGGTGCTTCGGCTGCCTCCCGAGCCTGAACCTCGGACGGAGCCGCAGGTGCAGCCGATTGAGCAGGAGACGCAGCCTCAACCCGCACGGGGGCCGTAGCCTCAACCCGCACGGGGGCCGTAGCCTCGGTCTGAGCTTCGGTCACATCACCAGAGACCTGCTCAGTCTGAGCGGGCACCGCGGCGACCGGAGTGGACGCAGGTCCACTAGAGGTCGTCGCGCTAGACGAGGCCATTGCGCTGCTTGGCGCCGGGGCAACCTGGTAGACCGTCTCCGTCGCACCCGCAGTAGGAGTCGTCGTCGGAACCGATTCCCGCGCAGACGGAGTTGCTACTGGAGCAGCACCGAAGGTGACTGGGCCCGTTTCGGAGGTAACTCCCAGGGCGCTCAGAACCTCACGACGCGCAGACTCCGTAGGCGCACCCAGACCTTGTTCTTCGCGAATCTGGGTGTATGTGGCAAAGGCGGCCTGAGCGGGGTGATCGCTCGGCAGGGTGTCCACCGCGCGACCGAGGTCACGGTGAGATGCTTCCATCGTCACCAGAGCGGGCGAAACCGACATGGGGCGCTCCGAAGCAACCGCAGTAGTGGGCGCAGGACTCTCGACCATGGGATTCGTCGCGGTAGCCACCTGATGCGCAGACGCGGACTGCGTTCCGCCAGTGGAGATAGGAGAGACGACCGTGGTCTCGGCAGCAGGTGCCGTCGAGGGCACCGAGACTAGATCATTCACAACCGCCTGGCGAGCTTCTTCGACTCGGGCCGGGTTGACGTTGCCAGCACTGGAAGCTGCTTCATATGCCTGCATCGAGGCCTGCGCCGGGTGCTCTGCGGGCAAGGTGTTGACCACTTCGCGCAGTCGCTCGGGAGATGCCGTAGCGAAGGCATTGGAAGTGGCTGGGGCAGAAGCCTCTGCGGCTGCGCTTGCGGGCGCAGACGGCGTGGTTGCCACAGGGGTTGCCTGAGCGACCTGAACCGCAGGCGCAGTCGTGCGACTCCCGGTTGCTTCGACACCCTGGGCGGCTGCAACAACACCAGGGGCCGTTGCGACGGCAGGGGCTGCACTCTCGCCACCCAGTTCTTGCACAGCAGCAGTTTCAGAAGCGACGAACAGCTTCTGGGCACGACCGTTTTCCGCCACCACCGATTGCAGTTCGAAGCCTGCCGGGGCGGAGGCTCGTTGGGCGCCATCAACCGGCACGATCCCTCGGACCACATTGCCGTCTGCCGAGGTAACGGCGGCGGGACGGAATCCCTCAGGAACCGGGATGCTGGCCGCAGAAGCCGAGCCACCGCTAACAGCAGGGGCTACTGGGACAGAAGACGCCTGAGTCATAGACGGATCAAGCGCCAGCTTGTCGAAGACATCCTTCCGAGCAGCACTTACTTGCTCGGGCGTGGTGTTCTCAGCACTCAGGACACTGAGAAGGTTGTCGTACGACTGGCGAGCAGGGTGATCCTCGGGCATTGAAGAAACCGCGCTGTCGAGCTGAGTCAGAGATGCTCCAGCCGGAAGCGGAACGCCATTTACGCGCAGAGGACGGTCCTCGACAGCGGTGGCCGTGCCAGCGGCCTGGGTTGCAGTGGCCACTCCTTGAGCCGTAGCCGCGCCCGCAGGAACCGACGCCGCGCCAGGGACGACAGGCTTGGCGGTCGCCTCTGGACCAGCAAAGGCGGCGTTCTTGGGGGCGACAGGGTTGGCACCCACAGGCGCGTTCTCCAGGGCTCGGATCGCCTCGAACTTGAGTCCTTCGACCTCTCCAGGCTTCACCGCAGGGTTGCTGAGCGCTGCCACATATCCACGGACCACATCTGTTGCCGGGTGACCCGCGGGCAGGCTGGCAGCAGCGGCCTGCATGGTGCTCGCATCGTAAGCGCGCTGCTGCCACGTAGTAGCGGTCTTAGTAGGCATGGACCCCACCACGCTGACGGGGCTGAAGTTTGCCGCGGCGGCGCCCTTGGCGCTGATGCCCGAAATCTGGTCCGGCACCCCATGCTCCGCAATGGCGGCAGCAGCCTTTGCCATTGCCGCAGCAGAACCCTCTTCGTCTCCATGAGCCATGGCGAATCGCATGGCGTTCAGGTGGGCCGTGGCCGGGTGCAGCGGGTTCATCGCCGTGGTGTCGCCGCCCTTATACATGTTCCCGGTCAGCAGGAGCGAAGGATCGGCAACAACCTGGTCGCGATTCAGACCTGCACCGGCGAGAACCTGCTGGCCGGTCTTTTCCACCTCGGGAATGAGGTTGGCGTTTCGCGCAAACATAGGTCCGTCGACGCCCTGACGAGCATTGGCGGCAAACCCTGCCTTGGCAGCTTCGAGCGACTGAGGGCCAGACGTAGCAGAAGCAGTCTTGCCACCTTCGGTCGGAGCCCCCTGGGGAATGACAGAGCCATCGGGACCCACAGTGGCCGCAGTGGCGCCACCTTCAGCACTCTTGCGCTTGCGGGCGTGAACAGCCTCTTCGTTGATCTCCTGACGCTCTTGCGCAGCCTGCACCTGAGCAGCCTTGAGGTTCTCAGGGCTGCGCGGGTCGAGCGCATGGTACTGCCCGGTGCGCTCCTTGTGACCAGCAAAGAAGTTGGTCATGTACTCATTCTGAAGCGCAGCAGCACGCTTTGCATTGGCACCTGAGGTCACGGTCTTGAGGTAGTCGCGCTCGGCCTGCTTCTGCCCGGCCTTGGTCAACTTGCCGGTCTTCGGGTCGATCATGCCCTTCTTGCTCTTCAATCCAGCCAGGTACCGCTCGCCGCTGGTACCCGAGAGCATGGCCTCCACACCCGCAGAACGGGCGTTCTTGGCACCCTCGCGCTGAGCCAAGGCATCGGCCATAGTGTCGCGCAGGTGTAGACCCCGTCCTGTGGTGGTGAGGAGCTTGCCCACGCCACCACGGTTGCCTGCCATGCGACCTGCGGTGGTCAGCATGCTAGCGGCCTTGCCTGCACCTGCCACACCACCAGCCAGTCCGCCTGTGCCTGCAACAGCGACGCCCATGGCGACGCCCTTGCCAACCGCCTTAGCCGCCTTGGCGGGAGCCGCTGCGGTCTTGTCGATGACCGAGGTGTCGCCCTTGGCCACTGCCTTGACGATGCTCATCATCGGGAAAAGGAAGAGGATCATGGCGATCAAAAAGAAGAAAGCAGCCACGGGCTTCAAGAGCCACGGAATAAAAATCCCGTGATCGCCCGACGCGAGAAGCGTGGCCATGGAGTTGGCAACAAACAGCACCATGAGTACAGCGATGCACTGCTTAACGATGTTGGCCATCATCAATTCGCCATAACGGTACGCAAATCGCTTGCGCTTCTCGTCGCCCACAGCAGCGGCGGTCAAGAAAATGGGAGCGAAGAGCAACATGAAGGAGAAGATCATCTTCTGTGCGCAGAGATACCCGGCTGCTCCAATAATCGCGATCATCACGGCCAGCGTGGAAAATCCCCCAGCAACGGCGGCAATCAACTGCTCGTTGTAAGCTTCGCCCTGGAAGAAGGGGACCATGCTAGAGGTCTGCGCCTTGGCCGAATCACACGAGTTGCCATACATCCACTTGTTGTTTTCCGGTTCGCCAGATTCTGAGGTTCCAGCCTCAGTGTCATGACACATGAGCTTCACGTGGTAGAGGAAAGGGATGTTCCCCCAAGAGTCTCGACCCTTGTCGCTCGTCCAAGCATCAGTCTTCGTATTGTCGCCCGACTTGGCGTATGACAGGCTGTTCCATAGTTGGATAAAACCAACCACCTTGCGACCCTGCTCGTCATCAGCCGCATACATGCCGTTCAGAATGGCCGGGCCCCATCCGATTAGGTCGTCAGTCTCCCGCTGGGTGTCCACGCGAGCTTGCTTTTCTCCGACCTCGCCCATGAGCCAAGTCTGATAAGGGATGCCATGCCAGAGAGCCTCATTGATCTGTCGAGTGGGTTCATCTGAATCCCACTCCAGACTGCCCGGATCACTGAATTCCGCAACCTTTGCTGCCGCGCTAGTAGTGAATTCAGTGACAAAATTGTTTGCTCGCTGCTGGACCATGGAATCAGGGCTACCAACCCATGTCATGATTCCAAAGATTGAAATAGCCCAAACTACAGCCTTTACGGTTGGCTGCAAAGCCCCCTTGGCTTTGATCCATGCCCAACCAACACCCAAAGGGGCGATAAGCAGGAACCAGGGACGGAAAATTTCCGTGAACAGAGAGGTCCAAAGGGAGACAATGATTTGAAACATGTCATACAGTGGACTCTCAAGAGCAAACTTGAGAATGGCCATACCCGCGATCATGGGGTAAAGCACAAAGATATTCAGAGCAAGATTTCCAAAGCTGGAGAACCAGTGAGAAACCGAAAAACATCCAGAACCATAGTTGGTCCACCGAAGCGAAGAGAATCCGTATCGCTCATACGTGGGGTGAATAACTGGACTGTATTGAGGATCATCCTTGGGATAGGCTGATTCCAGGCGGTCTATGCCCGTACCTGCCTTAGTTGCCTGACCCAAGTTTGGCAGAATGGTTTTGATTACATCAGGGTCTCGGGTGTCGATTTCATTGAGACTAAGCGCGTTATCCAAACCCGTTCCGTCTGAAGGGATTTCGACGTCTTGCGGGCCACATATATTGCTCACATAGGCGGTGAAATCTTCCCCGATGTCCCACGGCGCCGCCTGAGCCATGCCGCCGCCAAACCCCACCACAGCGAAGATCAGAGAGAGTGTAATTACCACCCGACGCATGAATGTACGAGATCGACTTCCGGGCCGGTCCTGAGTGGCGGCATGACTCCTAGCCTCGCGCACCGCCACGCCAAGGCTGGGATAAGGGGTCGCTGTGACCAGCGCCATGAGTCAGTACCTCGTGATCTTCGCGGGAGAAGGCTTCATCATACGGTATCACCCTGGGCAGCAAACTCCTTTTCCAGAGCAGCCTTTGCCTCGGCCTGGGTGTTGAACTTGTCCAGCAACCAGGCATCCCAGATGTCGACCTGGACATGGGCAACGCGACCATTGGCATCACGGAAGAGGAATTGCCCCTTCCCGAGTGCCTTAAGCGTGTCGATGTTGTTGCGAGAAGGCTCGATTCCAAGAAGAGCACACGACGCTTCCGCCTCTTCGTCGCTGTCCACCTGCCCGGCCCATACTGTGGACAGCGAGCCCTTATCGAAGTCCTTTGCGGACTGCGACAACTGGCGCACCATACAGCGCTTGGATCGACCCATACGCCGCAGCCAGTCCACCAATGCATCGGCGCGAGAGGTGCGCTTGATGACGTGCCACTCGTCAAAGGTGGCGCTCTTGGGCACCTCGTCAGGCAGGCGGTAAAGCAGTGAGCGAATGAAGTCGGTCATCAGACCCGAAATGACATCAGAGATGAGCGTCGAGCGGTTGGGCGTCGCACCGGGATCAGTTGGGGTGAGGTTCAGCGCGACGAAGATCACCAAGTCACCCTGCGAAATTCGGATGGTGCCAGCTTCGCTGGGATCACGGAAGAGAAGACGACCCAGAGGGTCCTTCTCGACCGAGCGCAGGTAATCATCCAGGTTGTTCGCCAGTTCCATCCATTGCTCGCGGCGAGCGACCGCGAACCCCTCGTTGATCTTTTCACCGTTGCGCCACTGGTGAATGAGGTGAAGAACCTTCTTCATGGTGGGAGGGGTGCCATCGGCAGCCGATTCTTCGAGCACGATGGTGACAGCGCGCCCCAGAATGTTAGAGTACTGCAAGCCAAACTGCGGGTTGTTCACGAAAGCGTGGCACAGCGTGGTCAACATATCGAGAGCCGAAGTCTCGCGGCTGTCGATACCAGTGGTGGGGTCCACTTCGGCAATGCCAAAGGCATCCAAGGAGACCGAGTTGTTGGGATCACGAAGGTTGACCATCTTGACCTTAGCTGGATCAAGTTGCATCAATGCGGCGTATTTCCACAGAGGGCTGAAGTCACCCTTGGGGTCCCACACCAACTGGGTGATTCCTCGTAGAGCATCTTCGTGACACACCTTGAGGCCACGACTTACCGTTTTGCCACAGCCTGGAACGCCGAGACCCACCTCGGTCGGCGCGCGTCCCTCCTTGTCAACCACGTTCTGAAGATCGCTGAAGACCGGCACACCAGCATGCGGCATACCGTTTGCGTCACGCACGATGGTGTAACCCTGGTAGAGCCCGTAGTGACCCTCTCGGTCGCCTACGTTCGAGGTCAGCCAAGGCTGAGATGCAGCCAAGTATTGGGTCTCGGTGCGGTGCATCCAGTCCGAGACTCGAATGTTGCTACCAGGGAAGCTCTGATAGAAGAGTTCTCGCTGATCCCACGGCGGGCAGACCAACTCGAAGTGGATGTCCTTGTAATGCTTGATGAGCTTGACCACCTTGGATCGAAGCTGGTCAGGGTTGGTGTCATACACCGCGAAGACGCACTGCCACGACGCGATAGGGTCACGGTTCATGCGCACGTTGGTCTTCACCTGACGCAACCCCGCCTGCTGAAGCTGGACTGTCTCATCAGGCCGGATGCCCGCCTCTGCGTCCTCCTCCTCCTGCGCCTCCGCGTCATTCATCGGCTTCTGGAGGGTCTTCTCAGCACGATCCGGGTCGAGAATTTCGAAGTGCAGAGACGCATCTACGGGGTAGGGGAGCGAAGAGGCATGGTGGAGCCAGTTCTGCTCGTAGTGCAGCTTGCCGGGGATGTGATTGACGGGCAGGAAGGCCGCATATGCCGTACCTGCGCCGGTAGGTGCGGTGACGCGCACGCAACGTATGCGCATCTTGTCGACCACGCCCAGATCGAACTCATCCGTATAGGAGGCAAGAACGGTCCTCCAGGCGCCCGCGCCCCACTCCTGGTCGTCAGCAGGAGCCACATCGGGCGTGGGGAGACTGGGAGTATCCAGGTGTCGTGTCAGCCATTCGACGCGGCGTCGGTGAATCGGCTCAGCCCGGAGCCAAGAGCTAGACAAAGAGTCGACAGTCGACGCCGACTGCACGTCCCAGTGCTCCTTCTCCTGCTCGCTCGGCTGATTGTCGTCCATCCCGGCACTCAGCGACATCATCTCAAAGAGAGAGCGAGCGACACCCAGGACACCACCCTGGCTCCCACGGTCGCCCATGCGCGTAAACAAATAGCACTCGCGCTCGAAGAACTCTCCCTGCTCGACAACCTTGCGCGACTCCCGCACGTAGCGCTCAAAGCTTTGGCTGGCGGTCCCCGCATAGCGTGCGAGCAGGCCTGTCTCCCAGTCTTCAGCCGTGTAGACGCGGTTGGTGACGATCAAGTGACCGGAGTTGTCCTTGCCACTAGGGAAGATACGCCCAAACACGGAGTTGGCTGCACGGAAGTACTGCTTTCGGCTGCTCTTGTCGAGGAAGCCCCAGGGCTTGTTCTCGATATGAAAGCCCGTCCACGCGCCATCACGGCTCAGCACGAAGTAGTTGTTGGCGTAGATGATTGGGAGGCGAGAGGCAAATTTCTCATTGGAGGCCAGTCGCTTTACGGAATCCTCTCCCCGCATGGACTGGCGAGCGGCGGATACCTTCTGCCACTCATTCCAAACCCCTTTAGTCATGCTCATATTCAGAGGTCCTCACTGTTTTCATCATCGTTAGGGACTATTACTCCGATAGGCGCTCCGCGGCGGAAGCTGATTTCCTGTGAAATCGTCTCAGCACTCTGCTGTCGAGCTTCGCGCTCCATCCTTGCGTGCTCTCGCGCTCGCGCGTCGTACCAGCCCTGAAGGGCTACGGGCTTCCCGCCCGCCGAAATGTTTCCTTGCTCAAATCTGCGCTCAGTTTCGGAATCGCTCAGCATCTCTTCGCCCTTCCCGGGCTCTAGGTCGACCGCGGGAACCCAAATGCGCTGATAGTGCAGCGTGGGCACCTCAGGCGCTCTCTTGGAGCGAGGAACGGGCACGCCGCGTCGGTGCACAGGGTCATCGAGATGGAAGCGGAGCCATGATGAGATCGTGCCCCCAATTGACTTGCCGTGAGGCATGGGCTTGGCGATCTGCTGGCCAGCGAGGAATGGAGGGATAAAGAGCCAGGCCAGCAAGAAGCGCACATCTCGACCAATTCCCAAAAGCTCGGTAAGCGGGACAACCACTAGACCGTAGAGAATGACGAAAATAATGAACACCAGCACGCCGATACCGAGCTGGTCGACTCCGACCCCTCGACGGGTGGGAAGTTGAAGATCGTTGATTTTGCGCACCCGCTTGCGAATCCCGAACAAGGAGTCATAGGAGCTTGCAATTAGACCCTGTTGCTCCAGGTCCTCTTCTTCCAACATAACTCCTAATCACCTCCGTTCATGAGTCGCATTAATCCACATTTGACTTCATCCCTTCCCCAGGTTCCAGGCAAACCTTCTGCTGAAACCTGGGGAAGGAGCAAAGTCGACCTAGGGCAAGATCAGTTGCCCAGGTTGAAAAGGTTGTCGACGGCCCAGTCGAAGAAGTCACCGACCACACCGGCACCCTTCTCGATCATGGACGGGTCGGTGATGGCCATGACGACGAACGCGGCGACCGCCACGCCGATGACACCGCCGATGCGCCGGGTTTTCCACCAGACCGCAACGGCCAAAACGAACGCGACCAGTGCGATCAGCGTAGCTGCTTGGAAGGGCATCTGCCCTCTCCTTTCTTATGCTGAAACTCAGGATGACCGAGCAGTCGATCCGTATTCCTCGGAGGGCCCGAGAAAACTATTGATATGGCCGTTGCCTTTCCCTAATTCGACTTACGAGAAGACGAAGAGGGACTGGCGGAAGGCGTCGCTGCCTTCTTCTTTGGCGCCGTGGTCGCAGAGTTAGTCTGCGTGGTTGGCTTAGTAGTGGCCTCGGGAGTCGAGGTCGTGGGGAGCGTGCTGGGATAAGACCCTGGAGTCACTCCCTCACCCGGTGTGGGAACCGTAGCTGGAGCAGCGGTTCCGACTTCTGATCCTTGCACAGTCGGAACCGGGTTTCCAGTGACTACCCAGCGATCCCCATCTTGCCGAATGGGAACTTCGTAGGTTGCCGTGGTCTGGGACGTAGAGTTCGCCAGGGTCCAGGTGACGGTCACAAGTGCCTGATAGACCACGCCTTGTTGTGCCCCATTCTTGGGAACAAAGATCGAAGAGTTAATGATCAGCGGCGCGGGGATCGAGGTCATCGCGCCGCCCATGCCCATGAGACGAACGCCAGAATCCGTGTACTGCACCAGCGCCGCCTCATCAGATGCGGCATATGCAGCAAAGAACCCAGGGAAGAAATTGCGCTGCAAGTGCAGCGCGATCTCGGGGTCATTCTTCTTCCCGCCAGCCGTCAGGGAGACGGGCGAAGAGTTGCCGATGTTAGTGGCGCCAGTGCGCGGCGTGCAGGAGGTAGGGGCGGGATTCGAGGTCAAGGCAAACGCCCACTGCGCGTTTGCTTGAAACTCGGTAGGCTTGTAGGCGAACACCGGAATCGAGACGCAGCGCCAGGAGCCGTCATTGATCTGATAGACGGCATCCACCACGGCACGATTGGCATCAACCACTCGCGGCTGGGGGTTCACCGACGCGAAGATGACATCTTGCTTCCCCTTGCCGTTCCATCCCGCCTGCCCGTCCATTCCACTGGAGAGGTAAGGAGCAATGGCGATCTTGCGAGCTTCAGCCGTCTTCTCGTCCCATGTGCCCCATGTGCGCAGAGCTTGCCCTGCCCACATGACCGCCTGTCCCTGTGGAAAGTCCTTTCCTCCTTCGGTCAGAACGCGCTGCACCTCTGCGGCCACCGCCGACTTGGAAGGGCGACTCAAGGAGGTGATCAAGCTGAGAATCGAGCAGAGCGCGAAAGTGGCGAGCAGGAGGAGAACCGTGATGACTTTCCAGCGGTCGCCGCCATACTGCGAACCGCGGCGAATCGCCCGCTTGCGCTGCGCAGCTTCCTTGCGCGCCGCCGAAGCACTCTTGCGTGCCTTGGTCTTGGCATTGGCTGCGGCACGACGCGCCTCCCGAGGGCTGGGAGTGTCGTCTACTTCTTCTTCCCCGCTATCTCCCAGGACCTGAGACTCGCTGTCGTTATTGCGTCGGAAAGGCAGGGGCGGCAGGACGGCAGCGAGCGGGTTGCGCCGACGAGAGCCACCTACAGTCCCGCGCTCCTCTTCGGCGGCGTCGGGTACGACAAGGCGGTCATCTACGACGGATACCTCGTCGTCCTGCGTGATGTCCTCATCATCGGGGAACTGCTCGATGGGAGTGAAATCCACCTGCAATCCACCGACAGGCACATCACGTGGAGTGCTAGTCACGTGTGTTCTCCCTTTGAGCGCGGTTTCGGTGAAGCATAGACAGAATGGAGGAAAGTTTCAAAGAGGGACACGCGAACATCACATCCACCGCTCCCTTTCTGCGCTTTTCGAAGGCTTTCGGGGGGCATTCGAGGAACCCTTTCCGGGGGAAGTGTCAGTGCTTGCAGCACTTTCCGTTTCTATAGCATTTCCTTCTGCGAGATTCGCACTCCCGGATGCCCCAGAGTCATCATTCTGCGCATTCTTGAGAATGTCGTTTTCTCCCATTTCTGCATTTGTAGGAATCTTTTCCCGTGGTGCAGAGGGAGCGTTGAAAGAGGGGGTGGGGCCGGATTCACATCCGCCCCGCCACTGCATCGCCGGATCGTCAACATGCCGCGACGGCTCTGCGATTCCCTGCTCGGATTCAGAAGGTGGAAGCCACTCGTCTTCGGCTTCGGTCCACTGCGCGGGCGCGACGGGGGGCGAGGTGTATGCAGTCGCGCCTGCGCTTTGCGTCTGCCGCCCCTGCCTAAGACCAGGTGTCGAATTCGCGGAGAAGTTGGCCACTCGGTCAGCGAAGGAGGGAGAGGTTCCCTGCTCCACCAGGGGCTCCTCATGCTCCACAGGTGAACTGATGTGGGTTGCTGGAATGACTCGCACCAAGGGCACGTCCTGGCGCACTTGCTCATTGCGCACGCGCTTGAGCTTGAACTTCTTGCGTGTAGCTCGGGTCCACGATCCAGTGCACTTCACGTAGCAGTGATAGTTCTCGACCGTGCCAACTCGGCCCGCGGTGATGAGCGGCATCTCCATCAACGTCTGGCGTGCGGCGCCTGTGCTGATGGTCGACACTCCGTCCATCAGACTCTCTTCATGCTGAGTCTCTCGCGTCTCCGAGAGTCCATAGATCATCTCCATCATCCCGGTCACCATTTGCGCGGTCTTGGTGTCCTGGGTTCGGAAGATAACCTGGGTCTGACAGTTGTTTCCCATCTCCGAAACCGTGGTGTCCGGCCAGGCCGAAACGCCCTGGGTGACGGGCCACACATGGATCTCAGCAGCGCGCGCCGTTGTGAACAGGTTGTCCAGCACAACAGCGCGCGAACCCATGCGCGATGCTTCGTCCACAAACGCGAGCATCGGGCGCAGGATGCTCTTGTCTTTGACCCGGCTGCGCGTGCCTGCCAGTGCGCCAAGGTCGCGCAACACAAGCGAGCCGATGATCTTCAGCGCGACCTCATTGGTCGACGCCGACAAGCCGATGTAGATCACGCCGCCGTCCCGCGCGATGCGCGCAAGTGACACTGGAGCAACGCCAGGAATGGGTCGCAGTCGCTTCCCTCCTGCCGCAACCACGGTGCTCAAGTTGGCGCGCAATCCAGATAGGTCGGCGGGCTTGGTGGTGCCGATTCGAGCCACCCACATGTCGTGCATCTGGCGATCTTCGGATGTCCCACCGCGCAGAACATCGAGGCGGTTGCGCAGGCCTTCGGGGGTCGAAGAGTCCAGAAGGAAGTCGAAGCGCGACTCGCCATCGCGCAACCCCACCCAGTCCATCACCTCAAACTGAAGCACCAGCCATTGCTCCGCAATGGTCTTGTAGTAGGAAGAGTCACCTGAGTCGGAGAAGTGGAAAGACTGCACGAGCATGGAGGCCCGATCCGATGCACTTGCGCGTTCTTCTTCGTCCGCCGAGTCACCCCACTCCAGCGGGTCGTACCAGGATTCCTCGGTCGAGCCGATGCCGAGGTCAAAGCTGTAGAACGGCACATTTGCGCTCACCGCTGCTTGCCGAATGGCGCGATAGGTGTCCCAGTCCGCCTTGTAGTCCGCATACAGAACCGCGGCGTCGGAAGATGCTGCTTGCGCCACCAAGTTAGTAGCAAGCACCGTCTTTCCGGTTCCGTTCCCACCCACAATGAGTCCGTGTCCGAGACGCTTCAGGGGTCGCTCGCAGATCGCTCCATAGCGCACAGAGCGCCATGGAATCGGGTCATCCACGATCACTCCAAAGCGCAACCACCCAGCGTTGTTCTTGACCCCTGACTCCAACTCCTTGACGTTCTTGCGCATACGCATCTTCATCATGAGCGTCGGAACAGTGCGCAGAAGGTAGCGCTCTCCGTTGTAGTCCGCGAGGCGAGAAGAGGTGATAGAGGAGATGCCTTGAGAGACCAAGCCGTAAGGAAGGCCAGCGATGAACAACCCGATCAGCGCGTCTCGTGTGGTCACCTTCCGGTACTTGCCGAAGGAGTAGAAGAGGTCCATTGCGTGATGCCACCAGGCCACGGGGCCGCCCACGAACGGCAGCAGAATGAGCCCGGCAACGATTACTATGAGGCCGCGCTTCCAGTACGCATCATTCTTCTTCCGGAAGCCTTCTTGAGTCCAAAGGCTGATCAGAACGCTGACCCCGAGAGTCAGCACAATCGCCACCCACTTGAAGGCGTTGCCGATCTGGTCGAAGAACTCGGCTACCTTCTTCTCTCGGTGGAAAGTCTTGCGTTCGCTCCAGGGATAGGGCTTCATTGCAGACCCTCCAGGTCACTCATGAGGCTCGGTTTCGACTCAAGATCGCGGATGAAGTGCCACCCATCGTGCACACCAGCGACATAGATTCGCAGCGGGAAGGGGCGATCTTGAAAGACATCATTCGCCGCAGCAATGACACGAGCGGCTGTCGTTTCCGAGATGCAGACGTACCAGACTGCCTTGATCGCAGCGTTGTCTTGGTAGGCCCGCAACTTCTCGCGATAGGTAGGGATCGGTCGGTTGAGATCTCGCTCAACCTCGACCGCGATGAAGGACTCTTCGTCGGCAGAAAGCACCGCAATGTCGGGCTTCTTGGTGACGGATTGCCCCGAGGAAGTGACGTACTTCGACTCGACCTGGGTGGCGAACTCTTGCCCATGTCGATCCCACCCGGTAGACAGTTCGCGCTCTGAAAGCACTCGATATCCGAGGCGCTCGATCTGCATGCCGATATCCGCAGCCATCCACGCATGCGCCGCAAACTGCGGGTTGATGGAGGAGCGGAAGCGCCACGGAATGCTCGCCACCGAGGTGCCGTACCGGGTCGCGAAGTATGCCGTCTTCCCGTCACCGACGAGCGCACTTCCAACGAACGGTCCAGTGTGGTTGCCCGGGTTTTCCTCGACACTGCCAAGCTTCCAGAGGCGTTGCTTGATGGCACGCAGGCGACTGACGTACTCCGCAGTAGCCTCCCCTTCCGGCAACCCGGTTAGAGCAGGGTCCCAGAACTTAGGGTCGAGTTCTGCACGCACCAGGCGATCCGGCGAGGCACAATACCATCGCGCCAGGAAGGCCAGTCGGTCGCGATCCGTGTCTGTGGTGCGGATGCCAAAGTTGGCGTTAGGTGTCTTCACCCGGTACGGCGACTTGGGGCGGCGCGACTTCACTTCGTCTCCTCCTCGTGCGCTCCGAGCGTCCGCGCTGCGTGACGGGAACCAGAAGTGAATGCCGCAGACATCCACTCAGAACCGGAGCTGTACTGCGCCACAAGCTCGCCTTTGATGGCGAAGGAAGGATGATGTTCTGCGTCACGACTCGGCGCATTCAGTTGCCGAGAAGCGTCGGAGAAAGTGGACGAAGAATGCACCCTCATCGCACGAGAACTGCACTGAATGTTGTCCGAGAAGCGCGTGAAGAATGCACCGTCTTGCCCGCGTAACTTGCGAGAGAAGTGCACCACTTTCTTCTCCATCATGACCTCTAGCCCGTCGCATTCATGCGCTACAAGTTCACCGAGTTCATTACTTGAATGCGAGAAAGTTGAGCGGTGATGATGATCGGACTCGGTGATGAAACTGCGGTGCGTCCGCACAACTTCCTTTCACGTTCACGATCTTCGGTGCCAAGGAAACCCGGAATCGGGCGACCTTAGGCCACGCTCACTTACTCTACATGAAACCCTAAGTACGAGGGTACGTTAGACCCTCTCATGCTAACTAGGGTTACGCGACACGCCAAAGTAACGCTGCTTACGCTCAAAATGGCCCGTTTTGACCCCTAACGCCCGTTAGTGCCGAGACCACCGCAGTAGGTGGTCCAGTGTGTGTCGAAGGCGGTGGTTGGCGCAGGGTCGGGGAAGGGCTCGCCGCCCGGGCTTTGTGGGGTGGTGGCAGGGCCACTGGGGCTGGGAGGAAGCGGGGGCTGGGGAGGGCTCGCCGCCCGGGCTTTCGTAGGGGGCGAAGGCCTGTGGCCTGGGGTCGGTCGGGTGCCAGTCTGTGGGGTAGGTCGAGGGGGGCGGGGTGGCGTAGCCGGGGAGGAGGTCCCGCGAGGCGGGGTGGGGTGGGGAGTAGGCGCGCGGCTGCGCCGCGGGCTGTGGTGGGGTGAGTGAGGAAGGTGCGAGCGAGCCGGGGGTAGGGCACTACGGCGGATGGGTGGGCGAGGCCGGAGGGCTGAGGGTTGCGAGGACGCTAGGCCCCGGGAGGGGGAATGCTTAGCAGCACCATACGGGCTCGGCGTTCCACCGAGGAGTCGGGTCGCGGACGGGCGGCGGAGTGGGGGTGAGGTGGAGTCATTCGCTGGGGTCGGGTCGGCTGGGCAGGTGGGGCCAGGACGGGGGTCAGGTGTGTGTCTGTGGCCGGGTTCGTATCGGTGGGTGAGGAGGAGGAGAGGGCGGACTGAGCCGGAGGTTAGGGCTGCGGAGTCAGCCGGATGCCGTGGCATGGTGACCTTGCCGGTAGGGGGCTCGGGCCGCAGGGGGTCGCCACTCGCTCGGGCGGTGGCTGGGTTTACGGGCGGGCCGGGGTGAGGTTGTGGGGTGAAGGCTTGAGTGCAGGCATGCGCTCGGGAGGCGGGCCCGGTCGGAGAGGAGGGCGGACTCTGGAGGGAGTGGGCGCAGCGAGAAGGGTCACGCGGAGATCGACGGGAGCCCCCGCCAAGCCTGCGCACCTCTGTGCCTGTAGTTGAGACCACGGTCAGGTTCTGCTCCATGGAGGAAGACAGGAGAGGGAAGAAGGGGAGGGAGGGAGCCTGAGGTAGTGAGATGCTCACCAGAGGTATCAGTTGCTGTGCCCACCAGCGGGGATACGAGCCAATCGACCAGGCTCCTTCGTCGCCTCGGTCATTGCCTCGTATCCCCTAGCGCATCGGTGAGGCCTTCGGGAAGGCCTTTCATCCGCTGGCGCGTCTGAAAGCCTGCCGGATTCGCTGGCGCTCATCCGCTTCCCTGCGACCTTGCGGGTGGGCGGTCGCCCCGTGGGGCTGGGTAGGGCGGGAAGGTCAGGTATGGCGGATGGGGTGCTGGGGCACTGAGTGTGCTGGTGTCCGGGGGCCTACGGTGGTGCGGCATGCGAGGAAGGTGCCGGGGGTCTGGGGGTGTGCTCCGGTGAGAGGGGAAGCGTGCCTGGTCCTGGGGAGAGGTGAGGCGTACTCGTGGTGAGGGGGGGAGAGGAAGACACCCTTTGCGAGCCTTCCTGACGAAGCGGAGCGAGGAAGGAAGGGGAGGGATGGGTGTGTGGTGGGGAGAGCCTGTTGTGGGGGGGCGAATGGCTGAGCGGCAGATGCCCATCGAGAAGCGGGAGCCTGAGGGTGGGGAGTCATCCCCTTCGATGCTCGCTCTGGAAGATGACCGATCTGGAGTCGAGAGGCTGTGGTCTTGTCATCGCCTGGAGGGTCGCGCTCTGGGGTGTTGTGGTCTGGGCTGTCGGGCTGGGCTTCAGGGGTGAAGGTGCGGCGAGGAGGCTGGAGTTGTGGCTGGAGCCTGGAGGGGTGGAGCATCCCAGAGGGGCTGCTGCGGGGATGCGGGTCTGGAGAGATGCAAGGTCTATATGCGAGGGCTGGGGGCGGTGCCGGAGCGGTGAGGAGTCGGCGTGAAGACCATGCGGGTCGATCTGGGAGTTGCGGCAGGGTGCTTGCGGAGATTCTGTACGTGCAGAACCGGGGTTCTGTGTGTTCTTAACCAGGGTTCTGTACGTACAGAACCCCTCCGATACGGGTCTCTGTGGCCACGGGACTGGGATCGGGGTGGGGGCTGTGAGCGCGGTCTGGGGAGTGCGGGTGCACGGGGGTGCCCTGGACTGCCTGCGGCGCTCCCCTGGGGGTGAGCGATGGGGAGAGGCTGCTGCTCTCTGCGCTGCGAGGGGGGCGGCAGCCTTGCCGCGGGAGGCCAGGGCGGGGCTGGAGTACTGGACTGGGACCAGTACGGAGAAAGGGCTGAGTGCGGGGCAGGGAGCGGGGTCTGGGGCGCTGGAGATGCTGGGGTGGGGTCTTCGTGTCTGCGGGGTGCGCGGAGGGCTGGAGCAGGCAGTGGCGGAGTCGTGGTCGGGTTGCGGGCTGGGGGCCTTGGGGTGGGGAGGCTGAAGACTTGGCGGGGGTGGGGTGCTCTGGGGTACTGGGGGTGCTGGATTGCGGGGCTGGGGTCTGGAGCAAGGCTCGGGAGGGTCGTGCAGGGGAGGGCCCCTGCTACCCCCGGTAGCGAGAGGGGGCGCTGAGCGCTTGCCCCCTCTCGTGCTCTCCCCTGGGCTTATCGAGAGGGATACTGAACCGCTTTCCCTCTCGATGGCTCTCCCTGGGTTTTCCTGAGAGGGATCGCTGGCCCGATCCCTCTCGGGGCTCTTCCGGGGCCTGGCTGAGAGGGCTGCTGGCCGCATCCTCTCAGACTCTCCCGGGGCCACGTTTTGGGGGCTGCCGCTCGACCCGCTGCCCCGGGGGCATACCCACCTCTCGCCTTCGCTCGCTCCTTCCTCTTCCTTGCCTCTGCGCGACCTGTGGTCTGAAGGATTGGATTGGGAGCGGCTGGACTGCCGGGGTGTGGGTGAGCAGGGGCGATCCTCGGTCGAGTCCTTGCCGGGCCCCTGTCGGGATTGGGTGGGGACTCGGGTGCAGGGGTGGAGGGCTGTCGAGGGCGGGTATCTGGAGTGAGCAGCAGAGCGCTAAGTGGGGAGGGGTAGGGGGTGGGTGAGGTGACTTTGAGTGCTCCTACTCGCCCTCCACTCTTCGCACCCATCGCCTCGGGATCGCCTGGCGCTGGATGGGGCAGCACGTGACTTCGCCTCACTCCGCCAAGCCGTGGGTATGGGCTTGCACTGCGCCCCTGGATGATGTATGCTCGTTTATGAGAGACCAACCCATAAAGGGAGACCCTCATGCAGACTCGTATCCCCGCTGCCATCGTCGCCAACCCGTTCTCTGCCGTGGCGGTTGCCGCCATGATCGGGACCGCGCTCATCCTGGCGGTGAAGGCGCTGGGCTTCACCCTCGGGGGCGTCAACGATGTGTTGAGCGTCCCGGTCGTGGTAGGTGTTCTGGCGTTCCACTACAACCTGGGCAAAGCCATCGCGAAGGGTAAGCCTGCTCTCGCCAGCCAGTCGGCGGACCTGCGCCGCTGACCCACTCCCCTGGCGCGAGGCCGACTGGCTCCGCGCTCTGACCCCCCAATCTGATCCACCTCATCGAAGGAGTTTCACCATGTCTGCACCCACGTCCGCATGGGCCCTGACCAAGGTCGCGCACCCCGCCTACTCGGGCGCCCCCGATGTCTGCGAAGAGTGCCTGGCGCTCGCGGAGGATGCCGCTGTGATGGCCCGGGTCACTGGGTCGGTCGGCGCTACCAGTGAGAGCCAGAAGGATGGCATCACCCACTCGGCCACGGTCGCCCGGATGACTGCCATGGTCACCCTGAGCGAGCAGGGCAATCGCACCGAGCGAGTGGGGGCCGCGGCGTAAGCATTCTCTACTCCTACGAGGGCACCCTGTCCTTCCGTGCGACAGACGAGACCAAGATCAGCGCGCTCGTCGTTGCGGCTGCGGGGCTAGGTCCGAGGGACCTCAGTGACCTGGCTTACGTGCTGGGCGATGCGGTGCTGGGTGAGGGCTTGGAAGTGCACGACATCGGGCAGGACAAGGGGGGCGTCATATCCCTGGACTTCTCCGGCACCGGCAAACTGCCGACTCAGTACGCGAAGACCATGAAGGCACTTGCCTCTGGGGCTCGCTTCCGCATCGAGTGCCGCGACGATGAGGGTGGACTGTGGCTGTGGCTCGGCGAGGGTGGGGAGTTCCACGACCTCCCGGGAACACTCACCTACGAGGGTGAGGATGAGGTTGCTCAAGGGCAGCCGATCCCGACCCTGAAGTGATCGCGCCCCCTCCCTGCCGGTGATGGCAGGGAGGGGGACGCCCATGAGTCGGTCGAGGCTTCTTCTGCGATCCGGGCAGGTGCTCTAGGTGACGATCCAACTGAGCGGGGTGGGCAGTTGGAAGTTCTGGCCGACGCTCCTACTGGAGTTGGATGCGCGGCGCTGGAAGGAAGAGGCAGGGATCGCCGGGGGTGAGCCTGGAGGTTCTGGCGGAGGGGGCGTCACGGTCAGAACTGGAGGCGGCGCGGGTGGACTAAGGTCGCGCCAGGGTATGGGCTGCTCGGGGATCGAGGCGGTAAGCCTTGGGGTGAGCGCCTGGTATGTCGGGGATCGAAGGAGTCGCTCGGCAGTGGCCTGGAGGTCATCTCTGGACGAGGGGGGCGTCACGGTACACGGGAGAGTCTGGTAACGCGCGTTACGGTGCGGCTAGATAAGTGGGGAGTAACGGGCGTTACCTGGAGGGGCTCGGGCCGCGACGGATTGGTGGAGACGGAGTGAGACCGAGGGACACGAAAAGGAGCGAAGGACTGGAGTCGAGCCTCTGCGGGCTGCGCCTCATCGAGTCGAGATGCCCTGGCGGGTGAACGCTGCGGAGAGGCAGAGGGAAGGCATGGCGGGGCTGCGACAGGCACGCCCCGCCTGGATTCCGGGCCGACTGGGGAGCCGCACTGCCTGGGGCCTGACAGAGAGGCTCGCGCTGGGGGCATGATGTCGAGCGCCTCGGTCTGACCAGGCCACCTCTTGGCGCTGGGCACCTTGGCGAGGGGTAGGGGGCGTCACGATGCCCGCGGCGGCGGGTGGTGGCTGCGCTAGGCGGGGCCATGGGGCGAGCGTCTGACCGACTCCCCACCCATCTCCTGCTCGCCCTTCCTCCCTCGCTTTCCATCCGCGATCATGAGTGGTACTGTGGCCGTATTGCTCCCCACCGTCCTCCGGGACTGGTGGGGCTTTTTCTTTCCCTGCACCCGAGGGCGGGGGCCTCCCTGGTGGCGATCTGCCTGGAGATGCCGTTGGCGCACAGGGGGACGGGCACGAGAGGGACCATGGGCTCAGAGTTCCTCGATTGGGTGGCCTGGAGGGCTGTGAGAAAAGTAGTGCGCGACTGAGTTGTACTTCTCGGGAGATGTGTGTATGCTTATCTCAGAGAGACCGACCAACGCCTCACCAAGGAGAGCATCATGGCCACCGACACCTACTTCCCCAAGAGCCACACTGCCGACGAGTGGCGCGAGATGGCTGCCGTTCGTTTCAACCGCGCCGCGGAGTCCTTCGACCGCTGCGACACGGACGGGTTCCTGTCACAGGCCGCGTCCAACACCATGGGCCTGCTCTACAACGCCCTGGCGAAACTGGCGGAGGAGGATGGCCGCAGCGAGTTCATCGAGTTGGCCGACCTGGACGGCAATCTGCTGCCCGCTCGGTATGTGAAGACCCGTTATGGCTACTCCTGGGTCTACGAGGACGCCGCAGGTATCACGCACTGGTTTCACGAGTCGAAGGCTCGCAAGGGTGAGGCCCGCCGCGCCGCGCACGAGAAGAAGGGCTACCGGCTGATGGAGGTCACCCGCGATGCCGTGGTGCATCCCGATGGCTGGTCTCACATCATCAAGCCCGCGAAGGACTCCCCGGTCTACGCGATCCGGGAGATGGAGTACTCGGACTACTGAGCCGGTGAAACAACATGGGCGGGGGCGTCACGATGGCGCCCCCGCCCATGTCTGCGTGCCCTCGGAGGGTCGGGGGAGATCCGCGCGTGACGGCGGGAGAAGCGGGGCAGGAGATGGGTATGGAGCTCGGGATGCGGGGAGCGACTCGCTTTCTGCCAACTTGCATTGGGGACCCTGATGCTTGTATGCCTTCAGCTAAGAGACCGACCTAGAAGCAAAGGACTACTCATGGCGCAGACCACTAGCACGCAGAAGGACTCCCTGGCTCGACAGGTCGGAGGCGAAGTTCTGGCGGCATTGGCGAAGGTGGACGACACGGATGGCGTGAAGGCTGTCCTGGATGAAGCCCTGGAGAAGATCGAGAAGATGATCCAGGAGAAGCGGGAGGCTGTCATGGCTCTGAACAAGGATGTCTACCTACTGACGGTTCTGGCCGATGGCCTGCGCGACAGCCGTCCGTAACTGACCTGACACACAGGCGCCGCGAGAAACTCTCGCGGCGCCTGTGTGCTGCATCCCGGAGGTGCAGGTCCCAAGGCAAAGGGGGACGGGCACAGGTGAGGGCGGTTGGGGCATTCGCTGCCAGGGAGTTGCGCTGATGCCAACCTGACATGTACGATTCTCTAAGAGACCAACCAAGAAGGAGAATCCTCATGCTCGACAAGGTTCGCAAGGCCATCACCTCCAGCCCCATCGCGTGCATGGTCCTGGCCATGACCTTCGGGATGCTCTTCCTCCGCCCGGTCATGCACCTGGCGATCACCCTGTTTGCGGTTCTCGTCCCGCTGGCCCTGGCCTTGAGCGTCCTTGCGGCCCCGGTGCTCGTGTACCGGCACTTCCGCAAGGTGTCGCGCAAGGAAGAGAGCGTCTGAGCCTCTAACTACGAGCGACAGAGCCGACCCCGTGGAAACTTCCCACGGGGTCGGCTCTTGTGCGTAAGCAGGGCGCATGAGAGCAAAGGGGCGTTACGGTGTCCGCGGCGGTTCTTCCGCCCCCAGGTATGGCGCCCCTTGCCAAGCGTGCGCCAAGTTGCGCCAAATCTTGGACTTGGGTGCTACGTGCTACTTGAGTAGCAGCGTCCCTGCGTGCTGCTTCGGACGGCCCGATGAGGCGAGAGCGCTATCGGGGCAGCATGCAGACTGAGCCGGAGCCCCGGAACGCTCCTGAGAGGGGGCGGGCACGACACCACGTCGACCCTCGTAACGGGTGTTACGGGGGTCGATGGGTAGGCGGTTCGGCAGCCGTGTCCTGCGGGTGAAGCCCGGGGCGGCTCTCTGCGCCTCAGGTGAGGTCGATCCGAGCGGCCCCAGCGCGCCCGGGGAGATTGTGGGTCTCCGCCTCCCACTCGCCACCCTCGTAGGGCAGAACGGCGATGTTCGCTTCCACCCAGTCTCGGATCGCGTCCAGGGTCTTCAGGAGACCCTGGGTATCGTCCTCAGCCATCGCGATGGTGTGGGCGGACGTAGAGATGGTGATGGTGATCAGGCCCTTCGCCGGAAGGGGGTCAATGTCGTAAGCGCTCACGGTTTATCCTTGTCTCGTCGGTGTCTCTCAAAAAGAGTAGCAGGCTCGGGGGCGTCACGTCACGGTCAAAACGTGGCTCGCTCCACCGTAGGCAGTCTTTTGTGGTTGTCCGAGAAAGGTGGGCCGGGGAAGGCCAGAGGGCTGAAGGGTCGGCTGGGCGCCAGCGGGTGGCTTTCGGCTCCCGTGCCGTTCGCAGTGAAGCGAGTGAGAGCACGAGGTAGGTGGGGTGAGGGCCGCGAGCGGAGACGCGGCGAAGAAGCCAGATAGGTGGTACTGGCGTCGCGCTACTTGAGTAGCAGATGTCCCCAGGCACGATTTCAACTCACGAGGCGCCCAGAGGCTGCCTGCCCTTGGCTCCCGGGTTGTTACTTCGCAGGGCTAAGCGGTCCTACGGGAGCGTTTATGTCCGAGTTGTAGGTCATCCGCAGGTAGGCCGCACTCTGCACCATGGGCTGGCTTACCAAGTCCGAGAAGGACTGAGCACACGGCCACACCACATCGGGGGACGGGCGCGAACCGGCGTCAGAGGGAGTGATGCGCTGGCAGTGCTGGCAAACCATCACCCCAAATCGCATGACAGGTCCGTGCGGATAGGTCGCGCCGAATCGGTAGACCCGTCGCGGAGTGATCTTGCTGGCGGCGTAGAGGCGGCGGTAGATCTCGCGCCCGGCATGGTGCACAGTTTTCGCGCCGGTCATCCCACTTCGTCCGGCCATATGCAGGATCAAGCCAGATGACGCGCCCAGTTCCGGGTAGGAGCCGTCTTGTGGGTTGCGGGCTGCATTCACTCCCAGCAGTACGCCAATCTCTTGGGCACGTGCCCGCATGAGACTGGCGATTTCGCTTGTCTCCTTGCTCTCTACCGAGGGGGAGTCGGGGCTGAAGTAAGACAGGGCATCGAGACCTACGTTGCACACGGAGGACAGAATGCTAGTCACATCGGTGAGTCCTGAATCCCAGTCCTTGTCGAGGGTGTTCAGATAAGGGGCAACCATGGTGATTCCTGCGGCCAGGAGACGTGAGCGCCATTCGGGGTGGATCGGGGACACCGACTGGCGGACTGCGGACTGAGCCTGCTGAAGAGCAGTGAATTGGCGCGGAATGCGGGAGTGATTCCACAAGCGGAAATACAGTTCATCCTCGAAGTCCAGGATGAGTCGCGCATTGAGCGTGACCGCGACTTGGGTCGCTAGGGCGTCGAAATTCCAGGAGGTTGTCATCGTGTGCGCGTCGGCGAAATCACGCAATGGCTCAGTGGCCGGGTCGTAATGGTCGGCCATAGGGGTGAAGGGCTGAGTCATACTATTAATATAGCACCCTTCTTGGCAACCCAAAGCACTCCGAGGTCGAATGCAGAAGGCAGGAGATGACGCCGATGAAAGTTGCGGGGCGGGGGTTGTAATCATCCTGGCGCTCTGTCGCCAAGTTGTAGACGAAAGAGAGCACTGCTGCAATGGCCAAGATGGCCAGAAACCAGAGCACCGGGGCGCTATGGAAGCCCCGGAGGGGGTCGGTGTCGCCATGCAAAACAGGTTCCATGAGTGTTCTCCTTGGGGTGAGTCGGTATCTCTATAATCAGCATACACTATTTGCCCCAGGGGGTCGAATCGACATGGGTCGACTTGCGTGCGCTCCCTCCACGGTAAAGAGAAAGAGGTGGGTGGGTGAGGCGCTAGACACCCCGCTCGCTGCCAGCGTCACGCGGATAAGCGAACGCGGCCCTGGCTCTCCTTGAGCCAGGGCTGTGCTTGTACTGACAGCGCTCAGAAGGCCTGGTCAGCCAGAAGGCGGCGAGCCGTGCTGTGCTCATTCTCACCCACCCGGGCCAGACCCGGGTCGCTCTGCACCAGGGCCTCGGCTTCGGCCACGACCTCGGCGGAGTAAGTCCGCGAGGTGTTGACGCCGCAGCACGACCACTGGGTGTTGCCAGTGACATGGTAGGAGTCGTCCATACCGTCGAAGCGGCTCGACTCATAGGTACGGGCGATCTCCCGGACGCTCTCGTCAGTGGGACCGTCTTCCCAGGCGACCCGCAGCCAGCCATAGCCGGTGCCGGTAGACATGCGCACAGAGAAGTTGGTGCCAGGGAACTCGGCGCGCAGGTGCTTGCGCAGGGCGGCAGCGGTTTCCTTGACAGTGGCGGTGGTCATGGGGTTCTCCTCAAATTGTCATGCTGGTCGGTCTCTCAAAATCAAGCATACACACCTTCTGGAGTGAATGCAACCTCATCGGAGGAAGAAGTTCAGGCGATGAGGTGAGCACCCTTGAGTGAGGGGCAGACAGACAGGGATGTACTGCGGGGGTTGGCGGGCCCGCAGAGTCCCCCACCCACCCTCTACCTTCGTTCTACGCTAAGGCCTCAGGCCATGGGTGAGGATGGCGCCACAGGTGGCGGGCTAGAGGTGGGTATGGGACGACGCGGACCAGGGGGCTCAGGTTGCATGGGTGTCGCGGATGGCTGGGTTGGGTCTCCCCGGGGCAGCACCAGGCTTTGGAGATAGCGATGAGCGGGATGGGGGACAGGCACGAACCTTCAGGCCAGTGAGTAGACGTAGACCCACGTCGGCCAGCCAGGACCTCCCCCAACACTCGCGCTCTGGCGGGTCAGCAGGCCACGACGATGCAGGGAGGCCAGATCGCGACTGAGCGTGAGGCACTGGGGAGCGCCGATGAGTCGCTCCGCCGTTGCCGCTCCTGTTGCTTGGACATAGGCGTCCACGAAGGGGGCGTCAAGCACATCGGTCAGGTTGTGGCGGGCGAGATAGTCCAGGATGAACTGCTCACGCTGGGCGGGCGCCATGACGGCAGAGCGAGCGGTCATGGCGCCAACTCTCGACGCACGGCAGCGATGACCTTGGAGCCGGTCGGGCCGCTGGCCTTGATGATGCGACCACGGTCCCCGACGTGACTTATCACCAGCGGGGTCGGGCTGTCGATTCCGGACACGCTCCAGACCTTCTTGGTCTGCTCGTCCTGAACATCCCAGACGGGGCGGTCGCTATGGTCGACCTGCATGACGGTGAGGTGCTGCATGATGATTGGGGTTCCTGTTCTGGTCGGTGAGTGACGGTCAGGCGGTAGCACCGCAGGTGCAGGCCATCCGCTCTGCCTCACGGCTGTGCTCGGGCACCACGTTGCGGTAGGCGCGGTCGTAGAGGCCCGGGGCGTAGCAGTTCTCGCTGTGCCCATCGCGCATGTGGCGCTTCACCGACTCCGCGTAACAAGCGGCGACCATGCAGTCTTCGGCATCACTGGACGGGCGGCGAGCCATGAGGACGGCACTGCGAATAGCGAGAGAGGTGCTATTCAGGTAGTCGCGGTCGCTCATGGATGGCAACTCGCTCAGGAACTTCTCCACGCGGGGCTTCTGGTCGTCGCTGACGAAATCGAATCTGCTGGTGACGTAGTTACCCCAGTAAGCGGTGTCGATGCTCATGATGTGAGTGCTCCTTAGTGTGAGTGTGTCTCTCTGAATTCAGGATACACCAGGTTTCATCATGGGCAACTCTCGGAACGCCAAGAACCTCCCGGCGCTATTGCAGTAGCACAGAACGTAACGGGTGTTACAGGGGGACGGGCATGGAAGGGTCTGGTTGGTAACCCCACTTGCGTGGGATGAATCGTAGCCAAGGCTTTGACTTGCACTCTGTCCCGGCATGCCCTATGATGGTAGTAGAGAGACCGACCAACACCATCAACCCAAGGAGAACACCATGGCACTGCCGAACCTGAGCCTCTACAACCTGAACCGCACCCTCTTCTTCTTCACCGCGAAGTCGACCCAGGAGGACCTGGTGATGGACTAGGACTACCAGCGCGGGTTGGTGTGGGGTGAGGAGCGCAAGCAGAACCTCATCCGCTCGATCCTCATGGGTCTACCCATCGGGACCATCGTCATGAACCGTCGTTTCGACGCGGACTTCGAGACCGAGGGCCCCGGCTACGCGATCATCGACGGCAAGCAGCGAGTGTCCACCATCGTCGGCTTCGCCAATGACGAGTTCGCCGTCCCCGCCGAGTGGTTTCCTGGGGAGCGTGTGGTCGAGTCCAAGGATGGGATGGTCACCTTCTCCGGTCTGAGTCCGGCTGGCCGTCGTTTCTTCCAGAACGGTAACATCTCGTGCAGCGAGACCAGGGTGCCGACCGTGGAGGCGGAGCGGGAGATCTTCGACCTCATCAACTTCGGCGGCGTTCCGCAGGGTGAGTCGGACTGACTCGCCGCGACCGAAGGCCCTGAGCAGTAATGCTCGGGGCCTTCGGTCTATGGGAGGACGCCCCCTGAAGAGACAGTCCCATACCCACCCCTCTACCTTTCACTCGACAGAACTCACCCGCGCTCGTGTTGTTCAGTTGCGCACCATTCGGTTCGTCTGCTTCTCCTGTTAGAGAGACCGACATCCGTCGATTGAGACCCAAGGAGAGCACCATGACCCTTCAGACCGCCGCCCCCATCACTTCCCTCAGCCTCAACACCTCGAACCGCCCCGCCTGGGAGGTTGCTCGACTGGCGCAGGACGGACATATCGACTTGAACTCGCCCTACCAGCGCGGCAGCGTGTGGACGACCGAGCAGCGCATGGAACTCGTCCGCTCGTGGCTGGCTGGGGTTCCTGTACCCGCTGTGACGCTCAATGACCGCAGCGCGGCAGCCCGGACTGCGCGGCAAGAACACGACGGCCCGGCATACGCCGCCGTGGACGGCAAGCAGCGCATCGAGACCGCAGTGGCGTGGTTTGGCGACGACCTGCGTGTGCCCGCTTCATGGTTTTCCGCGGAGGACGTGCTGGACGCCGAGGATACCTCGGATGGTCCCTACGTCCGCTTCTCGGGCTTGAGCACTGCGGCGCAGCGAGGCTTCCGGTTCTCTGCCTCCTTACCGGTGATCGAAACCCGCTTGCTGGGCGAGCAGGCCGAGGCTGAGGTCTATGTATTGCTGGAACGGAGCGGCAGCCCGCAGACCACGCAGGACGTGAGGCGCGCCGAGGCTGTCGCTGGCGTCTGACTCCGCACAACTAAGCCCCCCTTACCTTGTAAAAAGGGGGGCTTAGTTGTGCGCTCATCCAGGCTGTTGGCTTGCGAATGGGGGACGTAGAAAAGGTCTGCCTAGGGCTCAGGAGTGAAGCAAACCGCGACCATGCGCCCGGACTCAGACCCCGAGCCGGGCGCATGGTGATGATCAGCGGTAGACGCCCTCGAAGAGACGGCAGTCGAAGCCGTCCATGCTCAGGACGAAAGCGAAGGGCCGGTCGACCTCCAGCAGGATGCTGGGAGCCTGGGATGCCATTGCCGCAGAACGGAGCACGCTGAATCCCGTCACCGCCGCGGCCTTGACGCCCTGCTTGCTCACCGTGATGGTCGCCGCCTGGGTCGCCTTGACTTGCATACTTGAAGGGTCCAACCCAGGCGCACCCTCGGATACGAATCGCTCGATGCCCCAGCGTGCCGAGTCCTCCGCCAGGTTGGTCGTGGTGGAGAGGGTGAATGTCGGCATCGCCACGGTGTTGTCGCCGGGTCGCTTGGCCCGCGACTCTGACGCCATCGGACACTCCAGCGTCAGCGGGACGAGATCCGTGGGCATGTCGGTCAGCAGCGCCTCCGGCTCGTGATCGAGCGAGAAGGCGAGCGTGAAGGCGCCACCGTGGGTGAGCGGCAGGCTGACGACCACCGTGCGACCGTCTGCCGTCATCTGGGTCGCTTCTGTTGGGCAAGCCAGGGCCATCCCTTCCACCTGCGAATCGCCCCAGCGAACCCACCGGGACTTGCCGGGGCCATTCAGCCACTCCATCTGCCCCACCAGTGCCGCGAGAACCGCGGTGGAGGTCTCAGGGTCGACGCCTACGGGGGACTTGGTGATTTCGCCCCGGGTGCGCTCGGTCACCCATTCATCCAAAGCCTTCTGGGCCTCCGCGTCATTCGTGGGCATCGCGGACAGAAGGTCACCCAGCATCTCTCGGGCTCGGTCAGGGACATGAGATCGAGACCAGACGCCGAGGGATACCTCCATGACGGGGTTTGCCCGCAGTTGGTCACTCAGTTCCACGGCGTTTTCGTGCAGCGCAGAGGCCGTCATGCCCCACGCCTGCTCGATTTCGGCTCGCGCCACGGGGGAGACGAAGGGTGCGATGACACCCACTCCCAGTTGCACGCAGAGAGGGGAAAGCACGTATCCAGTCAAGTTATTCATGGTCATTAGTTATAGCAGGGTACGAGAGACCGCACAAGGACCCCACCCACCTCCACCCCTCTCCCTGGGAACCCTCCAAGAACATCAAGCCCCCGGCTCCTGTGAGAGGAACCGGGGGCTTGGGGCCAGAGCGGGGAGGGCAGCAAGGAGAGGTTAGAGAGACCGGCCCTGCCCTGCTACCCGCCCTGGGGTCGAGGAGCGCCGCTGTCAGGCGCTGTCGTATCTGATCTGACCGAGAGCAATCGTCTGGCCTTCGGCGTCGGTCACGGTGATGCGCTCGATCTCTTCCTGTTCCGGGCCGAACTCGGACAGGCGCACCGTGCTGGCGCCCGAGATAGCGCGGCATACGTCGACTTGGATTCGGGCCGCGCTTAGGCCGTCCAGTTCCACCGATATTGGGATGGAGAGCGCCTCTCCAGTGCGAACGTCGATCAGTTCGGCACGCACGTTCAGGGGGTCGGCCAGGTGCTTATGCAGATGGTCGAGCGGGATCATGTCGGGGACTTCTTTCGAGTGAATCGAGCGAGGGACGGGCGGGGTGGCTCAGCAGGAGTAGACCAGACCGCCGCGGGTCGCTCGGGTCGAGGTCAGGGCGTAGATGTCATTCTTCTGGTCCTCGCGCAGTTCGGTGCGAACGCCGTCCAGGTAGACCGTCATGAGCCTCCAGGAACCGTCCCGCTTGGGTTCGGCCACGACCGCGACACCCTCGCCGCAGAACCGCAGTTGGCCGCGAGCGATGAACTCGGGACGGCTCATCACGCGGGTGACCTTCTCGGGGTTACGCAGCGCGCCGATGACCTGCTTGCCAGAGATGCCCTTGGTAGCCATCTGCTCCTTGATGTGATCGGTGATGACCACGCGGTCGGAGTCGGTGAGGCCCTTCTGGCTGGGCTTCGGGAGGCGGTTGGCTTCGCGGTACATGGTGTCTCCTTGGATCGTGCTGGTCGGTCTCTCTGGTATCAGAGTAGCACATGAAACCGGCTACGCAAGTACCTGCGCCAAGAAATTTCTCCGCAGTTCACAGCGGACGCGAGTCGTGGTCTATGGGGCCGGTTGGCAGTACGTGGCCCGTCCCGCTGACGCTGGCCGTCCTCCTGCTTCCGTTGCTGTATCTGGCAAAGCCGAAGGCTCTGGGCACTTACTCGGGGCCTTCGGCTTGTCGTTTCGATCCGAGCGAGAAAGGGCGTGAGGTGGGTGGGATAGGCAGAAGAGGCGGTGGTTCGGGGCCGAGGGTCGCCCGCGACGGAGCCAGAGGGCCGGAACTTGGCACTGAAGCCTCTGCGGCGTTCCTAGGGCGCCAACTCTGAAGCGATGCAGGTGCCCATAGGGGACGGGCATGAGAAAACCGGAAGGTGATGAGCAACTGCGTCGCGATTTTCCAGATTGGGTGATATACTCATATCATGGAAACCTGCATCCAGGACAAGAAGGTCCCCCCGCTGCGCTTGTGGCCAACCCTCTTCGACTACCTGCCCCCCCTGTTTGCCATAGGCACCCTGCTCCAGGTGGTCGCGAAGGGGTACATGCCGGGGGTGATCTCTCCCTGGCAGGCGGTCGGCGCAGGGGCTCTAGCCCTGTTGAGCCTATATGCGGGGGCCGTCAGCGTGGCACTGACAGCCCTTCTCAACTCCACCTCCGCGTATGCCGACGCCTTATCGTTTGTGCGCCGGATTCGCCATCTGTTGCTATCCACCGCTGCCACCCAGGTTGCGCTGGTTGCAGCGGCTCTTCTTGTCCCTCATTCACCCTGGGCCCAGGGTATGCGAGTGATCCTCGGGATCGTTGGGATTGTGTCCACAAGAAGTCTGTATCTCCAGTGCAAAAACACCCTGAAGGGCTGACCTCATGAGCACTCACGCCCAGAACAAGAAGTCCTTCGATGTGGCGCCATGGCCACCCGTTCTCGATCTTCTGCTACCACTCCTGTCTCTGCCCACCTTGGGCTTCGCGCTTGCAACAAGTTCCGCGCCGAGGACGCTCACTTGGCTCCAGGGGATCGCAGTAGTCCTCTCGGGGATCGTTTTTCTGATGTGTGCTGCGGCTGGGCTCACGCTGACCCGCATCATGGGCTTCAGTTTTCTGCGTGCCGACACAGAGAGGTATCGGTACACCCATAGGCTGCGCCACCTGATGTTTTCGGTGGCGGCGGCCCACTTCGGACTCTGCCTGCTCATCCGTGTTCAGCCGGGCCCAGACATAGCGAGGAAGTGAGTACATGCAGAGCGTGAAGAGACGCTACGTCTCGGTCCCTTGGCATCCCTTCATCGACTACCTGTTCCCGATCCTTTTCTTCATGGACCTGTGCATCGCCTTGGACTGGGATTCGCCGGGACCGCACTCCATCCTCCAGCGCCTCGCCGCACTCACTATGAGCCTGGCCTTCGCAGCGGCGACAATCAGCAGGATCGTCCTAACCCAACTGCTCAACACATCTGCTCCCAATCCCGACCCCAAGGTGGATGCTTTCGTGCGTCGGTGGCATCGCTTCACCTTGCCGCTGGCAATCGGATTCCTCTTCGAGGCACTTGCTTTTGGACTCGACGCCCACCCCAGCCTGCTCAACAACTGCACCCGACTGATTGTTGGCGTGGTCTACACGGTGGGCGTGGCGCACACCTTGCTCTATTGCGTCGAGGGTTCCATTGAGTGAGCGCAGGGACCAGGACGCCCGCTGCGACTCTCCATGTCGCAGCGGGCGTTCTTGTGTCCTCGTAGTACCGAGGTTCTGAGTGAAGCGCCTTGGGCCCACTCAGCGCACAGCAGCCTGTTGTGGACCGCTGGCCTGGCTAAGCCAGGCCTGAAGGCGCGTCGACCGTATCCAAGGTGTCACGGGCGAGTGCAGCGAGAGTCCGCGAGGGGCTTTTCCAGGCTCCCGCATAGCAGGGACGTCACGGTCGCACGGTGCGTCGCACCGAGGGGGACAAGCATGAGCCTGAGCCGGAGAACCCAACAGCCTTCTGCGCGGCAGGCGCCGGACGCTCACCGAAGAGCACCACATCGGGACGGACCTTCCGTCCGCCAGAGGGGGCCAGGGGAGGCTCGTAGGAGTCGCCGCGCTCAGGGGTGGGAAAGGTGCGGCGCTTGCGCATGTCGATGCTCGTCATCAGCGTGCCGTGGAACTCGATCACCTCGGCCCCTGCGCGCTGGTGGAGCCCGTCGATGTTCTGGGTCACCAACAACATTTCCCCGCCAGTCTCGCGTAGGCGCCGTTGCCAGGCCGTGAGAGCGTAGTGGGCCACGGTGGGCTCGGCTGCCCGGGCGGCGTCGATCAGTTCCCACCAGTGGCGCCAGAGAGGTTCCAAGTAGGAGCCATAGCGAGTCTTGTGGCTCATCCGCTCCAAGTCAGCCTGAACCCATTCGGTGGACTTGGGATCACGGTAGGTGGGCAGCCCAGCAGGAGCGCTGATCCCGGCGCCGGTCACCACCAGCACCCGTCGCGCATCGGCCACGGAATCCCAGAAGTCTTGCACTGTGGCCACCTTTCGTGCGGCATGGAGGTTTGTTTCTTGGTTATTGCCATAGCAGATTGCCTCGGCCAAGATTGAGGGGACTTGAGTAGAGAGGGATATGAGAAATCGAGCGCCTGGAAGGCTCCTGGCTCGGAGGGCGGCTGGAACGTCGGGCTGGGTGGGGTTGCGTGCGGTGCGCTGCGGGTTAGCGGTTGGCCGCGCGGATCGCGGCCAAGACTTTGCGGCCCAGAGGGCTGGCGGGGTGAATCGGCCAGCCCGAGCGGGTCGTGATCTGGGGCCGCAGGACGGCACGGGTAACGGTCCACCAATTGCCGGTGCCGACCTCCTGCACCCTCCATAGGATGCCGTTATCGGTGACCTTGCGGGCCTTCAGTGCAAGTGCCTGGGCCATGTGCATCTCCTTGATAGTAGTCGGTCTCTCGTATGCGAGAATACCTCAGATCAGGGCGGAGTGGAGAGATGCGGGGTCGCGTGCCTGATGAGGGGACGGCCATGAATCGGTCAGGGTGAGAATGCACAAGGTCTCGGGAGCAGCGGGCAGGAGGTGGAAGGCTGGTCCCTCCGGTCGGAGCGGATACGGCAGACCTACGCAGTCAGATGACCGTGAGTTCACGCTGCCGCTGGCTCCAGGCGGAACCATATGGCGACTGAGCGAGGCGAGCCGCGATGGCGTCAGCCGCACTCGTGGCCATCTTGTCGGCCACAGCGTCATCCTCCTCGGCCATCGTTAGTAGGACGCAGAAGGTGCCAGCGCGGACTTCGGTGATGTTCATGCGCTGAATGCCCAGGTCTGGAGGGAAGAAAGGGCGAGCCGCCTCGAATAGGTCCCGGAGATGGCGGGCGGAAGACTGCGTGGTGTCCTGAGCTCGGAAGAAGCATGCGGAACTGGACCGTCATCTGCGGGAGACCCTTCCAGGATGAGTGCGGAACAGAGACGACTCAGGCGCACCCGCAGCCCGGGGGGGGGTGAAGGTGCGCCTGGGGGACGACCGTGAGTCGGTCAGAAATCCCGAGCGAGAGGCTTGGACCCCAGCGGGGCGACATATCGCGCGCCTTCGTAGTCCTCGATGGCGTGCGCAATCTCCTGGTAGTGCCGCTCCGGCAGGAGCCGGACGACCACGGCACCGCTGTCCATCGTGGCGATATAGAGGCCACGCTCCTGCGGGTCCACGAGGTTCGCCTTGAGCAGTTCCCTCCAGACGGGGAAGTTGTCGCGGATCACGGCCTCGACGCCCAGCAAGGACCGACCGACCGTCTCGGTGCCTTCGTGCTCTCGCAACTGGTTGCACAGGTCCACACGAGAGGTGGCCACACCGAAGAGCATGACCTGCGCCAGGTTCTGCGGGCTGTGGACGAGTCGGGCGAGGGGCAGGGAGTCATACGAACTGTGCAGGTAGGTCTTCAGGGTGGCCATGGCCAAGTCTCCTTTTGGATTGGGTTGGGGCGTCAAAGATGGGACGGACACGTATCGGTCGCTGACTGCGGGCTTTACAGGCCCAGCCAAGCGCGATCACGGTCAGCCTGGTCATAGAGTTGGTGAAGGAAATCCTTCACCTCGTCCTCGTCCTCCGCACTGGCCAAGCCGTCCACGATGGAAACCAGGTGCATATCGCTGTTCTCGGCGTGCCGAAACCATCCGGATAGCCGAACCCGCTCGACCACGGCATCCCGCTTCTTTTCCAAGGCCGCGTCCTTGTCGTAGAAGATGTCGCTGATCGGCACGCGGTACTTCCAGCCGCGGGTGCGAGTGGTGCTGGGCTCGGGAATCGACATGGATCTCTCCTGGGTTTTGAGTTGGTCTCTCTAATATAGAGTCTAGCACCAGTTCCGAGGCGACGCAACTCCCAACAGAATGCCCGGGCGCATGCGAGGGACATGAGGTTTGACAAAGCGAGACCCAGGCACTCGGTTGTCAGCGCCCGGGTCTTGTTGAGGATCAGTGGGTCTAGCCCTGGACCTCGATCCGGTCGAGCGTGAATCCCAGCGCCCCCTCCACCAGCGCGATCACTTCGTCCTGGATGTCCAGATTCTCACCTGTCTTCGGGTCGAAGCCCGTGACGACGAGGTTGCCCGCGATGTAGTCGTCCGGAGAAAGAAGAAGGCCCACCGCGTCCATGGCCTTCGTGTTGGCGTTGCGAGGAAGGGGGTCGTACTTTCCCTCCTCATTGCAGTAGAGGGAGACGTCAGATCGCGTGGTGGCGACCGCCTCGATGTACCCCTCGACTTCGGTCTGGAGCGACCTCAGCAGGCTGTCGATGTCGTCCGTTTTGGCGACCTTGACGCAAGGCTTCCCGTCAGCCGGAATGACCAGCATCTTCATGACGCGCTCTCTTTCGGTAGTTGCTATCTCCGACTTAAGCATAGCACATGATGAGCGGAATCAGAGGGGGTACGAGCCGACATACCCACCCCCTGCTCGTCTCCCTCCGTGTCTCCCTTGTGCTTCACGCGCCTTCTGCTGGGCGGGCTCCTAACGCTCGCACTGAAGGACTGGCTGGATCGCGTACACGCTAAGAGGGCGAGCCGAAGGCTATTCCGGTCGAGAAGGCGGCAGACGATGGCAAGGACGCCCTGGCCAAACTCCAGTACCTGCTCGCCCAGTTCGATGAGGCGGATATCGAGGCTCTGGCACAAGGCTTGCGAGAGAAGTTAAAGCCGCAGCCAGTCTTCGACTATTCGGACTGGGAGCACTAGCGCTAGATGTCAGAGCAGGTCCCGTCGAAGTCGGCTGGGCCTGTTCTGGTGTTCTGGACCGTGAATGAAGGAGTCTCGCTGGTAGGCGAGAACGCTCGCGTACAACGAAAGCCGGGCAGGGACTCAACGGTCCCTGCCCGGCTTTCCGCTTGCGCGTGGCTCAGTCCTGAGCGCAGAACTCCACCTTGCCCTGCTCGGTGATCACGATGACGCCGTTCTCGATGACCTCCAGCGCGACCTTTACGTCCTCGTCGTCCTCGGTGAGGACGAAGGCGGCAAACAGGCCCGGGACGAGCCGCTTGGAGACCTCTCGCAGTTCGCCTTCGAAGATCGGCATGTTGTTCGCGTTCTCCGGGTCGAGGACGCTGACCTGGGTGGTCTCGGTGATGGTGGGCTGGACAGCCATGGTGTTCTCCTTGAGTTGGTGTAGCGGTTGGTCTCTCTGCATCGAGCATAGCACGACTCTGGGGTGCCATGCAAGCCAGTTGAGCAAGAACCCTAGGATTCCAACTCGGCGTCCCGCCCCTCATCCTCGCTCCCGAGGCGACCCCCATTAGACGACGAGCGATACCCTGGAAGGACTCGCGCTCGCGGCTCAGGGGGAGAAGCCGTCCACTCTCAACCTGCCAGCGCCGATGAAATTTCTGCCGATAGTGGACCTTCGCGCCGTCCAGGCTATGCGCTGTCGTCTGACCGGCTGCGATCACCAGTGACAGAGGGGACATGAGAAAAGCCCGCCTCGCCCATAGGGTGCGAGGCGGGCTTTCTCGGTCTCAGATCGACCTGTTGCAGTCGGAGATGTGGAGCGCCGCCCTTACTCGGTCGAGCGGTCAGTGGGGAGGCCGTCCTGCTGCTTCTTGAGGTGTAGACCCTCCCAGTCGCAAGAGAGGCCATCCGGGACCCTCGTCCATACACAGAGTACCGTGTTGCCATCCGGCAGTTTCTGCTCGAAGACATGGCTGTATCGCGCGTTCCTGGCATCCATCTTGCGTGGGCTATCCAGGACCATGGGGGTAGTGGTCGGAGACGGGGCGGTATCTGCTGCGCAAGAGGTTAGGCCAAAAGCCACCGCCGTCGCAGCGATGGTGTACCTCAAGTTCTTCTATCGCAAGACTGTCTCTTTATATGTGAGGATAGCCGCACGGTGCTCCGATAGCAACTGAATCAGGCTGCGGGCCAGGTTGCACTGGACTCTCTGTCTATGTATAGTAGCACCAGAGAGACCAACTACAAGGAGGAAAGCATGTCCACGGCAACACTCGCCCCACCCCGCTCCGAAACTTACCGCCGAGCAGCCTTGGCCAAGCGCCTGAGCGAAGTTCTCGCGTGGCACATGGACGACGCCCGTGTTGCGGAGGACTACGACTGGATCTCGGCGCTGCCTTTCGCCTACTTCCCCGGTGTCACGGGCAACAACCTCACCCCCGAAGTCAAGGCGTCGGTCATGGCTCTCATGGACGTGGCCGACAAGCGCTACAGGGTCAACCAGAAGGACGCACCAGGACGCGAGAAGGTCGCCTACTTCGTCGCTCGCAAGGCCATGCTGATCGTCCTGGCCTTCAAGGCAGCCAACTTGCCGGATGGCGTCGAGCCGACCGATGAGCAGTGGGAACTCGCCAACCAGATTTCCGCCAAGATGGCCGGAGTCCGGCCCACCAACCTGTCCCCGACGATCCGCGAGGCGGTCGCCGCGCTGCGCGAGACGCCCTCGGTCGAATAGCGCCCCAAGCCGCCAAGGTCGAGCAGGGCCGGTCTCTCTAACCTCTCCTTGTGTCGCTCCCTTGGCTAGAAGGCCCCGCCTCTTCGAAGGCGGGGCCTTCGCATGTCCGCCGCGGCGACTTGATATCCAAAAGCAAGATCACTGCGACTTCTCCCCCACCCCTGACTCTCTCTCACTCGCGGTTACCGTCTCGTCCGCCCTCCTCACCATCCCCAACCCGGACGACCCGGACGGCATGCCGATCTACGACGGCGAACTGAGTGGGGCCTCCCAGCGCCTCGTGCCGGGTGAGTACGACGCCTTCATTATCACGCCCGAGGGCGACGATGTGCACGGCACCGCAATCATCAAACTGGGCGGGACGGCGTTCATTCCGACGATCTGACCGGGGCCCCACAAAGGAGCCGAGCCGAGACTCACTGTCTCGGCTCGGCTCCTTTGTGTGCTCAGTCCTCCCATCTACGAGCCGCGCACCGCTGGCGGATATAGGGACGTAGAAAATCTCGGGTGAGGATTGGAATCCGACCCAGGAACTCGTGCGGATCGCTGGGGATCGAAGGGAGGTTCATGCTCGCCAAGGTCGGAAGATCGAGTCCATAGGCATGCCGCAGCGCTGGCCCCAGGAAGCCGAGTTCTGGCAGCAGCCAGGGCTGCGCCGAGTCGGAGTCGAAGTGCAGAGTGATCTTCTCGCGGCCATCGCTGATCGACCGGGTGAGACTTCCGGTCAAACTCCCCGAGTCAAGGAGGACCCACCAGAGCCATGCAGGCTCCCAGCCTGCGACCTGGCGCCGGTCAAGGACGGACAGATCAGGCTTCCAGATTCGCTCCCAGAGTGGAGGCTGCGGCAAGGCGGGGCCCCATCGCAATTTGGTGCTCATTTGACCTCCGATGCCGGACACTTCGGAGCACTCGAAAGGCAGGTATGGCAGACCCATCCCCTTCGCCGTCGCCAGGCGATGTAGTCCATCAGTGGTGACCCAATACAGAGGACCGAGCCGAGTTTCCAGGCGCACTCCTTTCACCGGATGCGAAGCGAGAGTGTCCACGTTCTCCAGAAAGCGATCTGCAAGCCAAAAGCAGGCATTAGGGCGATAGGAGAACTTGCCCCAAGAGTGCCCCTCGGCATCTCCCAGAATCGTGCGGGTGCTCACCCAGAGACGCGGGTTGTCATTTCGGAGAGAAGTCATCCCTGGGTGCTCATAGAGAGACGGGCCATACGTGATGGGGGTGTTCTGGTCCATCTTCGCCCAGGAGGCATCAAGACGTTCTCGGATGGCGTCTGCGCGCGCCAGAACGTCGTGAGGTAGTTGCGCAGCCCAAGCGGCAATGTGTTGACGATTGACAGCCATCGCCTCTTCCTGAGTAATAGAAGGACTCGGATAGCGGATAAAAGTCATGGACTTGTTCCTTTCGATTGAGGGTATTTACCTGTATTAATTATCTCATAGTGAGGCTCATTATGCAAACAGCACATGAGTTAGATTCGGAAAGTAAAATGTAACACACGTTATGGGTAACATGCGTTATAAAGAAATGATGAAATGAATGCTGCTGGTTTAAACAGGTATCCGTGAAGTGGTCAAGAAGGTGAGTGCAGGACGGACAAAGAAGAGGCAGCGCGACCTCGCGGCCTGGCAGCCCAGGAGGTGCTCTCTCTAGGACTGCCTCGAAGACGAGAGCGCAGACCGACTGGACATCTACCCATCCAGAGTGTATCGTTGTTCCTGAGAGATCGACCAACATAACCTAGAAGGAACCCATGAGCACCAACTTCTACCTTCCCACGAACACCGAAGGGGATGCCACCGAGGGCTTGCACATCGGCAAGGATTCAGCAGGCTGGACCTTCGGCTTCCGCGCACACCGTGACCTGGGACTCACGTCCCGTAAGGCTTGGGAGGCAAAAGTGGCTGAGGTCGGCGCTGTAGTCACCGAGTACGGCGTGGAAATCACGCCCGAAGAGTTCTGGGCGCGAGTCGATGAGACCCGTGTCTCCAGCCCCGATAACTACCAGCCGCGACGTCGGTGCGAAAGCAAGGCCCTGTGCCGCATCCCGCTGCATAGTTCCGACTTCTTCGCAGACGACGACGGTTGGGACTTCACCGCGAGCGAGTTCTGCTGAAACGCAAAGACGGACCCTAGGAGATACGTATCTCCTAGGGTCCGTCTTTGCGTTTAGTCACCCTTCGACGCCGCGAGCCAGACCTCATGCCTCACCCACCCCAAGCCCGCCTCCGCAGACAGATCGCTTGACAGTCCGCCCTCCTGGTTTGCATCGCTATTTCTTTGTGTGCTACTCTCTTAATAGAGAGACCGACAGACAACTAAGGAGTCGTCATGTACTACACCCGTGCAGCCGAGCACAGCGATAGTGATCTCGCCCTTCGCCCCGGCCTAATGCTGACCTTCCCGCCTGACGCGACCGCTCGATACTGTGGCAGCAACCCAGGCCGCGAGAGCGTCGGCCTGCCGGGTCACTGCGAGCCGTGCGCCCAGCATGGCCACGTGATCGCCCACCCGGACTATGGCTGTGGCGACGTCGGCTGCGTGCGCGATCACGATGAGCCATCTGAGCCGCACCTGGCCACTCCGGCCTACTCCCGCCCCTACATCTGGGTCTCTGCGGCCAATCAGATCGCTCAGGTCTTTCAGTCCGCTCTGGAAGATGTTCGAGACGCCACGGACGCGGATTGGGCCGAGGTTCAGGAAACGGCCAAGAGTCCTCGCCCTGTCGTCGTGCTGCGTGACAACGGAGAGATCCGAGCCGCCGCGACCGCGATCCTGGACGTCTATCACGGGCGCCTTGGTGGGTCGATGGGCGAGCGCGCTCGTGGCAACGTCAAGACCTTCTATAGCATGACCCTCAAGGCTGCTGTCATGTTGCAAGTTCTGCGCGGCATGGGAGTGAAGGACAACATGGAGCCCACAGGCGCTCAGTGGAACATGGCCAGCATCGTCGCCAACATGCTGATCGACCGAGTGGACGAGCAGCCCATCTCGCAGTCCGTCCAGGACGCGGTGATGGCTATCCGGGACAATATCGCCTTGTCCTGAGTGAATAGACCACCAGGGTCGAGCGCGGGCCGGTCTCTCTAACCCTCTCCTTGCGCTGCTCCCCTGGTAGAAGCCCCCGCCCCACAAGGGCGGGGGCTTCGTCTTGCTCTAAGAGGTCCGTTCGGTTCCCCACCCACCTCATTCCTTTGTTTGCGCAGTAGCCACTCATCGCTGGCAACTGAGCCAGCGCACCGACTTGCACACTTCTCCAGTAGATGCTAGACTCTTCATCAGAGAGACCAACCACGCACTAGTCAAGGAGAGCATCATGGCCCGCAACCGCAAGTACCAGCACGCTTCCCACGCCACCACCGAGGGTTTCATCCCCACGGCAAACCCCGCCTTCGCGGCGGCGATGCACGAGAAGGGGCGCTCCAGCGCAACCTCGCGCTACAGCGCCCACGGCCTGCGTCGCCAGGGTTCCCGCGCCAGCGCAAAGGCTGCCGCCATTCGCGACTTCCGCTGATTCGCGCCAGCACCTGACCTCGGAGGATCATCCTCCGGGGTCTTCTTTTGCCTGTCTGGCGGGATAGACAGATGACAGCACCGCACCCATGCGCGCCCACAAGTCCGACGCCCGCGCCGACCTTCGCAGAGGTGCAAGGCCGGTGAAGAGGGCGTCGAGATCAAGTCCACCCGCAAGAAGGGCGGAGCCGTCGACACTCATGGTGGGCGCAAGCAGTGGATGTGCGTCTTTGTGTACAAGGTCGACTCAGAGACCGAACCCGCCAGCGCACGAGCACCGATGAGGTTCTCCGAGGTCTACCTCGGCCAAGTAGACGCCGACGACTTCCGCCGTAACGAGAGAGGTGCGCTCGGCACGAGAACGTCGACGCTCGACGCCGACGGAATCGAGAAGTTGCGCCGGAACTGGGTTTACCTAGACCGGCCCTGACCCATTGACGACTAGTTCGGCAAGCGAGGGGACCGCCGTCTCGGCAACCGCCGCATACTCAGGGTCGACCTCGACGCCAACACTCTTGTAGCCAATCGCCTCAGCCGCTGCCAGAGTCGAACCAGAGCCAGCAAAGGGGTCCAGCACGACCCCCTCACCGAGCGGCAGAATGGCGCGAACGACCTGCCGCAGGAACGCCTGAGGCTTCAAGGATGGGTGCTTAGCGAGGGACCGCTCCTTCTTGCTCGTGGGTGCCGACCAGATCACGTCACCGAACGGCAGATGATCGGAGACGCGCCGCAGTCCTCCGGTCTTCCATTGGGCAAGGTTGTTGGCGACTGTTCCATCGAGAGGCTTTCGGAAGAGCAGCCATGGCTCCCACATGCTGCGCGGCATCACGGAGACATCGGGGTAGTCCTCGTGAGCGTTCTTCGGGCGGTCACCCCCTCGCATCGTCTGGACCAACCTGACGACCTCTCCTCGCCTCTCTAGGCCCGCGAGTCCAAGCGACACTGAGATGCGGTGGGAGACAAGGGGGTTTGCGGCCATCAGAACGTGTGCCCCTGGAACTAGCACGGGTAGCAGCGTCTCGCCGAGTACGCGGAAGAACATGTCGAGTTGTTCCAGTTCGGCGGAACTGAGCGTGGTGAAGCGAGGAAGCGGGGAGCGCTGGTGGCCGTCGAACGACGGGGGGACGCGCCAGACGCCGCCCTTTCCCGAGCGCAACTTCCGCTGTTGGCTGGGGGTGTACTCCACGAGCCCGTAGGGGGGGTCCGTGACAACTCCATGCACTGAGTTCGGCTCCCGACTCGCCAGCCAGTCAAGCGAGTCGGCCACGAAGTATGAGGCATTGCCGTGCGTGAACATTGGCTCGGCGGGCGTCGGGAACGTGATGGGCATTGCTGTCATCATCGGTTCACCAAGACGTACTTGCCACGCCCCACCTTGGTAAAAGTGTCGTTGCGCAGGTTGAGGCTAGACACCACAGATGACCGGGGAACATCAGCATCCAGTGCTTTCGAGACGCGGGCGCGAATCGTCGGCACGTCGAGTGGGTCGGGATACGCCTCGCGCATGACTTGCTCCACGGCGTCTCGGACTCTCCCCGGAAGAAGTTTCGTCATTTCGGCTCCTAGTGTGACACTTCCACAACTCCGGCTCGGCATGGGTCCGTGGCGAGGTGGTCGAGCACGAGGGTGGCAAGGCCTTCAAGCCGCTCGCGCTCGTCGGCTCGTGGAGGAAGTCGGACCTTCCGCAGCGTCAGGCGGACGGCTCGATCTACTACCCGTACCACGCCAACAAGGTGATGACGGGCGAGGTCTACAGCCCCGGCGTCGCCAACCTGTGGGAGTCGGGCGAAATGACTCTCCGGCGCGGGATCACCAACCCGACCGGGATGGACGAGGTGAGCCTCACGCTCCCGGAGCCGACCGTCGAGGAGGAGGCTGAGTACGCCGCAGGGCGCGCCCTCGCCGCCGTCCGGAAGGTTGTGGACGACTACACGCTCACCTCGCAGGAGCGTCTGGCGAAGGTGCGTGACCTGCTCGGCTGAGCGGTCCACCGGACGACGGCCACCGTCCCTGGCTTGAGCAGGGACGGTGGCCGTTTCTTGTGCTCGCGCCGGGGGGCGTCTCCCGGCCCACCCACCCCTCTCCCCCTTTCCAACTTATGTCTGTCAGAATCATCTGCTAGAGTAAGCGTAGAGAGACCGACCACTAGGCAGGAGAGCACGCCATGAGCACTGCAACCGCGAACACCACCACCGTCGAAGAGCGCTTCAACCGCGCCGTCGAGACCGTCCGCTCCGAGGGCGTCGTCTTCGCCGTCAACGTGATGACCTGTTGCCGGTCGTGCACGGACTACGCCGACCTGGGTATGACCGTCCCGACCGAGGGCGGAGAGGTTGACAACCACGCCTGGGCCTTCGGAGGTCAGGGCGAATGCCTCCTCTGGGACAGCGGCCAGCCGCGCTTCAAGGAAGAGGACGACGAGACCTGCACCTGCACCGAAGACGAGTACGACGAGGACGAGGACGGCAACGAGGTGCTGGTCTACGAAGGCGAGGAGTGCCACCTCTGCCGGTACGGCGCGAGCCCCGTGCGCACCACTCCCGCGAAGCGGCTCTACGTCTACCACGGCGGCAAGGACGCACTGGTCGCGGCCAGCGCCGTGCGGGACGCCTTCGTGGCCGAAGGGTTCGTCGTGGTCTGGAATGGCAGCACCGCTGACGCGGTGCAGGTCAACCTGCTCTGAGCACCCGGATCGTCCGTCTCAATCGCAACCGCACGTTACGCATCGCCGGGCAGTCAGGAGAGCACCATGCCCCGCACCATCGAGCACATCGTGGAGACGCACCAGGTGGCAGCCGAGCGCCGCAAGGCGGGCCAGCCGGTGTGGGACTTCCGCGTGGAGATCAAGAAGTACCTGCACAACGAGAACCTCTCGTTCGGGCAGGTGCGCGACAGCGTGACTCGCGCGCTGCGCGGCTCCACCTGGTTCGCCAGCGAGGACGAGTTCAGCAGGCTCCACGAGGTCGTGGACGGCCTGTCCGACGCCGAGGACGTCGAGGAGTTCGACGGCTGGCTCGATGAGGTCTACGACCTCGCGGACGAGCAGCGCGCCTGGCTCGGCTGAGCCTCCGAACGACAAGGGGAGGTGGCGCGAACGCCACCTCCCCTTGTCGTCGTCTCCCGGCAGCCGCCGCACCCAACCTCTACCCGCACCCGGCCCCCGTGCTTGGCGCTACCGCGATACCGCAAACGTGCGTTACGGAGGGGACGGAGATTACCTCCCTTGGGCTTGTCGGTGGTTGGTGCTAGTGTAAGAGCACAGAGACCGATGGAGGAGAGAACATGAAGACCATCACCGACCGTGACGCGCAGGTCATCGAGCGCGTCCGTGGCGAACTGCTCACGGGGCAGACCTTCCGCTACGTGGACGCTTCCTGCACCAGCGCCGACCAGATGAACTACGACCCGCCGATCTCGGCCTACACCTACGGTGCGGCGCTCCAGGCGTTCGGCACCTTCGCTCGGTTGCACGGAGACTGGGGCAGTGCCGTGGTCACTGCCATGCTCCCCGGCCTGAGCACCGGGATGGGCCGGTTCCTGAACTCCGCCCGGATCGCCCGGCGCGCGGGCGAGTTCGTCGTGGCGGGCTGGCACGACTTCCAGAGCGCGACCGGCCCGGAGCCGGGTCGCCCCTCCTCGCACCAGCACCCGACGACGGAGCGCCAGGCGGTCCTGGTCAACCTGCTGCTCCAGGAGGTCCGCGTGGCCCTGGGTGAGCACAACGCGACGCTCGGCTGGGTGCTTTCGGCCCTGGTCGAGGAGCACGCCATCAACCTGAAGAGCAGCGGCTTCGCCGCGCTCGCGGCGCGGCAGGCGGCGTGAGCGACATGGGACGCACCTACGTCACCCTCTGCATCGAGGGCTCCGAGGACGAGGCCAAGGGCCTCATCGAGGCGGTTCACAAGACCGGCCAGGCGAGCGTCATCAGCCGGACCTACACCGAGGCTCCGGTTGTCGAGGAGTCGCTCTCGGTCGAGCAGGCTCGCGCACTGGCCGACGAGGACGGCTACGTGTCCGTCGTGGTCGAGGCCGATCTGATCGACATGATGGAGCAGCACAAGTACCAGGACAGCGGTGGTGACGACGAAAGCGACCACCTGCACGGGATCGCTTTCACTGGCGGCACCACCTACGCCTCTGGCTGGGAGGTGCTGGGCAACGATGGTTCTACTGCCCTGGTGCTCTACACCACGAGTCTCGAAGGTATGGCGGGCTGAGGCGAGCAGGAGGTGGGTGGGGGTCCACCCCTAACTGCATGCTATGATCAAGAAGAGCCGTGAGATAGCGAGCCTAAGGGCTTCCGCTTGCGGACGAATGACCAGGCAACAAACCCCCGTGAGATCTTTCCCACGGGGGTTTGTTGCCGTGCGTGCCCGGGTTAGGCTTCGGCGCCAGCCGCCTCCAGTCGAGGCATCTTGACCTCCAGGAGGTCCTTGAGGGTGCGCCGCAGGGAGTCCGTGGTCCAATTCATCAGGCCCACCTTCTCCTGCTCATCGGCGCAGTCAATGATCTGCCCAAGAGTCATGCCGGAGATGTTTTTCTCCAGGACGCCAGCAGCGATGAGCAGGTTGGCGAGCACCTCCTGGTGCACTCGAACCTCGGTGTCCACCCGACCCTGCTCGCGCGGCCACAGGTCCATGGCGTCCTTGCCGAAGTCCTCGATGAACTTCTCCAGCGCTTGGGCCATGATCTGACTCTGCATAGCCTCCACGAGCAAGGCAACCGAGGGGTATGCCCGCTCCTGTCGCTCCCGCTTCGCCTGCTTTCGTGCCTTTTTAGCAGCCTTGCGGGCTGCCTTCAAAGCCTCGTAGCGATCCAGCATGTTTTCGTCGGCCCACGCCAACCGTGGCCGAGTGTTGCTGTACTGCCGAGCGTTATCGGGCCACCACGGCGTGTGCTCCCATCGGACTTGATTGTCCTTGTTGAAGAAGTAGTCGTATTCGCTGGAGATGTGCATGCTCCAGGAATGAGCCTTAGTCGTGATCCCCTTCGAGTTCTTGGAGACGCTGGCGATCTTGACCTTGATTTCCTCAGGAGCGCTGGTGTACCAGTTCGGCCTCGGCGGTGGCTCTTCCTGATTGGCGCTCTCAGGAGTACCGTCCACCCAGTAGAAGAGGCCGAACTCACGGTGGGTGGGAGTCCTGGAGTCGAAGTACTCCACCACGCACATCGGCAAGCCGGGAGCCTGATCGAGCAGACTCCCGATGACCTCCTGGCGCTCGCTCTCGGTGAGATAGTGTCGGGGATTCGCGCCGAACTTCCAAGTGTCCCACTCCGGAGCACTCCAGGCGACATGCAGGGCGGAGACGCTGCGCTGAGCCACGATCTGCTCTCGCTTGGTCTGCCCCAGCGTGCCGTAGCGCCGGATCGGAGTCACGTCGAGGTAGACGCCCTTGTCGTGCGCAGGCTGAGATGCCGCGTAGACAAACCACTTGCCCTGGTTGTTGCGCGCCACGGCCACGGCGTTGGGGACACGGCGCCCGGCAGCGACCATGGCTGCCGTCTTGTCGTCGCCCTGGTGCTCGATGCTCTTGCGGTATGCCGCGACGATTTCCCGGGCAGCCTTGGCCTCGTGCTGCGGTTCCCCATTCAAGGAGCGGGCATAGGTGTTGGTCACCTTCCAGTCGTGGACCAGGCCGTCGAGCACAGTGGACACCTTTGTCTCGTCGGCACCCTCGGCCAACAGAAGGCTCTTCAGCAGGTCTCGGAACGGCGCCTCAGCCTCAACCTCAGCCTCCTTAGCCGCCAACGCAGCCTTGAGGACCGGGACCATGGACAGGAAGTGCCGAGAGCGATTCTCGCGGCTGCTGAGGAAGTAGCGCATGTCCTCCACAGTGGCCAGGTCGAAGGGGATCACCCAGTCGTCATCGACCTTCACGAGGCAGGACGCACGTCGTGTGGCGCCTACTGGCTGCTCACTGGTGTAGACGTAACCAGGCTTGCCGGGGACGGACACTCCTCGCTTCCATATCTGCTCGGTGCGCTTGTAGCGAATGACGAAGCCACCGTCACGACGATCCTCGATCAAGTGTGGAACACCGCTCTCGGGGTACTCCGCATTGTTGGGGCTGACTCGCGGATGGCTCCCCCGAAAGTATCGGTCACCCTCCAGGTAGAGGTCGGTGAAATTCTTGGCACCCCAGTTGCCGACGATTCGCAGGCCGGGACGCATCAGGCCGTTCAGGCGGCGCTGCCAAGCGGAGAAACTCTCGCGTCCGTCCGTCAGGGCAATGCTGTCCTCGGCATCCTGAATCAGCACCACCTTACCCTCGTCCTGCATGCGAACGTCGAGCAGGTTGATTCCAGACAAGGGGAGAGGGTGCCAGACCGTCGTGCGGTCGATGAGACCCTGGAGGACGAGCATCAGGCGCATGTAGTGGCGACGCCGCGCATCGGCCTGCTTCTCCATCTCCATCCACTCATCCGAGCCGGGACGCACCGGCTCCCGGTAATCACGGCTGAAGCCGAAGAGACGCTGCTCGAAGACCTCGGTGAACTCGGCGCGGCGCGGCAGAATGCGCTGAACGGCCCGCAACTCCGGGTCGGTCGTCATCAGATATAGGCGCTCACCATTGCGGATCAGCCAGTAGGTCTGAGAGTTGATCGCATTCTTGGCAGAGTCTTCCCAAATGTTGCCGCTATCGGACTTCACTTGGGTCGGGATCATCGCCACGACGCCCTTAAGTTCGGGCAGAACACGGTTGAGATTCGCATCGTCAGCAAGCAGCCACCGAATGAAGTCCGGCAGTCCCCTGCCATCCACAGCACTCATTCCGGTGCCACCATTCTCCATGTAGAGCAGCGACTCTTCGGCCATGATGAGGACTCGCTGTCGAATGGTGATCGGGGTATCTGCGGGCGCGGGTTTGCCTTCGCGAAGAGTGCGCAAGTCTTCCTGGCGTCCCAAGTAGAGGTCAGCGGTCCACATGACCTCCTGCATCTTGGCCATCTCCGCCCGCATGGGGGCCATCTTTTCGGCCAACTCGGCAGAGGCTCGGCGCATTTGCTCCTCCAGAGAGCGCATCTGCTCCTTGAGGGCAGCCTCCTTCTCTTTCTGCTCCTGCTCCATGCGAGCCAGAGCGCGCATGGTGTTGGCGCGCATGGTGGTGGCCTGCTCGCGCACCGTAGTGGCGTCGGCGCCGCCAAAGGGGGTGATCTGCTGGTCCATCATGCCGCCCGGGTGACAACGAGGCGATTGAAGGTGTCGTCATGACGCACCACGAGGACGGGGTTCAGACGCAGCAGGCGCTCAGCCTCGATGAGCGCAAGGTCAGTCGCCTCCGGACTGCGGTCCCCCATGCCGGGATTCCAGGACACTCGCACCTCGTCGTCATAGGAGGTCACGGCATACCCACGGGTGATGATGGGGGCTCCCTTGACCCGAGAAGGTGTCGCCTTCGACATGGGCTTGCGGGCCATGACGAGTGTGGATCGAACAGCGTGGATCGGTGCGGACATGCGGACTCCTTATGCGTAGGTCTCTCTAATGAGAGGATAACAGATGACCTACGCAGAAGCAACTCGCACCCCTAAGGCAAGTCAGCAGTCCGAACGTGGACAACGCCCGTGAGGCACCACGACTGCCCTCCATTCGGATCTCCGATCCACGCAGTTAGCATTTCCACCTCCGCATTCGGGACGGCCAGATCATCCTCGACGTACTCCAGTGGACCCTCGATAGCCAGGATTCCATCCTGGACTCGGACCAAGGTGCCGCTCTCCAAGAGCAGCGCGCGCTCACTCGTCAGTGGCACCCACGAGGTGTCGCTGACGGATGAGTTCGGTGTCGTCGTGTCGGTCATGCGATGTGCTCCTGTCTATGTTCTGTCGGGGGTGCGATGGGTGACTCTCCCACCCACCCTCACCCCTCAGTTCTCCGCCGAAATGCGTCGTCTACTTCGAGGGCGCCGCGACGGAGACCAGGACCCTAGTCCGTCCTCGGTCGGCACCTCTTCGGGGAGCGGATGAACTACAGGGGAGACTGCCGTCAGATCGGATCGGATGGTGATGGAGGACATGGCTTCTTCTTCCCAGGGTTCTTGCGTCGGGCTCTCAGAGTGCAGGATAGCAGAGTTATTCGGACAGCATCAAGGGGACAGTGACATAAGTGGCTAATTGGTCAATGGAGGCAAGTCTCCATTGAATGCCTGATCTGCTTCATGGTCACCGACCAGAAACCCACCCTCTCCCTGCCATCGCAGCCGGGGACGACATCTTCACCGACGCAGCACCCTCGGGCACTTCATGGATGACCCCGCCACCCTCGATCCGGGCCGGATACTGCTCCAGTACCCGGATCGAGGCCGCTTGCGCCGCAGTGGGCATCAGCCCCACGAGACCGCCAGGCCGTGCTCTCGCGCGAAGGCAGCCACGTCGCGGAGTTCCTCCAGGCGAGTCTGAATGTAGCCCTCAGGGCGACCGCAGTCGATCATGTGGGGACCCTTCTGGCTCTCGATGGTGGGGCGCTCGGCGGAAACCGGGGCGACGGCCAGCGCCGTGAGAATGTGCCCGTCGAAGGCATCCGCGGACAGGGTGCCGCAGAGGTCCGACTTCCAGTCGCGCTCCTTGGACCGGATGCCCAGAACGTCGAGCAGGTCCGCCGCGTTGCGGTTGGAGACGTTCACCTTGGGGGCGTTCTTCTGCGCCTGCACCTCGTAGAGTGCCGGGCCGACGCCCAAGCAGAAGTCGTCCTTGCAGCCCGGCAGAGCGTAGGGGGCAGCCTTGTAGGAGTCCAGCCACTGAACCGCGTCCTCGTAGGAGGCGAACTTGTCCATCGGCTGCTCGTCCGCGGAGTCGACGCAGTAGCAGCGCGCCTCCCACTGGCCGGTACCGGTGGTGACGGGGGCGAAGGTAACGCTCATGATGCTCTCCTTGGTGTGTCGGTCGGTCTCTCTGTGATAACCATAGCACACCTTGAATCTGTTGCACAACCCTCGATCTGCGAGGCGGAGAGAAAGAGGTGGGTTGGGTCAAAAGTGCTGCAAAAGTACTCTCATAGAGCACTTTTGCAGCACCTGAGAATACTTTCGCAGCACGAGAGCCCCGTGCACCTGACTGCATGTCAGCGGGCTTAGGGGTGGTGGCGAACTAGCCTCGAAAACCTTGGACCAGGTAGCCGTCGAGGACAGTGCGATCCTCGGCACCCTCGGGCTGAGCATCCCGGAAGACCGACCGAACGCCGTAGGCTCGTCCTGCGACGCCGGGGACACGAACCTCAGCACCCTTGACTCGACCAGAAGCCGTGATGGTGCCGTAGATGCGAGCGCCCGTCACCGGCAGGGCGAGCAGGTGGGTGGCCGCAGGGACACCAAAATGCTCGGCCTCTTCGGGGCTGACCTCCCGCAGGTCATACAGACCGCCGTCCTTGACCTTGAACAACGTGCTCACGGATGCCTCCTCAGGCTAGGGGTTGGCCTCTCGCAATCAACTATAACAGCCCGAGGAGGCTCGCGCAATGGACACCAGGGGAGGCGCGTTAAGCCCCAATCGTGGCCTATGGAGAGGAGGCTCAACCCCGAGGTCGCGAGTCGTTACGGAGCATGCAGGGCGCCGATGAGTCCGAGGAACAGGGAAACGAACTCTTCGTCATCCAGGACTCCGGCGAACGGGTCCCCCGTCACGCCTTCACGACGGCTGACCAGGACCGGGGGAACGTCCACGCTCGGCACATCCGCAGGGGTGATCGGTGTCCCTCCGGCCTGGGGCGGGAAGACAGCCAGCCGAGCGGTGTCATGCCGGAACCGGAAGAAGAAGGGGCGCTTGTCGATGGTGCCAGTGGCCTGCTCGGGGAGGCCGCCATGTGGCACTACCGAGCCATCCGGGTTGCGGCTGAAGCGCACCCGGGGGCACGCCTCTTCCACGGCGGCAACCCGCCCTTCGGACGACAGGTCGCAGTCGTCCATTTCGCCCAGCGCCATCAGCGCATCGCGCATTGCGGTCTTTTTGTCCTGAATGTCGCTCATCGGTCTCTCCTTGGTTGATATCTAGCTCTATCATACCACAAGCTAGAGAGAACGTTATCACGAGTTTGCCTGAATGTGGAATCCGAGAGATGGGTGGGTATGGGGGGATGACCAGGCACAGGGCAGGGCCAGGTCTCTGCATAGACCTGGCCCTGGTTTTGGCGCGAGTGATGCTCCCTCGGGCAACCCCTCTAGGCGACTCGCTCCCATTCCCACTTGAACTTCTCAGTCCACTCGCCCCCATTGTGCTCGGCACAGCAGCGACCACAAGCACTAGTGCTACGCCGGTTGCGACGCAGGGTCACCTTGCATCCCGGGCAGGTGCCAAGGAACTTCTTGGGAGGAGTTCTATAACTGCCCAATCGAGAGCCGTTCCCTCCGATCCGCAGGAACTCGTGCCGCCAGAGCAATCCATGTCCAACGCCGGGGGAGCACAACGCATGGGCGACCTCGTGCAGGATCGTGTCCATCACTTCCGCGTCGGAATTGATGGCTGCCAGCGTCCCTGAGATGGTGATGCGACGCCGAGAGTAGTTGCAACTGCCGAACTTGCGACAAGCGCTGCCAATCCGTAGGTGCCACCCCTCGTCGATCAGTCCGTGTTCCGCCATGACTGCTTCAGCGGTCTCCCGCAGGCGATCCCTGTCCATTGCTGCTCCTTGCGTCGGTCTCTCTATATCTAGAGTAACACACGTTACGCGAAAGCGATGCAGGAGGGTAGGTCGTGGGTGGGGCCTATTGTCCCCCGAACGTCATTAGGGCAATCCCCGGATGGGCGAAAACGAGGGTGAGGGGCGGGTGGGGGGAAGGCCTGAAGGGGTGATGGCGCTGGATGACACCCTCGGCACGCGCAAGGCCCGGCACCCCTTGAGGTGCCGGGCCTTGCGTTGCTGAAGCGCTAGGTCAGATGCCGCATTCCTTGAGCGCTTGGGCGTGGAGCGCGGCCAGGGTCTTGGCGGAGTAGCGCGGGCCATCCTCCTGGAGGACGAGGTAGACCCCTCCGGAGCCGAGGTGAACCTGCCGGGAGATGATGTCGTAGTTGCTGCCCAGGTACTCGCGCGAAGTCATGCGGATGGGGTTGTCGTGGGAGTCCGTGGAGCGGTACACCTTGTTCGGGCGACCCGAGTACTCGGCCTTGCCGTAGTGGGTAGTGAAGATCGTGCGGACGAGACCTCCTCGCGACCCCTCATCGTCCATACCGCCCATCGCACTGGTCTTGGCCTCGGTGCGCACGGTGAACTGGTAGGTCGTGATGCTGCGGCTGCTGCCACCCTCCTCGGTGAACGTGTCGCCCGGCTTGGCGCGGTCGAGGAAGTCCGCCAGCGAGGTGAAGGGCTCGTGGGTCGCGGTGATGTCGGCGGCCTGGACGGTGCTGGTGTCGACGCTCATGGTGGTTCTCCTTGGTGTGTTGGTCGGTATCTCATAGATAACTATACACCTACTCCATGGGTGCGTGCAAGTCATGTCACCCGGAGTTTTGGCCTAAGTCCTGGGCTCAAGCCGACGCCAAAGACGAGAGCGAAGATAGACCCACCCACCCATCCTGTGCTCCGTGTCCTGCGCCAAGGTGGCAGACATAAGCAAGCCTGAATCCGGAGGAGAGCGAGTAGGAGGTGGGTGGGCCTGCGAACGTCACCGCCTTCTACCGATTGCGACTGTCAGGAATGCGTGATACACTCGATCTTGAGAGACCAACCGAAAGAGAGAGTGCCATGACCGTCATCACCCCCGAGATCGCCACCGCCATCCGCGCCGCCATCGAGACCAAGTGTGAGTTCCACTGCTCGCAGGAGAACTACACCGTCTTCATCCCCTACCGGCTCATACGGACTCTCATTCGCCAGGGTCCGACCGTGTTCTGGGACATCGTGTGCGAGTGGCGAGCCCAGTACATCGACGCGGTGGACTTCGAAGTCGTACGGCGCCGTCTCGGAGCCGAAGAGCAGAAGGCGCTCTTCGCCGCCAATGACGCCGAGACGGAGGTCGAGGAAATCGCGGTGCTGGAAAGCATCACGACTACCTGGGGAGCCATCGTCCGCGAGGCCGTCGAGTCCGTGATCGGCACCGATCCTCTTTCGACGGAAGGGGGACTGAACTTCAGCGACTGGCCCCAGAATGGGCTATACGCAGGAGAAGCCTTCGCCCGCTGGAATGCGACCGCCCCTGCGCGCGAAACCTGGGAGTCCTTCGTCACCACGGAGGAGTTCGCGATGGCCATTGAAGATGGCCCCGAACTCCCCTACGAGGACATCGTGGCCATGGTTGAGGGCCGGGCGAAGTGGATGGACCGCAAGGATGAGCCCGCCGAGCGCTCCATCGGGGATCATCTGAAGGTCACATCCAAGCACGCCATCTCTGGCGAGAGAACCCTGCACGATTTGATCGTGCTGCACTCCGAGAAGGTGTTGGATCGGGAGGGTGAGGTTGTCTTCATCGGCCTGGACGAGGCCGACAAGCGTCTGTATGTCGTGAAGATTCACGGCGAGGACGAGGCGATGCTCAGCATTCAAGGAGCGATGAGTCTGCCCGAGGCGATGGCTTTTCTGCGCGCGATGGTCGACTGATCTTCGGAAGCACAGAGCCCCATCCGTCCACGCGGATGGGGCTCTGTGCTTGTGCACTCCAGGGGAGCACGAAATTCGGCTCAGGAGCGTGGAGCGAGAGAAGCATCGGCCCTAGTTCCGCCTTGAGGCAGCGGGAGCGTCTGGGGCCTGGTCCCATTCCGAGGGTGCTCCCTTACCCACCCCTAGCCCTACCTCGATCCGCACCTCTTGGCTGTCGCCCTCTCCCGAGAATTCAGTCCAGACAGCCCCCGCCCCGCAAGTCTGGGCGAATGGCTGCGGGGCGGAGTGGCTTCAGACGAGGACCCCCTGCTGGTAACGGCAGGGTCAGTTAATGGCGCATTTACCCTCATTCACTAAACGGCCACTATGGTGGCCATGAGGTCTTCTTCGGTCTCTTGGAGAGAAGCATAGCACGCGACCCGCGCCCCCTTTTGGCGCCAAGGCTTCTTCTGCACTACTCTTGGATGGAGAGACCAACTAATACCTCACCAAGGAGGCCTTCGTGATCCTCAACGTCACCGGGACCGTCACTCCCAGGCCCAAGCATGCCGACCTGAGTCACGAGATGGGTCTATCCATCGCGGGCTACAACCACTACAACCAGGAACTCGCTTTCCTCCGAGACTGGGCACCTACCCAGATGGAGGGCGGCAAGGTTCTCATCGTCGCCTCATTCCAGGCACACAAGGAGGACATCGACGTCATCCCGTCCTACGACGAGGGCTATACCAACGCCTGGAAAGCCTGATTAGGCCCACGTCCGCGCCTTTGGCGTGACCTGCGTCCCAAAAGGCTGCCATATGGGAAAGGGTGAGTGGAGCCCAGCAGGCTTTCGTCGCTACTTACTGGGTTCGCCGCTCCTTCGAACGGCGTGCGTCAGAAGGACCGGCTCGCCAGGTATGAGGAAATGACCTTGGATCGGTGCCGTGCCGGGGTGACGAAGAGCGGGTAACCCGCGTCCGTTCTCACTCATCCTGGCGACTTTCCCGACCTAGACACCAGGGTGGTCAAGGTTGAGCCTCGTGACGGTCAGTAGGCCGCCCATCTCGGGACATTGTGCGTGACTCCGAAGTAGGCTACTCTCCCCACGAAGAGACCTACTCAAAGGAGAAAAAGATCATGCACGTCAACAGATTCGCCGCAGAAGCCGACGAGCGCTGGACCGAACTGGGTGAGCGCCTGGACAAGGCCATCGTCAACCTGTCCCACCTGGCTGAGGCCACTCGGTTCAAAGAGGACAAGGATCGACTGGAGGCTAAGATCGCCGCGGTGCAGGCAGCGAAGGGCATGTGGGAGGACTTCACGGCCAAGGATGGCCGCACTCTCGACCTCCTGGAAGCAGTTCGCCAGCGTCGCGGAGCCAGCACATCCCTGGGCGAAGCCGAGGGCTACGGGGTGGCCATGAACTACCTCACGGACGTGCGCCCGCCCGGCTGATCCTTCACGACAGCGGCGCCGCGAAGACTTCCTCTTCACGGCGCCGCTGTCGTGTTTCCTGAGGCGCAAGTAACGAGCGTTACGAGGGACGGGCATGATGCGACAGCGCTCTTGTGGTGATCCGCAGGAGATGCTATGCTCAACCCGAGAGACCAGCAATCGCAACAAAAAGAGGCTCCATGAGCGAGCGTAGCCATCGAGCGTCCCGCCACCCCGAGTAGCACCACCGAGTGCTTCCCAGTCGTGGAAGCCGTCGACTGGCACTTCACCACGCGCTTCCGTTCGCGTGCTGCCACCTTTCGATGTGGCCGATGCCTGCACCTGCACCGCAAGTTCACGCGAATCGTCTCCTGGGAGAGGATCGAAAGAAAAGGGTTCGATTCTTGGTGATGGCTCCCTGCAACCGCTGTGCCGCACAAAACCTCTTCGGGACCCCTGCTGGATTTATGGCGTTCTGTTGAGCGATACTGAGACTTAAAATAGACACGATGGCTCCATTCCCTGGCTCAGCGGGGGTGCGTCTGAGAGTCAGTGAAACTGAATCCTTTCCTCGCGCATATGGGAGTGAATCCGCGGGGGTGAATCTGGCTTCGTCTGAGTCGACTCCTTCCCCGTCTAAGCGGGGGTAAATCGCCAACCCCGCACGTACTTGTCTCTCGCATTTGCGTGCTACCATAAGACAATGACGACACCGATAGACTCCATGAGTCCGGGGTGGGAACTGATCCACTCCATCAGCGCCTCTCGCCTGCGCAAATATGGTGTTGCTGCGCTTCTGGCACCGGGCGTGATCGACGGGTTCTACCTGGGGCGCATAGCCGTGCCAGGGCTTCAGGGAGGGTCTCACTCCTACGAGCATGCAGAGCAGACCTAGATGCTTGACTTCCTAATCACTCATGCTCTAATCTCCTGCTCGT